>ERZ791927.2-NODE-2-length-380695-cov-15.937944_pt1 | contig 380695 bp, 316 predicted proteins | sample MGYA00510130_ERZ791927 | MGnify/ENA primary metagenome ERZ791927 (study PRJEB30046, sample SAMN00792055) | human gut metagenome | study: EMG produced TPA metagenomics assembly of the A metagenome-wide association study of gut microbiota in type 2...
TTCTTTTACCTTTTCGCTTTCCTATGCTGTTTAACATAATTAAATATTTTTTTAATTATTTTTAATCAGTAAATTCAGTTTTACAGGTGAAATTTCAGTATTTAATTTTTGTTCATGGACGTTGATCATATAGTGGCTTTCTACACAAAAACTGTACACTTCATACAGAACAAAACCGATAGAGAACAGGATCACATCAAAAAATAAAATTAAAGAAATCAAACCTTTTATATGGAGTCATATCTTTGACTCATCCATTTTTTGTGGAAGCACAATAACAATTAACGGAAATATGACTGACCATGCAATTATGGCGAGGGTAGCCTTTAGATTTTCACTCATTTTCATGTTCCTGCATTTACTGTTTGATTTTTCAATGTCGGACTGATTATGAGACTATCAGATTTCTTTACAGTTCTGCTTTAATTCCCTACGCCGTTATGTCACTTATAAAACCTTCAGTCTGAAGATCCCAGAGTTTTCTGTACATTCCGTCAGATTTTAAAAGTTCTTCATGGCTGCCGCTTTCAACTATTTGCCCTTTCTCAAGAACTACAATTCTGTCCATTTTCTTGAGTGTGGAAAGTCTGTGGGCAATGGCTATTACTGTCTTTCCCTGCATCAGTTTTTCAAGATTCTCCTGAATACACTTCTCACTTTGTGAGTCTAAAGCAGACGTTGCCTCATCAAGAATGAGAATTGGGGAATTTTTTACAAGAACTCTTGCTATGGCTATACGTTGCTTCTGTCCTCCTGACAGCTTTACACCTCTGTCACCTACAACAGAGTCAAAGCCGGCACCACCTCTGTAATCAGACAGATTTTCTATAAAGTTTAGTGAGTCTGTTGCAGCCGCAACTTCTTCAAGTTCAGCCTTCTGAAGTTCATCTTCAGCACCGTATTCAATATTTTCTCCTACGGTTCTGTGCATAAGCGAAGTGTCCTGGCTTACCATTGAGAATAAACTTCTGAGATCATCCTGTGTAAAGTTTCTTATATTTTCTCCATCAATGGTGACAGAACCAGAATCGACATCATAAAAACGTAATAAAAGACTGATTAAAGTACTCTTGCCAGCACCTGACGGTCCTACAATTCCTACTTTTTCACCAGCTTTTATCTTCATCGACAGATCATGAATGATCCCTACAGACTTTTTATAGCCAAAAGACACATGAGAAAATTCAATTTCATTTGAAAAAGAATCGATTTTTACAGGATTTTCTGGATCTCTGACGCTAACCGGAACTGAAACTGTATGAATACCATCGTAAATCATTCCCAGATTTTCAAAGATGGCACCAACTTCCCACATGATCCATCTGGACATATTGATCATACGTATAGCAATAGCTGTCGCTATGGCAATAGCACCAGGAGTAACCAGATAATTTGACCACAGCCACAGGGAGAGCATGACCAGAGTAATAAGCAGAGTGTAGTTCATAAACTGAACACTTACATCAAACATGGTGAGAATTCTTAATGCCCTGTATTCGGAGTGTCTAAATTCATCCATGGCATTTTTTGCATATTTTTCCTCTTTGCCATGTCCGCCAAAGAGTTTCACTGTTGAAATATTTGTATAGCTGTCAACAATTCTTCCAACCATTGTTGATCTGAGTTCAGACTGTTGCTTTGATGCTTTTCTTAACTGAGGAATAAAACAGACAAGAGAGGAAATATACAGTATCAGCCACACTGCAAGCGGTATGCACAAGGAGATATTGGCATTTGACAGCATGATAAGCATGGTGGTGATGTACACAATCAAGTGCACCATGACATCAATAAGTTTCATCACTGCTGTTCTGACAGCTACAGAGGTTTGCATTACCTTGTTGGCAAGAGATCCTGCATACTCTTCATTAAAAAATGACAGAGACTGATTTAAAAGATAGGAGTGCAACTGCCATCTTATCTGACTTGAATAATTACCTGAGATTGTCTGATGGATCAACAGTGAATGCAAAACGGAAGCTACAGGCAGGATCACTCCAGCGCATAAGAGCATAACTAAAATTGATGTACCATGCAACGCAATAAAATTATGAGGCGTTGATGATGATGTCCAGTCAACAACCAGACCAAGGCAGACAAAGAATAACGCTTCACCTATTGCTATTACTGAATTGAGAACCGATGCGGCAATGAAAAATCCACACAGACCTCTGGTAAAAAAAAGGATGAACTTTACGGGATTTTTAGGAGGAGTACCCTCATTCCTCTGCGGAAATGAAGGTACAAGGTTTTCAAAAAAGCTGAATATGCTCTTTAACATGGCTGGCAGGACTATTTTTCCATTGACAGCATGATATCGCTGATACGATTACTTGCTACGTCAATGTGTCTTGCAATACCTGCCACATGATTTGGCAGCATGGCATCGCCTCTTGTATTACCACCTGCCACTACATACCATGGATTAAAATTTCTGATGTAGTCGAGTCTGTCCAATGCAGCCTGTACATTTTCGGCACCGCCTCTGACAACCACTTCCTTGTCCACAGAAATAAGTCCTCTGAGGACATCATCAACAACAGCTGCAACACCTTTTGCAAAGTAAATATTGTTGTCACTGTCAAAATGACTGATTTTTTCATTATTCAGAGTACCAAGAGCGAACTCAAGCATCTGAGAACAGTATTTCAGAATTGAGTAGACATCATCGGTTTTTACATTGTAGACACCAGCATTTTTGGCGCCTGAATCTACAGAGGTAGCCCAAGACTTCCAGTTGCGGATACCTTCCTTGTATTTTCCCTCTGCATCGTATACAAACCAGAATCCCCATACTTCACTTGAGTATACAAAGTAACGTGAAGTCGCATCCACAAGACGAGGATCCATAGTGTCATTTTTGCCATATCTAGATACAGTTTTTGCAACAATATCAGAAGCGGGGCGGGTTGCATAGATAACCCCCTTCTGATATGAAGTGATGTTATCTAAAATTTTTGGCACAAAAAGCAGATCGTTTGGTATCCAGCCAAAGACAGAATCAAGTTCTGTATCAAGGCTGTGAGTTACAGCATCTGCCATTATCATAGCTTTATCCTTATCTGTGGCATTATCACCTAAATCAGGAGCGGTGTAGTGCTCAGGACAAGTTGAGGAAATTAAACCTATGGCTAAGACATACAGGACATAAATTCCTATAACACCTAAAATGATTTTACCCACTAAGTTTGTCTTGAAATTAAGTTTTAAATTTGGTTTATGAAAGTTCATTTTATTATCCAAATATTACAAGGCTTACAGTTCACACCCTTACCTAATTATACAAAAAATTTGTCACACCTGCTGTAAATGAAACGTTTTATCTGCTTTATTATTCTAATTTTCAAAGCTGCTTTTCAGATCTTTTTCAGTTTTGAATAATATTCGATCTCCTTTTAACAGAGATAAATGACCAACTTATTTTGACAGCATGTGTTTTACAAAAACAGATCTTTTAACAAACTGATTTAAATAGATTGCATACGGATTGACAATATTGGTGTCATCATACGGATAGAAAGATCCCATCTTTACATTGTTCTCTCTTAACATTTCAGATAGACCCATTTCATATTTTTTGATAATTTCAGTCTTACTATTAATGCGTTTTATTCCTGACATAAACTTTTTAAAATATTCAGCGGTAAAGACCTTTTTGTCCAAAACCATAAAATAGCTCTGCAAATGAGGATTTTTTGCCCATTCGTACCTGTGTTTTTTTATTTTTTTACCAAATCCGTATGTAGCCATACACAGTGCATACGCATCATCTGCTTTTGCCTTTGTAAAGATTTCTTTAAGATCTTCACTGTTTCCTACAAAATCAACACTGTCATTACAGATTAAAAGAGAGTCAATTTTCTCTAGAAGATGACTGTCTGAAAGATACTGATACCCTCTTTTGTATGAGCCGAAGTCATATTCTTTATGTCTTTTGACAATGACGCAGTCGCAAAGTTTCTTTAACTTTTCTACTGTCAAAGGAAGTGCTTTACTGTCAGCCACATAAACAATAACATCACAGTATTCTCTTAAACTCTTTAAGTAGTCTAAGGTATTGTTTGATACAAGACCGTCTTTAGTGAATGATGCAAAAAGACATGCTCTTGAGTTTTTTAAATCCAGATCTGTTAACTTTTTCAAATCTCTTACTTTTTCTTCTACTTCAACAGCATTAGAAGGGAATTTGGGTGTTTTTTTAACTTTTACAGATACAGTCTGGCCTAAAAACGTATATAAAGTTCTTCCATTGAATTTTTTTATAGAAAACAGCTTTTCTAAAAATGACATTTTTTGTGACGGTACTATGCCTTTTCTTTTAGCTGTTTTAAGATCTTTTGAATATATTTTTTTGTCTGTAAAGCTGTTACCTGTTTTCCTGTCAAAACACAACCTTTCATTGACTGCATAGGCTGCTTTTTTTCCATCTCTTAAGATTGTCTGATACAGAGCAGAAACTGAAAAATGACCATTTAAAGCATGAGGAATTGAATTTAGAAGTTCAGCCTTACAGAGCACACAGTTTTCAAAATCATTTTCAGAAGGCTGTTTGTTATAAACAGTGTAGATGGTGTAGTTATCTTCTGCTGACTGCAGACAGTCTTTTCCTACCACTTTGTTGTCATGCAATCCTAAAATGAGAACTCCTGTTGACTCATCGGGAACATTAGCAGCATATTGAAAAAATTTTTTTGAAGGTAACATACTCTGAGGCAGTATCATACAGTACCTTTCTTCAAGATCTTTTACTTCCTTTTGAATTTTAGATGTCAGCGTACCACCTGTCAGGCCTGAAAATGAAATCTTCACACTGACTTTTATATTGTAATTTTCTGTTTCCGCTCTTTTTTTTAAATCTACTGAATCTGTTATATGCAGATACCTGATTTCCTCAATACACTCTAAATCTGAAATACGTTCTTCAAGTTGGGTTCTGTAGTTATCGTTGTCTTCAGTAAGAAGCACCAGTAAAGTGTATTTCATATTTTTGCCTCGAAAACAAAAAAGCCTGCATGTTTAAGAGAGCAGGCTTTGGATCTAAGTTAAATAAAAAGAATGTTTACTTCTTTACAACAGCTGTAATTGCAGACACAACCTTGTCGATGTTATTGGTGTTGATACCAGCAACACAGATACGACCAGAGCCTACAATGTAAATACCGAAGTCTTTACGTAAAGCCTCAACCTGGTCCTTATCAAGGCCTGAGAATGAGAACATACCGTTCTGCTCATTGATGAAGTCAAAATCACCAGCACCTGCAGCCTTTAACTTCTCTGATAGTAATGAACGCATCTGATGGATACGATCTCTCATCCCCTTTAACTCTTCTTCCCACTGAGCACGTAGGTTCTTATCTGAAAGAATGGTGGTAACAACTTTCTCTCCATGTGCAGGAGGGTTAGAAATAGCAGTACGAACAGAAATCTTAACCTGTGACAGTACCTTAGCTGCAGTTTCAGCATTAGCTGATACGACAGTTAATACACCGACACGCTCATTGTATAAACCAAAGTTCTTTGAGAATGAGCTTGCGATTAACATTTCTTTGTTGTACTTAGCGATAGTACGAACGCCGAAAGCATCCTCATCGATACCGCTACCAAAGCCCTGGTAAGCAAAGTCGATGAATGGAATTAACTTCTTGTCAGCGATGAATTTTGCGATCTGCTCCCACTGCTCATGAGTAGGATCGATACCAGTTGGGTTATGGCAGCAAGCGTGCATTAACACAACGTCACCCTCTTTAGCCTGTGACAATGTCTCTAACATTCTGTCAAATGCTAAATTGTGATTAGCTCTGTCATAGTATGGATAACGCTCGAACTTTAAGCCAGCTGACTTTGCAATCTGATAGTGGTTAGCCCAGGTTGGATCTGAAATCCAAATTGTGCTTGCAATGTTCTGCTGATGCAGGAAATCTGCACCGATACGCAGAGCACCGGTACCACCAGGACAGTGGCATGAAACTGCTCTTCCACCGTCAACCAACTCGGAACCTGCACCAAAGATTAACTCACGTGCCAGACGGCCATACTCAGGAAGGCCAGTGATAGGCAGGTATGACTTGGTCTCCTCAGTATCCAGTAAAACCTTTTCAGCTGCCTTTACACAGTTTAGAATAACTGTTTTACCTTCGTTGTTCTGATATACACCAACACCTAAATTAACCTTATCCTTGTTAGGATCCTTCTTGTATGCGTCAGTTAAACCTAAGATTGGATCTGCAGGAGCAGCTTCTATACGATCAAAAAACATGTTATCACCTGTTAACAATAAAATTTGATTAACTATATCACAAAAATTTATATCTTAAACACTCAAAAAAAACGATCCAAAAGTGTGAATTACGCTTTAAGAGCTGATTTCTGAACCTTTTTCTTCATGTAGTTTATGCGGTAGTTGCGTTTTGCAGCCTTAACCCAGCCTTTAGTTTTCCATCTGATAAGCATGATCACGCCACGAGAGCATTCGTCACAGCAGAAGCCTATCCAGACGCCAAGCAGGCCCATGTGCATATATACACTCAGGAAAGTGCCAATTGTTACAGACACCCCCCACATGGAAATTACAGCCATGATCACAGGGAATCTCGTGTCGCCAACCGCTCTTAAGGAGTTAATGATAATGATATTCAGAATTCTTCCAACTTCCATTACTACAGACACATAGAAAATTGGTCTTGCCATTTCAAAAACTCTTGGATCATCTGTAAAGATTGATAAAACAGTATCTCCAAGCCAGAATGGAATGTTAACTGACAGTAAAGCTGTAATCAGCATGCCCATTTTTACAGAATGCAAAAGCTGTCTGTTTGCAAGGTTGAACTGCATGGCTCCGGCATAATGTGATACCAGAATTTCTGTTCCCATACCAACAGAGATTGAGAACAGCATGATAAGACCGCACATCTGGGCATAAATTCCCTGTGTTGCTAAAGCAACAGTACCAAATGTGCCTACAATTGAGGTCATAAATAAAAACTGCAGCTGCCAGGTTAAATTCTCACCAGCTCCAGGCAGTCCAACAGAGAATATCTGTTTTAAGACCTTTTTCTTGATTATAAAAAAGAATTTAGGAACAATCTTTACATTGGTTCTCTTTACCATGAGGTAATAGAGGAAGCCTACAGCTAAAAATCTTGAAACAAGTGTGCTTACTGCCACACCGTAAATACCAAGAGCAGGAGCACCAAAGTTACCAAATAAGAGAATGTAGTTGCCAAAAATGATAATAATATTACCGGCAATATTCACATACATAGGATCACGTGTACATCCGTGAGCTCTTAAGATTGCACTGGCACAGAGATTTATGGCTTCTGCAAAAAAAGTAAATGAAATAAGCATCAGATATTCTTTGGAGGTGTGAAAAATATCCGGAGGGATATTCATGATTTTACAGATAACACCTGCTCCAGAGAAACATACAAGTACAATACAGATACCCCAGACAATGTTAAGTCCGAGTCCCATGTGAATAACTCTTCGTACAATACTTTTATTTCCGTTTCCTAATGCCTGTGCACAGCAGACACAGACACCAATGTTGACGAAATTGAATAAGGTAAAAGCCAGCTGAAATGCCTGAGAACCGACATTAAGCTCAGCCACAGCTTGCAAAGAAATCATACTTACCATGTAAATATTTATAGTAACGGTAAGATAATGCATTGCAAGATCAATAAATATAGGCCAGCTCAGAGAGAACAATCCGTGAGTTGGTGCTGTATATCTTGAATGAGTTGATATTTCTGTATTTGACATAAAGGTCGCCTTATAAATGCGTTTTGCTGAATTATAAACAAATACAGTTTTTTTAAAAGGGCTTTTGGTAAATATATATTTTGTTAAATTTCAAAAAGTTATAATAGATTTGACCGTTAACTCAATATTTTTATTCAGTGAGGTAATGTTATTTGAGATAACAGGCGAATTTTGTGGACTAATATTTTGGATAATTTAAATGTGAAGGACGGAACCCCAACCAACCTTCACATACAGATTTAAATTTTGATTATAAAATCTTAGCTAAGAACTCTTTAGTTCTCTCATGCTGAGGATTGGTAAAGAGTAGCTCTGGAGTTGTATCTTCTAAGATCTTACCCTGATCTACAAATAAAACTCTATCTGCAACCTGACGGGCAAATCCCATCTCATGGGTTACACACATCATGGTCATACCTGAATGAGCCAGATCTTTCATTACATCTAAAACTTCATTAACCATTTCAGGATCAAGAGCAGAGGTAGGTTCATCAAAAAGCATTACCTGAGGCTCCATAGCCAGAGCTCTGGCAATGGCCACGCGCTGCTGCTGACCACCTGACAACTGATCAGGATATGACTTTGCCTTATCAGCTAAACCTACACGCTCTAAAAGCTCCATAGCTTTAGTTTCAGCTTCTTCTTTGCTCTTCTTTCGAACATTTATAGGAGCTACGGTAATGTTGTCTAGCACTGTCATATGAGGGAATAAATTGAAGTGCTGGAACACCATACCAACTTCAGCTCTGATGTGATTAATATCAGTCTTTTTGGTAATAGTTTCCTGGTTGATGGTAATAGTACCTGAGGTTGGAATCTCAAGATAGTTTACACATCTTAAAAGTGTACTTTTACCTGAACCTGATGGACCAATTACAACTACTACTTCGCTCTTCTTTACGTGCAGATCGATACCTTTTAAAATCTGATTACTGCCGTAGCTTTTGTAGAGATCTTTTATGATAATCATTACAGTTAGTGTCCTTTAGAATTGTACTTTTTCTCAAGGTATGCAACCAGACGGCTGATAGTTAAAGTCATGATCAGATAGATGATGGCTACAGCAGTCCAAATTTCAAATGATCTATAGGTTGCAGCAATAATTAACTGACCTTTTCTTGTCAATTCCTCGAAGCCGATTACAGATACCAGTGATGAATCCTTCAACATGGCAATAAACTCATTACCTAACTGAGGAATGGTACGACGGAAAGCCTGAGGGATCACAATCTTTCTCATGGTCTGTGACCAGGTCAAACCTAAAGAACGACCTGCTTCAAACTGACCTTTATCGATAGACTGGATACCAGCTCTAAAGATTTCTGCTACATATGCACCAGAATTGATTGAGCAGGCTACAACGGCAGCGATGTAAGGCTCAATTCTTACACCTAAAAGTGCAGGCAGAGCAAAATAGATAATAAAGATCTGAACCAGTAAAGGGGTACCACGAATGATATCTACATATACCTTTGCAGGATATTTTAAGATCTTATAGTTAGAAAGCTCAGCGATACCAACGAAAAGACCTATGAGAACACCACAAGTAACAGCTACTAAAGTGATCTCTAAAGTAACCAGTGCACCTGTTAATAGTAATTTTAAAGTACTGGTTACAAAGTCAATGTCGATAGTCTGAAAATATTCAATAATTGAATTCATTGTAATTTTTCTTATGTATAGGGCACTTACGTGCCCAATTATCTTCAGTTATTCTTTAACTAAGAACCACTTTTCGTGGATCTTTGCAAATGTACCGTTCTCACGGATCTTCTTTAAACCGTCATTTAGTTTCTTTAGAACTTCAGGGTTCTTCTTTGAAACTACAATACCGTATTCTTCACCGTTTGCCAGATCCTTAACCTCAACGTATGAATCGTCCTTTTTGGTCTGTAAGAAATACAGATTTACAGGTCTATCATTTACAACAGCTTCACAGCCCTTGTTCTTAAGCTCCATGAAAGCCTCAGGTACAGTGTTGTAGGTGCCAACGTTACCTGATAATTCTTTACCAAAGCTAGCACCAGTAGTACCAATCTGAGCACATAATCTAGAATTCTTTAAAGAATCTAAAGTAGTATACTTCTTTGCATCAGCTTTTCTTACAATAGCGCTGATACCAGATTTGTAGTAAGGATCAGAGAAAGATACCTGCTTTGCACGTTTTTCTGTAATAGAAATACCTGCAATAGCACCATCTAACTGAGCAGTTAATACACCAGGAATCAATGAATCAAAAGGCATATTCACTACCTGAACATCAAAACCTTCAGCTTCACCAATAGCTTTGATGATATCTACATCGTAGCCGATGATGTTTGCTTTATTATCTGTAAACTCAAATGGAGCAAAAGTAGCTTCAGTACCAAATTTTAATGTTTCAGCATTAGCAAATGACATTGAAGTGCATAAAGTTAAGGCACCAATCAATAAAGCCTTTTTCATAATTATTCCCCCAATCATAGTTTTATATAAATTTATAAAAGGATTTTATTAGTTCTCTTTTATAAAAAAACTGTGTGCATTTTATCAAATATCTTAACTATAAGCTATTTATTGGCTAATTTATAACCACTTTTCACAACATAAGAACGTCCGTTCTACATTTGGGCAAAACGTTAAAATTTAGCAAATAAGCAGATAATAGAAAATACTTAAAGCTGTTACTAATCAATTTCCCAAGGCTGAACAAGCCATGTGTCCTGAGGAAATTCTTTAACATATAAGTCAGGATAATCTTTGCCATGTTCTTTAACGTATACACATGCAAAGAAAGCATCAGGATATACATGCTTAACATATCTAGCTGTATTTCCTGAATCTGACAGATCATCTACAAATAATGCATCTTTAAGATCAATAACAGGATTCTTTAATTCCTGAATTTCACCACCAACTTTATTTGAATAAGAAGCAAGACAGAAAGTATCGATCTTTTTGATATTAAGCTGAGCACTTAAGATGGTTGCAGGAAATAAACCACCACGAGTAATGACAATAATTGACTTGAAGGTACGACCTGTCTTTTTAATCATATCGGCAAGCTTTATCGCATCATTTGCATATGTTTCAAAGCTGATGAATTCTTTCATAAAATGATCCCTGAAAAAACAAAAACATAGTATACAACATCAAACACTAAATATTGAGATTTTGGTAAATCTATTAGCCTGTATTTACAAAAGTTCAAACAGATAAATTAGCCATTTTAATACAATCAGAGTTAGCAAAAATTGTTCTACACTTCAGTTTTAAACTTTGCTTTTACGAAATTGATAAAAAAAAGAACAAGATAAATACAAATTTAAGAAAAACGCATTCTTTAGCACATAAATATAGAAATTTAAAAAAAAATTAATAATTCTCGATTAAAATGAAATAAGTTTGTTAGTTGTCTTTGTATTGGAGAATTAAAGTGACAACCATTAAAAATGTAGTTTTTGATTTTGGTGGAGTACTCTTAGACTGGAACCCTCGTTACTTCTACTCATCAATCTTTAATGATGATGAAAAGATGGAGTACTTCATTCAGAATATCGTTACATCTACTTGGAACTCTCAGATGGATAGAGGTCGCACCTTTGAAGAGTGTATGAAAGAACTCTCTGAAGAACATCCTGAGTACAAAGAACAGATTAACCTTTACAGAAAAGGTTGGGAAACGATGTTAAAAGGTGAGATCGAGTCTGGAATTAATGTTCTCAAGGCAGTTCAGGCATCTGGCAAATTTAAAGTTTACGGTTTAACCAACTGGTCTTCTGAAACCTTCCCTTATGCTTTTAATACCTATAAGTTCCTACAGAGCTTTGAAGGTATCGTGGTATCAGGTGAAGAAAAGATGATCAAACCAGAAAAAGGTATCTATCTAACTCTGCTAGAAAGATATAACTTAAAACCTGAAGAAACCTTCTTTATGGATGACAACATCAAGAACGTTGAAGTTGCCAAGTCAAGAGGCATTCATGCTATACAGTTTACAGGTACAGATGAGAATTTAGCTGAGATTGGTAAAATTCTAAAAATTAAGATTTAAGTTTCAATCTTAAAATGCCGTTAAACAAGAAAGGTAGGAGGAAAATTTATGAGCGAAATTAGTTCAAATTTTGGTATGGAATCATTAAATGTTGCCATGCTTAAACGTTCTAACGACAATCAAGGTCAGATGGCTCTTGCCCTTCTTGAAGGTGCAGTTCAAACATCTCAACAAATTCAGGCTAATGCTCCAGCTGCTCCTCAGGTTCAGCCTGTAGCTCATGCTGAAGGCGCTTTAGGAGCTAACATCGACATTACTGCATAGTCTGATTGGCTTATAAATAAAAAAAGAGCAGATTTCATTTTGAAACTGCTCTTTTTTTATGATCTTTCAACAACACAGGGAGCCTTACGGCTCCCTTAATTGGCAAATAGACAGATTAGACTGCTGTCATCAGTTTCTCTTGTACACTGCTGTACGAGGGAATGCTTTACCATCAGCATCAAATAAATGACATGCTGTTGATGGAATACCTACTACGAAATCATCACCAGGACCTACATCTAGCTCTGAATCTGATTTAACTGTAAAGTCGCAACCAACCTCAGTTGCACCTGAATTCATGTATAAGAAGAACTCGGCACCTAAGTTTTCGGTAACCTCTACCTTACCCTGAACCTTACCGCCATCAGCAAATTCAGATGTTGAGCAAACTAAGTGCTCTGGACGAACACCTAAAGTAACCTTAGCACCAACTTCTGATCTAGAAGCATCAACAGCTGCAGTAATACGCTCACCGGTAATTAACTTAACTACGCACTTACCATCTTCAATAGACTGAATTTCACCCTTTAAGAAGTTCATCTTAGGAGAACCTATGAAACCAGCTACGAATAAGTTTACTGGGTGATTGTATAAGTCTAAAGGTGAACCAAACTGCTCTAAGTTAGACTCTGCATTAGCCTTTAATGGGCTTAATACACAAATCTTATCAGCTAAAGTCATAGCTTCAACCTGATCGTGAGTAACATAGATGATGGTTGCATTTAACTCTTTGTGTAACTTAGCAATCTCAAGACGCATCTTTACACGTAAAGCAGCATCAAGATTAGATAAAGGCTCATCGAATAAGAATACTGAAGGATTCTGAACGATACAACGTCCGATAGCAACACGCTGACGCTGACCACCTGATAGAGCCTTAGGCTTACGCTCTAAGAATGCTTCTAGACCTAAAACATCAGCTGCCTGAACTACACGACGGATAATTTCTTTCTTATCCATGTGCTTTAACTTCAAACCGAAAGCCATGTTCTCAAAAACTGTCATGTGTGGATACAAAGCGTATGACTGGAAAACCATACCAATGTTACGCTCTGAAGGAGGAACATCGTTCACTCTCTTACCATCAATCTTTAAATCACCTTCAGTGATATCCTCAAGACCTGCGATCATACGTAAAAGTGTTGATTTACCACATCCTGATGGACCTACGAAAACGATGAAGTCACCGTCTTTAATATCTAAGTTAATGTTACGTAAAGTATCCTTTAAGATTGCAGGATTGTAATTTTTTCTTACTTTACTTAATAATACGTCTGCCATGATTTACTCTCTTTTAAAATTCGTTTACTAAAGCTATAAGCTTATGATTAACCCTTTACACCACCAGCGGTCAAACCACCTACTAACCAACGCTGTGCTAATAAGAACACGATGGTAATTGGCAGACCTGATAGAACTGCAGCAGCTGCGAAATCGCCCCACAGGTAATTCTGTGGATATAGATACTGCTGAGAACCTACAGCTAGTGTTAACTCGTTCATGTCTAAAAGTAGAACTGATGCTACTGGAACCTCAGTGATGGTACCGATGAATGCCAGAATGAATACCACAGCAAGAATTGGTACTGATAGAGGTAATAGAATCAATCTAAATGCCTGCCATGGTGTAGCACCGTCGATAGCAGCAGCTTCTTCTAGAGATGAGTCGATGGTTTCAAAATATCCTTTAATTGTCCAAATATGCAGAGCAATACCGCCCATGTAAGACAGGATCAAACCACCATGAGTATTTAAACCTAACCATGGGATGTAATCACCAATCTTATCGAACAGAGCATAGATAGCAACAAGTGCTAGCACAGCTGGGAACATCTGGAAAATTAACATACCGTTTAAAAGAACTGTCTTACCTGCAAACTTCATACGAGCGAATGCATAAGCAGAAGTTGTTGATAGACAGATAATTAAGAATGCTGTTATGAATGCAACCTTAACTGAGTTCCATAACCACAGTAGAACTGGGAATGGAGGTGGAATAATGCTTTCCTTGTATACACCATATGTAGTACCAGCCTTGTCGTTCTGGTCAATTACATATTTAACTACATCAGAACCTTCACCTAATCTCATTACTAATTTCTTAGCAACGTTTTTGCAAATATCTTTAGTTGCGCCTTCGTCTGCGTAGGTAACACCTTCAGCATCTGAAGTATCAGCATAACCTTCTACAGCTAAAGTATTGTCATCCTTTAGGTTCTGAACATCAGCTAAAGCAAAAGGCTCAGTTACGAAGTTATGGAAAGAAGGATCTTCTTCTGAGGTAACATAGAATCTTACTTTACCGTCATCAGTGTTGATTACGTTAACAGTAGCTCCTGAAACCCTGTTTAACTTCACAACATCAAAACCTAAAGCTAAACGCCAGTGGTCTAATGTTGAAGTTGATGCCTTTGGAATAATGTCACCGACAGAGAAATTTCCCTGACGGAATGAAATAGCCACAATCATGAGCAATGGAAACATGATTAGGCACAGGAAAGCTATGATAAAAATATGAGCCACAGCTTTTCTGTAGATTAAAGATTTTGGTTGAACAATAGCCATTTTCTATCAGTCTCCTCTTAACCTTGTACCTGACTGGTCTTAGTTAAACGTAACTGTACCAAGCTTAATAAGCCGACCATGATGAAGATCATAGCTGCAACAGCTGCTGCTAGACCGTAGTCGTTACCCTTACCACCTTCGAATGCGATACGGTAAGTGAAGCTTACTAATAAGTCAGTGTAACCTGCTGGAGCCTGAGTAGCATTGATCATGTCAGGACCACCACCAGTTAATAACTGGATTAGTACGAAGTTGTTAAAGTTAAATGCAAATGATGCAATTAACAATGGAGCCAATGGCTTAATTAATAATGGTAATGTAATGTGGCGTAAATTTACCCAAGGTGAAGCACCTTCGATAGCTGTTGCCTCATATAGATCATCAGGAATTGACTTTAATAAGCCCATGCACAGGATCATCATATATGGATAACCTAACCATGCATTAACCATTAAAATCATACCTCTTGCAGCCCATGGATCTGTGAACCATTCAATTGATGACCACTCAGCTCCAAATACTGCATAGATAGGACCCATAATTGCATTTAAGAATACATTCAATTCACCGAAGTTCTGATTGAATAAACCTTTGAACACCAAAATAGAAATGAATGATGGTACTGCATATGGAAGAATTAAGATTACTCTGTAAATACCTCTAAAGCGTAAGAACTGCCACTGTACCAAGCAAGCTAATACCATACCGATAGCTAGAGTACCTAAAACAGTAATTGCAGAGAAGCAAACGGTCCATACGAAGATCTGGAAGAATGGCATACGGATATTTTCGTTTGATAAGAACTTAATATAGTTCTTTAAACCGACATTTACTTTAAAGCCAGGAGCGAACTTCTCACCAGATAATTCACCCTTCTCATTAGCATACTGATAGAAACCAGTTTCCATGTTAGGCATGAATAACTTATGAGTTTCGTTATCCCATAATACGAAATCTGAGTCTACTAAATAACCGTTCTCAGCCTTTTCACCCTTATGTAGACGCTTGAACTTCTCACTCTGAGCTGAAAATGAGCGAAGACCACTCATTGATAATTTAACTTCAGAATTTGGTACATGAAGAGTAAATGTCTTTAAGGTATTTCTGTAAGACATTAACTTCTTCATAGGAACTAACTTGCCTGATGTCTCACCTGATGCAACTAAGTTAACATCCGTTGTAGCACCAGTTTTTGCCTTTTCAGTTAATTTCTTGTCAGATAGATTTAATGGAGACTCATTCTTATAAACAGTTGAACCCTGTTGTAAAACAAGGTCATATGTCCCGTCTTGTAACTCAAAAAGTTTATAAGAATAATCGCCGCCTTCTGACTTATATGTCTTCTGCAAATGGAAAGCCATTGCAGAATCTACATTCATAACGTGGGATCCAGAATAGTTAGTAAAGGAGATCCACACTGTGTAGATTAGAGGGAAAATGATAAATGCAGTCATACCGGCTACGCTTGGGAAAGCATAACGCTGTGCATACATCTTCTTACTTACGAAAACGTAAACACCCACACCGACTAGCACAAGATCTAATAGAGGATAAGCAATATCTCCATTCAGATACATGCAAATATCGGCATACAGATTGACTAACACAATTATTGCAACTACAGCCCACTTTAGTAAAAACTTTGGACCTAGTTTCAAATTATGCATTGCTGACAGTTCCATGCCCAATTCCTAATTTGCCAAAAAAAAATAAAAAAAAACTCTCGGCACTTGCGTGCCGAGAGTCCGTGTTAAAAATTATTCACTTAAAATACGCTTTGCAGCAGTATCAGCAGCTTCGTTAACGCCCTGACGGCCTGAGCATACGTTCTTTAAAGCGGTCTCAAATGATGACCAGAACTTGTTCATCTCAGGTACTGAAGGCATTGGCTCACCGTTAACTGCATTTTCTTTTGTTGTAGCAATACGTGGATCCTTGTCTAACTTAGCCTGGAAGCTGTTCAGAGCAACTACACCTAAAGCCTTGTCGTTATTGACAGCCTCTAAGCCTTCATCGGTTAATAAATAGTTCTCGATGAACTCAGTTGCTAACTCTTTATTTGGAGAAGCTGCGTTGATTGCTAAAGCTGTTACACCAACGAATGCCTTAGCTGGCTGACCGCCTAACTTAGGTAACTTGTAAACAGAGAAGTCAACCTTAGCGCCATCGTAGTTTGGCCAGCCCCATGGTCCGTTAATGATACATGCAGCTTTACCCTTGGTGAACTGTGCTTCCATAACACCGTAGTCAGCACCCTTCTCCATGTAACCCTTGGTAATTAAATCAGAAATAAACTGCATACCAGCCTTTGCACCAGCGTTATTAACACCTGTATCCTTAACATCATAACCGCCATTTACTTTCTTGTATGCATAACCGCCCTGTGCTGCAATTAAAGGATAGCTGAAGTATGGAGTTGTGTAAGACCAAATGATTGGCTTAACACCGTCTTTCTTTAATTTGTCACCTAACTTATAAAAGTCTTCGAAGTTTTCTGGAGCACTCTTAACCAACTTGTTGTTACATAGTAAACTTACTGCTTCGATAGCTACTGGGTAACCAACAATCTTGCCGTTAACAGTTACTGCATCCCAACCAACTTTAGCAAACTTAGCCTTCTCTTCATCTGAAGGATTAAGAGGAGCGATAAGACCTGCAGCTGCCCACTCACCGAAACGGTCATGTGCCCACATCATGATATCAGGACCATTCTGAGTTGCAGCTGTCTGCATGAACTTAACTTCTACCTGATCTGGGTGAGCTACAGTTACCTTAATACCAGTATCAGCTGTGAACTTCTCACCAACTTTTGCAATACCGTTATAGCCCTTATCACCGTTAACCCAAACTGTTAACTGATCTTTCTCAATTGCTGCATTTGCTGAAACTGAGAAGCCTAAAGTCATAGCGCATACTACAGTAGCTAAAATTGTTTTTTTCATCTTATGATTTCCTTTAGTTTTCACTTATGTTGTCTGATCAAAAGATAACCTTTTGACTTGAACGTTTAAACCTTGTTAGGTTAGTTATGATTGTATAGAGTTAGCCAAAAATAAATCAATACAATATTGACCTATTACTGCACTTTATTATCTTTTTTAGATATTTTTGTGACTAAACGCATATATTTTTAAAACTTGGTCATTTTTAGCCACTAAGTAAATTTTTACATATAGTGTTTTTTTATCAATGCCTTATGTATCAAATTGCAACAAATTTTCTTTGAATTTCCGCAACGTTTAGATTATAAACTTGATTTAAGCATTAGCGCATATTTATAACGTTTATCAGGTAATAATTTTCAAAATACTCTCAATTTTTCGTAACGCTTTTTGTGATATATTTCGCATTATCCTTTTATATACATTTTTCAACTTAATTACACTTTATTCACCTATATTTATCTTTAAAATCTAAATTTGAATTGAATCACATAATTTAATAAATGTTTTAGAGGTATTGACAAAAAATATTCTTATCAAAAATTGATATATTTAATTAACCAATAAGTTTTGTGATGTAAATTAAATTTTCTTTAGCTTGATATTGCATTTTTAGAGACTTTGCATGGAGATTAATCAGTTTTGAAAGGAATTCTCCGCTTAAGTTCTTTTATTTCTGAACTGTTTAGATATCTATTTTGGATCAATATTAGACCGTGTTTGAAACTGATTTAGCTCTTGCATTTGCGATATTTTAAAGGGGTTGTTCCATATTTCTTTTTAAAGAGTCTAAAGAAATATGAATCATTGTCGAATCCATGATCTGCGGCAATATCAGAGATTGATTTCTCTCCCCTTTCAATATCACCTGATGCCTGCTCTAGTCTGTAGTCATTTACGTATTCAGTAAAACTCATTCCAGTGGCTTTTTTAAAGAATCTGCAAAAGTACTCTTGGGAAAAATCCATCTTTGCAGCAGCATCTTCAATTGATAATGGTCCTGAATGATGATCTTGTATCCAGATGATGAGATCTTTTAATTTCTGGGTTCTTTCTTTTTCAAAAGATGAGGAAATTTCGACCTGATTAAATATTCCTTGCCTATAAAGATTAGTTAAAATAACTATAAGCTTTGCCTTGATGAGCAGTCTTATTGAATCATCTTTTTCTTTATAATTTTTGAAAATGTAATCAAAACATTCCTTACATTCTCTATAGTCATCAGTGTCATTGTTACGTACAGGTATGATGTTGAGATTAGTGTCATACAGATTATCTAAAATTGACCCTAACAGCTTGTCATAAAAGGACAGACGTAACATTGAAGGATTAAAGACTAAATAGCGCTGTACTGATTTAGCGCCCTGAATTAGACCATGAACAACTTTACTTGGAACTAAGTAAAAGCAGGAGGAATCCAAAGCCACCTGTTTTGAATGAATTGTGACAGTAAAAGGTCCTTTTTCTACACTGATAAGCTCAACTTCATCATGCCAGTGCTGGTGGTAGTGAATAGGAAAGACTTCACTATACTCGTTTATATAGCATTCTAAAGGAAATTTCTGACTGCCATGCTGAATTCCTTCTTTAGGAGCCATAGTACGAAGTGTTTCCATAGTCATTCTTTATTGAGTAATGTCCTAGATCAGGTAACGCTAGTTCTTAAGATTTTTTTTCAATTGTAAAACAATGTAACAAAAAGATATATGCTATTTCGTGTTCATGACATTGAATAAGGAAAAAATATGATCACTCCAGCACAAAAATTTCTAAAAGATAACAAAGTGCCTTTCAAAGAATATGAATACGAATGCACTGTAGATCATGATTTTGGTAAGTTTGCAGCACAATCTTTAGGTGTTGAAGAGCCAAAAGTCTTTAAAACCATCCTCTTAGTACATGATAAGACCTTCGTCACCGCAATTACTCCTGTAGACAGCATGATTTCCTTGAAAAATGCTGCAAGAATTATGAAATTAAAATCACTTGATGTGGCCACACCAAATGACGCTACTAGAATTACAGGATATGTTATTGGAGGTGTAAGCCCATTTGGTCAAAAAAGAAGAACTTTAATTCTACTCTCAGAGAGTGCTTTGCAGTTTGACGAGATTTTAGTATCAGGTGGCAGAAGAGGTCTGTCAGTTGGTGTTAATCCAAAAGATCTTATAAAGGTCTTAAATGCTACTGTAGGCGACTTTTTAGAGCATAAGGATAAGAAATAATATAACAAGCTCTGTCTCAGATTACTTTTAAATGAAATAAAAATAAGTAGAAGCCACATCAAAAGATGTGGCTTTCTTTGTTTTACAAGGTAAAGCGTGAAACAACACCTAACAGACGTCCAATTTCAACATTAGTGTTGTTAATATTGTCATCAATTAAGCTCAATTCACCATGCAGATTTTCGGTTGCTGCCGTGATTTCTTTCATATTGTCAGAGATCTCAGAAGTTGCTGTGATCTGACCTTCTGTTGAATGAGAAATCTCATCAATCTGATTATTTACACTCTCAACCTTACCAATCACGCTATCTAGGATCTCGTTCAGATCACCTGTTTCGGCAGAGATTGCATCCATAACTTTAACAGACTGCTGAATAGTATCATTAGCACTGGCAGCCTCAGACTGTACTAAAGTTACCATCTCAGTAATTTCCTGTGTTGACTTTGAAGTTCTTGAAGCTAGAGCACGAACCTCATCTGCTACCACAGCAAAGCCTTTACCGTAGACCCCAGCTCGGGCTGCCTCAATTGCAGCATTTAAAGCTAATAGGTTAGTTTGTGATGCAATATCATCAATAGTATTTACAATCACACCAATCTTTTGAGCCCTGTCTGACAATTGAGCTACAAGCATTGCATCTTCTTTTGACTTCTTAGCTTGGTTATTCAGTTTTTCAATGGTTTCATTAACGCGATTGATACCTAACTGAGTATCTTTTGAGGTATCGGCTGCCTGCTTTGAAGCAGAAGCACAGCTTTTAGCAATTTCACCTGCATTCTCTACCATGCTCTCAGCTGACTGTGAAACTGTGGAAGAATAAGCCTGATTGTCCTGAGCAGTTTCATCAATATGGGCTGACGAATCCTGTAAGGTACTCATAGAATTACTGATGTTATTACTTACTTCTTTAATCAGCATGATGTTGTCGTGCCAGAAGACTCTCATTTTTTCCATAGCAAGCAGCAATGGTAAAAACTCATCATGACGTTTAATTCTGATCTCAGTATGCAACTCACCATGAGCCAGAGCATTAGCGTTCTTGATAGCAAAACGAATAGAACTTGCAATTAAACGAGGCATCTGAGTTAAGATGATAACAGCTGAAACAATTTCAAAGAGGATAATAATAACTGCAGCAATTAAAGGAGTCTTGCTGGTAATTCTGTCTACTGCTGAATTAGTAACTTTAATCTGATTGCCACTTACACTATCCAAATTCTTGCGAACAACCATAAAATTGTCATACATGTCGTTTTTCAAGAGCTTTTTAGCTTCTTCAAGATTGCCATTTTTATACATATCCACAAATGAAGCATATTGAGCTAAATAGTGTTCTGAGCTTTCTTTTACAGCTCCAATCTCCTCTGGGTAACGGGAGGTTTGTAATTTACCTGCAGCATACTTTAAGTTATCAGCTAAGGATTTACTCTCTCGTACTGCATTAGCAGAAGCTGTACCCTTGGTCATATCGGTTAAAAGCAACTGCAAGTCAGTGATATATTCACAGGTGTGCTTAACTCTGACATAACGACCATCAAGAACTTCATGAACAGATTCAGCCACATTCTTGTTAACAGAAATTGTATATAAAGAGATATAACCTAAACCAATTGATGCTAGGATCAGCATCACGTAGGTCGCTATCAATTTTTGCTTGATAGAGAAAAGATCTAAAAATCGCATATTACATCCCATATTTATTTTAATTATATTTAATACGATTAACTAGACTTTAAGTCTTAGCCTAATATAACTAGATAACGACCATTTTAAACGCATCTACATCACATATCTTCGTGTGAATATAAGATAGAGGACTACCAAACTATTGAATACTGATCAGCAAACTAAATCTATCTATTTGATCTATAGAGCAAATATAATCAAGAATCTTGCTATTATGCGTTTATAGAGAATTTGCAAAAATTGAGCACTAAATCACATTTAGACATAACAAGATATTAACAAATCATGAACACAGACTGAGCAAAGGTAAATTTGAATGAATATCTCGACATTAAAGCTAAACAGGTCGACTAGCCTTAACAGATATATTCATGTAAAAAAGATGAAAGGAAGATGAAGTGAAATTGTTGTGAGAATTTGATGTTGGCAACAAAAAGCTACCAACACAATGAAAATAGAACTAGATGATGTTGTTTTCTTTTAGGTAATTGATGATACCTTTCATGGTCTTTTCTGAAATCACATGCTCTACACGGCAAGCATCATACTCAGCAACATCTGAAGGTACTTTTGCGATATGCTTGAAGAAAACAGTTAAATACTGATGACGCTTGAAAACAGCCTCAGCTACTTTTCTGCCTTCAGGAGTAAACTCAATATCACCTGCTATACCTACTTTGATGTATTCTTTCTCTTTTAATAAAGAAAGACCTCTAGAAACACTAGGCTTGCTTAATTTAAGTTCATTGGCAACGTCTACAGCACGAACAAGACCATTGCTGCGTCTTTCCTTGATAACTAAGATAGTCTCAAGATAGGTTTCACCTGATTCTGCAATTTCGCCCTGTTTTTTCTGTACAGCTTCTGGAACAGCATCTAATACAGTTGGTGCACTTTTTACGTTTTCCATGCCAAATTACCTTAAATCTTACTTAATAGTAACGTTAACCTTGTCACCCACTAATGACAGCTCAAGCTCGTTCTGAGGACCGATTGTTCCGCGAGCTATTAAGCCTTGCTTAATTAGTGTAGCTAAATCTTTGGTAGTACCTGCATTGAAGATCTTACGGCCTTTGTCATCGGTTATAGTACCTAACTTTGGCTCAACTCTCTGCATTCCAAGATTTCTAGCTTTAGAAATTACGCCGATCTGCTCTAATCTGTTAATCAGACGATAAACAGTTGCGATTCCTAAATCAGGGACAAACTGCTTTGCCTCATACCATAACTCTTTAGGAGAAGTACATTGACTTGAGGTTAAAATCTCAATGATGTGTCTTCTCTGGACTGTCATTCTTAATCCAGAAGCTTCAAGCTTCCTGAGTGTATCTTCAGTTAGAGGATCAACTCTAAACTTCTCGTTCTCTTCCATTTATAAACCTTACTTGTATCATCGACATAAGTTTACATGGGGGTAGAATGGGTCATTTTCAAGTTTTATGCTTCACCTAAATCTGAACTTTGTCATATAAAAAGACAAAGCATAACTACTCCATGAAAATGAGGCTTCTAGTGAAAATAACACAAACTTGCAAAATTGACTACAAAAAATTTAGCTTTTTATGAATAAAGATCATTTTTTCTTGTCATGGCAGTGGCATACAGAAGCACCAGTTTTTGAACAGCCACAACTGTCTCCTTTCATTAAAATATGAAAAATTCTTTTACCGCCACGGAATAGAGCATAAACAGCCAGGCATAATAGAACGAATAAAACTAACTTTGCTAACATAATTGAATGTCTCCCTTTGTAGACACAATTATAACGCAATAGTTAGCATAAACTAACCCAAATATTTATAAATTTTTTGGACTGAATGTCTATTTGGAAAGAAAAAAGCCTATGGTAAAGATAACAAACAAAATTGCACCGATTATCTTTAAGATCTTAACGCCTATCTTTGAGTTAACCTCACCTTGGTAGATCTTTTTAGCTTCTACATTATCTAAAAGATTTTTAAGATCAGACTTTGAATATCGACCTTTGTCATTTCGTCTGGCTATAACAGATGGATAACCAGAGCCTTCATAGACATAAAAAGAAAAACCTATAGAGTTTTTTAAGATCTTTCTCTCTTTATAGTCTAAAACAGCATTACCGCCAATGCGGGTACACTCATCAATCACAGCTTTTTTGGTTAGATTTGATTTTCTGCCGATTTTGGTAATTGGATACTCTGACTCAACGATGACTTCATAGTCATCTGGTTTTGAAAATGAGATACCGACTCTTGATGGAACATCATAAAAGACTTTGCTCTCAGGATCGATTCTTTTAGCTGCAACATGACTTACCTGATAAGTATTAGCATCATTCTCTTTTGACACTTCAAAAGTAGCTTCTACAGGCTCTTTGATGTCAGATAAGGTAAAGTCCCCTTCACAGTCTTTTGAGGTAAAAGAGTAAATCTTACCGTTTTCAGACTGGATTGATCCTTTATCTTCTAGCTTTGAATAATAAGTAATAATTCCTTTCATACTATAAAATTCTCTTAAGAGAGCCTGCACTACTTTCTGTATCTTTACTGCATTTGCTTAAAAGAAGAGCCTTTTAAAGAGTGATCTTTCCTGCTTTTAAGTCAGCTGAAAATGACAACATCTTCTCTAATGGCTTCATAGCCTTCACTCTGGTATTCTCATCTACGCTTAAACTATGCTCTTTTGGATGATTTAGAGCCTCAATTAAGCTCTTTAATGAATTTAACTCCATCCATGGGCAGTTAGCGCAGCTGATGCAGTGACCTTTAGTACTTGCAACAGGTGCTTCAATAAAGTTCTTCTCAGGACAAGCACAGGTTAATTTGTAGAAGATATTTCTCTCGGTTGCAATGATGAATTCTTTGCAAGGAGATGATTTTGCATAAGATAAGATCTGTGAGGTTGAACCTACATAATCTGCTCTTTCTACAACTGCAGCTGGAGCCTCTGGATGAACCAGTACTTTAGCTTCAGGATGCTCTTTTTGTACAAATTCTAAAGTGTTAGCTTCAAAGGCATCATGAACGATACAGCGACCTGGCCAGCAGTAAACATCGCAATCTGACTGATTTGCAATATATGAACCTAAATGTCTGTCTGGTACCCATAGGATTGGTTTACCTAATTTGGTTAAATACTTACCAAGCTCTACAGCTAATGATGAGGTTACGATCCAGTCAGCCTCAGCTTTTACAGCAGCTGATGTATTTGCATAAGCTACTACTGTAGCCTCAGGATGTTCCTGTTTTGCTCTTCTTAAATCATCTACGTTGCAGCATAAATCTAAAGAACACTCAGCACTTAGATTTGGCATGATAATGTCTTTTTCAGGAGATAAGATCTTAGCTGTCTCTCCCATGAAACGAACACCTGCTACAGCGATTAACTGTTTATCACTGTCACGACCACGACGTGCCATTTCAAGAGAATCGCCTATAAAGCCACCTGCTGCCTCACAAAGGCGTTGCATGGTAGGAGAAGTGTAATAGTGAGCAATTAAAAGAGCATTTTTCTCTTTAATTAAAGCTAAAGCTTCATCAAATAAGGCCTCATCAGCTTTTTTTTCAGCTAAAGATGGACGGTTAGGTAAGTCAAAAGTCTCTGGTACTGAGACATTGTTTATCATGTGTAATGGCATAATTTTATATAACCAATTCTATTTATAAATGTATCTGTATAGACGCAAAGTCAAACAATCTATTCTTAACAGACTATTTCTGAACGAAGTTTAAAGCAGTGGCACCAGCCTGTACCATTGCCTTATTTACATCTTTTCTTAATGAACCGTAAGCTCTTAATCTGTTAGTAACATCGCGTAAATCCAGGCTTTTAGCTTCATCTGAATCAAGATAATTGTTAATTTTTAAACTGGTTAAATTATCTTTACAAGGTAAAAGACCTGAACCTACAAGACAGGATGGCATCAGACAAAACAGATGCTCATCCTTTTTCATTACTCTTACTGTATGTGTGAGCAATGGATTAGAGTCAATTTTAAAGATGAATTCCTCTTCAAACTCAACACATAAAGTATCAAATTGAGTTAAAGATTCAACACTGTCTGTGTCACCTTTTACACCTGCATTGTAGTCTTTTCCTTTGACGTTAAACAGCATTTTTCCATCAGCATAATCAAAGGATAAAGCAATCAGCTTCGCTACATGTGCAAGATCAGCCTGTCCATCTATAGCAATCAACCTCCAGGCATCGGTATTGTCTATAGATATTTTTAAAAGGTATTGCATACAACCTACTATTTTTTTTCTAAGTCAGTGGCTTTTATACTCTTAAATTCAGTTTAAAAGCCAACTTTTTCTTTTCTTGCAACTTATTCATTGAGCTACTGAGCTACAGTTGAAATGAATACATCAGGATCTGAAAGTTCAGCACTCTCTTCCCCTGTTCTCTCACATTTGTTTATATCTAAAGCACCTTCTTTAGAATCACAGACTGCTGAGAAATCAAGATCACCTAAGATCATAGCAGTAGTATTACCAGAGTTCTTAGCTAATTTCATAAACTCTTTATAAGTGCTGTATTCTGGAGCAAAAGTAAGTGCTCTTACAGACATCAAAGCTCTGGTTATGAGTAAATTCTGAGAATTTGGTAACTTTGAGTATGGCTCTTCTAAGCAATAGGCTATGACATTCTGACCTGGATGCTGATAGAAATCAGAACCTAATAAAGTGTTATAAGTACCATCTTGGAGCTTTTCTTTTAACTCGTCTACAGAACACTCGATTGGCTTACGTAAAGTCTTTGGTAATTTAACTTTATGACCAAAGTTGTTATAGAACTTAGATTCAGACAATTCATATAAGACGTCATTTTCAAGCACGGTAGTACCTTTTACAAGTGCTTCGTAGATCTCTTCGACCTTATTGACCACAGCCTCATGCTCAGCGCTGTCATCAGTTGCCGCCCCACTAAAGAAAGACTGCATTTTTTCTAAACTCTTTCTAAATGAAGAAAATACAGAGCTCTTTTCCATATCAGGAGGGAAAGCATGACCATAAATTTCTTTATAGAAAGAAAAGAATGATACACAACCATTTGAAATAGCTAACTGCTGATAATGGAAGGTTCTTTCAATATTGTATGGTAAGAGGATTGCTGAATTATAAATTTCTGACATGACAAGACAGGCAGGAGCGTTATTCTCTGCCATCTTCTCAAGTTCTTCAATTCTCTTCATATAAGGCAATGGCTCATAAACTCCACTGTTTACTGCAGCCTTATATTCAGATACAGCATCTGGAATTAAATATTCTTTAGCATAACGTAAATAGGTAAAGGCAAGAGCTGGATTATCCTCAAGATAAGCCTTATATAGAATGTAATAACCAAAGACAATGCCATGTCTTATAGCCTGAGTAGCATAGTAAATTGCTTTAGGGATTTCCTTTTTAATTAAGTGTCCCATCGCAAGATTCAGTTTTGAAAATCCATTACCCTGCTCTGCTGCTTTCTTCCATATCACTAAAGATTTCTTGTCACTTGCTGAGGTCAAACTCAAGTTACCTAAAGTAAAGGTAGCCTTGCCGTTGCCTTGTTCTGACATTTTCTCTAGGATATCTTTATCTATCTTTTCAAAAGGTCCTTTATACAAGCAGTACAAATTCTCATAAGCCTGATATGTATCCTCATCTTCACGAGCTAAACCATAATCTAATAATGCAAAGAGTTTATCTGATGGCTCTTTACATCTTTTCTTAATCTTAGCTATCTTTAAAAGCCCGTTTAAATACTTAGTACTGTTATCTAAATTTGCCTGAGCAGAAAGGTAAACTGCAATTGCTGCTAAAGTACGAGGGTTGTAAGCATATTCATCAGCAAACTCCATCAAAATATCAGAGAAATTTTTCATAACCACTGATGGGAGCGCAAATGGAAGATCCTCTACTAATACTTCGTATCGTAAATTATTAACAAAAGATAACAAGTTGTAGAACGAAATTTCTTGAATAGTTTTGCCACTGTTAGTAATACTATCAAATGAAACGAAATTTGCCATAGGTAAGCGTTTTTCGTTATAAGCAATCAAGAATGTGTTTAATAAAATACTGTAGATAGTAGCTAATTTAGGCTCTCGTCTTAACTCATCATCTAATGAAAGATCAACAAAATACATAAGGTAAGCTAAAGCACAGTAAGGATCACCTACAACCATACCGTAAGAGAACCATTCTTTAGCCTTTTGCTTATCCATTGGTAAGAAATCACCATTTAAATAAGATTTACCTATTCTAAAAGCAACAGCTCCAGGCATTCCTAAAATGACTGATGATTCCTTTTTATAAGCAAAATTTGGATAAAGTCTAGAGAAGAAATTTGGAGTTAAATGCCTGTGAGATTCAAACTTTAATATATGATCGTTTGAATCCTCATCAAAGTTCTCACAGCAAAACACATCATCAACATCTGAAAATTTATATTCAATGAATTCGTAGAATTGATCATTGATTTCATTCTCATCGGTTGGTCTTGTTTTTATAGCATCAGCAAAAAGGCCTGCTATGCAAAATGGGATATAAACTGCTTGACGGGAAGGAATAAATTCACCTTTTACAGCTAAGGTAATATCCTTAGGCAAAGCTTCATCTGAAAAAGCTATCAAAAAGTCTGATAAATCAGATAAATTATCGTCATTTCTTATAAAATCGGCATTAGTCTTATAGACCTTTGAATGGAAGTGAGGTTTTAACTTATGAAAACATAATTTACTAATATAATCTTTTAACTTTTCGCCACACTCGCCATGACCGCCAAAGGCAAAGGCTGCATAAAGGTAAAAGAGATAATCATTTTTTTCTTTAATGTTAGTTGCGCTAGTTACAGCAGGTTTTCTTGAATGAGCTGCTAGTGCTTTATCAATAGCCTCACCATTAGCAGGATTGCAATTTTCTTTCATCTCAAGAAAAGCTCCTTCACGAATAAAAGAATCTTTTAGAAGAGCTTTAACATTTTCAACTTTTAAGTTTTTAAGATTGTTAATATGCTTAAGATGTTTGCTTACCATACTTTCCGTGAACCACTATGTAGAGAAACTTTTTAAGATGCCCTTTTGGAGCTTAAAAGTTAAAGTGCCTAGCTATAACTTTAAACTTTTTGCATTAAATCTTGATAATAAACTTAACCAAATCAAAGCTAAGTCTTACTGATCTTAGAATATGCAATATTGCTTGCACTTTTTAAGGATAAATCGTTAGATTTCTACGTTATCTGTAATTATAACATGCAATGCAAGCTCTATAAAATCATAGTTCTTTTGAAGCAAGATGTAGGTTAACGCTTTATCATTGACTTCATTAGAACTTGTGATCCTTTCTAAAGAAAAGTGCTCAGTACAGAAAAGTTATGATCAAGATAAGAAACATGGAAATGAGGATAAACAAATTTGCTCTTATTTGACGGATTAAATAAAAGAGGATCTCTATTTTTGAGATCCTCTTTTTAAATAAGTAGGTGTAGCTGAATTTTGGATATTGTTCATAAATAGAAGAGCAGTAACAGTAACAGTAACAGTAACAGTAACAGTAACAGTAACAATATCAGTATTGCTTTCATCAAGAGATCCACCGCTTAGAACAACTTGCTGTGTAACATTTAACTTACCGCCATTGGTAAATTTAATGTTACCTTTTGAACAACTAAAGAATAAATATCTCTTGTACCAGTATAATTTGGATTTATAGTTTTGTTAATGATTGTATCAGTGCCATCATTTTCATCAATAATGCTTACTAATGCACTATTGAATGTTGAATCATCACTTAAATCATAAGTCTTAGCATTAGCAACTGAGACTACTACTGTTGCTGCTGATGCAACTGCTGCAAAAACTACAGAGTGCTTTAGGATAGCTTTATAAGATGCAATTAAGAAACTTAACGCACAGCGAGTTTGTTTTATCATTATTTAATCCGTATATTTAATTAAATGTTCTCTAGCTAGAAGAAATGAAATTACCAGAACAGATCATTTAGATGAAATGACTTCAAGTTAATTTCTTGAAAGACTCTAAAATAAGATTTTCTACCTCACCCAGTCTTCTTTATTGTTCGATCTTGTAGTTAATAAAAAATTTTCGACTAGCAACACCGGCGATAATAAAAAAAATACGCATTGTCCATCAAAAAATGAAATTTATTTAACAGCTTTTATAGATAAAATTCAGATATCTTAAAGAATGAAAACACGTTAAAAATCGTGCAATAGAAAGGATTTGCTAATTTTAATGACAGATCAAAGAGGTGGTATAAAAAAATTAGACCTGTTTTTTAGTTTTAAACTTGTAATGTTTTCTTAATTTTCAAAAAATAAAGTTATAAAAAAAGCAGCTTCAGAATTACCCGAAACTGCTCTTTACATAGGATTAAAACTTTTAATTAGAAATAAACAGTCTATTAAGCTTGTTCCTTCTGGAAGTGTAACTTAAAGTGATGAACAATAATTGCACAACCTAATGCAGCCATCATTAAAGCCATGATTACTAATACAAAGCCGATTGCAACAAGAACACCATTAGAGTTCCACTGCTGTTCGATAACCTGAACAACGCCCCATAAGCTCATTACCATCATGAATACCATAGGAATGAATGCAACTAACCAGTTTACATTCTTTGACAGTAACCATAAGGTGATAACAAGTAAGGTTAATGCTGACATTAACTGATTTGAAGCACCAAAGATTGGCCATAATGATGAAGCCTCACCACTTAATGCCATTAAGATTGATACTAAAACAATTGCAAATGATGAGATGAACTTGTTAGTAAAGCACTTTCTAACAAAGCCTAACTCAACTTTCTTGTTCTCAGCTTCAACTTCTGACTTTGCACGTGGCATGAATAACTCTTGGCAGATGAAACGACCTAAACGGGTTGCAGTATCAAGAGATGTCATCATGAAAGCTGAAATTGCTAATGAGATAAAGGTCTTTGCATAAGCTACGTCGATACCTAAAGCATCACAGAAGCCTGAAATACCGGTTGCAAATGCTGCAGGTGGATTCTTACCTAAGTCTACGAATACGCCTCTGTCCATTGACATTACAGCAACTAGAGACATAACACCCAAGATACCTTCAACAAGCATTGCACCGTAACCTACAGGTAATGCATTCTTCTCGTTATCTAACTGTTTTGAAGTTGTACCTGATGCAACCAGAGCATGGAAGCCTGAGCAAGCACCACAAGCAATGAAGATGAATAGTGCTGGTACAAGATTTGTCATCTTACCGTCACCTGTTACAGCTGACCAGCCTTCAAATGCATCCATCTTGATGTCAGGGTTGTAAGCTAAGATTGCTGCAAAGCCTAAAGCTAACATTGCATACAGTAACCATGAATTTAAGTAATCACGAGGCTGTAACAACCACTGAACTGGCATTACTGATGCTGCGAAAATATAGACAGCTAAAACTGCGATCCATACTTTTGGAACAATTGCTGCATCTAAGTCAAATGCTGTTGCAATGTTGAATGGGTAAACCTCACCAACATATACAGCAACGAATACTAATGGTACGAAAACAACTGATGCTTTCTTTAATGAAACACCTAACTTGTTTGTTACTAATGAGAAGATAGGTGCCATGATGATGAACAGAATAGATGCAGTTGCAACTTCTGGGAACTTAGCAAATAAACCTGCAATTAACAGTGTAAAAATTGCAACAACTAAGATTAAGCACAGAATGCAGAATGATAAGAATAACTGTCTGCCGTTAAAGCCCATCATCTTTTCCATAACAAAGGAAATTGAACGACCTTTGTTACGAATTGAAATTACTAAAGCTGCAAAATCGTGGAATGCACCTACAAATACACAACCTACTAAAATCCAGATTAAAGCTGGGAGCCAACCAAAGTATGCAGCCATAATAGGACCAACGATAGGACCTGGACCTGCAATTGATGCAAAGTGGTGACCAAACAACACTATTGCTGGTGTTGGAACATAGTCAATACCATCGATCTGGGTATTAGCAGGTGTAGGTCTTTTTGGATCTAGTGCGAACAGTCTCTTTAAGAAACCACCATAAACGAAATATGCTACAACAAAATATGCTAAGCATATACAAAACAGCAAGCTGCCTGTCATATTAACTCCACGCTTTTTTACAGCGATCTTTTATAATTTAAATCTAAACAAACATATGAAATAAAGTAGTCTTAGTTTCACTGTCTTATGACGTAAGCTTCTGCCCTTTTGATTAAGGAGCTTTGCTTTTTAGGTCATGTTTTGTACAGCATCTAAGGCTCTTTGCTCTGACAAGGCTTTTAACCTTAATTGAGCCATTCTCTGTTGTGGATAAAGTAGAGAATGATAAGAACATGAGGTAGCACGTTCTTTTGATAACGCTATTATTGCTCATTAAGTTAAATAGTCAATCACTTTTTGCAACAGACACTAAACTTTATTGCGTTTTTTACAAAATAGATTTTAAGACAACTTCTATTGCACCACTTGATAGCAAAATTAAGGCATATTGTGTTGTGCATCACTAATATCATTAAAGGTGTATAATTGCCTCTGCCTCCGAAAGAGGAGCGTATAAAATCCCAAAACACTGGGATTTGACAAGGCTTAAAAGCAGATTTTATTTTGGAAATCAAAATCATGAGTAACGCATTAACAAAAACAGACTTTAACTTTCCAGGCCAGAAGAGCGTTTATCACGGAAAAGTTCGTGATGTTTACAACATCAACGATGAAAAGTTAGTAATGGTAGCAACCGACAGAATTTCAGCATTCGACGTAATTCTGCCACGTGGTATTCCTTTCAAGGGTCAGGTTTTAAACCAGATCGCTGCTAAGTTCTTAGATGCAACTACAGACATCTGCCCTAACTGGAAACTTGCTACACCAGATCCAATGGTTACCGTTGGTGTAATGTGCAAGGGTTTCCCTGTAGAAATGATTGTTCGTGGTTACTTATGCGGTAGCTCATGGAGAGCTTACAAGAGTGGCGTAAGAGAGATCTGCGGTGTAAAACTACCTGAAGGCATGAAAGAGAACCAGAAGTTCCCTGAGCCTATCATCACCCCTACCACTAAGGGCGAAATTGGTACCCACGATGAGGATATTTCTAAAGAAGAGATCATCGCTAAAGGTTTAGCTACTGCTGAAGAATATGCTGTACTAGAAAAATACACCTTAGCTTTATTCAAGCGTGGTACAGAGATTGCTGCAAAGCGTGGCTTAATCTTAGTTGATACTAAGTACGAGTTTGGTAAGCATGACGGTAAGATTTACTTAATGGATGAGATCCATACTCCAGATTCAAGCCGTTACTTCTATAAAGACGGTTACGAAGAGCGTTTTGCAAAGGGCGAAGCTCAGAAGCAGCTGTCAAAAGAGTTCGTACGTGAGTGGTTAATGGATAACGGTTTCCAGGGTAAAGCAGGTCAACAGGTTCCTGAGATGACTGACGAGATTGTAAATTCAATCAGCGACCGTTACTTAGAGTTATATGAGCACATCACTGGTGAGAAGTTCGTTAAGGCTGAAGGTCAGGATGTAGCTTCAAGAATCGAAAAGAACGTTACTGAATACTTAAAATAATTTAAGTTTCTAATCAGTAGTGAAGGCCTGGGCATGTAAATGTTCAGGCCTTCTGTTTTCTGAAATATCCAAAAGACATCCGTACAAGAAAATTCATTAAAATTGAGAGTCTCTAACTGTAGAACCAATCCTAAATTACACGGACAAGTCTGCACTCAACTGTTTGGATCTAAAGTTTGTTTTGAACAGCTGACTCATATTTATTTTCAGGAAAAGATTGTTTCAAAACCTTTCGTGAGCAGATTTTTAAATTACCAAAATAACGGGTTATTCTCTTTTATAAAAAAAGGCTAAAACTCAACTCTCAGGTAATGACATTAGTACAACTGTCGAAGATCAGATCTTAAGGAATGTATGGCCTAGATCATATGGGCATAAAAAAAGCGACTCATCGTCGCCTCATGGTGGATGCTATAGGACTCGAACCTATGACCCTCTGCTTGTAAGGCAGATGCTCTAACCAAACTGAGCTAAGCATCCAATTTTATGGAAGCTTTCAAATGGTGGATGCTATAGGACTCGAACCTATGACCCTCTGCTTGTAAGGCAGATGCTCTAACCAAACTGAGCTAAGCATCCTCATCAGAAAGTGAGTGCATTATATAGATAATAATGAACTCTTGCAAGTAGTAATTTTAAACAAAATCAAAGGAATTCTCTCAAAGTGGCTTTTTAATGCACGTTAATGAGAGGTTAATTTTTTTTAATTTCGCTTAAATTTTGCTCAATTCCTCGGTTATAGCTTCATAAGCAATGTCCATTGCCTTTTTAAGCTCCTCTTTTTTGATATTCAATGGAGGATTAAAGTAAAGAATATCCCCTATTGGTCTTAAAAGTAATCCTTTCTTTAAGGCGTTTTGGTAAATTCTATAACCTAGTCTTAAAGAACTATCAAACGGCTCTTTGGTACTTCTGTCTTTTACAAGCTCTAGAGCATTGATAAGGCCTATATGTCTTACACCGCCTACTTTATCTATTTGCATAAAGCGCTGTTCGAATTCTTTTGAAAGCCACTGACCTAATTCATTGGCTTTTTCAATGATGTTATCGCGCTTTAAGATCTTGATAACAGCTAAAGCACAGCTACATGCTAGTGGGTTACCTGCATAAGTATGTGAATGCATGAAAGCTTTGCCTTCAGAGTAATCGGCTAAAAAGGCATTGTAGATACTGTCAGTTACACAGACTACAGACATTGGCATGTAACCGCCTGTAATGGCCTTAGACAGACACATGATGTCAGGTGTAATACCTGCATGATCACAGGCAAACCACTTACCGGTTCTACCAAAACCAGTTGCAATTTCATCTGCGATAAAGAGCACTCCGTGCTCTTTGCACAAATCATATAAAGACTTTAAGTACTCTTTTGGGTACATTCTCATGCCACCTGCACCTTGCAACAATGGCTCTACAATTAAGGCACAGAGCTTGTCTCCATATTTATCAAAGCACTCTTTAGCTCTTTTCAGACACTTTTCTGGATAATCATCAGCATGACGGAACATATCAGGAGCTTCAATATGAATGTTATCCATCATCATTGGCTTATACATTAAGTTGTATAAATCCATACTGCCTACAGATAAGGCTCCAATGGTTTCTCCGTGATAACCTTCAGAGAGGCAGGCAAATTTTGTTCTGTCTTTTTGTCCTATCTGATGCTGATATTGGAAGGCAATCTTTAAAGCCATCTCTACAGATGATGAGCCGTTATCAGCATAATTAAAATGAGTTAATCCTTTTGGAACAATGGTCAGTAACTCTTTAGTTAACCCTACAGCCCATGGGTGAGTAAAGTTTGCAAATATTACATGTTCTAAAGTATGAGCCTGCTTGGCAATAGCATCAGAGATTTCTTCATTGCAGTGGCCTAACAGATTACACCACCAGGAACCTACGATATCTAAGATCTCTTTGCCTTCAGCTGTATATAGATATGGACCTTTTCCCTTTACAACTGGCACGGGAGGGAAAGACTCATAGTCTTTCATTTGGGCAGCAGGATGCCAAATATGCTTTAAATCAAAATCAATCAGTTCTTTAGAATTCATCAAAGTAATCTTCCATATTCTTGTCTAAAAGTTCGAGATCCTGTTTGCCATCAGCTAATGTAGCTATGACTTTTACATTAGAGATCTGCTCAATCATACTTAAATTGTCCTGATGCATAATTGAGTTCTTGTCAAACTTATTTAGAATTACGCCCTGAACTTTTACATCATTAGCATTAAGATAGCTGATAGTAAGCACGGTATGGTTAATAGTACCAAGACCTGCATCAGCTACAACTACACAAGGTAATTTCATTGCCTTTAAGATATCAAGATACATTAAATGGCTGTCTTTTTCCCAAACCACAGGACAGATGATGCCACCTGCTCCTTCTGACAGGACATAATCATAGTTATCTCTTAATGCATTGAACTTTTCTAGAATTTTATCTAATTTGGCAAAACGATTTTCACCACGACCTGCCAGATGTGGAGATAAAGGTTTTTCATAAAGATAGGATAATAGAGACTCTGTACTCTGTTTGACGTTGGCATGATCTCTAACATAGCCTGCATCAGAATGTTCAATACAATCAGAACCACTGACTGCAGCCTTGTAATAAGCTAATTTTAGATTTTTTTTAGTTAGTTCTCTTGCAATTGCAGCACTGACATAGGTCTTACCAATATCAGTACCGGTACCTGTAACAAATAATCCACGCATTTTTAAATCCTTAGTTAGTAGGATAATTCTACCACTTAACTAAGAATGTTTTTTTATTATCCACCGAGCAGACTTAGGATGATGGATTTACTGTTATTGATTTGTTTCATAATCGAGGCACAAACCTGCTGACGAACCATAAGTTCAGCAAGATTAGCAGCTTCCTCAGCATAATCTGTATCCTGAATTCTCGAGCGAGCATCAGACAAATTCTCTCTCATGGTGTCATTTAATCTGATTGCAGATTCAAAACGGTTTTGCACACCACCTAAAGTTCCTTTATAGGAGCTTACAGCTTTGATGTACTCATCTATATAGCCTAAGACTTCTTGAGCATTTTCAGCTGTAGATAAAGAGAATCTTAAGGAATCACCATCTTTTACAACTGAGCCTTTGCCGTCATTACCTGTATATGATGACAGTCCTGACATGGTAAAACCATTTTGAAAGCCAGGAATTGTAATAGTGTCATTAGCCATACCTGAGGCTTGTATCTGAATGCCACCATTTGAATAGAAACCGCCCTGATTGCCATCTAAGATGGCAGTACCGCCAAAAGTGGTCTTTTTACCAATTCTGGTAATTTCCTGACACAGTTGCTGTACTTGAGCATTGATTGCTGCACGGGATGCATCATCATAAGTACCATTAGCCGCCTGAACAGCTAGGGTTCTTATCTTTTGCAGCATATCGGTAGTTTCGTCTAAGGCGCCTTCCATGGTCTGAGCAAGAGCTAAACCATCACTTAAGTTTCTGCTACCTTGCTTATAGCCATTAATTTGAGAGGTTAATCTGTCAGCAATCTGAAGACCTGCAGGATCATCTTTAGCTGAATTGATCCTTTTACCTGAGGAGAGTCTTTTATAGACAGTATCAAGCCCTGCATTTATGCTGGATAAACTCCGCATATTATGCATAGCTGCAATATTGGTTAGATACAGTGCCATGGCTTTCTCTCTCAGAATTATTCTTATTGAACAAAAGCTGTTATTTTTTGAGTTATAAGGTATATCTTTTGTTCTTTTATTTTTGTTTATATTTTCATAACGGAAAGATGTATGTTTTCTTTAACATTTGGCCGAAACAGGCAATAAACAGCAGGTATTTGTCAATGGTATCCAAGAAGTAATAAAACTGATTTAAAAAAAGCTTAATTTCAAAAGCAAAAATAAGTGCAGATTTTTCAGAAAAAAGGCATCAATATAAACTTGTCTAATACACTGCAAAACTTTGTGTGATCGATATCATAATAATTAGAACAATTTATTATTCATTAACAAAAATATTGATCATAAGCACTTTTTTATAGAATTAATCTGAATAAAATACCCCCATGAATTCAAGCTAAAGCTTAATTCGTAATGATTTTTTCCTAGGTTATGCTTCGCCCAACCGCGAAGCATTTTTTTTATTTTCACATTCAACTTTTCTCAAAAAACAAAAAATCTTGAAAAGGCTCTTCTCAAAACTAATCTTCAAAACAGATAGTTAAGTCTGTGACTGCTCTCAAAATTTCATTTTAAAAAGTGCCTACTTTTTTTAAATTTACGTTTGTATCAAATATTTATTAACAATTCCCCATTAAGATAATTGCATAACAAACAAAAATAAGGAGGCTATATGCCTAGATATCTATGGTTTATCCTTGCAGCAATTGCTCTGATTATTGGATACAACGTTTATGGTCGTTTTGTAGAAAAGATCTTCGGACCTAATCCCAAGAAAGCAACCCCCGCTCATACCTTAAAAGATGGTGTTGACTTTGTGGCAATGCCTAAGTGGAAACTGTGGTTAATCCAGCTTTTAAATATCGCAGGTGTAGGTCCTGTATTTGGTCCTATTCTAGGTGCACTTTATGGTCCTACAGCTTTACTGTGGGTTGTTTTCGGTACCATTTTCGCAGGTGCTGTTCATGACTACTTCTCAGGCATGATGTCTGTTCGTTATGGCGGTGCTAATGTTCCTGAGATTGTAAGATATACCTTAGGCACTAAAGCAAGAAACTTCATGCGATTCTTTGCAACCTTACTACTGCTTTTAGTAGGTGTTGTGTTTGCTACAGCTCCAGCTGGTCTGCTAACCAAGTTATGTGCAGGTCACTTTGACGGTGTATTAAACTTCTGGGTTTGGATCACCATTATCTTTGCTTACTACTTCTTAGCAACCATCATTCCTATTGATAAGATCATTGGTCGTATTTACCCTATCTTTGGTGCTTTACTGATTATCATGGCTGTAGGAGTAACATTAGGTCTTCTAATCAATATGCCTGATAACTTCTATTCATGGGCTGATTTCAGTTCAAATCCACATCCAAATGATTTACCTATCTGGCCTCTAGTATTCATTACTATTGCTTGTGGTGCTCTGTCAGGCTTCCATTCAACTCAGTCTCCTCTAATGGCACGTTGCTTAGAGAATGAGTCAGAAGGCAGAATGGTATTCTACGGCGCAATGGTAGCTGAAGGCTTCATCGGCTTAGTATGGGTAACTGTTGGTATGACCTTCTACCCTGATGCTCAGGCTCTATTAGCTGATATTAAGGCAGGTGGTCCTGGCAACGTAGTTTACACCAGCTGTATTTCTCTAATGGGTACATTCGGTGGTGTATTAGCTATTCTAGGTGTTATTATCCTGCCTATTACCTCAGGTGATACTGCTTTCCGTGCTGCAAGACTTACCATTGCTGAGGCAATTAAATTACCTCAGGTAAAACCTGCTAAACGTCTTTTAATTGCAATTCCTGTATTCGTAATTGGTATTGTTCTATCTCAGGTTGATTTCAACATCATTTGGAGATATTTCGGTTGGTCTAATCAGACCTTATCAGCAATTATGTTATGGTCTGCATCTGCTTACTTATACAGAAAGAACAAGTTACACTGGGTAACCTCAATTCCTGCAACCTTCATTACAGCAATCTCTGTAAGCTACATTCTTTATGAGCCAAACATGGGCTTTGGTATCGATATTGATGTTTCTAACATCGTTGGTGCCGTATCAGGCTTAGTATGCTTATTCTTACTCTTAAAGTTTGGTAAGAAACCAATTGCAGGTGATCCTGAGGCAGAGACTACTGACAATGAGTAAATCAGATTTGAACAGATAATAATTTAATTTCCATTTTGAACCTAATTTAGCAGGCGCCACCGCGCCTGCTTTTTTATGCTCAAAATATATAAGATTTGATGTAAGAATATTTTTTGCTGAAAATTGAAATCTGTTGATGCTAAGAAGCATAAGGATTGTGTATAAGTATAAAGATTCATACTGCTATAAAGTACCTATATACCTTCTAATTGCCATAACCTAGCTTTAACTTTTAAGGGACCGTCGTAAGCTCTAAATCGAAATAGCTGAAAAAAAAACCTGTGAGGAATTTAACTTCACAGGTTTTCTTATCGATATTTAGCTAATTTTGAATAATCTTAATTTACTTTAACTTCATGAGAAGCAGCACCTGAGTAGCTCTTGAACTCATCAACAAGCACGTCAGCAAAGCCTGGATACAGTCTTGAAACTGCCTGAGATGGTAAAGGAGCATCCTTTTCATCATAGAAGGTAATAGCAGTTGATGAACCGTGGATACCTAAACGGATCTTGTACTTGCCGTGTTTAATATCAAGACGGATATTAGCACCTAACTTAATTAAGTCATCAGCACTGTCTAGAACTTCAACCTCATACTCAGCCTTAGCTACAGAGTGAGAGGTAATCTTCCAACCACATCTTGGTAACATACCATTTAGAAGTTCCATGGTGGTTTCAAATGGAGCTTCAACTAAGATTGCGTCATGGTTGTTGTTATCCTGACCTAAAGATACGATTAAGTTATCTGGATCATATGCTGACTGTTGGTTCTTAGTGTCGATCTCATGGATGATCTGGTTTGAAAAGCCCATAGCAAAACGCTCTTGCTCAATCATGTCCAAAACATCTTTCATCTTGGTACCTGATGATAGAGATGTCATTGAGCCCACAAGCTTAGTTGCAATACCAATCTCGCCTTGAGCATTTCTACCAACACGGATCTGATAAATCTGCTTATAACGTTTTAGACCTAAATCAGCATCAGTGTCATCATATGGCTTACCAAACTCTGTAAAGTCACGAGCAATGGTAGTTAATACGTACTGTCCCTGAGCAATCTTACCTACAGCTACATTCATAGTCTTTAGAACTGATGCTAATAACATCCAAGCATCATCTTCGGTCTTAATGCCGTGTGAACCATCATTCTCAAACCAAACAATAGCCTCCCCTGAAGACCACTGTGTATGACAACCAACATCTGATCTGTAAGGAGCAGTAGGAGCTCTTACATCAACAGCTTCTCCTACAGGACCTGTTAATAACTTTTTATTTACAACAGGAATCTGTAATTCTGGGTTGATACCAGGATTATCAAGTGACTGAGGAACTACAATGCGATTATTTGTTACTTCGGCATCAGTATGTTCGTAATAACCTGTAGGTTCTCTTGAACTCTTATCCATGCCGAAATATTCTTGCCAGTAATTTCGAATGGTTACACAACCTGACAAGGTCAAAGCAGGAATAGCACCAATAGCTACTAATGCAGCTAGCTTTTTAATTTTATTCCTTGACACCTAATATCTCCTTAATGTGTATTCTGCAAGCTAAAAAAAGCATCTGAGAAACAATTTCTCAGATACTCTCTTAAATGATCAAAAATAAAACTTCCGCCTATAAAGGCGGAAATTAAATTTTAATCAAAATCCTGCTGTAAGAGAGGCTTTTGCAGATAGCTAAATAAATTATTGCTTACCATATTTAAGACTTCCTTAATTGAAGAAAGTTCAGGATCATAAGCATTAATATATGTAGGTTCTGCACCTGGCTCGTAATAGCATACTGAAGAGAACACAGCATCAACATCTGTATCTGACAGAGTTAACGAACAACGGAAATCAATCAGTCTCTCAACGCCAGCCTGAATTAACAAAGGATCACGCATTTCCTTACGGAAATTGATTACCCCCATTGATCTGTCGTCTAAGAAGATCTGATTTGGTTTTACACCGTTCTTTACCCAGTGATCAGCTTTATCAAATGATCTCTCTAGCTGATTATCAGAATGATAAGTGAATGCTACCTCATAATCACTTCCTGGTGGAGGAGCTACCTTCTCATCACTTTTTTGTACGTCATCATTTTCATAATCTGACATAATGTCTACTCCTTTCACTTATCGTTATACTGAAACTTTTTTATTTTCTCTTAAAGCCACGGTCATATTGAACTCTGGCTTATTAGGCTTAGAATTCTTGCTGTCTACACAGTAATAACCTTCACGCTCAAACTGGAAGCTCTGACCTACTACTGCACTCTCCAAGCTCTTTTCTAGAACTGCATTTTCAATTACAGTCTTTGAATCTTTGTTCACAGTAGCTAAGAAGTCTTCTGCTGCACCTGGATTTGGAACATTAAACAGGTTCTCATACAGGTTCACAATGCCACGATAGCAGTTGTTAGCATCAACCCAGTGGATTACCCCCTTTGGCTTGTGACCTTCAACATTAGCGCCAACAGAATTAGGAACTGCATTGCAGTGAACTACGGTTACCTTGCCGTTTTCATCTTTCTCACAAGATGTAGCCTCTACAATGTAAGAGTTTCTCAAACGAACTTCATGACCTAGTTTCAAACGCTTGTACTGCTTGTTAGCTTCTTCTCTAAAGTCAGATTCATCGATGTAAATTTCTTTACTGATGGTAATGGTTCTTGTACCCATTGCCTCATTCTCAGGATGATTATTTACTGTATATGAAGTGTCAGTTACACCTTCTTCACCATAGTTATCGATGATTAGCTTGATTGGATGTAATACAGCCATAGCTCTTGGAGCATTCTTGTTTAGATCATCACGAATACATGACTCTAAAGCGCTCATCTCGACAACGTTATCCTGCTTGGTAACGCCGATGCGACGGCAGAATTCTCTAATTGAAGCTGGTGTATAACCACGACGGCGAAGACCTGAAATGGTGGTAAGTCTAGGATCATCCCAACCATCAACAATGCCTTCTTTAACTAAAAGATTCAACTTTCTCTTTGAAGTAATTGAGCCTTCTAAGTTCAAACGGCTCATCTCATACTGATGTGGTTTTGCTTCAATAGAAATATGCTCTAAAACCCAATCATACAGTCTTCTGTTATCTTGGAACTCAAGAGTACAGATTGAGTGGGTAATACCTTCGATTGCATCAGAGATACAGTGGGTAAAGTCATACATAGGATAAATGCACCATTTATCCTTGGTAATAGCGTGCTCTGCAAAACGGATACGGTAGATAACAGGATCACGCATACAGATGAATGGAGAAGACATGTCGATCTTAGCTCTTAGACAAGCCTGACCTTCCTTGAACTCACCGTTCTTCATCTTCTCAAACAGAGCTAAGTTTTCATCAACAGTTCTGTTTCTGTAAGGGCTTTCTTTACCAGGCTTAGTTAAAGTACCACGGTACTCACGAATTTCATCTGGTGATAACTCATCAACATAAGCTAAACCTTTGTTAATAAGCTCAATAGCATAGCCGTATAATCTTTCAAAATAATCTGATGAGTGGCAAATTTTCGTCCACTTGAAGCCTAACCACTTAACATCATTCTGAATTGAATTGATGTACTCCATATCCTCTTTTTCAGGATTTGTATCATCGAATCTTAGGTTGCAAGTACCCTTATAGTCACGAGCTAAACCGAAGTTTAAGCAAATCGATTTAGCATGACCAATGTGAAGATAGCCATTTGGTTCTGGAGGAAATCTGGTAGCTACGTGATCTGTACGTCCTTCTTTAAGATCCTCATCAATAATGTCGGTTATAAAGTTGCGAGGGATCTTTTCCTCTTCACCAACAGTATTACTCATTTTTTTAACTCCAATTTCCCTGGGTAATAATATTTTTTCACTAAACTAATATGTGTCTATTAGTGTGTAATTCTAACAAATGGGCTCTAAACACTCAATTTTATTAGCAATTTATTGAACAGTTAAGCTTTTTTAATAAAATTTTATTATTTATTTTCAATAGGTTACAAATTTGCATATCTTCAACAAAATAGAAGATTTGCGACACAGATTTGATTTTTCAGTTTATATGAGTGGTAGGAGATTTAAGACGCTCTAGAGCCGGCTTTTATCTAATGTCTTATGCTAAAACGCTTCAAATTGCGGTAAAACACTTATAAGCTCAATTATCTGCACATTTATCGTGCTTGCATCTACACAACAAAATAAAAAAATTATATAATCTAATGATTATTGAAACGACATGAACTGTCTAAATATTGAGGATTAACAAATGAGCTTTGAGTCAGAAAAGCCTTTTAATGATTTCCAACACTTTGCACGTGGTATTCGTCGTAGTGGTGATTTCACAATTAATGAATCAAATCTTTTAGAGCAGTGTGGTACTGCTATGATGGAGCTTTACAAGGGCACTCGCAAACCAAAGACTCCAGAAGAAAAAGAGTTTGTAAAGCAGATTTCTTCTGATGATGTAATCACTGATCGTAATGCAAAGATCTTCAAGAAATACTTACAGGTTATTCAGCCTCGTCATTTACACCGTCTGTGCTCAGTTGGCAATGATGAAGACATCAATAACAACTTTATGGGCGGCAGCTCATCATCAGATGAGTCAGCTTTAGACTAAGATTTAAACTTAGCTTAAGTCAGTTATTTAAAGAAACCTCGTTCCATAACGAGGTTTTTCATTCTTGAAGACTTTTCAAATCTCCTTCGCTTTTGCTCTCAAAGGACAAAGCTTATCTGTAAATACAGCTTTTGTTCTCAAGAGCTTATAACTCTTGATTTAAAAAGTTTCTAATTTTGCCTAAAAGCCCACTACTCTCCTGCTTACTCTTATCAGAACAGTCAAAGTCATAGTTTTGATAGAACTTCTTTTCAATTTCTAATCTTTTAATCATCATTTGCTTTTCAATGATATCTCTTTGTACTTTTAAGCTGTCGTTGCTGTCTGCTTTCATATCAATTTCATCCCTTTTAATCTCAAGTTTTCCATACTCAATAACATCATTAAAATCTTCAATTAAGTTTGCAAATTCAGCTTTAATCTTAGAGTCACTCACTTTTTCATTCTTATTGGTAATAAGATCAAAATTGTCATTTAAAAAAGCTTTTAAATTGTCTTTTTCTACGATAAAGCGGGCTTTGCCAGGATTCTTACTGTCAGTTGCAACAGTTGCTTTTAACTTGCCACTTTTAATCAGACGACGTAAAGTCCATTCAGGAATATTAGTAAAATCAGAAATATCCTTTACTGAATATTCATCTGCACCAGGAACTGCGTATTTACTGTAATTCCCTTGTGTACTCTTTTGGACACATTGAGTGTTGTCAGACAGTAAATCCTGCTCTGAGGCATAACCTTCTTTTATTCTTTTAGACTTTTCTAATAGTCTCTTTGCTAATTCTATAAATGTTTCCATAATAGCTCCTTTAAAGTAAACCAATAGATATCGAACATATTTTCATACTTTAAATATACATCAAATAAACAATTAAATAAACATTAAATATACAAATACATAAACACAATATTTTTATTCTTGGAAACAAAAATAAAAAAGGTCTGTTTTCTTTAGAAAAAACAGACCTTTTTTTTAATTATTTCTTGGCAACTAGACAGCTACAATAGCAATATAAGCTGCAGCTACCGCAACTAAAACCACAATAGATAAAGACATCTTAGCAATGGCAGCTACTAGAGCTACAGCAGTACCGATGTAGGCTGCGTACTGATTGTTATCAATACAGTAGAACACTCCAGGGAATACTAAAGCTGTAAGTGCTGTATATGGCACAAGATCTAAAAATCTCTGCCAGTAAGGAGAAAGCTCTAGCTTAGAAATAAAAAGAGCAGGAATACTTCTTATAGGATAAGTCATTAAAAATGACAGAAGTACAATTGAAATATAATACTTGCTCTCCATTAGTTTGCTCCTTTCTCTTCAGCTTTTACAAGCTCTTTTTCATTATTGTTAGTATCTGAACTACTATCTGACTTTGGCTTATTATCAGTAAAGATGGCCCCAATTAAAGAGCAGATGATAATGGTACTTAAAATTGCCCAGCAGCTGTCCATTACCTGTGATAAAGCAATATTTAAGATTGCAGCACAAATAACAATTACTAAAAGCTTGTTATTGCTCTTAGCAGCAGGTACTACAATTGCAATAAACAATGCATATAAAGCAATGTTCATTGCTTGAATTAAGTTTACTGGTAAGTAATTGGTTGCAAAAGCACCAATGACAGCACCTGATACCCAGGCACACCAAGAGACTAAGAAAAGTCCTGTAAAGTATGAAGAACTAATCAGTTCTTTTTTGGCTGTAGTAAAGATTGCAAAAGGCTCATCGGTAATAAAGTGTGAGAAGAAAGCTCTTCTTACATTACTCAATTTATCAAAACGGGCAAAAACACAGGTACTCATAATGAAATATCTGAAGTTTAAAATGATAAGGCCGATACAGATAGCTACTAAACTGGCACTGTCTTTAGCTGAAGTTACAGCAAAGAACTGACCAGAACCGCTATAGCAGATCATTGACATAAAAATGGTTTCAAAATCAGAATAACCTGCCTGTTTTGCCATTACAGCACAAGCAGTACCAACAGATAGGTACCCCAAACAAATTGGAATTGAATGACGGGCACCTAACAGAAATAAATTCTTATTTAACACTTTTCTTACCAGATTTATTTTTCAAAAAGCTATATAAAGCTCAATAAAACTTCTTTAAAAAGTCTCTATAAACAGTTTTTTAAGAAATAGTCTTCGATTAATTTCCATAAGGCAAACTAACAAAATTTACAGCATGTGTTTATGAGATTACAGAACCTTTTGCATATACTTATATGCGCAACCTTTTCTAGATTGTTGAAGGTATTTGTTTTTAGAGAATGCACAATTATGCACCAAATTAGGCTAAAAGTATATTAGAATTGCCAGAAGTATTTTGTACTCATATCATTATGTTTCAACTTTCGTTTTTAATTTTTGGATTTTGTATTTATTAAAATGGAAAATTTAGATATAGCTAAATTCGGCGGTACTTCTGTTGGTAACTTTGATGCAATGACATCAAGCTACAAGGTAGTTGTCGGCAATAAGAACTCACGTATTGTAGTGATCTCAGCCTGCTCAGGCGTTACAAATCTGTTAGTAGAACTAGCATCAGGCAAATGCAGCGATTCAAAAATTAACGAAATTATTGAAAAACTGCGTGATATCCATGAGCAGATCATTATTCATTTAGAGAATCAGCATGAACTTCGTAACTACATCGAAGGTCATTTAAAAGAGATCAAAGATCAGACACTTTTAGCAAATAAAGGTACTAACGATCAGTTAACTGACAGCATTGTATCTCACGGAGAGTTAATGTCATCATACCTGTTCGTAGCTTTATTCAAACACTACGGTACCGATGCTCAGTGGTTTGATGTTCGTTCAGTAATGCGTACAGACTCTAAGTTCAGCTGCGCAAAACCTATTTGTGAAGAAATCAAAGTATTAGCTCATGATAAGTTATTACCTCTTATCAATGACAAGACCATAATCATTACACAGGGCTTTATCGGTTCTAACACCTTAGGAGAGACTACAACCTTAGGTCGAGGTGGTTCAGACTACACTGCAGCTTTATTAGGTGAAGCTTTAGGTGTAGCAACAATTTCAATTTGGACTGACGTAGCAGGTGTATTTACTACCGATCCTCGTGTTGTAAAAACAGCAAAACCAATTCCAGAGTTAACCTATATTGAAGCTGCTGAAATGGCAAACTTCGGAGCTAAGGTTTTACACCCATCAACCATGATCCCTGCTGTAAGACAGGAGATCCCTATTTTTGTTGGTTCTTCTAAAGAGCCTGAGAAGGGTGGTACCTGGGTTCGTCCAGTAACTAAGTCAGAGCCAAACTTCAGAGCTTTAGCTTTACGTAAAAACCAGACCTTAATCGTTTTATCATCACCTGTTATGGTAGGTGCTACTGGTTTCTTAGCAAACGTATTCTCTGTATTTGCAAAATACAATCACTCAATTGATCTTGTATCAACCTCTGAGATTTCTATTGCAGTTACCATCGATGCTGGTACTACCACTTCTGGTAAGGCTGAAATCAGCGAGAATATGTTAAATGAGCTTCGTCAGTTCTGCCATGTAAAGGTTGAAACTGGTCTGCCACTTATTGCCATTATCGGCAACAGAATGTCAGAGAATTCTGGTGTTATTACCAAGGCTTTTGATGCAATCAACAAGTTCTCTGTAAGAATGATCTGCTACGGTGCATCACGTCACAATCTATGCTTCCTTTTAAAGGATGGCGATACTACTGAAGCTTTAAATGAGCTACATAAGCAGTTATTAGAAGACTAATTCAATAACTGGCACATCAATTGCATCTCTCACTATCTAAAGTGAGAGATGTGTTCTTAAATATTCAAAGTTTTCTCTCTAAAGATTAAAGTTACTCTCACCTGTGCCGTTATAGGGTTATAGAGGTGGGCGTTTAGCCTATAATATATGTAGGTTAATTTAGAGGTTCAAAATGTCATCATCAACAATTACTAGTTCTGGTGTAGGTTCAGGCACAGACTTTGAGAGCATTATTTCTGCGTCAGTATCTGCCAAGAAAAAGCTGTACGAGAAACGTACTACTACACGTAAGGGTGAAGCTGAGATCGAAAGAGACGGTCTTAATACCTTAAAGAGTGCTATGAGCACCTTTAAGGATGCTTGTGATAAGCTGACCGAAAAGAATTCGATGAATACTCATGCTATCACTACCACACAGAATAAAGACAATACCTGTTTTACCGTGACAGGTGAATCTGACTGCTCTAATACTAACTTTGATTTGGCTGTAACACAGCTTGCAAAAGCTGAATCTGTGACTCAGCAGTTCAAGACTGCTGACGGTTTTAAGAACAGCTTCTCTGCAGGTAAAATCACCATCGATTTAGGTCCTGAGACCTATAAAGATGATAATGGTATTGAACAGACACGTGAGAGAACCTTCTCTGTGGATATTCAGGAAGGCGATACCTTAGAATTAATTCGTAAGCGCTTAAATCAGAACGATTATGATTTAAACGTTGGTTTAATTAAGACTGAAGACGGTTATTCTTTATCAATCACCTCAGGCTCAACCGGTAAAGATACCTCTAATCTTAAGATCACTACAGAGTCTAAAGATACAGCTGATCATGACTCATTAAACGTATTTAATTTCGATCCTGGTGCAGAAACTACTACCGAAACTGATGACAAAGGTATGGAGCACAAGGTATCAGCGTCTGGCTCTAAGTGGTCTTATCAGGAAGGTAAAGATGCTTGGATTGAAGTTGATGGCCATAAGGTTACAAGCCATACCAACAAGTTTGATGACAATCAGGTATCAGGCTTAAACATCACTGTAAATCAGTTAACTAAGGACTCTAACGGCAACTTTACGACCTACAATGTTGATGTTTCAACCGACGGTGATGCAGCTAAGAATAAGATGCAGGAATTCGTTGATGCATATAATTCTTTAATGTCATCAATGGATAAGCTGTATAAGAGAAACACTTATTCTGATGGTGAGAATCAGTACGATGGTGGTGACTTGGCTGGTGACTCTCAGTTAAAGTCAGTTCAGAATACTCTGCAGACCATGGTTGTAAGATTTACCAAAGAGAATACTGGTAAATCAATCTTTGACTGCGGTCTTGAGTACAACAAGGATGGTACCCTATCTCTTGATTCTGATGCTTTCAAGAAGTCAATTGATAGCTCCTTTAACTCAGTCGTAAGCTTGTTTACAGATGAGGATGATGGCTTAATCAAGCAGTTATCTGATTACGTAAAAGAATACACTCAGACTGGCGGTGTCTTATCTGATCGTATTGATGAAGTACAAAGTGAAATCGATGATTGGGAGCAAAAGATCAGTGATAATGAAGAGAAGCTAGAAAAGTATGAAACATCTTTGCGTAACAAGTACGGTAATCTTGACTCGCTGATGTCGGGCTACAACACATCTCTGTCATACATTTCATCAATTCTTTCAGGAAGCAAATAGTTTCTCCTGAAGTTTGTTTTTTAAAAGGCAGCCTTACAAAAGGTTGCCTTTTTTCGTCTGAGATGAAATGAAAGTCATCTCTTATACGAAAAAGCCCCGCATAGCGGGGCTTTGATTAACATAATCTGACTTTACAGCCAAAAGTGTTAATTAGAAATCCTTATCTAAAGAACCTGCTGAACCTAAACGGTCAAAAGCTTCCTGTAGACGAGCGATCATAGACTCCTGACCCTTACGTAACCAAACACGTGGGTCGTAGAACTTCTTGTTAGGAACATCTGGATCGGTACCGTCGCCTAACTGAGCCTGTAAACGGTTCTCATTAGCCTTGTAGTAATGTAAGATACCATCCCATGTTGCCCACTGAGTATCGGTATCGATATTCATCTTGATAACACCGTATGATACTGACTCACGGATCTCCTGCTCGGTTGAACCTGAACCACCGTGGAATACCAGGTTGATTGGCTTGTCGGTAGGAGTATTGAACTTCTCGTGAACATACTTCTGTGAATCACGCAGAATAGTTGGCTTCAGCTTAACGTTACCTGGCTTGTAAACACCATGTACGTTACCGAATGAAGCAGCGATTGTGAAGTTAGGAGAAATCTTTGATAACTCCTCGTATGCATATGCTACGTCTTCTGGCTGAGTATATAATGCTGACTCATCCTTATCTGAATTGTCAACGCCGTCTTCCTCACCACCGGTGCAGCCTAACTCTAACTCAAGAGTCATGCCGATCTTTGACATACGCTCTAAATACTTGCAGCAAAGAGCAACGTTATCCTTTAATGACTCTTCTGATAAGTCGATCATGTGTGATGAGAATAATGGCTCACCGTGCTCTGCGTAGTACTTCTCACCAGCGTCTAATAGACCGTCGATCCATGGAAGTAACTTCTTAGCGCAGTGGTCAGTGTGAACAACAACAGGAACGCCGTAGTATTCAGCAACGTTACGTGCGTGTAATGCACCAGAGATAGCACCTAAAATAGCTGCGCCCTGTGGACGGTCAACTTTGATACCCTTGCCAGCGATGAATGAAGCACCACCGTTAGAGAACTGTACCATAACTGGTGACTTAGCCTTGGCACCTGCCTCAATAACAGCATTGATTGAATCAGTACCAACGCAGTTTACTGAAGGGAATGCGAAACCATTCTCACGAGCAAAAGCGAATAACTTCTGTAAATTCTCACCGGTAACAGCACCAGGCTTTACAATATCAAGAATCTTAGTCATAAGATTATCTACCTGTAAATTAAAATATGAATTAAAAAAATCTAAATTTAAATGCCAGCAACATAAGGCTGGCATTTATGAGCAATTATTCAGCAGCTCTCTTCTCTAGGATCTCAACTGCTGGTAACTTCTTACCCTCAACGAACTCAAGGAAAGCGCCACCACCGGTAGAGATGTAAGAAATCTTGTCAGTTACACCAAACTTCTGGATTGAGTTGATGGTATCACCACCACCTGCAACTGAGAATGCATCTGAGTTAGCAATAGCATCAGCCATTGACTTGGTACCTGCAGCGAACTGATCGAACTCGAACACACCAACAGGGCCATTCCATAGGATGGTCTTTGCGTTCTTGATAACTTCGTTGATGTTAGCCATTGACTTAGGACCTAAATCGAAGATCATATCGTCGTCAGCAACATCCTTTAAGTCCTTAGTAACAGCTGGAGTCTTCTCATCGAACTCTTTACCAACTACTACGTCAACGAACTCAGGAATGTGAGTCTTAGAAGCTAAATCCTTGGCAGTGTCGATTAAATCGTTCTCGCATAGAGACTTACCAACTTTGTGACCTGCAGCTGCAATGAAGGTGTTAGCAATACCACCACCAACGATTAACTGATCGCAAACCTTTAATAGGCTGTTTAATACAGGTAACTTGGTTGAAACCTTAGAACCACCAACGATAGCAACCATAGGACGAGCAGGATTATCCATTGCCTTACCTAAAGCTTCTAACTCTGCAGCTAATAGAGGACCTGCACATGCTACTGGAGCAAACTGAGCTACACCGTAAGTTGTAGCCTGTGCACGGTGAGCAGTACCGAAAGCATCCATTACGAATACGTCGCATAATGCAGCGTATTTCTTTGATAGGTCTTCAGCGTTCTTCTTCTCACCCTTGTTGAAACGGCAGTTCTCAAGAACAACTACTTCACCTTCGTTAACTTCAACGCCGTCTAAGTAATCTTTCTCTAAACGAACTTTTACACCATTAAGCTTGGTTGCAATGTAATCTGCAACAGGCTTTAATGAGAACTCCTCAGCATAAACACCTTCCTCTGGACGGCCTAAGTGAGAAATTACCATTACCTTAGCGCCCTTCTCAAGAGCTAACTTAATTGTTGGTAATGTAGCCATAATACGCTTGTCTGATGCAACCTTGCCATCCTTTAAAGGCACGTTAAGATCTGCACGGATAAGTACACGCTTGCCCTTTAAATCAAGGTCGGCCATCTTTAAAATTGCCATAGTTCGTTTTCCTCTTATAAAATCGTCTTTGTTAGACTTAAACTAAGCTTTTAACAACTTTTAATTTTATCACATGTTAAAAACTTTTCAATTTTTACTGTCGATTTTTGGCAATTTTGAAACATATTTTCAACATGTGATTTTAAGGTACATTTTATGATTGTGCTTTATGTCAAAAGTAAAACTCATCTGTGCAAAAATTTAAGCCTTTTTAGGTTAAATTTTGGGCAATAAAAAGGCTGGACCACTCATCATGGTTACCAGCCTAATTAAACTAATTAGCTTTTAAAAGTATCGGTTATTACTTGATAACTTTCTTAGCAGCAGCTACCACGTTCTCAACTGAGAAGCCGTACTTCTTGAACAGCTGAGCAGCTGGAGCTGATGCGCCGTAGTGGTCTAAGCATACGGTTGTACCATCTAAACCAACATACTTGAACCAGGTTGTTGACATAGCAGCTTCAACAGCAACACGAGCACGAACTGCCTTTGGAAGAACAGACTCTTTGTACTCTTCAGACTGACGGTCAAATACGTCGGTGCTTGGCATTGAAACAACACGTGCCTTCTTGCCTTCCTTTGCTAACTCTTCAGCTGCATGGAATGCTAAAGCAACCTCAGAACCTGTTGCCATTAAGATTACATCAGGAGTGCCATCACAATCCTTTAATACGTAACCGCCCTTAGCGATGTTATCAACCTGCTCCTGAGTACGTGGCATCTGCTCTAAGGTCTGACGAGACAGGATGATTGCGCTAGGACCATCCTGACGCTCAATCATATTTGCCCATGCAGCACCTGACTCAACCATATCACATGGACGCCACTCATCGAAGTTAGGTAAAATACGTAATGAAGCGATCTGCTCGATAGGCTCGTGGGTAGGACCATCCTCACCAACACCGATAGAATCGTGAGTGAATACGAATAATGTTGGGATCTTCATTAAAGCAGCCATACGCAGTGCGTTCTTTGCGTAGTCTGAGAAGATTAAGAAGGTGCCACCATAAGGACGGAAGCCACCATGTAACACCATACCGTTCATAGCAGCGCACATTGCGAACTCACGAACACCCCAGTGGATGTAGTTACCATCTAAGTGACCTGGTAAGATTTCCTTAGATTCTTTGTTCATGGTTAAGTTTGATGGAGCTAAGTCAGCTGAACCGCCAACTAACTCTGGTAGTAATGAACCGAAGAAGTCAAGAGCAATCTGACCTGCCTTACGGGTTGCAACCTTAGGATCTTCATTATGCTGTAATGAATCAACCCAAGCCTTTGCCTTAGCCTTGAAATCGACTGGTAACTTACCTGAAATTCGACGCTCGAACTCTGAAGCTAACTCAGGGTACTGAGCCTTGTATTTAGCAAATAATGAATTCCAGTCACCTTCTAACTTAGCGCCATTCTCGGTAGCATCCCACTCTTTGTAGATCTCAGAAGGGATCTCGAATGGACCATACTTCCAACCTAAAGCAGCCTTAGTTGCAGCGATTTCTTCATCACCTAAAGGAGCACCGTGTGATGCTGCAGTACCTGCTTTCTTAGGAGAACCAAAGCCGATGGTGGTAGGACAAATAATGATTGATGGACGATCAGTATCAGCCTTAGCTAATTCGATAGCAGCACGAACCTGCTCACCGTCGTTACCATTCTTAACTTCGATTACCTGCCAGCCGTAGCCTTCAAAACGCTTCTTGGTATCATCGGCGAACCAGCCCTTTACAGAACCGTCAATCGAAATACCGTTTGAATCATATAATGCAATCAGTTTTCCTAAACCTAAAGTACCTGCTAATGAGCATGCTTCATGAGAAATACCTTCCATTAAGCAGCCATCGCCCATGAATACATAGGTGTAGTGGTCAACGATATCAAAACCGTCACGGTTGAATTCGCCAGCTAACATACGCTCAGCCATTGCCATACCAACAGCATTAGCTAAACCCATGCCTAAAGGACCTGTGGTAGTCTCAACACCTGGAACCTCACCATGCTCTGGGTGACCTGGAGTCTTTGAACCTAACTGACGGAAATTCTTTAAATCGTCAATTGATAAATCATAGCCAGTTAAGTGAAGCAGAGAATAGATAAGCATTGAAGCGTGACCGTTTGATAGAACGAAACGATCGCGGTTTGCCCAGTTAGGGTTCTTTGGATTGTGGTGTAAGAACCCTCTCCATAATGCCTCTGCCATATCAGCCATACCCATAGGTGCACCAGGATGACCTGACTTAGCCTTCTGAACACCGTCCATGCTTAATGCACGTAGAGCATTAGCTAATTCTCTGTAATTTGCCATAAAAACTCCTCAGAAATAAGAAATCAAAAAACTTGTCCACTAAAAATGAGCTTGCCCTTGTCGATGGTAATTTCTGTTACCAGAGAATCCTTGTCCTCTCCTAACATTCGGCCACCTACTTTCTTGACAAACTCATGACCAAAATCATTCATATGATCGAACTTGACATCAAACTTTCCTTTAACTGATGCCAAATTCTTAGATATACCATCTTCAGACTTTGGAGCTAAAACCTCACCCTTTGCAGTGGCTCTGTAAATTAACTTGCCACTTTTGGTATCCTGATTGACATTAAACGAAGAGTCAATAACTGCTGCCTGTAAATAGTCTTTATTAGTAAAGCTATTTAAAGAGTTGGGATTCAACACCACGTCAGTCCAGGATTTCAGTTTCTTCGCCATCAGGTAAGAACTTAAATTCTTAATTTTTCCCTTCACCATGCCAACACCTGATCTAGTATCAGCAATGGAGACTACATCAATATCAAAGTCTCCTGTGGAGCGGACTTTTGGAACCTTAAGTTCTACATCAAAACTTTTTAACTGCCCTAAAAACTCATCATCAATTACAAGACCGCTTGCATATAATCTTGCGATCTTAGGGATCTGAAATCTGTCACCTTCTGTATAAGAGCTTAAAAAGAAAATCTTATCAGCGCTCAAGCCGGGGATATACAGATTTCTGCATTCAACAGCTAACAGAAGTTGTCGTAAAAAATTGCGACTGAATAAAAAGTGCACATCAAGATCTGGTGTCATGCCATGAATATCTTTTAGAACACCTATATCCTTTACGTATTTTGTGTACTTACCTTTTACATCAGCTTCTAAGCTAATTGCAAAAGGTAACAGACGCACACGCATTCTACCTTTTGCGGTACTTTTTTCATCTAAGATCATCTTTCTTACAAAAAGACGCTCGATGACCTTATTTAAATCAAAATCAGCATCCATGGTTAAAAAGCCATGATCGATTTTTACAGGAACATCATAAACTTTATCTGTTCCAGCAAAATTTATCTCTACAAAACCTCTCTGTGAAAACAGATCCATTTGTTTGGGTATATATCTTAGGGAAATTTTGTAGAGAAAAACTCCAGACTGGAATTTACTGTACAGAAGTTTATTACACCGTCGCAGTGCCACTTCCATACCTGTTTGCGAGTACGAAGAAACAATCGCCACACCTGATATCCAAACTCCGAGAATAAAAAACATCAGAGCTAAACAACATGCCGCAAACTTTTTCTTCATTAATAAAAGCCTAAATTATTCATTGTGGGCTTAATTTTACCCAACAAGCAGACTTAAAACAACAAAAAAGGCAACAAAAAATGTCGACCTTGCGGTCGACACTTTGTTTAATTAACCAAACACTTTCTTATAGTCAGCCTGGAATTTAGCGATACCCTGATCGGTTAATGGATGGTGGATCATAGTTTCGATAACCTTGTAAGGAACAGTTGCAATATCAGCACCTGCTAGAGCGCACTGTAATACATGGATTGGGTTACGTACAGAAGCGCAGATGATCTGTGCATCGATATTGTTGATTGAGAACATGTCAGAAATAGTACGGATTAAGTCTAAGCCGTCTTCTGAAATATCGTCTAAACGACCGATAAATGGTGAAACGTAAGTAGCACCTGCACGTGCAGCTAATAAAGCCTGGTTAGCAGAGAAGATTAAGGTGATGTTGGTCTTAATGCCTTCTTTCTTACACTGATGACAAGCCTTTAAGCCTTCAGCTGTCATAGGGATCTTTACAACCATGTTTGGATGGATAGCAGCAATCTCACGAGCTTCTTTCATCATTCCTTCAAAGTCTAAGGTTGTAGGCTTAACTTCACCTGAGATAGGACCATCAACAATTGAAGTAATTTCCTTGATAACCTCTTTGAAATCCAAGCCTTCTTTAGCAATTAAAGATGGATTGGTGGTTACACCACAAATAACACCTAAGTCATTAGCCTTGCGAATGTCTTCTACATTTGCTGTGTCAATAAAAAAGCGCATGGTATCTCCTTTGCAGATTTTATCTATTACTTGAAAACTTTTTATGTTTTAATTGTAGCTCAAAACCACTCCGCAAACGTTTACATTTATTTAATTCTGTGACGTCTTTCTATATTTTTCTAATATTTATTTGTTTTATAACGTTTTTATTTTCAAGTTTAAAAAAGCGAACTAAATCTTACTAAATAATTTTGCAGAGATTTTCGTAATTTATTTTCAATAATATTAATCCCACATATTTATTTATAATTAATCCCAAAAAATTCAATTTTAATTTCTTTATATTTCAATATATTAAACACAAAAGCGAAATTATTATTTTGTTAGAAGTTTTAAATTATTTTTTAAAGTATATAATCATCCTCAGTTAATTTAATTTTAGAGGACAGACTTTATGTCAAGATTATTTACCTCAGAGTCCGTATCAGAAGGACACCCAGACAAAATCTGTGACCAAGTGTCAGATGCAATCTTAGATGCAATCTTAGCTCAGGATAAAGATGCACACGTTGCTTGCGAAACTTTAGTAAAAACAGGTTTAATTTTAGTTGCAGGTGAAGTTACAACTTCTGCAAACGTAGACTTTGAAGCAATTGCACGTAAAACTGTCTGTGACATTGGTTATGACAATTCAGAGGTTGGCTTTGATGGTCATTACTGCGCATTCTTAAATGGTTTAGGAAAACAGTCACCTGATATCAATCAGGGTGTTTCAAGAGCATTACCTGAAGATCAGGGCGCAGGAGATCAGGGCTTAATGTTCGGCTTTGCAACTAACGAAACTGAACACTTAATGCCTGCTGCTATTACCTATGCTCATGAGCTTGTAAAGAAACAGGCTACCTTACGTCGTAACGGTTCAATCTCATGGTTACGTCCTGATGCTAAGAGCCAGGTTACAGTCGCTTACAATGATGACGGCTCAGTTGATCATATTGATACTATTGTCTTATCAACACAGCATGATCCTGATGTAACTCAGGAAACTGTTCATGAAGCAGTATACGAAGAGATCATCAAGAAAGTAATTCCTGCAAACATGTTACGTAAAGACACCAAGATCTTTATTAACCCAACAGGTCGTTTCGTTATCGGTGGTCCTGTAGGTGATGCTGGTGTTACCGGTAGAAAGATCATTGTTGATACTTACGGTGGTGCCGCTCGTCACGGTGGTGGTGCTTTCTCTGGTAAGGATCCTTCAAAGGTAGACAGATCAGCTGCTTACGCTGCTCGTTATGTAGCAAAGAACATTGTTGCAGCAGGTTTAGCAAAGAAAGCTGAGGTTCAGGTATCTTACGCTATTGGTGTTGCTCAGCCTGTTTCAGTATCAGTTAATACCTTTGGTACTGGAAAGATTGATGATGAGAAGATCGCAAGAGCAATTCCTCAGGTTTTCGACCTGCGTCCTTACGGCTTAATCAAGCAGTTAGATCTGTTAAGACCTATCTACTTAAAGACTGCAACCTATGGTCACTTTGGTCGTCCAAGCTTCAGCTGGGAACAGACTAATAAGGTTGATGACTTATTACAGGCTATTAAGTAATCCTGATTAAGTTTTGATAAGAAAGGCTCCATACGGAGCCTTTCATGTTTTTATGAAACTTGACTTATGAGGTTATAGCTCAACTTTCTGAGCTAATACGCTTACAGCATCATCATTTAATGAGTTGTTCTCAACACCTTTGATGATGTCTTCTTTTGAGTATTTATCCTCAGGATAGACAACTACAACAGCTAGATCACCATCCTGTAAGAAGTTCTTCTCTCCATACTCGGTATAACGGGTAGCACCTGCAGATACCATTACTTTTTCAGGATAACCTGATTCTTTTAAATACTCACAGATAGGCTCAGCAGGACCTTCATCCTTCTGAGAGTTGAATTTCTCAATTAACCAGTCAATTAAGTTGCCGTAGATGTAGCTGTAGTCACGAACAGCACTGTCCTCACCGTAAGGATTTACTTTACCATCACGTACTAAGAAACTTGCAATACGATAACGGTTTAAAATTCCTTTTTCATCGAATGAATCAATGGCAATAGCATTATCAGAAAATCCTTTTGATGCTTTGCCCCAGTTCTTTTTCTGACTAATCTTTTTAGCGCCTTCTTTTCTGATTGAGCAATCATTTGAAGCTCCAAAGACAACTGGTTCTAAAGCTACTACTTTGCCCTCTTTCCATGTTATATTGCAAACAATTGCGCACTCAGGCTCAATCTGTAATTTCTGCTCACCATGAGGAAAGATAATGGTGTTGCTGTTAAATGGGAATACACCTAAAAATCTTGGGGTAACAGCAACATCACCTTCTTTTAAATTCGGAATAAAGGTTGGGAAGACGGCTTTAGGAGCTTTAGCTTCTTTGGTTTTTACGTTTGTAAAGTCTACAGCTTCACCTGCCTGCTCTAAGTGGCCTGTAAAGTTACCTGCTACACCAAAAGTAGCCATCTTGCTTAAATCGATTTTCATAAAAGATCCTTTATCCTCATGATTTTGTAAACAAGAGCATTTTAACAGGAAACATGACCTAACTTAATATGTTCTTTGCATCCACTTATTCTTTGTCATTGATTTCTATATCATTGAATTGCTTTGTGCGGTTGATTTAAAGGAAGCTTTAGACTTTACAGATTACTTATATATGTCTCTAATTTGAGCTTAAATCTTGTTAAAATAGCACAATTAGGAGAGTTACCATGAAATTTAAAACACTCTTGTTAAGAACACTTGCACTACCAGCTGTAGTGTTGACTCTTACCTGTTTTAACAGCGCCTTGGCACAAAGACTGAATTTAAACTTCAATTCAGCTAAAGGCTATTTATTCAGGATAACATCTAAATTAGATGAGCCAAAAACTGTCTACTGTAGCTGTGACATTACTATTACTAAAAAATGGTACTACCCTAATCTTGAGAGCTGCGGATACATCATTCAGTACTCAAATCCAAAGCGTGCAAAAAGGATAGAAGCTGAACACATCGTACCTGCTTCATATTTTGGTAAAACAAGAGAGTGCTGGCTTAAAAAGCCAGGCAGACAGAATTGCGAGAATACCGATAAGTACTTTAACTTAATCGAATCTGATCTGCACAATCTTTACCCTTCAGTTGGTGAAGTAAACAACGAAAGACAGAATTTTGCCTTTTCTGATTCAATTAAAAAGACCTCTCCTTTTGGTCAATGCCAAATGTTAATTGACAGAAAAAGACAGAGAGTTACTCCTCCTGAACGCGCTCGTGGTGTGATTGCTCGAGCTTACCTGTACATGTCCATGATGTATGGTATTGAACTTGATGCTGAACATGTAAACTTATTCAACCGCTGGAATAAAAAATACAAACCAGATCAGAATGAGTGTAAGCGCAACCTTTTAATTAAAGAAATTCAAGGTAATGAGAACCCTTATATTTCTCAAAAATGTAAATACGGAAACGATAAATAATGAGAACAGTTAGAATTTGCCAGCTTAATGCCCCTTTAAATTTAACTGATGAATTTACCTTAGATGATGACGGTTACGGTCATCTTGTAAGAGTGCTTCGTTTTAAAGAAAACGATGAATTTGTAGTATTCGACGGTATCGGTCATGAGTATGAAGCTGTACTTACAAAAGTAGGTAAAAGCGCTAATTACAAATGTACAAAAGTAATTGAACGTAATGTTGAATCTCCTGTAAGAGTAGAGTTAGGTCAGGTTATCAGCCGTGGCGATAGAATGGAATTTACCATTCAAAAGGCTGTTGAATTAGGTATCTACAAGATCACTCCTCTTTATTCATCACGCTGTGGTGTCAAGCTAGATGAAAAGCGTCAGCAAAAGAAAATTGAACAATGGCAAAAGATTGCTATCTCAGCCTGTGAGCAGTGTGGCCGTAATGTAGTACCTGTAGTTGAGAATATCGTCAATATAGAATCATGGTATGCAAGAAGTCCTGAAGCACTAAGCCTTACCCTTGATCCAAAAGCTGACAAAAAGTTAACAGAACTTGAACCTTCAGGTGATATAAGATTACTCATTGGTCCTGAAGGCGGCCTTGATGATAATGAAATTCAAAAGGCTGCTGAACACAATTTTGTGGGTGTAACTTTAGGTCCCAGAATTTTAAGAACAGAAACAGCTGCTCTTGCGGCTTTATGCATCTTAGGTTGCAAATACGGAGATTTATAATGGATAACAATGAAAACAAAGCTCCTGAGGTATCTTCAGGTATGAACAACCTAGTTTTAGGTAAAAATACTACCTACGATAATGAGTACGCTCCATCACGACTGCAAAGGATTGAAAGACAGCTAGGTCGTAGCCATATTGAAAGATTACAAAAGTTCGTAGGTTATGACATTTGGCGTCTTTATGAGATGACCTATTTAAACTTAAATGGTCTGCCTAAAGTTTGCATGGGTATTATGACAGTACCTGCTGACAGTAAATACATTGTTGAGTCTAAATCATTAAAACTCTATGAACTGTCATTTACCATGACCAAGTTTAAAGATTTAAAAGAGGTCGAAAGCGTATTTGAGCACGATCTTTCAGTACTTTTAGAGAGCAATGTGAAGGTAAGTTTATTCGAACTTGATAATGAGGAGTTCTCTACACGTGCCGTAAAAGGTACTTGTTTAGAAGAGTTAGATTGCTGTAAAGATTTATCTTTTAAAGGTTATGAATACTCCCCTTCTTTATTAACTTTTGATAAAGAAGAGAAGACCATTAAAAAGACTTACTACACAAATCTTTTCAGATCACTCTGTCCTGTAACCTCACAGCCAGATCATGCTGTTGTAAGAATCGATTATGAAGGTAAGAAACCTGATCTTAAAGGACTGCTATCTTACTTAGTTACTTTACGTAACCATCAGGGATTCCATGAGCAGTGTGTAGAGCTTATCTATTCAGACTTAATGTATTACTTAAAGCCATCAAAACTTACAGTATCAGCTTACTTTACCCGTCGTGGAGGTATTGATATCAATCCTGTCAGATCATCTGCTAAGTTAAACTGCAGTGAATCTGTAAGAACAATCAGACAGTAAGGAACTCTACTTATGACAGTTTTATCTTTAGTTATGAAACTGTCATTTGACACAAAAATTTAAATTTGGAATATCTGTTCAAAATTTCATTAAAAATTAAAAAGTTATATCGAGATAATAACTTATAATGAAAGAGTGATAGGAAGTTCTATACAAAAAAATTAAAAAACCACAAAAACAAAACACATTACAAAAATAATAAAAGGAGCATTTATGAGCGTTGTAGACGTTTGGCCAGTAGGCTCCATGTCACTTTTAACCCAGTATGAAGCAGATTCATTATCTTTATCCAGTCAGGGTGAGCTCTATGATCTGTACAGAAACTGCTCTTTAGCAGTCTTAAACAGTGGCAATATCACTGATAACTCAAAAGAACTTTTAGATAACTTCAAATCTTTTGAAATCAACATCATTAGAAATGAGCGAGGTCTAAAACTTGAGCTTATCAATCCACCAAAATCATCTCTAGTTGAAGGGCAGGTCATCAAGAAACTGCGCAAGCACTTATATGCAGTTTTACGTGATATTGTGCAAATTCACTTATTCTCAGAGTTCTATAACGATAGTCTTAAAAAGAAATATAAGACTGAGTCTGATTACATCACTAATCTTATATTTATCATTTTAAGAAATGCCAGTGTCTTAAAGGCTGGGATGAAACCAAACCTCGCTGTATGCTGGGGTGGTCACTCAATCTCACAAGAAGAATATGATTATGCCTATCAGGTAGGTCTTGAATTAGGTTTACGCAAGATTGATATCTGCACAGGTTGCGGACCTGGTGTTATGGAAGCTCCTATGAAAGGCTCATTACAGGGCTATTCAGAGCAGTGTGAACAGGAAAAATGCCGTATGATTGGTCTTACAGAGCCATCTATCATTGCAGCAGAACCACCTAACGCCATGGTAACTGATCTTGTGATCATGCCTGATATTGAAAAGAGACTTGAGGCCTTTGTTCGTCTTGGTCATACGCTTATAATCTTCCCAGGTGGTCCAGGTACCGCTGAAGAATTACTCTATATTTTGAGCATCAAATTAAGTAATGAGAACAAACACAACTTCTTACCTTTGATCTTAACTGGAACAAAATCAGCTAAAAGCTACTTTGATGAATTACAGGACTTCTTAATTAAATGCTTTGGTAAAGAGATCACTCGTTACTATGATCTTATAATCGATGATCCAATTGCTGTAGCTCAAAAGGTAAAGCAATACAATGAATCTGTACTTGATCATAGAACCATTACTCATGATTCTTATTGCTTTAACTGGACTTTACATATTCCTCTTGAATTGCAGATTGCATCTCCAATTACTCATGAATTCATGGCAAATCTTGATTTAAGACGTGATCAGGAACCATGGAAGTTAGCTTGCAACTTACGCTCTGCTTTCTCAGGAATTGTAACTGGTAATGTTAAAGAGAATGGCATCAAGCTAGTAGCTCAAAAAGGTCCATTTAAATTACATGGTGATAAAGACATCATCAAATCCTTGGATGGTCTATTAAGAAGCTATATTGATCAAGGACGTGTGCTTTTATCTCAGAAAGAATACGTTCCTTGTTATGAGCTTGTCGAAGAATAGTATTTTTTAAAAGCCCTAACACTTGTTGGTATTAGGGCTTATTCTCATCTTATCGAGTCAGGATTTCTTTCATATCCTGATCGAACTCATTGAACCTATTTTCTTTTTTTCCATTGAAATTAGTAAAACGGAAGCCCCATATCTTGTAATGAGAATTCTCAGATAACAACGAAGGATTTTCATTTGTATTTTTTTTGATTGCTAACAAGAATTCTTCCTTCCATTTGTCTTGTTCTAATAAGTTTTCACCTTTAGGTTCGATAAAGATCTGCATTTGCTCAAAATCTTTACCATCCCCTTTTTGTAAAAACAGCACAAAATCAGGTTCAAACCTATTGCCACCATCAAAAGAATAAATGGATAGTTGCTGCTCGTTTCTTACGAGATACAACTTAGAGTAGACTTTTCTCAACTTTTCTAGGTACATTTTAAATTGATAAACTAGAGCTTTTTCTTCATCTGTTCCGTAATTGTCGTTATAGACATACCAATCCTCAGATGATAAATCTAATGAATATTTTTGTGAGCTCTTCTGAGAAATTCCCTTACCGCCAGTTGTTTCTGAAGCTTTAGCTACAGAGATGGTCTTGTCAGTAAATACATTTTTAAATTTCTTTGGTTTAAACTTAAATGAACCTTTATAGATTGACTCATTGAAGCCAATCTTTTTAGCAATTTCAGCAAAGTTCTTTACCAAAGCTTTCAATATTGTGGATTGAGATAGTTCTTGACCAAAATAATGAATTTGAATTTCAATTTTTCCTAAGTACTCTTCTTTAAAGATAAAATCAGACATTGACTTTAGATCTTTGAAATGTTTCTTTAGGTTATCAAAATTAAATTCTCTAAATTGTCTAAGAGCTTTATGCACAACAGAGTAATTTTCTTTTGCTAGCTCTTTAATCGATTTTTTTATTCCTTTCGGATTAAAAACAGATGATTTATTTTCGTCACTGCCAAATAAGTCATCCAAAGCAGATGCTCCTGATTGCTCTGTATAAGAGTAAATTTTTGAACGTAACCTATCATCAAGACTTAAAAGATCCTTTGATTCTGTTTTGATTCTCTCGTTCAAGTAAACAAAACCAGACTTAAATAAGTCTGTCTTTTTGAAATCATCTTTTAGCTTGTAAGAGCATCTAATCACATCTTTATCAAGATCTAAACCTTCATGTCTTAAAGCTTCTTTTAATTCAGAAATATACCTTTCTTCATCAAAGCAGTGATATAAAAGAGTTTCACAAATTCTTAACTCGTTATCTTCATCAGAGTCATATTTTCTTTTAAACAGCTCATCATCTTCATTTATCTTAAATGGACAATACCTTGCACCTCTTCCTATTAACTGAGCTTCAGATATAGTCGTGTCTGATATTATTCTTTTTCCATTTTTGGTGTGACCAGCCTGACGAGTATCGTACATACGAACGATGTCAAATAAATTTAGTACATCCCAACCTTCATTAAGCATTTTTACTTGAAATATAGCTCTTATATGATTTGAATCATCTTCCAATGTATTTAAAAGAATTTGATCATTTTCTTTAAGATTTTTTTGATCAACTATCAAACAGTGTTCTGTAGAAAAATCTAATTTAATTTCTTGAACTAATGATTCAAGAGATATTTTTTGAGTAATAAAAAAATCACGAACTTTTCTAAAAATATCATTTTTAGAATTTAGAATTGAGCTTATTTTATCTACAGTTAGCTCATAAATTACCTTTTTCAATAATTCAAAACTGTTTTCATTTTCTTTAATGTCTGAAGATTTAAATAAAATAACAGGTTTAATGTTTAATCCGTGCTTACTAAATAATTTTAACCTATACTGGCTTAAAATAATGGATTGGACAATTCTATCCTCTAAATCTAAATCACTTCTTAAACTCTTGATGTCTTTTGAATATCCATCCTTGTAGAACTGCTTTAACTCATAATCATATATAAGCTTGTTAATATACTTACTTCTTACAGAGTCATTGGTCAATCCCGCTGTTGCTGTAAACTCCAGTAAAATATTTTGGTTATTAAATGACAATATATTATCTACAGTACTTTCCCAAGAAGCGTTATCAGCTCTGTCTGATTTCTCACTTTTTTTTGTGCCAGCATTCAAATGATGAGCTTCGTCAGAAATTAAAACAACAGGACATTCACTAAAGTCGTCGTAAGTAATGCAATTTTCTTTTACTACATTCAAATCATCGTGCAATTTTTGAATAGTTGAAAAGCAAATATTTATCGCATCAGGATCGGTATCTTGAAAATTATTAACCTCATTAATTTCAACTTTCTTTCCATCTATTTGAATTTGATCTGCAAATAGATACTTGTTTGACTCTGAATTTAAAAAATTTTCTTTCGTCTTGCTAATTATGTTATTAGCATTTACAAAAAACAAAATATTTCTAAACCCTTGCTTATACAAGTACAAGATCAAACTAGCCATTAACAGTGTTTTTCCACTTCCTGTTGCCATCTGGTATAAGACATGAGTTGGACTAGTTTTTAAAGAAGGATCTTCATAAAAACTAATAAAATTGCGTATTGCATTACGCTGATAACCTCGTAAAGGAAATTCTCTTCTAAGGTTGCTTGCGATATAATCAGGAATAGATTTATACCATGATGTATCAGCAATTATTTTGTTGTTTATTTTTTGATAGAGATACTCTTGCTTCTCTGACATAGTGACTAATCTCCATAAAAACTTCTGTTAAAAGATTTATCACTGTCTGATACCTTGTATTCTTCATCATCGATGTCAGAGTAATTTACATATAACATATTCAAATCTAGCAATTGAATTAGCAATTTTCTCTTACTTTCAGTTGAAAGAGATTCAAAATCACTTACATTACTTTCTATATCGCTTGGTTTGACTTTGCTATTTATGAACTTTGATTTTGAAATTTTATTATATAGTTCAATTAACTGTGGATCTGATCCAGCATTCTGAATTTGTTTTATATAGTCTTGATTTAACTCTTTTAGTTCACAGTAAACAAAAGAACCTCCACCTTGCCATTTTAAGGATTTAGATATTCCAAACATTTCTCCTGAAATCACATTATTCAACCTTACTACAGCAAGATCTTCGATATAATCCATTTGCTCTACTCCAATAAATTGTCTTTTCATTTTTAGAGCAACCGCTGCAGTAGTACCAGATCCTAAAAAGAAATCCAAGACAATATCATTTTCATTTGTAAAACATTCAATAATACGCTTTATTAGCAATTCTGGTTTTTTTCCATTTTTTAATGTTACAGCTCCTTCTTTATTTAAATTTATAGTACTGATGTCTGTCCATAAATCACATAAATATGATGAAGTGTAATCAGACAAAAATAACATTTGCTTGCCTTCCCACCAAATGTATTTATGACCTGTAGAACTAATTATCTCCTCGGTTTTTGAAGAAAAAGAATATTTATCAAGTGATTTGTTATTTGTTCTGTATACGACTCTTTCAGCATTGTCAATTTTAAATTGCAATACAGCTTGTTCATTAGAGATGTCTATTGAAGGCTCATATTTCTTAATATAATTTTTAATAGACATAATTTTCCATGTATTTACGGGAAGTGATTTATCTAAAATAATATTGCTGTAGTATTTAGCGTATTTCTTAAATTCCTCCATATTGTCTATTTTAGAAACCTTAACTGGAGTCATAGTTTCAAAACAAGGCATCTTATAAATTAATATATAATCTTTAATTTTTGGGAATTTCTTATCCACATGACTCATTTTATTGCCAGAACTTTCACTGCTTTTTACAACCACAGTATTTAAATGATTTTCTATTCCAAAAACTTCATCACACAACACCTTTAAATATGCCTGTTCATTATCATCGCACTGTATACAAATGACGCCATCTTCTCTTAGCAAGCGTTTTGAAATTTCTAAACGATTTTTCATAAACACTAACCAGGTGCTATGATTAAAAGTATCGTTATAACCAAAAGAATCATTTCCTGTGTTGTATGGAGGATCTATATAAATAAGTTTTACTTTGTTCTGATATCTCTTTTGCAAAGAACTCAATGCCAATAGGTTATTTCCCTTAATCAGTAAATTATCACTTGAAGATATTGAACTAACTGTTTCTTCACCATCCTTTGTGTACTTTTTAATGTTCGTAAAAACTTTTGGTGCTAATAAACAATCTACATCTTCTGGTGCTAGAGTTTCGTTGAAAAAGATTTCACTTCTCTTCTGCTCTTCCTTTGTTTGACCACCTTCTAAAACGCAATCTTTATAAGGGAAAGACAAAACAACATCGTTGTTCGAAGATATAAATCTCTCATTTGAGTCTATGAGACCGATCTTTTGTTTGAAACGGGTGTATGAATCTGGTAAGAATTCCTTGTTTTCGATAGTCCATGTAAACTTGTTTTTGTCGAAAACTAAGACACCATCGACGTCAGTAAAGAAATGATTTTTTAATTTAGGATTGCTAAGAAGAATATGAAGTAGCTCCTTGTTCATGTTCAGAGCATCTTCAATTACAACATTTCTTAATAGCTTAGGATTTTCTGTATTTTGTTCTAAGTATTTACTATTTTTTAGAAGGGTATTCTTTAATTCATCAAATAAATTAAGGTTACCCCCCCCCGATAGAATTAAAAGTAGACATATAATTATTCCTTGAAAAGATATTGAAATTCAGCCATTAACGTATATAAATCAAAAAAGTTGCTAACAAAATACCCTCAATATGGATCAGAGTAAATAAGTTTGATGATATTCTTTGATTGTTAGCAAAATTTACAAGATCCCATCACAACTCATTCCTACTAAGGAACATGCTGTATTGAATACAGCATTAAAGTTATGTGTAAAGTTACTCATAAAGGCATTTAATGACAGGAAGAGGACACACAGTCCTACAATCATTGTTACGGCAAAACCTAAAGAAAAGATATTTAACTGAGGAGCAGCTTTTGTCATTACACCTAAAGTAAAGTTAACCACGAGCATAGTACAAATCGCGCTCATGGACATGGCAAGACCTGCTTTGAACATGGAGCCTGAGAATATGACAAACTCTCTTATACCATACAATGGTAAAGCCTCACCCATAGGCAGAGCTTTAAAGCTCTCTAGCAATAATCTTAAAAAGATTAAATGACCATCTACACTGAAAAAGACTAAGGTACACAGTACTGTAAAAAACTGACCGACTACAGGAGAGTTGGTACCTGATACAGGATCAACTAAGGAAGCAAAGCCTAAACCTGTCTGCATCGCTACAGCCTGACCTGCAATAATAAAAGCCTGTGAGATAAAGAGCGTACACAAACCTAAAGCTAATCCGATTAAACACTCTTTTATAGTTACGATAATGCCGTATACAGTAAAAGGATCAGTGTTAGGTGCCAGATTGGGAATAGATGGCAGCATACAGACTGTAATTGTAAGAGCCAATAGAGCTCGTGTCATCATAGGAAAAGAGTTTCCAGAGACAGCGAACATTGTTGCTAAAAAGGCACTGATACGACACAGTGGCCAGACAAACTGAGCTACTGCTGTAAGAGTGATTGGCTCTAGTACGTCCATTAACCTACAGCCTGTGGGATTAAATCAATAATGGTCTTGAAAAAGGACATGAGCTTTTCAAGTCCCCAGTGAGAACCTACCATCAAAGCTCCTACTGTTACAAGCAGACGAGGTAAGAATGACAAAGTCTGCTCGTTAATTGAGGTTGCAGCCTGGAAGATAGATACACACAGACCTACACACAATGAAGGTACGATACTTGCGCTTACTAATAGTGCCACCAGACCTAAAGCTTCACGGACAATATCGACAAAGACTTCTGGTTCCATACACTACCCTCCTGCGACACCGAGTCCGAAACTGGACATCAGTGTTCCCATGATAAGAGACCAGCCATCTACCAGCACAAACAGCATCAGTTTAAATGGCAACGACACAATCATAGGAGACAACATCATCATACCCATAGCCATCAGAATTGATGCTACCACAAGGTCGATGATAAGGAATGGTAAGAACAGCATAAAGCCGATTTGGAATGCTGTCTTTAATTCACTGACAATAAAAGCTGGAATTACCACTCTCATTGGCACATTCTCTAGTTTGTCAATCTTGATGTTGGCAAATTCTGAGAAGGCATTTAAATCTGTCATACGGGTCTGATCGAGCATGAACTTGTGCAAAGGCTTTTGTGCAATTTCAAAAGCATCTCTTGCCTGAATTTTATCGTTCATATATGGCTCAATTGCCTGTGTATACATATCATCAAAAACAGGAGTCATCACAAAGATGGTCATAAAAAAGGCAATACCAATTAACACCTGATTTGATGGTGAGGTCTGTAAACCTATGGCCTGACGCAAAATTGCAAGCACAATGACAATACGAGTAAAGGAGGTCATCATTACTAAGATTGATGGTAAGAATGACAATAAAGTCATTAAGATCACAACCTGTAGTGATAATGAGTAATCCTGTGTACCGTCTGGATTGGTCTTTACAGTAAATGCTGATATATCAAGATTTGCCGCAATACTTTGAGTAGGCAATAAAAACAGAATAAGTCCTGTTATAAGAGTTAATACAGAACTTATAGCAAGACTCTTCTTTAAAGACCTGAGTTTTGACAGCATGGCTTTTGAATTTGCCATGTACTCTTTAGATTCAATTGCTCTTTGAAATATCATGTGAACCCTGCTCTATACTGTTTTCTGTATCTGTATTAGCCTTTGAGTGATCTTCTAATACCTTGTCAAACTCAGCTTTCTCATCATCTAAATCGGTTAAATAGGTGATTTGACTTTGAGTAACGCCCAGCATTATCTGTCTGTTCTTAGCCTTTACTACAACCACTCTTTGCTTAGGGCCTAAATATAGCTGATTTAATATAACAAGCTTGCCTGAATTATTTCTTACAAAACGTGTTTTCTTCAAAAGGTAAGCTACAACAAGGATTATAGCTAAAATTGCAAAGGTAGATAGAAGCCAAGTGAAAAGTTGACTTGCAGAGGATAATTCATGACCTGAGGTAGTCTCATCAGATACGGCAATGCCTGCATAAGACAGCAGGCATAGGGATAACAATAATCTCATCTTATTGAAGCTTTTTAATTCTCTCAACCTGGCTGATAACATCAGTCAATCTGATACCGAATTTGTCGTTAACTACAACAACTTCACCGTGAGCAATCAAAGTGCCGTTAACTAAAACATCTAAAGGCTCACCAGCTAATCTTTCAAGTTCGATTACAGAACCCTGATTTAACTGTAACAGGTTACGGATAGAGATCTTGGCATGACCTACTTCCATGGTAATGGTTACAGGAATATCCAAGATAGAATCTAACTTTTTACGCTCTTCAACTGAAAGCGGCGCTTTATTAGCTGAGCTATCCTCTTCAAACTCTTCAATAGGAGCTGCAGTTGGGTCAGAACCTGAATCCTGTGCTCCTAGAGCTGCGGCCCATTCATCTGCTAATTTCTGATCGTCTGACATATTTCACCTTAATCATCATCAAATTCTTCAACTTCTTCATCATCAGCTACATTCATGTTATTGCCCTTGATGAAGCTCAAATCGTTCTTAGCACTCTTAGGTCTCTCAAGAACTTCTGAGATCTTAATTGCAAGCTTTTCTTTAGACTGGCCTAATTTAGCTCTGTAACTTGGCAGATCCTCGATATAGACCAAGAGGTTTTCAGGGATATCCACGTTGAGGATATCACCTGGCTGGAAATTCATAATGTCACGCAGTGAGACTAAAGTATCTAAGAGCTTTACTCTCATATCAACGTTAACATCCATAACTTCTTCACGTAACGCCTTGTTCCAGCGAACATCGGTATCACCTTTATCTGACTGAACACCAGCATCTAAAAGTTCACGAATAGGCTCAATCATTGAATATGGGAAGCAGATATGCAGATCACCGCCACCACCATCAAGATCAATATGGAACTGGTTTACAACTAAGACTTCAGATGGACTGACAATATTTGCCATTGAAGGGTTAACTTCTGAGTCTAAGTATTCAAACTCGGCATCCATCACAGGAGCCCAGGCTTCCTTGTAATCGGCAAAAACCATCTTTAAGAGTTTTTGAATAATTCTTCTTTCAGTTGGGGTGAATTCACGACCTTCAATCTTGGTTCTAAAACGACCTTCACCACCAAAGAAGTTTTCTACAAGGATGAATACTAATCGAGCCTCTAAAGTAATTAGAGCAGTACCTTTTAAAGGTCTAAAGCGCACCATGTTCAATGAAGTTGGCACATACAGAGTCTGCAGGTATTCACCAAACTTCATCATGTTCACGCCAGTCCAGGTCACTTCAGCTGAATGACGCATCATGTTAAACAAACTGATACGCATGTGACGAGCAAAACGCTCATCAACAAGCTCAAGTGTTGGCATACGACCACGAACAATACGTTCCTGGGAACCAAAATCAAAGGTTTTGACGCCCGAGACGTCTTGCGGCTCTTCTGGCTCTACATCATCTGCTCCGTGTAACAGAGCATCAATTTCATCCTGCGTTAAAAATTCAGTCACAAATATTTCTCCTACTGCAGGACAAAGCTAGTAAAGAGGATCTTATCAACTACTGGAGCTTTAGCAATTTCAGACATTTTTGCTCTTGCAGCATCTAGTAACTCTCTTTTAAGTCTCTGACGTCCTGAAGGTAACAGCAGTCCTTCATAGGTCTGTGCGCTGAGTTTATCAAAAATAACACTATCGATTAAAGTCAGATGTTTCTTAGCTAAAGCTTCGTTCTCTTCGCCTTGAACTACTAACACCACATCTACCTGACCTGTATGTAATCTTCTTTCACTCTTGATGTTAAAAGAGAATTTCTCTGAGCAATTAACATAGATCTCGCGCTGCAGAAGTTTTTGAGATTTTTCTTCTTCAGCCTTTTGAGCAGCGATTTCTTCAGCGGTAGGCCCAGGAGGCTCAAATGGAGGTAACTGCAAGAAGTAAGCAGCACCAAAATAGCCACTAACACCTAAGATTAGCAACAACAAGGCTGCGATAAGAATAAATAGCTTCTTACCACGCTTTGGGCTATCCAGTTCGTCATCTTTTTTCTTTTCAGCCATAACTCTCTCCTAATTATTTATATTATGGCACAGAGAATTAAATAATCTGTTGATTTTTACGCAAAATAGCTTACAGAATCACCTTTTTGTGAGTTCATTATATTTTCAGTCAGATTTTCTGACTGATTATCATCCTCATCATTTGTTGCAAAGAATGCGCCGTAACTTAGTTCTTCATGATTTTGCTCTTGCTGACCATGTTGAGACTGTTGCTCATTGCCTGCAAATTCCTGATTTGAGTTCTGATTTGAATGGTTGTCTTCATATTCAGTAACCTCTGTCTTAGCATTGATGTCGTTATTTCTTAAGGTCTGTCTTAAAGCTTCCATGCCCTGCTCTACTAAAGCTTTAGTAGCAGGAGAACTTGCTGAAATAGAAATCTTGGTAACATCATCAGCAGAACCTACATCTAGAGAAATCTTCATCTTACCTAAACCATGTGGGTTTAAAGTCAAATCCATAGTCTTTAAGTTCTTTGATGCCATCTGCATTACTTTTTCAGTTAAAGCCTGCGCATTTTGCTTTAAGTTAGATGACATGCTCAATAAGTCAAACTGTTTTGAAATCTGGTTCTGAGTGTTTTCCTTATTAGTTGCTGCAGACTGCTGTAACATACTCTGGAATGACTGATTCTGATTAGTGTCAGAGTTTTCTCCCTGAGATAAGTCTGATGACATTACTGAGCTTGAGTTTTCAAAAGCTGACTTTATAGCCTGCTCTAGACTTTGAAAACCATTTGAGCTTATCTTCTGATCTTGAGTATTATTTAAATTAACTCGATTTAATCCGGTGCTGTCAAGAGTAACTCTTGAGCTTGTATTAGTATCGCCCTGGGTTGTCACCCTTAATAATTCTAAGGATTTAGCTAAAGTGTTTTCTGATGCTTCTTCTTTAGAATCCATAATAGCGTCAATCTTGCTCTTTACATCTGCTTTAGAAAGTTTTTCGTCCAGTGATTTAGATAACTTTAAGCTCTGCTCAATTAAATCAAAATCATCAGCACCAAAATCAGTGTTTTCACTGTCATTGGAAGTTACTTTAACTGATTCAACCTCTGCATCACCTAAAAGTTCATTGAACCATGAATCAAGATTACGCTCTCCTGATGGACTTGCATTTAAAGTATTTTTTGATGCATTTACACCTGATTTTAAAGTGGCATCAATTGCTGTTTTGACAAATTCATTTAATTTAGAGTCATCTAACTTCTCAATGTAACTTAAATCCTCATTTGAAAGATTTAAAAGTGAATTCTTTAAATTCTCTGTATCGAATGAGCTAGACTGTAAGCTATCAGCGTTATTAGCATTAGAGCTAATTAAATTAGAACTTCTCTGCACTATTTTATCTACTAACTCAATTTTCTGATTTAATGCATTAACATCACTTGCATTCATCAATTGATTTGAATTAGAAAAATCAACAGTATAGTTATCGGTATTGCCTAATAAGTCAGTATTGTCTAAAACTAGCTCTGTATTCTCTGTACCTAAAAGATCTGAGATTATGATTTCATCATTCGATGATAAGTTTTTATTTGATAAGTTTTCTTCATCATCTAAATTTGCTCTAACATCTTCATCTTTAGCTGACTCTGTCTTTACAGCATGATTATTCTGCTTTACTGAATTTTTGTTAGATGCAAGAGTATCAGTTTTCAAGTTAGATGATTTATCAAGAGTCTTATTAGAGCTTGTGCTCTTTACATTCTTCTTGATAGTTCTTACAGGACTTTTTACATTCATGGAGTTCTGTACTGATGAAGTTGCAGTCAGTGATTTTGAGTTAATGGCTCCAGTTAGAGAACAGAATAGATCACTAAAGTCAGAAGCATTCTGTTTAGACACAGTTGAATTAACGTTGCCGTTAGAGGCAACATTGTTTTTAATAGTCTGATATGTATTGCCTATGTTTTGCATTGCACATCCTCTCTTACAAGACAGCTGTATATTTTTATTTAATAATTCAATTAGTTACATAATTTTCTTTTACGTTTTATAAAGATGTTTGTCTTTATATGAACTTATAGATGCAAATACTTTGCCAAGTTTTAAACTTGAGTCTATTTGTGGATGTGAGCCAGTGACTGAGCTTTTTGCTTAGATTTTTGATTAGGAAGAGAGAATGAGAACATCAAAAGAAAAAAACATTCCTAGATAGCTTATTTAAGCAAAATGTACTTTTGCTCAAAAAGAGCAGATCAAAAGGTAACTTTCAATCTGCAATGTGACAGTTATTTTAAGCTCTTATTTATGAATATTGAGCAATGAATAAATAATCTCTTTGACTATGCTCCATCTATCTTAAACAAAGGAGTGTACTGTAGGGTTAGCGGCGAGTCATGAAAGGAGAACATAATGCCATCTACATATGAGAAAAGACGAGCTTTTAGAGTACCATCATAATGATCTAAAATTCGACCTAACTCAAGGAAAGAGCTGCTCTTTAAAGACGCCATTTTTATAAATGCCAAATTTCACAGCATAGTGTTCAAGCCAGGCATTTACGGCATCAGAGCTTTTTATGAACGAATCGTTAACATCGTTCATATTGTGTTCTTTAATTTGTTTTTGTAGTTTTGTTTTGTATTCACACCTCTTTTATATCATTAAAAAATCAAGAGTATTATTTTTATATTTTCATTCCAAAGATATGATCGATTTGCTTATTTTGGGTTAGTATAATGCTTAAAATGAATGCATAAAATTAGAACTTTAAGATTAAAAAACAAGATATTTAAGCCTGTATATAAGAAATTAAAGATACTTTTGTTTTACTAAACTATTTTTACGTAAGCTAATATTGTGGACAGGTAAACTGAATCTTAACGTTTGATTCAGGAGAAAGTTTTAGCTTGGTTGATGTTTAAATGAAGGTCAAAGACAACTTTGAAAAAGGTGGGACTAAAAAAGCTAACTCTGAAAAAAAAGATTAGCTGCTAACTTTATCTTTATCCATTAAAAGACGGGCTTGTTTTGAGCTTACGATATCATCTGTTAATTTTTGCTCAGCTTTAGCTTCCCTTAAAAGGCGTTCTTGCTTGTGCTTTTCTAATAAAGACTCAATGATCTTTCTTCTTTTTTGCTTATCTAAATAGTTTTGCTTAGCGCGCTCTTCTTGGTTCTGCAGTTGAATAAGACCAGCTTCCTGGCGAATTTTAATCTTATCAAGCTTTGATAAAAACTGCTGATATGACATATACATGTTCATATCCATGCCATTTTTTGACTTTACGGTCATCTCATTTTCGTAGATTTTTTCAAACTGTTTTAACTGTTCGATTTGACGCTCAAAATTGATGACAGCATTCTTAGCATCAGTCCACATTTCAAGTGCACTGTCTTCTTCTTTTTTTCTTAAATCAAGAACCAAAAGTAGGGCTTTATCACCACTCATGACTTATTCCGTAAACCTATGCTGTAAAACTAACCTTTAAAGTTATTGGTTATTTGTACTTTTGATGGTTTTAAGGTAGCGCCTGAAGCTCCGCCTGTTGCCTTTAAAGTAGCACCTTGAGCTGGTCTTTGTGCTTGACCATTTGCCTGTTGCATTGCGTTAATCTTATTCTGAGCATCGTTAATTAAAAGCATCGATAATTGTTTTAAACCATCTAAGGACTGCTTAAATGGAACAATATCTTTCATACCCTGAACAGTAAACTCATCAATATAGGGCTTAATCATAATTGCCTGATCTACTCTAGGATCAGAGCCTTTTTGATAAGCACCAATCTGAATTAACTCACGACTTTGAGTATATTGAGCTAAACACTGTCTAATGGTTCTTGCCATTACCATGTGTTCAGCACTTACAACAGCCGGCATAACACGGCTTACTGATTTTTCAACATCAATAGCAGGGAAGTGACCAGAGTCTGCTAATTGTCTTGATAACACAATATGACCGTCTAAGATAGCACGAGCAGAATCTGCAATAGGATCTTGCAGATCATCACCTTCTACTAAAACTGTAAAGAAAGCTGTAATAGAGCCCTGACCTTCACCACCGTTACCTGCTCTTTCAACTAAGGCAGGTAATCTTGCAAATACTGATGGAGGATAACCTTTAGTAGCAGGCGGTTCACCTACAGCCAGAGCAATCTCACGCTGAGCCATGGCATAACGGGTTAATGAGTCGATCATCAACAGTACGTTATAGCCCTGATCTCTAAAGTACTCAGCAATGGATAGTGTCGTTTCACATCCTTTTAGACGCATTAAAGGAGAAGCATCAGCAGGAGCTGCAATTACCACAGAACGGGCTCTACCCTCTTCACCTAAAATATCATCAATGAATTCTTTAACCTCACGACCACGCTCGCCGATTAAACCTACTACAACAATATCAGCTGTAGTACCACGGGTCATCATACCTAAAAGCACTGACTTACCCACACCAGAGCCAGCGAACAAACCGATACGCTGACCTTGACCAATGGTTAAAAGAGCATTGATTGCTTTTACACCTACGTCTAATGGCTGTTTAATTGGGCGACGCGCCATAGGATTTAATTTGGTGGCATGCCAGCGGGTTGAATCTTTAGCTACTAAGGGGCCTTTGCCATCGATAGGATTGCCGATACCATCAACAACTCTTCCTAAAAGATGCAAACCATATGGATAGCTATCAGCACTGCTGATTGGAGTTACCAGATCACCGTTTTGAACATCGGTAATTTCTGTTGTAGGCATTAAAAAGGTAGTACCACCTGAAAAACCTACCACTTCAGCAGTCATAGGGCCTGAGGCAGTATCAATTCGGCAGCGCTGACCTAACGGTACTTTAATACCAACAGCCTCTAGAGTAAGACCTACTACTCTTGTCAAACGACCTGAGAGTACCGGCTCACTTTGCTTATCAGGCAAGTTAACTGATTGCAGTCTTGATAAAAGGTTATTCATGACAGTTACCTTTAAGCCTGAGGAGGGACCATTCCATTAGGATCTAATTGAGGCTCAACCTGAGTTTCATCAGAATCTGCTTGAGCCTGTAAATTCTCAGGACCACTTTGCTCATTTCTCTTTGGAAGCTGTTCATTTTGAGCCTCGGCATTGTTTTCAACAAAGGTTGGTGCAATATCAGATAAAACTCTCGGAGCTACTGGCTTTTTAGGAGTTTCATCATAATCAGGACAACCTTCAACAGGCTCTCTTAAAGCTTTATCTACACTAGGATAAACACTAGTTAAAAAATCCTGTAAAAGCGCATCAATTCTGTCATTTAATTTCCAGTTAATCTCTGATTGAGAATTTGTAACCTTAATGTCACCTACTTCAATTGAAGGATCTTCTTTTAAATCCCATTTTTGAGATTTGATGTACTCTTGACCAAAAGTTGCCTCAACGACAGATAAATCTTCTGGATTTAAGTAGATTTCAGCACCTTTTTGAGCATTAGGCAGGATAGATACCGCTTTTTCTATTGATTTTTGTAAAAATTGAGCGTTTTTCTTGATTTCTTTACAAGTAATCACTTTAACTAAGCGAGAAACAATATAAGCAAGTTCATCGGTGACATCTCTGTCAACTTCTCTTAAAGGATTAGCAAGACAATCGGCTAGATATCTGAATCTCTCAGACTGCTCTAATACGACCTGTTGACCTGACTCTAGTCCTTCATTATGACCTTTGACAAAGCCATCTTCATTGCCTTGTGAAAAACCTTGGTCATAACCTTTTTTAGAACCTTCTTCAAAGCCTTTGTCATAACCTTGCTTTTGGCCTTCACTCAAACCTTGTTCAAGTCCCTGCTTATAACCATCGTCTCGACCTTGAGCTAAACCTTCCTCGTAAGCATCGTTTCTGATTTTATCCAGCTCTTCAACTGTAACTAATGGAGTTTGATTTTCAGCCTTTGTGTTTTCTAATTCCTCATCTAAAATGGAGTTGGCCTCTTCCATAGCCTTACGCTCTTGTTCGCGATCTTTAGCAAGTCTTGCTATCTCCATTTCTTTACGTCTGCGCTCTAGAGCATCTATACTGATACCAAGCGCATTAGTACCGTTTTCTTCATCGGTTGACAAGGTAGGCCATTGCTTTACTTTGTAATCTGTTACTTTCTTTGCAGAGGTGACAGTTGTAACTTTTCTGTTATATCTAACATCGATCTTAGAGTGAACATAAGGATCGGTCTCTTCTGCAATAACAAAGTCATCGCCTTTAGCGTCTTTTACTGTCTTTAAAAAGTCATCCATGACTAAAAATCATCTCTTCTACATTAAGTAACAGCTTGCCTTCTCTTTAAAGCAAGCCCTGTACTCTGGTGACACCGTTACTATACGAAGTCGCCACCACCGCCACGATTTAGCATAATAGCGCCAGAATCTGACAGTTTTCTTGCAATAGTAAGGATCTCTTTTTGTGCAGCCTCAACATCGGAGAGCTTGGTAGGTCCCATAGATGCCAAATCTTCCTTTAAAGAAGCAGATGCACGTGAAGACATGTTCTTGAAGAACTTCTCCTTTAGAGTATCGTCTGCGCCCTTTAAAGCCTTCTGCAGAACGTCACTAGGGACATCACGCAGCAAGGTCTGAATAGAACGATCGTCAACAGCGCCCAAGTTTTCGAATACGAACATAAGATCCTGGATCTGATTGCCGATTTCTTTATCCTGAGACTGAATAGCATTCATTAACTGAGTCTCAGTTGAGCTGTCTAAGTAGTTCATAATATCAGCAGCACTCTTCAGACCACCAATCTTGGCTGACTGAGAACCTGCAGCACCAGCAAACTGTTTTTCCATGATTTCGTTTAATTCCTGTAATGCAGCAGGCTGAACTTCCTCTAAGGTAGCAATACGCATGATTAGGTCCAAACGTACGGCCTCAGGGAACTGAGCTAAAATTTCAGCTGACTGTTCAGGCTCTAAGTAAGATAAAACGATAGTCTGAATCTGAGGGTGCTCATGCTGAATAATAGTAGCAACCTGACGGGCATCCATCCATTTTAGAGAATCTAGACCACGTGAACCTGTACCCAAAGAAATCTGTTCGATAAGGTTGTTTGCCTTTTCTGAACCTAAAGCTGCAACTAGGGCATGGCGTACGAAATCTGAATTGCCAAGACCTAAATTTGAATGCTTGGTTACATCCTTTAAGAAGGTCTTATGTACTGCATTTACCTGATCTTGAGAGAAAGCAGACATTTCTGACATTCTTATACCTAACTTTTGAACCTGTTTTGGTTCTAGGTTTTTGAAAATCTGTGCAGCATCTTCCTCAGAGAGAGATAACATTAGAAGCACGGCCTTATCCATGCCACTCATGTTCTCTAAGGCAGATTTTTCATCCTCTGTAAGTTCCAACACTGCTTTGTTTGATACAGCAGTACTTACTGCGCCACCTGCATCAGTGGTTTGAGGTAATGATGGAGCGTTATCTGACATTTATAACTCCTAAGCCTTTTCTTTAAGATCTTCTTCTAACCAATCTTTAATAACCTCAGCTGTAAGCTGTGGTTCATTAGAGGCAAGAGTACGAACTGCTTTGAGCAGATCTGCTTCTTTATGGAGGTTAGGAAGCTCAATACCGCCTTCATGATTGATTGTATATACCTGATCTGCCAATTCCTTATTCTTAGCAATCAAGTTGAAATCGTCATAACCGTCTAAAGCTGACTGAGAATCCAACTCGTCCTGATCAACATCTGGATTGAGTTCGTCTTCGTCCTTGTGCAAGAGCTTGTTGAGCAATGGACGGATGATAAAGATGATTACAATCAGCACAATGATGATTGAGCCACCAATACGGACTAAGCGGTAGAAGAACTCCTGCTCGTACCATGGAAGAGGTGGTTTGATGTCACCATGTGGGAATGAAACTGTTTCTACTTTAACAAAGTCACCACGACTTTCATTTAAACCTAAACCGCCACGAACTAGGTCTGCAATCTTATCCAGATCTTCTTGTGAACGTGGAACATAGGTAATGTTACCATCTTTGTCTAATTGCTTTACATAATCAACAGCAACTGACACGGTCAATCTCTGAACTACGTTAGATGGTCTTACAGTATGACGTAAGGTGGTATCAACCTCATAGTTTCTTACTGCTTCACGACTTTCTTTTTTATTGTCTGAGGTTGTAGATGCTGCATTAGCAGTACCATTTTTCAACTGCTGAGGAATAGAAGCATTAGCAGGAGGCTGATTTGATAATGATCCTGGTACTCCATAAGGATTAGTCTTTTCATCATTACCAGACTGTTCTTTTAAAGTCTCAGAACGCACAGCCTGTGAGTCAGGGTTATATAACTGTGAAGTTTCTTCTTGAACTGTAGTATCTAGTGTTACATCAACTTCAGATGAGTAGTTACCCAAACCTAGCATTGGAGCTAAGATTGTATCTAACTTGTCTCGATACTGAGCTTCACGCATAGTACGGATTTCAAACTCGCGCTGTAACTTGTTCTCAGCTGTATCTGTCTTAACCTCAGCTGATAACTGTCTGCCCTGTTGGTCTGTTACAGAAACGTCTTTACTCATCAGATTATGAACTGATGAGGATACTAAAAAGCGAATTGAGTTTACGTTCTCAGGTGTCAAATAAGCATTTTGCTTTAATGTAACGACAACAGCAGCACTAGGTCTGCTCTTTTCACGAGCAAAAACATTCTCTTTTGGAATTGCTAAAAGCACTGTTGCATGCTGTACTCCATCAATTCTTTCAATGGCACGAGCTAACTGTACTTCTCGACCGTGCTTAATTCTCTCATTTTCCATTCTCTGAGAGACACCAAAGCCGGTATCTGACATGATAATTTGGTCGCCCTCATCAGTTTTTTCCTGAGGGAGAGCAATACCCTTTCTTAACATCTTTTCAGTGATTTCATTGTAATCTTTAACATCAACTGAAATGGTATTACCTGATAATCTGTACTTGTAGCCTTCGTTTTCTAAGAAATCTAATACGCTACCAATATCCTGAGTTGAATACTGACCTAATTTGCGCTCTGACTCTGGAGATTTACCTGATGAGGAGAAACTGATTACAGCAAAGATAATAGCTGCAACAAAGATCACTAAGAAGCCTAAAATAATCAGACGGTGAACCATCTCACCATCTTTGAAAAAGCCCTTGATGCTAGATGTTTTAGAGGTATCAACATCTTCATCTGCCCCAACTGCAGGCATAGACTCAGTATTCTGTGCTACAAGATCTTTTGACTGACTGCTATCTGTAGTTGTCAGAGCTGATGATGTATCCTGCTCTTGACCGCCCTGCGCTACAGGAAAACCGTTGTCTGCCATTTTTTATCCTCACCGTAAAAGCATGCAGAATAAATTAGATCTGCATCTGAGATATTGTCTTATAAGCTTCAATCATTTTATTGCGAACCTGTAAGGTTGCATCAAATGAAATACTAGCTTTTTGGGATGCGAGCATAACATCTGATAGTGTCATTGATCTGTCACCCAAATCAAAACGAGTCTGCTTATTTGATGAATCGTTTTGTAAATTATTAACTGTTTCAAAAGCTTCATGGAGCATGTTAGCAAATGCACCTACATTATCAGTTTGCTCTATAGGAGCAGCCCCTGATGTAGTGGTTACTTCAGGCTGATTAAATACAGGTGTGTTGTTAACATTCTGATTTAACATCTGGTTATCAGCTGATGCCATGCTTAAAGTACGCATCTGTTGTTGCATCTTCTGAAGCTGAGCTAACATTGAAGTTGCACCAAGACCATTTATTGACATACTCATATCTACCTCTAACTGTCAAAATTCAGACAGATTAATCTTTTACTGAGGTATATCTTTCAAGTTGTGTGCCAAGTTTTATCTTTTGGTGTAAAACAACGTAAACATATAAGTAGATTGTGCCTTTTTCCTTGCTCTATTTCAAGAATTTAACTAAATGCTGGCTAAAAGAATTGATATTACTCACTGTTTCAATTGAACCTTTGTAAAAACGCAGATTGAAACAGTGTGAAACATAGAAATCTCAAAGGTATTAGCTGATATTAGGTTGTTATAAAGCTAAGCTAAAACTCCTTGTACAAAATTATTATTTATAAACTAATATTCTTTTGACAGAATTTTTTTATTATTATAAATTCAAATAGTTAGATAATAATTTTATGTAATACTATTTTGTATAAAATTACTTTTTTATATTTGGTTTTCAACTTTTTCTAAAGCGACAATCTCACAAACAGGAGTATCAGTCTTTTCTCTACTCTTAGAATTATTCCCTAAAACTAAAGCTACTGGTACTACAGTCTTATCTGTAAGACGTCTTGCGTACTTGTTCTTTATGATTTGTGCTTTGGCATCATTTAGTTTTGTTGCAATGTCTTTACTGTTATCTGTTACCTTTAATTCAAAGACATACAGATAGTCACCAGCTTCAGCTGTAATATCTGCCCTTCCACAAGAGCCCATTACCTCAGTTGAAGCGGATACGTTAAACGTAAGCATAGCTAGCTTTAGTACATCTCTAAAACATGCTTCATTAAAGTTCTTTACGGTTTCATAGGAGAACTCATTGATAAAGGTATTGAATAACTCTTTTATCCTGTCTAAGTTTCCTGATGCTAAAACCTCTTTGAATGGTTCAATGAATCTTAACTTAGTGTCTTGAGTTCTTGTTAGTTGGTTTAGTAAAAGGTTTGAATAAGCTTTCTTTACCTCAAGATTTGGAATTCCAACCTTAAAATATCCATCTTCAGCTGTCTTAATACAGAAATAACCTGCCTGATACAAGATAGCAAATAAATCAATATTAGCTATGTTTTCTATGCTTGGATATAAAGAATCAGTATCTTTATTGACTGTTGAGTCAATACTTAGCAGAGATTGCAATTCATTTGAATTGTATTTTTTTAATCCTTGTTTTAGATAATTAACTAAGAATGTTGGTGTTGCACCACCTGATGATACCCAGTAAGGAATAAAACCATCTTCAGGACTTTCTAAAAAGTTAATGATTGACCATGGGTTGAAGACATGAGCTTTACACTTTCTGTCAAAGCTATAACCGTCATAATTTCTTTGAAGTTCTTCAACTACCATTGCATGATCATATGCATCAGTATCATTCTCTTCATTTAAAACTGTAGCTGCGTTATCGATGTACTCGTAGAAGTATTTCTCCAACTCCTCTGTGGTATAACCTAACAGTGCACCATATTTTGTGGACAAAGTTAAATCTTTTAAATGGTTAAACGCTGAAAATATCGAGGTATGAGAGTAATAAGTTACACCTGTAATAAAGATGAAGCGGAATCTGCCTTGATACTGTTTAACTTTTGAGTAAAAGCTATGAAGTATATCTCTTCTTGCTATAAATTCTTTTTCATTGTTTAAAACAGCTGATAGAGGTGTGTCATATTCATCAATAAGTAAAACTATCTTTTGATCTGATGGATTATTTTTAAGAACATTATCAACAAGCAAAGCTGGAATTTTTGTATCTAGAGTACTGTCATTAACTTTTAATCCAATGCTTAAGAATTCTTGTTTTAAATCTTCATAAAAATAATCATTAAAATTAATCTCAGACAAGAAGTTATAAGATGAGAAATCTAAATGCAAGACTTTGTAAGTTTTGTCATGCCATAAAGGTTCAATCTCTAAACCTTTAAATTTCTCAAGACCATGAGCAAAGAGCTCATGTAAGGTATTGATAAGAGTCGATTTACCAAAGCGTCTTGGACGTGAAATGAAATAAGGACCTTTTTCATCTTTTGCAATTTTGCAAATTAAAGCTGTCTTATCTACATATATTCTATTATTGTCGATAAGATCTCTAAAATCGCATGAATTTGGCAGTAACTTTGTAAATTCCATTTTGTTGTCCAAAAAAGCACGTTCTTAGTATAAGTATATCATCAGTGATAGTTTAATTTTTTAACAGAATAACTAAGGATTGAAGATAAATAAGTTATTGGAATGGAAATTAAGCTCAGGAAAGAACTCCTGAGCTTTGAAAGGAAGAGTTTAAAAGATTAGTTTCTCTTTAAAACTTTTACGCCTTCTTCAGTTGCGTAAAGAACGATGTCTGCACCTTTAGAAGCAAATAAACCTACGGTTACAACACCAGGGATCTGGTTAATTTTCTGCTCTAGAGCTACTGGATCAGTAATATGCAGACCATGAACATCTAAGATCTCACAACCATTATCGGTAATGCAGTCTTTACGTAATACAGGATCACCACCAAAGGTACGTAAGGTACGAGCTACCTGCTCTCGAGCCATTGGGATCACTTCAACTGGTAATGGGAACTTACCTAAGCACTCAACTAGCTTTGATTTATCTACGATACAGATAAACTTTGATGCCATTGAAGTTAAGATCTTCTCACGGGTTAAACAAGCGCCACCACCTTTAATCATATTAAAGTTAGGATCAACTTCATCAGCGCCGTCGATATAAACCTCATAAGGCTCTGTCTTATTAGGATCAACAACTTTAACACCGATCTTGGTTAATGCTTCTGTGGTCTTGTTTGAAGAGCTTACAGCGGCTGCAACAGGAACTTTATTAAGACCAATCTGCTCAATAAACTTCATTACAGTAGAACCACTGCCTACACCTAAAACAGCATTCTTTGGAATATATTCTAATGCTGCCTTAGCAACCATTACCTTTAATTCATCCTGTGTCATTTGCATACCTCGATTAAGCAACAGTAACCTTTGCAAAGCGACGCTTACCAACCTGCCAAATTGCAGTTCCCTTCTCTACAGGAGCGCCCTTGTCGGTAATCACCTTACCATCACACTTAACAGCAGACTGCTTAATCATTCTCATAGCATCTGATGTTGAAGCGCATAAACCTGCGTCCTTTAATAGATTTGGAATAGTAGTTGAAGTTACAGTAACCTCAGGGATGTCGTCAGGTAATGCACCTTTAGCAAACTGAGACTTAAAGCCTTCAACAGCAGCATTAGCTGCATCTTCACCATGGTAGCGAGCTACAATTTCACGACCTAATTCAATCTTAGCATCACGTGGATTCATTTCACCACTGTTGCATTTGTCGTGAACAGCCTTGATTTCATCAATATTCTTGAATGACAGAAGATCATAGTATGACCACATCAGATCATCTGAAATAGACATAATCTTACCGAACATCTCTTTAGGAGCTTCGGTTACACCGATATAGTTGTGCTTAGACTTTGACATCTTAACTACGCCATCTAAACCAACTAACAGAGGCATCATCAGTACACACTGTGGCTCCATGCCGGCATCTTTTTGTAACTCACGGCCCATCAATAAGTTAAACTTCTGATCGGTACCACCTAACTCAACATCTGATTTAATAGCTACAGAGTCATAGCCCTGGAATAATGGATATAAAAACTCATGAATAGCAATAGGCTGCTGTGAAGCAAAACGCTTTGAGAAATCATCACGCTCTAACATACGAGCTACGGTTAGTTTTGAAGCTAACTTAATGGTACCTGCAGCACCTAATTTCTCACACCACTCGCTGTTGTAGCGGATCTCGGTTAAATCTTTATCTAAGATCTTAAAAGCCTGTTCAGCATAGGTCTTAGCATTTTCAATGATCTGCTCACGAGGTAACTCAGGACGGGTTGCGTTCTTTCCAGAAGGATCACCAATTGATGCTGTAAAGTCACCAATGATTAAAACAATCTTGTGACCTAACTTTTGGAAGGTTCTGAGCTTATTTAAGATCACAGTGTGACCTAAATGGATGTCAGGAGCGGTAGGATCCATACCCAGTTTGATAGTTAACTGACGACCTGATTCAAGTTTTTTCTTTAATTCGTCTAATGGAATAATTTCTTCTGCACCACGAGCAATTTCACGTAATGCGTTCTCGATATCTGACATCTGACTAATATCCTAAATTTATGAATTTCAAAAACAGACAATAATTCTCTTATTTTATATTAAAATGACTTCTAACTCCATTTAATCTTGTTTTTCAGTTAAAAAAGGACCTTTATGTCTGAGTACTATATAGGACTGATGTCAGGTACCAGTGTCGACGGCATCGATGCTGTTTTGGTTGATTTTGGAAAAGAAGAATCTTCTGCCTCACTAAATGAGAAGAAATCTTCAAACTCTCAATACAACGTTAAAAGTAGGATTGTAGACTCTATAAGTATAGATTTTGATGAAGAGCTAAAACAGTTGCTGCACAGTCTCTGCACAGGTACAGACAATGAAATTGAAAAAGCTGGAGTTGCAAGAGTAAAGCTTGCTGAATATGAAGCAAAAGCTGTTAATGAGCTTATAAAGAAAGCCGGTATTAAAAAGGATGATGTAGTAGCTGTAGGCTGTCACGGTCAGACTGTAAGACACCGTCCAGAAAAAGGATTTTCAATTCAGTTAGATGACGGACCTAGAGTTGCTGCTCTCACAGGAATTGATGTTATCAATAACTTTAGAGCTGCCGATATTGCTAACGGTGGTAATGGAGCTCCGCTTACCCAGGCTTTCCACAGAATTCAGTTTTCATCAGCGGACAAAGTATCCATGGTGCTAAATTTAGGCGGGATTGCGAATCTTACTGTTATTGATAAAGATGCAGAGCACTCTATCCTAGATGCATTTGATACGGGACCTGCTAATACCCTTATTGACTCAGCAACAAGATTATTATTAAAAAAGCCTTTTGATAAGGATGGAGAAATTGCAAGATCTGGTAAAGTCATCCCTGCTTTACTTGCTAAATATCTATCTGAACCATATTTACAGTTGCCACCTCCAAAATCAACTGGTCGAGAAACTTTTAATCCTGAGTTCATCGCCGAAGAATTACTGCTTGCAACACAAGATAAGTCTTTTATTCCTGATTTAATTGCAACCTTAACGGAATTTACCGTGGTAGCCTCTGTAAATGCGATAAGACAGAGCCTCTTTAAATACAAAATTGATTCTGCTCGCCTGATCTTATGTGGCGGTGGCGCTTATAACTCTCTAATTGTGCAGAGATTTACAAAGTTACTGGAAAGACAACATGTAGAGGTCGTTTGTGCTGACAAGCTAGGGGTAAACTCAAAACTTATTGAAGCTCATGCCTTTGCTTTTTTTGCTTATATGTTCTGTCATAGAAAACCTTTAGAGTTAGGTAAGAGCACTGGAGCTTTAAGACCATCTATTCTTGGATGTCTTAATCCTAGTGCTTAAAGAATTGGCATACATCTGACACGATTAGGCATGTTTTGATAATTAAATCTAGGTAACATAAGCTAGGCTTTTGTTTCCTAGTTAAAGATATTTTGGTAACGTTGTTGATGACGTTTTAACTATTAATACTGATTTAATTATGTTAGCTTTTTTAATTTATCCTTTTGTTCAAGCACTTTTAATTATTCTGTTCTTTGTCTTACCTTTAAAGAAACTGTCAAAGACTGTAAGAATTATTCTGGCACTGCTCTTTGGTATTGGTTCACTTAAGATCTATTTCTACCTATTTACAGGTGGAACTTTTATGGATCCTAAACTTACAAGATATCCTGCAATCATCTCTGACAGCATCTATTTTTCAGCAATCTTTTTATGTATTCTAACCTTACTTAGAATGATGCTAAACGGTATCTTTAAGCTTGTTCGTTTGAACATTCATCGTTACTTAATTCCAGCTTTTTCTACAAGATATGCTGTAGTTATGCTGGTTATTGCCTGTTTTTTAGGAATTACAGGTGTCATAAATGGCTTTGCTCCACCTGAGGATATTACATACAATATCAAAATCAACAATCTGCCAAAAGAAGCTCAAGGATTTAAGCTTATTCATTTGGCTGATTTACACATCAGTGCTCCTACAACAGAATCTGAGATTGAGGATATTGTCAAAAGAACTAATGCTGAAGATCCTGATTTAATCGTAATCACCGGTGATTTTATTGATGGTGATATTGCCTATCTTGACCATATGACCAAGATCTTATTTAAGCTTAAAGCTAAATATGGCGTCTATGCTGTCTCTGGCAACCATGAGTTCTATTCAGGTTATACCGAATGGTTAAATTACTTTTCACGTGGTGGCATCAAGTTTTTAGAAAATGATGGAACCGTAATTACTGACGACAATGGAGCCCCACTTTTAAATCTCTGCGGTCTTATTGATCTGTCAGCTCCACGCTATGGTTTTTCCTCACCTGATATCAAAAAAGCTATAGAAGACATAAATTCTTCTGTTCCTACAGTATTTCTAATTCATCAGCCTAAATTTGCTCTAAAGTTAAAAGAGATCTCAGCACTTACCCTTGCAGGTCACACCCATGGAGGTTTAATGCCAGGCTTAAAACAGATTGTAGCAGCAGCTAACGGCGGTCTTGTCAGTGGCTATTACAGGCTTGATAACGAGCAGGTTATCGTAACTAACGGTACTCGTATTTGGGCAGGTGTTCCTTTAAGATTAAATACACCATCACAGCTGATTAAAATTGTCCTGAATTAAGAATTTTCTAAAGGCACAAACGTAAATGATGTACACATCTCACTACTTATCACCTGTTGGCGATTTAACTATGACAGGAACTGAGAGTAAGTTGACTGCCCTTTATTTTTCATCTCAAAAACACATTCCTGTTGTACTTGATGATCTCATCGAACGTGAAACAGAAGTGTTTACAAAGACTAAACTGTATCTAGATAGTTACTTTGAAGGGAAAAGGCCGTCACTGTTACCTAAGATAGAAATTCATACCACACCTTTTAGACATAATGTTTATGAGATCCTGTCTACTATAGGTTACGGTAAGACATTAACCTATGGAGATATTGCGAAAAATCTTATAAATAAGTACAAATTAAAAGCCATGTCAGCTCAAGCTGTGGGTAATGCTGTAGGCCATAATCCTATATGTATCATTATCCCCTGTCATAGAGTACTAGGTAAAGACGGTGCGCTTACTGGCTTTGCAGGAGGTCTTGAAACTAAGAAAAAATTACTGTCTTTAGAAGGAATTGTCTTTAAAGAGTAATTTTTCTTTATGGTAGATCTATCTTTTACTGATAGATAAAATTGTCCCTTTGCATTTAAAAACATGCAGATACTTGTTAATATTTAATGTAATATGTCTGATGTCATTCTTCACTTAATATGACTTTTATATAGGTAATTATCTAGGATCATTAATGCAAACCATACCTCATATCGGACTTGAAACCGAGTCTATTGTTATCTTTTCTCTTCTTGCTATTGCAGGTCTTTTAATCGACTTATTTGCTCACCGTGCAGATAAACCTATCTCGGTTAAAGCTGCAGCCATGTGGTCAATATTTTGGATTGCTGTAGGAAGTTTATTTGGAGCTTTCTTGTGGTATCACTTTTCAAAAGAAGTGGCTTCTTTGTATTTTGCTGGCTACGCTTTTGAAATGGCAATTTCTGTAGATAACCTTTTTGCCATCATGGCCGTATTCTCATGGTTTGGAATTTCATCAGGTTATACCCACAGAGTTTTATACTGGGGAGTTTTAGGCGCTGTTGTTTTCAGACTCATCTTTGTTTTAATTGGAACAGAGCTCTTCTCATTAGGAGCTTATGTGGAGATTATCTTCGCGATTATGGTTGCTTTATCTGCAATCTTAATGATGAAGAAAAAAGAGAACACTGGCATTTCTGACTTTTCAAATCACCCTGCCTATAAGTTCGTTAAGTTCTTTGTTCCTCTATACCCAAAGTTAGTCGGTCATAATTTCTTTGTTTCAAACTCTCATGTTCAGGAAGAGCTCAAAAAAGATGAGAATAAGCATATTGTGTTAAAGAGAAAGGGGCTTGTTTATGCAACGCCTTTGTTCTTATGCTTAGCTATTGTTGAGACCTCTGATGTGATGTTTGCTTTTGACTCAGTACCTGCTGTGATTGCTGTATCTAAAGATCCATTCATTGTGTATTCTTGTATGATTTTTGCTATCTTAGGATTACGTTCAATGTACTTTATCCTAGATGCTTTAAAGAATGCCTTAGCATATCTAGAAAAAGCTGTAATTGTGCTACTGTTTTTTGTAGCTTTCAAACTAGCAGCAGCTGCTTCTTTACACTTAACTGGTTACGGGCTTGATATAGATGTATATACCTCTCTGATTGTGATTGTTGTCACACTTTCTGTAGGTATTGTTGCCAGTCTCCTGTTTGCTCCTAAAAAAGACAAATAATCATATAGCTCGGTCGATGCAGACCGAGCCTGTATTACAGGCACTTTCTTTTAAACTATTTATTTTATTAAACAAACTATATTCAGATCATTGTCATTTTTTCAAAATTTACCTACCTATCGTTTTTACATACTGTTACAATCGTTCTATGGTAGAGACTATTTTGTTAGCTCTGTTGACTTTTACTAATAAGATTAAGCCTATAGGCTTTGCCCATATATATATTCATCACAAATAAGGATTTTCATAATGTCTGATAACTATCTTTTGAAGATCTTAAAAGATTCATCAAACAACTGTAGTTTTTCAATTATCAATAAATGTAAAAATGAGTATCTTATAAGAAAACTTGTAACCACCTATGACTTTACAGGCAGTCTTCACCTGTTCTCAGGAAAGGTAGCAGACCCTGAAGACAAACTTTATGCTGAAGGTTTCCAGATGCTCTCTCAGACTGGCGGCACTTTTAAAAATATAGAAAACATCGGTCGTTGCCCAGACGATGAACCTCCTTACAGACATAAAAATAGAAATCCAGAATACAAAGAAGCTTATAACTTTATAATCTTCAAGCACGATGGTTTATGGCATCTATTAGGCTTTACCTCCTGTGAACATTACACTGGTCTTTTTAAGATCTTCAGAGATGGAAGCTTACAGATAGATCTTTTAACTGAAGGTAAAGAGTTTAAATGTGGTGATGTAATTGAATCTGAGTACTTCACCATTTTAGAAGGAACGAATAAGGCTCAAGTCTTAAAAGAATTTGCATCTCTTATCAATACTCACCACACACCATTAAAGTTTGACCATACTCCTACAGGCTGGTGCTCATGGTACTGCTATTATGCAAATTTAACCGAGCATGCTGTTTATACCAATCTTGATGAGATGAAAGAGCATGATAATCTTGAGTATGTGCAGTTAGATGATGGCTATCAGACACATATGGGTGACTGGCTTAACTTTACTGATAAATTTCCATCAGGATTTGAAAGAGTTGTATCTGATATTTTAAAAGCAGGTAAGAAGCCTGCCTTGTGGTTAGCTCCATTTATTGCAAGCGAGAATTCAGAACTGTTTAAACAGCACCCTGACTGGTTTGCTACAGCACTAGATGGAAATTTGGTATCAGCAGATAAGATAACCTACGGAGGCTGGAGAGATTTAAACTGGTATCCACTGGACTTTTCTAAAGCAGAGGCTGTTGCCTATATTCAGAATGTCTTTAGCTATTTCCATGACAAACTCAATATAAAATACTTCAAATTAGATGCCTGTTACTGGGGCGCTATCAATGGCTACAAGTTTGCATCAGGAAACTCAAGGATAGACAATTACCGCGAAGGCTTAAAAGCAATTCTATCTGTTGTAGGAAAAGACAGCTTTGTACTAGGTTGCAATGCCCCTATCTGGCCTAGCTTAGGTTTAGTTCATGCAATGCGAGTAAGTGATGATATCCAAAGAACAAGATTCTGGATTGAGCATGATGCCAAAGAGACCTTCTCAAGACAATGGATGAACAGAGAGTTATGGATTAACGATCCTGATTGCCTGTGTCTTAGAAACTTTGAAAATCAGATTGCAGCTGAAGAGGACTTTAACTTCCACTTATGCGCAATTTTAGTTTCAGGTGGCGTACTGATGTTAGGAGACTCTTTAAAAGAGCTTGAACCAAAAGATTTTAACCGAATTGATAAAATCATCGAAGTTCAAAAATGGGATAAGAGCATCACTTATGATGATGACTTTACTCATTTTGTAATTAAGGACAACAACTCTTCACGTAAAATAGATGTTTTCTTTAACTGGATCAATCAACCAATTTCGGTTAAAGCAAACGGTAATGATCTGTTTACAGACTTACCTCTTGATGAGAAAGAAATTACCATAGCACCATTTAGCGCTAAAGCAGTACTTTCTGAATAACTTACACTTTTGAGTGTATCAGAGCCTAAACACCTTCTTTAGTGTTCCAGGCTCTGATATGTATCCTGTCTGTATAGAAAAACCCCTGTTCAATACACTTTTCTACCACAAATTGAGTATTATTCTGCAAACTTTTAAAATCTCCACCTAAAGGCATTAAATAAACAGGGATTGATCTACCTGTGTTATCTAAGATTTCAAAGATCTCTTCTTTATCATGCTCCCAAGTATCTTTTGAAACAACAAACTTAAAGTATGACTGCTCTGTATTATCGACTATTGCTCTTATAGTGCTGTAGTTTATTCTTTTGTCACGACTCTCACCTGAGTTTGACAATTTTACACTCATTGAAAAACGAGCCTTAGTTAAGACTGTTTTATCGAAAGCAATAGGAAGAGAGGCATTAGTTTCTACTGTAAGAGTATGACCTAATCTGTAAAAGTGCTCTAGTGATTCAATTAAAACAGGATTATTAAAATGCAATAATGGCTCGCCACCAGTTAAAACAAGATCTTGCTTAAAATTTGAATGAGGATAAGTTTTTACATGCTCTTCTAACGCTTTTATAAGACTTAGGCTGTCCTCATAATAAGTCCAGCTTTCTTTAAATTTAGGTGATACTGCTCTTATGGTGTCACATCCTGTAACTGTAGAACCGTCAGGAGCCATAAGAGAACATTTAAAGCCTTTACACTTAAAACAACATAAAGCAGTTCTTAAAAAGATGGCAGGATGTAAAAATGGACCTTCACCTTGCAATGAATCGAAGATCTCTACTACAGGTAATTTTGCTGACATGATGAAAATTACTGTTTTTAACTACTCTTCATAAGAGCAGTGTGATTTAGGAGTTTCCTGAAACTCTACTTTTGATACATAGACATTAAGAGCATCTAACATCTCATTGGCAATATCATAGAGCCATTTGCAGATATTCTCTGAGGTAGGAATGAAATCTACAATCACAAAGCTGTCATACTTTTCTACAACTGACAGCTTTATCTCATCTGGAAGTGTTTCTGGGATAGAAAGTGTTGATAAGTCAACAGTTCTGTAAAAGCCATGATCAATATAATCATTGATGATGGCTGAATCTAATAAGAACAAAGGATCGTTTTCGTCAATGATAAAACGATGATCCAATACATCATCTAAAAACTGTTTGAAACAGTTTAAATGCTTGAAGTCAGTGACCATGCCATCTGTTAGTTCTTTTGCTGCAAGATGCAGTTTCACAATTGCATGGTGACCATGCAGATGGCGACAAATACATCTGTTATCAAGGCTGAATCTTTCATCAAGAGTCTGTGTCCACACTCTATGACCATATTCAAACTCAAACTGTTTATCGATGGTGTACATATCTTTGCCTATAGATCTGAAAAATTAAGAGTTTTACCTTGAGTGAGGGCAGCAAGACCTTCTAAAGCTCTTAACACCGTCTTGAGTCTTACCTCTTCTCTGTCACCTGTAAAATGGAAACAGTGAGCTATTGGTTCTTCCCCCTTTCTCATAAGTCCCATCCAGACAGTACCAACAGGTTTTGCCTCAGAACCTCCGTCAGGACCTGCTATACCACTTACAGAAACACCTACAGTTGCCAGTGATGAATGCAATAAAGCACCTTTTACCATTTGCTTTACGGTGTCTTCACTTACTGCTCCAACTGTCTTTAAAGTCTCATCTTTAACATCTAAAAGTTCCATCTTAGCTTCATTTGAGTAAGTAATAAAACCTCTGTCAAACCAAGCTGAACTTCCTGGAATTTCGACAATTGAAGCTCCAATAAAACCTGCAGTTAATGATTCTGCGGTTACATAAATATCATGGTATTTTGCATAAAGTGATTTGAACTCTAATGCTCGATTAGAGATCTCTTTTAATAGCTTATCTTTCATTTTTATTCTTATCTTGGACGACGTAAAGCTGAACGAGTTCCAATACCATAAGCATCACGAGCTTTCATACTTGCTACATGATGAGTTGATCTTGGATTTGTTCCCTGTTCGTTTAAAGCTGTATTGATAGCTTGTTGAGCAAACTTGGCTCTTTGCGCATTAACCTCATCTTCAATTGAACGAGGTATATCAGCTGATTGAGCAGGAGCTGTGTTTAGACCTGATGCTACTACAGAAGGAGGTGGAGACTGGAAGTTATGAACCTTAGCTAACATCTCTACTTCATAGCTTGGTAATGAAGTTCTAGCTATAACCTCATTGATGCTCATACCTTGAGCTAGAAGTCTTTTAGCCAGAATGATCGGTTGATTTTCAACAGAATTGTTTTCAAACTCTTTTTTCTGCTGTTCTAACTTTACATTGAGATTGTCAAAACGAGTGTTAATGTCATTTTGCTTATCGGTAATGTCTTGAAGTTTTCCTGTTAAATACTGAACAGAACTTTCAGATACTTTAGCCTTTCTTTCAAAAGCCTGTATCTGTTCTTCATGTTTATCAGTAAGCTCTTTTAAGGCTTTTAATGCCTCTTCAGTAGTTGCTTTTAATTTAGCATTCTCTTTTTCAAGAACTGAACAGCGATGAGAGGTTAAGATAAAAGAGACAAGAATAAACAGTAGCAGCACCACTGCTGTACTGATTACGATCATCATGGACATGTCTAAGTATGAATGCATAAAGCTCTCTTCTATCTGATTTACAATCAAATATATCACTACTTTTAAATCTTCGCAAAAAATCTTAAGCCCTACGCTTAAAAGCATTGATATAGATCAAAAATCAATTGTTGTAAAATTAACACATTTAGCGATTATAATAAATCCTACTAAACTGATTAGTTTTATATAATTTAATAAATTTTTCAAATTTGAGTAGCACATATGAAATCAAAACTTCTTATCAATAATAACTCAAAAGAGTTGATTATCTTTATGTCAGGATGGGGCTGTGACGACAAACAGTTTGCTGGTATCACCACATCAAAGGATCTGGTGATCTTTTATGACTATGATGATTTAAAGATAGATTTTGATTTTTCTAAATACCAAAATTTCTATCTTATTGCCTATTCAGCAGGTGTCTTTGTAACCACTCTTATAATCGACAAATTGCCAAAGGTTGAGCTTAAGGTTGCTATTAACGGTAATATCAATCTTTTTGATGAGAACTTAGGCTTAGATGATAATATTCTTAAAGTCTTCAGAAGCATTGATGTAACTAACTTTTTGGAATTTCGCGAAAAGTATTTATGTAAAACTCTTGAGGAGCTAGAGATCTTTAATGAACACTCTTGCATGCGTTCAGCCAAGTCTTGTAATCAGGAATTGGATGCACTACAAAGCTATTACAATGCCTTAGATAAGGACGAGAACTTTAAGTCTCGCTTTATATATGACAGAATGCTGCTCTCTGATTCAGATATGATCTTCAAATTCAAATTCCAAAAAGAGTATTACACTTCTTTAAATAAAACTAAACTCTACCTAATCAAAAACGCTAATCACAATGTTTTCTCTATGCATATTACAGACTTTGATAAAGTTATTGAATGTAATTCTGAACTGTATACGTATAGATTGAATTAGATCCTTTTAGTTTTAGGAATTTATAAATGAAAATGCAGTCAGGACTTAAGACCTAGCTGCATTTTTCTTAGGAGGTAACTTATAATGATATAAATTTGAAAGGATTTATCTACTAACCTAAGTTAGTTACTTCTTTCCACTCAGTTTCAGTAAATAGCTTGGTTAAATCGATTAAGATTAACAGATCATCCTTTCTATTGCATACGCCACTGATGAACTGAGCATTCTCCTCAGTACCAACATTAGGAGTATCATCGATATCTGCTGTATTAAGATCTGCAACTTCTGCAACAGAGTCAACCAAAATACCAATAACATGCTTATCTGACTCGATGATCATGATTCTGGTGTTATCGGTTACCTCAGCAGGAGGAATACCAAAACGAGCTCTAGTATCAATAACAGTAACAACGTTACCACGTAAATTGATAATACCTAAAACGTAAGATGGAGCGCCTGGAACAGGAGCAATATCCGTATAACGCAAAACCTCACGGACTTGCATTACATTAACGCCGTAGATTTCATTTCCCAGTTTGAAAGTAACCCAACGTAACAGCTCACCGTTCTTCTCGTTAACTGCGCTGGTTTCTTCTTTTTTCTGCTCTTTATCTGACATCTAAAAAATCCTCATCATTGAATACGTTTTGTAACGAATTGCACCTTACAGATCGCTACATAACATTACGTTCCAATCTAATTACCAATTTTAATAGAGTTTAAAAAATTTTTAATGTGCTGATACTAAATATTTGATCAGTCACTCACTTGTTGTTCAAGATCTTTGAGGTTTACACCATTTTCAAACATCTTGATTAAAGCATCTACATGTAACAGCGCACACATTTCCTTTTTAACAATACCAGCAAGCCATGGTCTGTTACCGGCTGTCTGTCTCCATGTCACACTGTCTTTGCTTAAAATACGATTTCCTTCTAATTCATCACAGCCAATTGACCACAATGTCTTATCTAGAGCAATCATATATTCATATTTATCGGACGCAGGTGCGTCAGACTTTACCCATTTTAATGTATCCACGACATTCATTTTCTTACCGCGGATATCAGCAATACCCATAAACCACTTTGGTTTTCCAAATAATGGTGTGATCTTCTCACACTGAAAAATACCGCCTAAGTTTACTAAAGGGACTGCAAAACGAATTCCTTTGACTAAGAAGAACAGAGCCTGGAATTCTGATGGCATCTCAATATTTTCCCATTCATATGGATTCTCATGAGGTGTTTCATCAATTTTATCTTTCACTACAGCAGGAGTTTCATCCTTAACATCTGCTGCAGTTTGCTCTACTTTAGTCTTCTCTTCAGTTACAGGCTCAGCAATTTCAGTCTTAACCTCTGTTACAGGTTCTGCAATTTCTGTTTCTGTCTTAGTTTCTGTCTCAGTCTTAGTAGAAACATCATTTACATTCTCAAGCAAAGACTGTAAAGACCTGTGCTCAGCAAATGGTAAAGAGCTGGCTTCTTCTTGAGCTACACTCTGAGTCTGAAGTTCAGGTACGTAAACTTCTGGTTGTTCTGCAACTGGAGGCTCATAGTCATCTGCAGCGTAATCAATATCCTCACTTGCAGATAAACTTTGAGTCTCTGAATTTTCATCATTTTCAATTGGTGTAACTTCCTGTTGTAGCGCAGAGAGTTCTTTCTCAGTCTCGGTCAAGCCCTCTTTTGAAGACTCATCTGTCTGAGCAGTCTCTTCATCAAGCATCTGCTTGAAGTAAGCTACCAAAGTGTCATCAATCTCATTAAATGACATAGATTATCCTTTTAATATTCTTTTACGGTTTAACCAAGCATAGAGCCCATATCATCAGCAACAATCTCTAGTTCACTGTCTTTCTTCTTTTTCTTTTCAGACTCTAAAGTCACTAAAGCTGCTGCATTAGGAGATATTCTATCTGGGTTTACAGATAACTCTTTTACAAGCTGATCAGTTAATAGCTTTCTGTAAGCTACAGCACCACGGCATTTTTCATCTAACATGGTAATAGGCATTCCCTTTTGTGATGATTCTCTAAATAGAGTATCCACAGGGATCTGACCATCCCAAAGATTATCTGTATAGTGTGCTTTTAAAAATTCTAAAGAGGTTCTGCTAGCCTTAGTACGTTTATCAAACATAGTAGGCACCACAGTGAAATTGATATTAAACTGCCCGTCAGCTTTCTTCATGATACTGAAAGTACGAACCATACCTTCAAGACCTTTTAAAGATAAGAATTCAGTTTGAGTAGGAACTAATACAGAAGTGCTTGCAACTAAAGCATTAACCATCAGCGCACCTAAAACAGGAGGACAATCAATTAAAGCTACATCATACTCATCATCAATTAAAGCTAGAGCTTTAGTTAGAATTCTACCTACACCTACTCTACCAGATAACTTTCTGTCGATCGTAGCAAGTGTCATGCTTGATGCAATAATATCAAGATTTGGGAAATTGGTATGAGTAATACACTGCTCTACACCTTCTTTGGTGAGTTCTTTTGCAGTGTACAGATCATAGAGACTATTTGCTACATTGTTGTAGTCAAAACCTAAATAACTTGTAAGAGAGGCATGAGGATCTGTATCAATCATGAGTACTCGCAGATTCTCTTTTTGAAACCAACCTGCTAATGAAGCGACAGTTGTTGTTTTACCAACACCACCTTTCTGACTTGCAATTGACCAGACTAACACTTGTGCTCCCCTACTCTTTAATTATCTCTTCTAAATAAGTCTTCAAATATTATTCAATTATTTCTGATTGAAATTCAATTCAATTGAGTTGCCTTCACCGCGAACCACCTCAATATCTGAAGATCCAGCCTTACCACTTACTTCACCTGTCTGAGCTGAATTATTCTGTGGCATGCTTGTAACCTCCTGCTCAGGCTTTCTTTCCATTGCGTATCTTGAGATTGCAATTACCACCTTGCGGTTTAGTGCACGACCTGCAGCAGTCTTATTTGAGTATTTATTTGAAAACTGACCGAAAGCTTCCACTGCCATTCTCTCAGGTTCAATACCTGCCTTTTCAAGTTCTTCTAAAACTGATACAGAACGGTTAGCTGAAAGATCCCAACTGTTTCTAAAGATACCGTTAGGAATAAAGGTATTATCGGTATAGCCTCTAACTCTGATGTAGTTGTTAATATTTGACAAAGCTACAGCAATTCTTGCAATTACCGGACGTGACGCTGCCAAAACAGAAGCACTGTCTTTAGCAAAGAGCATACCCGAGTTGATATTGATTGATAACCAGTGAGGGTCTTCTTCAATATCAATATACTTTTCCATACCAGATTCTGAAATAGCTTCTGATATAGAACGTCTTACGGCATCAAAATGAGTTCCAACCTTACCTTCAGCCTGAGTGTCAGCATCCACATCGGTTCTACCGCCGTTTTCAAATTTATCAGCACTCCCACCTGCCTGGAAACCACCATCACCGGTTTGAGCACCTCCATCAGGATTATTAGATTTTGGATTTTGATTATTAGATACAGTGTTCTCAGAGATCACCAACTCGCCTGCTGATGTTGCAGAATCAGAGTTATTCTGACCATCTCTTTCATCATCAGAGCCAGAGGTCGTATCATCACGATTTTCATTTGATACAGTTGAAGTGGTCTGGAAATTCATCATCACTCCACCATCTTCAATGATCTGCTTACCAGTATCACCCTGATTAGCATCAAGTTGAGCCTTTACAGCTTCTTGAACGTCCTCAGAGAGCTTTGAAGCCATTGAACCAGGAACTAAAAGAGCGCCACCTGGAGAATTGACAACTGATGCTTCTGTGAAAGCTTGAGCAATACTCTCAGCAATTGACTTGGCATCAGATTGTTTTGCCATAGCGAATGCATACAGAACTACGAACAATGCGAACAGCAGTGTCATAAAGTCAGCATATGACACCATCCATCGCTCAAGGTTTTCATGCTCAGGAGGTCTCTTTTTCATTTCTATCCATTAGCCCTTAAGCATTCTCGTTCTTCTCACCAGCATAGACGGCTAATCTACGCTTCAACATCATGGTATTTTCTCCAGAGGCGATTGAAACCAATCCCTCAAGAGTCATATATTTATATAGTGTTTGATTTGCAACAATACCTTTTATAAGGTTTGAAGCAGGAAGACAGATTAGGTTTGCTAAAACCAGACCATAAATGGTTGCAACGAATGCAACCGCAATCGCAGGTCCTAACTCATCAGGTCTATCAAGAAGTGACATCGCGTGAATAAGACCTAGCACCGCACCGATAATACCCATGGTTGGAGAATAACCGCCCATAGCTTCTAGCATCTTTGCATAAGGCTCGTATTTAGCTTCTTCAACAGCAATTCCCTGCTCTAAGATCTCTTTTAAAGCATCCTTATCCACACCGTCAACGATCATCTGAATACCGTCACGAGTAAAATCATCAGATGCTGATGCAATTGAGTTTTCCAGTGCTAACAGACCCTGCTGACGAGCTGTAGTTGAAAGACCAACTAATAGCTCTACCTGAGCATCCATATTATTGCGTGGAGGTGCAATAGTCCAAATAAAGCACTTTAAAGCACCCATGATAGTGGCTAGTGGGAACTGTACAACACAGGCAAAGAATGATGCTCCGAACACAACTAGGAAGGCAGGCAAAACCAGCATCATGGTAGGATTGGTACCTTCCATCATCATAGCCGCAACAATACAGCCGATAGCTAAGAAAATGCCTAAAAAGTTCATATGTCCGCCTTACTTAGTGTCTTAATCCTAGAATTAGCCAGGATTTGCATTATGTTTTAGTCAAGCTCTTTTACGATGCAGCTTGCAATTTCATTTAAAGGCAGAACCAAATCAGCAACGTTTGCGTTTACAACAGCCTGAGGCATACCGTAAACCACACATGATTCTTCGTTCTGAGCCCAAATTACAGAGCCTTTCTTCTTTAACAGAGAGCAACCTTCACAACCATCAGATCCCATACCAGTTAGGATCATAGCTAGTACCTTGCCACCATAGATTTGACATAATGAAGCAAATGAAACGTCAACGCAAGGATTGTATGAAACTCGACCTGTATCAGAGATGATGCGAACACGAGTCTTTACACCAACTCTTTCAAAGATCATCTGTTTACCTCCTGGTGCAATATAGCAGGTACCAGGCTCTAAGATGTCGCCATCTTTTGCTTCAACAACATGCAACTGTGACATTGCATCAAGGCGAGCCGCGAAGGTAGTTGTAAATGATGCAGGCATATGCTGAACAATTACAACAGGAACAGATAGTTTTGGTAACTTAGGAATGATCTGCTGCAGAGCAATAGGACCACCGGTTGAGCTACCGATTGCTACAAGTGAATGTAACTTACCTGATTTCTTAAATGCGGTTGTTTCTGACTTATGATCACCAAAAGTGAACTTTCTGGCAGCAGCTGGCACTCCCTGCTCTGAAGACAACATCTCATTGATCTTTTTGTACTGCCCCATAGCAGCACCAGCAGTAGCTGCTGGAGTGGTAGTAGTTCTTGAAGATAAAGTTGAGCTACCTAAAGTTGAGGTAGTACGAGATGTCAGAGTAGAAGCAGGTCTTGTTGTACCTAAAGTTGAAGTTCTTGTGGTACCGTTTGATAGACCTGAAGATAATGTTGAAGTACGACGCAGTGTTGAGGTAGCACTAGATGTACCTGTAGTTGCACTTGAAGCTGAACGGGCAAGAGTAGAACTTGTAGCTCTAAAACCACGTACACGACTGCGTGAAACTGCCTTAATAGAACCAATTAAGGTTTTGATAGCCTCTTCTCGACGGTGAGCAATGTCATCGAAGTTCTTAGGCATAAAATCAATAGCACCAGCTTCTAGTGCTTTAAAAGTTGAATTTGCGCCTTCGAATGTCAAAGATGAGAACATCAAAATAGGTGTTGGACACTTTGACATGATCTCTTTAACAGCAGTAATACCATCCATCACAGGCATTTCAACATCCATAGTAATTACATCAGGATGAAGTTTCTGTGTTAAATCAACACCTTCTTTTCCATCTTTAGCTTCTCCTACAACTTGCATTGTAGGATCTGACTCAACAATCTCTTTCAGACGCTTCCTAAAGAAGGTCGAATCGTCCACAATCAAAACCTTGGTGGCCATATAGATAGTTCCTTAATAATTCTTATAATTATAATTTAATTTATTTTTCTTCTTTTAGCTCTGGTAATGGCTGTACTCTCTCAGCATTCTTATGAGCATAAGCTCTCATTAAACCAGGAATATCAAGAATTAAAGCAATACCACCATCTGATGTTACGGTAGCACCTGCCATACCCGGAGTATGACGGAGAACGTCATCTAATGGTTTAATCACAACTTCTTCCTGACCTAGAAGCTCATCAACAACGAAACCAACTAGCTGTGCTGCTGATACCTGAACTAAAACAATATGAGCTTTATGCTTCATATATTCCTGGATTGATACATTCTCAAACCACTGTTTCAAGAAGAATAAAGGAATTGCTTTATCACGAATTACAATAGTATTTAAACCATCAACATTTCTCATTGAATCTAGCTCTAAGTAGAAGATTTCAGATACTGAAGTCAATGGCAGAGCGAAGGTTCTGTGAGATACAGAAATCATCAATGTAGGTAGAATTGCTAAGGTTAATGGAACCTTAATCTCAATAGTTGTGCCCTTACCGTATGTTGATACAACATGCACAATACCATTTAACTTAGAGATGTTGGTCTTAACCACATCCATACCCACGCCACGACCTGAAATATCAGTTACAACCTTGTTGGTTGAAAAACCAGGAGCAAAGATTAAGTTTAAAGCATCTGCATCAGATAATCTGTCAGCTGCGCTCTCGTCCATAAGACCTTTCTTAACAGCTACAGCTCTTAACTGATCAGGATCCATACCCTGACCGTCATCAGAAATCTTCAACAAGATGTGATCACCTTGCTGAAATGCTGACAGTAAAACTACACCAGTCTCTGGTTTGCCTGCCTTAATACGATCTGCAGGAGACTCAATACCATGGTCACAGCAGTTACGAACCATATGGATCATAGGATCTGCTAGGGCATCAACTAGGTTCTTATCTAGCTCAGTATCCTCACCTTCCATACGCAATTCGATCTTCTTGCCAAGTTTTCTTGCAAGGTCACGAACCACACGAGGGAATCTACCAAATACTTTCTTAACAGGTTGCATTCTGGTCTTCATTACAGAATTCTGTAAGTCACCAGTTACAACATCAAGGTTAGAAATAGCTTTTGACATTTCCTGATCAGAACGACGTGATGCCATATTAACAAGACGGTTTCTGACTAGAACTAACTCACCTACTAAGTTCATGATGTCATCTAAGATCTTAGTATCAACACGAACAGTAGTATCAGCTTCAATAGCTGACTTTCCTTCATTTGCCTTAGCAGCAGGTTTCTTTAAATCTGATGAAGGAGCAGGTGCAGCAGCCTTTGGAGCTTCAGCGGCAGCTTTAGCAGCTTCATTTGCCTTATTGTAATCTTCGCCTGATGCTACCTTTAACTCTGACTTATCATCTTTATTCTCTGCCTCATGAGCCTTTTCAACTTCCTCATGAGCATTAGCAATCATCTTGTCAAAGTCTGCATCAGTTGCATCACGTGCAGCATCATCGTCAGCACCAGGAGCATGACCTTTACCATGTAACTGATCAAGTAAAGCTTCGAACTCTTCTTCTGTAATATCATCAATTGAAGAATCACCTGAAGCTTCTTCCTTAGCAGGTTCTGCTTTTGGTTCTTCTTTTACAGGCTCTGGTTCTGGAGCAGGTGCTGGTTCTGGAGCAGGTGCTGCTGCAGGAGCTGCAACGGACTTACCGGCTGCTAGTGCATGTAATCTATCAATCAGATCAGCTGGCGCATCTTCTGGAGTATCACCATTCTTAACAGCATCAAACATGGTAGTTATTTCATCATAAGCCTGAAGCACTGCGTCCATTAAATCTGGAGACATGCTGATTCTGCCGTTTCTTAATTCATCAAATAAGCTTTCAGCAGCATGACAAACTTCAACGAGACTGCTTAGCTGTAAGAAACCTGCGCCTCCCTTAACAGTATGGAATCCTCTGAAGATAGCATTCAAAAGATCCTTATCGTCAGGGGTCTTCTCAATCTGGACTAGCTGTTCATTAAGATTTTCAATAATCTCACCAGCTTCTACTATAAAGTCTTGTAGAATCTCGTCATCCATTTTCAGTCTCCGTTATTATTAGAATCCTAAACTTGCTAACAGGTCATCAACATCGTCCTGACTTGTAGCTACATTGTCTGATTGTTCTTTTACGCTCTCCAATGCAGGACCTTGAGGGTTAATACCTGAAGTTGCATCATCTAGCAGTGACAATCTGTCTTCATCAGAAAAGTTCATCAAGAACTTAAGCAACTTATCTTCTACCTCAGATACCAAGGCGATGACTTTCTGAATCATCTGTCCTGTTAGATCCTGATAATCTTGAGCCATCAGAATTGCATTTAACTGTTCACATACCTTTTCGGCATTTGTTTTAGTATCATGAATGAGTCCATCAACATTTCTGCACAAGGTCACAAAATTATCTCTATCAATGCGACCGTGCATCAATGAGCTCCATGCAGGCAGTAATTTTTCTACTGCAGTCTGTAGACTCTTCACCATAGGTTCACACGCATCAACAGCATCTAAGGTTCTTGATGCTGCAGAATCTGTCATTTTGATAATAGATGACAGTCTTTCGGAAGCTCTTGGCATATCAACATTTGCAATTACTCTTAATCTTTCATCTTCGGCAAAAGATTTAATTGCATTATGAAGATCACGTGTAAGAGTACCTACTTCAGCAAAGATTTCATCCTCTTTAGGAGTTGAAAATACTCTTGAAAGAGCCAACAACTTAGACTGGGCTTCTTCTTGCATTCCTGCTTCAACTAGAGCCTTGATATCGTCTAAATCTTCGACAGTCAGTTCTTTCGCTACTACGTCAGCCATTACATCAACCTTATTCAAAACGCTCAAAGATCTTATCTAACTTAGCTTTTAAGGTGGCAGCGGTAAATGGTTTAACAATATAACCATTAACACCAGCCTTAGCTGCTTCAATGATCTGCTCGCGCTTTGCTTCAGCAGTAACCATGAGAACTGGTAGAGCCTTTAATTTAGGGCTCTTACGGATAGCCTTAAGAAGGTCAATTCCCTGCATAATAGGCATATTCCAATCGGTTACAACAAAATCAAAATCTCCTGACTCTAACATTGGTAGAGCAGTAGCGCCATCGTCAGCTTCATGAGTATTGTTAAATCCTAGATCACGAAGCAGATTTTTAATAATACGTCTCATTGTTGAGAAGTCATCAACAATCAGAATCTTGATATTCTTGTCCAAGATTTTCTCCTTTACACAGATTGAGGGTCATGTTGATCCGTCTATCTTTATACTTATAGGCAGTTTAATTTTAAATTACCACCTAATTCAAAAAAAAATGTTAACTGTCACTACTTAGAACACCAATCTTTGAGCATAGATCTCAATCTTGCCATAGACTGGGAAATTAGCTGACTAATTCTTGACTCACTCAAATCAAGAACTTTACCTATTTCTTTTAAGTTCAATTCTTCATCATAATACAAAGAAAGAACCTGTTGTTCTCGCTCTGGAAGCTTTTTAATAGCTTCTACAAGCGATACCTTAAACTTTGATGTTGCTAGAGTATCAAATAATTTATCTTTGGTGTTATCACCACCCTCTGCAATAACATCGGCACTTACGCCAAGATCTTCAATACCAATCATCTGACTTGATGAAGAATCATTAAGCATCTGATGATATTTATCGATATCAACTCCAAGTTCGTTTGCAATTTCAAAATCTCTAGGCTCTCTACCTAATTTGTTAGACAGTCTTGAGATTGCATCTGAAATGCTTCTTGTATTCTGATGGACTGAACGAGGTGCCCAATCTGACTGACGTAACTCATCAATCATAGCACCACGAATTCTGATGGAAGCATATGTTTCAAACACAGCTCCATGCCCATCCTCATAATGTGAAGCCGCGTCCATAAGTCCAATCATGCCAGATTGGATCAGATCATCAACTTCAACGCATGCAGGTAGTCTTGCCTTCAAATGAAGAGCAATTCTTTTTACCAATGGCGCATAAGACTCTACAAGTCTGTTCATATCCAGACGCTGTTGAGCCTGATAAGCTTTTGCTCCGTTTAACATACCTGCCATATACTATTCTTTCTTTTGTAAACGCTATCTTCTTTTATAATAAGCGTTTTTGTTCTTATTACTTATTGTTTTTGATCAAATTTTCAACAAAAAATTCCAAATGACCGCCAGCTACTTCTGGAATTGGCCAAGTAGTAATTCTATTTGCTAGAGTTCTAAATGCTCTTGCAGCAGGTGAAGTTGGGAACACCTCAACTACACATGAACGCTGACGAATAGCTTTTCTCATATTCATATCTACAGGAATACAAGCTACTAACTCTAGTGTTGCATCAATAAAGCGCTCGGTTACGGTAACAAGTTTCTGGTACATCAGCTTACCCTCATCTAATGAATGTAACTGATTACCAATAATCTTGAATTTCTTGACACCATAATCACGGGATAAAACTTTCATCTGAGCATAAGCATCCGCTACAGAAGTTGGCTCGTTGCATACAACCATCAGAACATCTTGAGCTGCACGGCAGAAGGATAGAACCATGTCAGAGATGCCAGCTGCGGTATCAACAATGAAATAATCAATATCTTCTTTTAAGGTTGAGAAAGCTCTGATTAAACCTGCATGCTGCTCTACAGTTAATTCAACCATTTGCTTTAAACCTGACGAAGCAGGAACAATTCTCAAGCCATGAGGTCCAGTCTGCAGGATATCTTGCAGTTCACACTCACCGTTTAACACATGACCTAAGTTCTTATCTACTTTAAGACCTAACATAACATCGATGTTAGCAAGTCCTAAGTCAGCATCAAACAGCATAACTTTTTTGCCCATTTGGCATAATGCTACAGCAAGATTCAGTGAAACACTGGACTTGCCCACACCACCTTTACCACCGGTTACAGTGATTACTTTTACTTTGCGTCTGCCGTTTGCTAGTTCTGCCATTTTTTATCCTTCTTATAATAAAATCTGTTAGGCTTCTTTATCTAAAGCTATCTTTGCAACGTCATTTTCAACAGCACTTAAAGCCTTGACAGCTAAAGTTCTTGAAACTGGAACAGACAGATCCTCTGGAACTCTTTGTCCATCTGTAATATATGAAAGTGTCAAATTTTGCTTTATGCATAAAGATAAAGCATCTGCTAAAGATTCACTTTCATCTACCTTAGTCAAGATCAATCCTTTAAGGCCTATTGAGTTAAAGTGCTCATAAGCCTGTTCTAGTACCCTGCGTTGAGCAGTTGCAGGCAATACTAAATAGTGCTTGAGTTTTAACTTTGACTGCTGTTTTAACTGTGCAATTTGTGTGCCAAATCTTTCATCATGTAGGCCGACACCCACAGTATCAACTAGAACTAAACTTTTATCTCTTAATGTATATAACATCTCAGGGAGCTCATCTAGCGATTTTATCGCAAAAGTTGAACATCCCATGATCCTTCCGTAAGTCTTTACCTGCTCTACAGCACCAATTCTATAATGATCAGCTGTAATTAAAGCAACTCTGTCAGGTCCATATCTCATTACAAATCTAGCAGCTAATTTCGCCAGAGTTGTTGTTTTACCGACACCTGCTGGACCTATAAGTGTCACTATTCCGCCTTCATTGACAATTTCATCCTGTCCTACAGTAAGTCTCTTCTCAACAATAGAGGCTAACTGTCTCCAAGCAAAATTAAATGAAGCATCAGCATCAATATTTTCAGATAGTTCTTGTGAAAGGTGTTTTTCAAAACCTGAACTTAATAGCAGTTCGTAAATCATGGCTCTTACAGGTTCTTCCCTTTTCTTACTATCTGACATGAGGCCTGCAAGCTCAAATTGCAAGAGACGACGAATAGAATCTACTTCCTGACGCATCTTAGAGAGCTCATTTTTCTCATTTAGAGACTCTTTAGATTCGTAAGATGAAATTCCGTGTGTTGTTTCTACCTTTTTAGCTAAATCTCTGTCTTTTTCTTTAACAAAAAGATCTTTTAGACCTGATTGCTCTGAAAGAGGTGCAGGTGGAACTTTATTTGTATAAGAGGTATTTGCAACCTTTTTAGCTTCTTGAGCCTTATTCTGCTCTTGCTTTTGACGCTCTAAGATCTCTAACAGGCTTCTGGCAAAGCCTTCAGCTTTTGAACCGCCAACAATATTTTTGTTGGCAGAAGTTTCTTTTGAAGGTTGGGCTTTAGCTACTATTTTAGATGAGGTTAAAGTAACTTCATCATCTTTGATTATTCTAGATAGAGGAGAATCCTCTTTGAGGACTTTACTGGTGATACTGTCGTTATCTGCTGTAGTCGACAGCTCTTCTACACTTACTGTCTTAGTTTCAACGCCAGCAATGATTTCAACACCATTTGCAACACGCTTGTTAGACATAATAACAGCCTCTGCACCTAGCTCTTCTTTTATTTTTGCAAGAGCTGAGCGCATATCTGCAGCAACAAAGCGTTTTAATTTCATTTAGAACTCGTTCTTTTTATAATTTAGTGACACTTCTGAAAATCTGTACAATTTTCTGTAAAAGTGCGATTTAAGTCAATGACTAAACGTATAATAAATTCAATATTGTTAAGTAGATTGTGCTATTTTAGATAAAAAAATTTCAATCTTCACGATTTTTTCTAGCGCATACCAAGATTCTGCTGATTATTCTGATTTCCAACCACACTGACAATCTTAATCTGTTTGTCATCAGGTACCTCCTGATAAGAAAGTACTCTCAATCCTGGAATTGTATTCTTAACAAATCTTGATAAGGTCGATCTTAGGATACCTGATGTCAATAAGATAGCAGGCTCGCCTTCCATTTCCTGATTTGAGGTAGCATCCATAAGTGAGCGCTGTAATCTGTCAGCCATACCAGGCTCAATACCAATACCTTCGGCGCCACCTGTTTCTAAGGACTTATGTAGAACTTTCTCTAAATCTGGAGCTAAGGTAATTACAGGAATAGTATTTTCTGAACCTACTATATCCTGAATAATCAGACGGCGTAAACCGATGCGACAAGCTGCGGTTAACACCTCAGGATCCTGACTCTTAGGACCGTACTCAACTAAAGTTTCAAGTACAGTTCTCATATCACGAATAGGCACACCTTCGTTCAGAAGGTTCTGCAGAATATGAGTTAAAAGGCCTAAATTGATAACTGATGGAACCAAACCATTTACAAGTTTTGGCTGAGACTTTGCCACAATATCGAGAATATTTTGAACTTCTTCTTGGCCTAACAAAGAAGCACAGTTATTTACTAAAATCTGAGATAAATGAGTTGCAATTACAGTTGAACAATCAACAACGGTATAACCTAAACCTAAAGCCTTGTCATTATCGTTTTTGCTGATCCAAACTGCATCAAGACCAAAGGCAGGATCTTTTGCCTTAAGACCAGGTATGTCACCGAATACCTGACCTGGATTAATTGCCATGTCGCGCTCTGGCTGAATTTCAGCTTCACCGAAGGTTACGCCCATGATGGTAATTCTGTAGAAGTTTGGTCCTAAATCAAGATTATCTCTGATATGTACAGGTGGAATTAAAAAGCCTAAATCCTGAGATAACTTCTTTCTTACACCTTTTACACGATTTAAAAGTTCACCATTTTGATTTTTATCCACCATAGGAATAAGTCTGTAACCTACTTCAAGGCCGATAACATCAACTTCAGATACATCATCCCATGACAGTTCTTTTTGCTCAGCATTAGGAGCACCAGCTTTAGCTCCACCCTTTTGTACTTCTGTTTTAGCCTTAAGTTCTAATGCTTCTTTATGTTTCTTAATAATTACACCGATAATGGCGCAAATTGAAGCTAACATTAGGAAAGCTACATGAGGCATACCAGGTACTACACCCATCACTGCTAAAACAGATGCTACGATATACATAGTCTTAGGTTTTGAGAACAGATCGGTAACAACCTGCTGTCCCATTTCCTGTTTAGAGCTACTCTGACGGGTCACAATAATAGCTGATGCTACAGATAAGAGTAGGGAAGGTATCTGTGCTACCAGACCATCACCGATGGTTAGGATAGCAAAGATTGAGGCTGCTTCTCCTACAGATAGACCGTGATTGAAAGTACCGATGATAATACCGCCTACAAGGTTGATTAACATAATCAAAAGACCTGCAACAGCATCACCTTTTACAAATTTTGAAGCACCGTCCATGGAACCATAGAAGTCAGCTTCTCTTGTAACATCTATACGTCTTTGTCTTGCTGTATCCTGATCGATAATACCAGCATTCAAGTCAGCATCAATAGACATCTGCTTGCCAGGCATAGCATCCAAGGTAAATCTTGCAGATACTTCAGCGATACGACCTGCACCTTTGGTTACAACCTGGAAGTTAATGATGATCAAGATAGCAAATACGATGATACCTACTGTGTAGTTACCACCCATAACCACATTACCGAAAGCTTCAATAACTTTACCTGCAGCTGAGGTACCATCCTGTCCATGCAACAGGATCACACGAGTTGAAGCTACATTTAAGGACAATCTTAAGATAGTGGTTAACAGTAGAACTGAAGGAAAAGAGCCAAAGTCTAATGGTTTTTGTGAATAAATTGCAACCAATAATACAATCATGGATAAAGCGATGTTCAAAGAGAACAGCATATCCAAAAGAAATGGAGGCATTGGCAAAGTGATCATGGACAGACAAGCTAGCACCAGGATAGGAGTACCTATCTTGAACATAGAGATCTTCTTATAGGCGGTATTGCCTATAGCAAGACCTTTTGCTACTTTCTCATTACGCTTTGCTGCTCCAATAAAATTGGTAATAGCAGCAGGAACCTTTATCTTATCTAGAACTGCCACGTGTCAAAATTCCGTAAATTAGTATTTATTGGCTGTAATAAGCATTTTATGTGCCTTACAGTTCAAAAATCTTATCAAACTCTATCAAGGTTTTTATAAGATCTTTATATTCTTGCCACCTGCCTCTATATATTTCTTGGGCATATGTGTGAATGAGCACTTTTTGAGGTAGCGGATTATCTGAATTTACAATTTCCATCATTCTTGGAAACAGCACAAATTCTAACCATTGATGAAATTCCATGGTATCCATGAAAAAAGGAGCGTTGGTATTAAAGGCACAGTCATCTGGTCGGTTCATTCCATTTGACCACAGACCTAATTTATCAAGTTCAGTCTTGATATTAGATAAAGACAAAACTACTTGTTCTTTTTTATTAAGTTTACTCATTTTCTGAAAAATACTGCTCAAGAATAGCTACAGCTGACAAACAATCAATGGAACCTTTATCTTTAGCTAAAGCTTTAAAACCACCTTTTGAGAAGATCTCTTCTTTTGCCTGAGCAGAGGTCAATCTTTCATCCACAAAAGAAACCTTTATTTTAAAGTTCTGAGACAGTCTATTTCCAAATTTTCTGGCTCTTTTGGTCATCAACTGCTCAGTACCATCCATATTCAAGGGAAGACCTACCACAAACAGAGATGGACGCCAGTCAGAAACTAGTTTTTTTAGCTGGGTCTCATTAGGGATACCATCTTTAGCAACAATTGCTTTTTGAGGAGTGCAGGTTTTAGTAACAGTGTTTCCTGTAGCTACGCCTATATGTGAGGTTCCAAAGTCAAAACAGATAATGGTACTCAATTTAATCTCGCTCCACCAAAGAGAATAGGTTGTCTTCTGCTTGTACCAAATAAAGCTGCAGTTAGTACAGAATAATCCTTTAAAGACTCAAAACACTCATCACCTAAATGATTGTGCATCATAGTAGGATGCAGTGGAGTAGTAATTACCATAGGCAGGTTATTAGCTCTTCTTACTCTTAAAAGCTCAGGTAAAACCTGTCTGTCATAAGCTGTTAAAGCCTCATTGTTCTTGCAAAGACCATCTAGGATTAAAAGATCAACTGAAATAAAACGCTGCCATGATTTATTCTTAGCTTCAATGTCATAGCTTGTATCAGCCTGACTTGGAACTCTAGCTTTCTTGATTTGACCGTAATCACAGATTTCAACATCTTTGAATTTTTTATTTAAGACTTCGTTTGCAATGCAATTGCAAATATAGGTTTTGCCGGTTCCTGCAGGCCCCTGCAATAAAAATAAAGGAGGGGCTGCTGAAAATTGTCCTGATAAAAAAGCCATATAACAAAAAGACTTGGCAGCTGCGATAGCATCTTTGTTCATCTCATCTTGTATAGCTTTTTCAAAATTATTGTCAGGTAATACCTTTTTGCTTTCGTAGATGCTATTTACAAAAGATTTGTGATTTTCAAGACGTTCTTTAGCAAGTTCTATACTTGCCCTTTTTGCGTCCATTGCTCGCAATGTTGCTACATCATCTTTCTTATTCAAAGAAGAAAGATCAACTTTATTTCCAGCAAGCTCTTCAATAGCTTTGACTAAAGTTTCAAAGCCATTGTGCATTCCCTTTTTGTTAATATCTTCTGCCATACCATCCTCAAAAAATCTTGGCTTAATTCTACCAAATTAAAGAGGATTAAACTCTATTATTCATAGATATTATTTAAAGGAATGAGTTTTGGGAAATATAAAAATACCTATGTAAACTGGCTTACTACATACATCCACTTTACAGAGGTTTTAAGTTAAGTAAACGTGTTTAGTCCATATATTAAAACTACAAAGATGTGAGTTTGAAACTTACAGGCACATAGACATTAAGCTCTCTATCTACAATCTTACTGTCAAAGCCAACAGCCTTTAAGGCTAGATTATTACATTCTCTATCTAACAGAGGATAGTCTGACGATTTTTTAAGACTTGCGCTTACAACTTTGCCTGTTTTATCAACCTTAAAGTCAATGACGCACTCACCTTCTTGATTTAACCTTTTAGCTTTAAGTGGGTACTGCTTTTTTGAAGATAAAAAAGCTAACAGAGAATTAAAAGCCAGATTATAAGATTGCTTTGCTTGTGCCCTCTCAACAGTTTCTTTTGCTATCTTTGTGTTTTCACTGTCAGATGCAACTTTTTTACTATTACTGTCTTTAGTTGGATTTTTGTCATCTTTTACATTATTTTTCTCACTTTTCATTGGTTTTTCTTTATTTTTTAGAATTTTTTTATCTTTTTTAGTTTTGTTTTTCTTCTCAATTTTCGTTTTATCTTTTACCTTAGTGTCAATTTTCTCTTCACTTTGAAATTTATCTTTAACTGGATTTGTGCTTTGTGCTGTCTTTACCTCTTCAACTGTCTTTGGCTCTTCTAAAATTGCACTAGAGTCTAAGACTGTTACCTCATAAGAAGCAGGGGCCTCAACCTCTGCCTGAACTTCAATAAAAGTATTAAATTCAAAGAAAGACAATAGAACTATCAACACCAAAATTGTAATTAGAAAAGAAGATCTATTAGCTTTTTGCTCGTACTTATCATATAGATTCATTTTTACAGCTATAACGTACTTTTGCTTTGACTTTAATTAGATGCAGTTGCTTGAGTCTTATCAGGTTTACTTTCAACCTGTCTGTTGCCCTTGTTATTAGTTGCAAGAATAAACTTGCCCTGTCTCTTGCTTTTAGCAAGATCTACAAGATTAAGGAAAGACTGAAAAGGACAATTTGCATCAGCTACAATATTCAGTTGTGTATCTTTATTCTCATCTAACATCAAGCCTATCTTATCGAGAGTAACCTCATCATTTTTGATGAGATATTTACCTTCATCACTTACGGTAATGCTCAACAGATTATTTTCTCGTATCTTTTCAGAGTACTGACTTTGAGGCAGTGAGATCTTTAAGGCTGTCTGAGAGAAGCTCATGGTTAAGATAAAAAAGATGAGCAGCATAAAGATCACATCAATTAAAGGAGTCAGATCGATATGCGCATCATCTGAAATGAGGTTAATGTCTTTATCAAGTTTCATTTAATTACCTTTATGGTATTAGCTTGTGTTACCTAACAGTGTTCGCTTATGCTCTTCTATCAACCTTGTTAAAAGAGCTTATAGCCTGATAGGTATGCTCGATAGTCTCCATTAAAAAGATCTTCATACGCATTGATAAAAGGTAAAACATAACCAAAGTTGGAATTGCCACGCACAAGCCCATTACTGTAGTAATAAGTGCTTGCCAGATACCTAAAGCCAATATTTGAGGATCCTGATTTGAGAGTTTTGAAATCTCTTCAAAGATGGTGAGCATACCTAAAACTGTACCTAAGAGGCCTAATAAAGGCGAAATCACAGTAATTAGCTTTAAGACAATCAAGCCATTGGTAACAGAGCGAAAGTTCTTATTAAAAAGGTAGACTACCTCTGCACGCAAATCATCTGAATGCTGTTGATGTGTTGTCACCATTGCATAGATAATGTTTAAAAAGGGATTGCCACCCTGATAATCTTTTAAACACTTTTCTTCGTTAGTTGAGGTATTTACAAAAGTTTTTTTAAAGTTCTTCCAGGCAAAGCTTGTATAAAGGTAATTTCTAATACTGATATATACTGCAACAATACCGATTAGTACAATTACAAGTCCACATGGACCAGAAAAGTCATAGAGTTTTTCTAAATTCATTTTATAAGTTTTCTAACCACTTTCTTGCTGTCATTGCTGCCATCTCAAGATCAGTTGCATCAGGATGAGTTGCAGCCTCTTTAATCCTCTTTTGATGATTCTCATCATCCTTTAAATAAGGAAAGGCAACATACATTTTCTTTAAGACCTCAGAGCTTACTTTGCCCTGAATAAACATGTTGCCTAAAAGGACATTACTGTTATCTAAACTCTCACAGGTCTTTTGCATCACCTCAAAAGCACCTTTAGAATCGGGTCTGCCTCCTAAAGTACCAAAGATACCGACTTTTTTATCTTTTAATGACTTTATTACCTCTAAGGCTTTAATGTCAGCATGTCCTGAGTCTAACCAGAAGCCTACCAAGACATTTTCAAAATCATCTGAGTTTTTATAATCCTCAACCTTAACTAAAGCACATTTATCAACCTTATTTGAGTTTGCCAGACTCTCAAAGATGGCTTTTGCTACTTTTAAAGTATTACCGGTAACAGAACTTACTACAATTTGGGTATTCATTTTTTTTCTTTTCTAATTTAATGTGAATAGACTTTTAAACAGGAGCTTTTAATCTTTGTTGTTCAAGATAAAAGACATGAATTGCTCTATTTCACTTTCATCATGCTGATGGTTTTCGCGCCCTAAATACAGTGAAAAGATTGAATTACCATCTTTTCCTAAGAAGACTACCTGGTAGGAGGTAAGATGCATAAAAGGAAGCTTAAAAAAAGCTATGTGTGAGACAGAGTCTTTGACTAAATGACCATTTAGACAACCTTTTTCAAAGAGATTGAAATAGCCCATTCCCTCTTTACCAGGACCTATCCTTGTATCGATTTCAAAGATATTGCCTGCTTTTTCTAAAAATAAAGTTAACTTTTTAAAGGTGCTTAAAAACTCCCAAACCTTATCAAAAGAAGCATTACCTAAAATCAAGGTCTCCTTTTCATCAAGATTTTGTAATACTTCAAGTTCACTTGTCTTTAAAGTGTTCTTTAGCATCATAAGTCCCATGCATTTGCCTGAGGATACAATCTCATCAATTTTTGTTTTTAATTCATTCATGATTTATCTCACTTATTGTTTTATTTCTGATTCTTAATTTCGATAGCATCGATGTAGTCTTCATCTATTAACTCAAGATCATGAGTAATCACCACTACACAGTGCCCTTTTTTAGAATAATCAAGCAGGATCTGCTTGATTTTGCGCATATTCAGTCCATCAAGACCTGAGGTAGGTTCATCGAGAATAAGGATCTTAGGATTTTTGCACAAAGCACAACCTATGACTAAGCGCTGCTTTTGACCGCCTGATAAAGATTGAGGATGGCGATATTCAAAATTTTCTAAAGAAAGCTCTTTTAAGAGCTCTTTTATGCGTTCTTTACTGTATTTTTGACCAGACAGTTCAAAACATGATTTAAGCTCATTGTGAACAGAACTCATGTTTAACTGGTAATCTGTATTCTGCAGCACAATTGAGCCATAACTTAAAGGATGTTTTACCTTGTCATCTTTAAAGATAACCTTGCCAGATGATGGCTTTTCAAGTCCAAAGACAAGTCTTGATAAGGTAGTTTTTCCAATACCGTTACGACCCAATAGCACATGAAAACCAAGAGGGAAAGACAGATTCAGACCATGAAAAATCTCTTTGCCATTTTTGTACTTAAATGAAAGATTTTGACAATAGGCAATGCAATCATCAGTTGTCTGAAGTCTATTTAAGCTTTGCCGTCTGTCTGTAACCGAGGTCTTTCTTAATCCATACTTTTTAATAACTTCGTTTGAGATAACATTAAAGCAGCCCTCTTCAACGACACTGCCCTGATCTAGGATATATACCTTGTCGGCATAATCTTTTAAATAATAAAGGCGATGATCTACTACCATAATGCAGTAGTTCTCTTTTTTCAGTCTTTGAAGAATTTTAGCTAACTCCTCAGTTGACTCAGGATCAAGATTGGCTGTAGGTTCATCTAAAATGATGTTTTTTATCTGCATTGCAACTACTGTAGCTAATCCTACCTTTTGCTTTTGTCCTTCAGATAAAGAATCGATGGCCTGATTTCTAATCTCACCAAGAGAGAACATCTCGATTACGTCATTAACTCTTTGTATTATTTCTGCTTTATTAAGACCTTTCCATTCAAGTGCGAAAGCAATTTCATCTTCAACATTTAAAGCGAAAAACTGCCTTTCAGGATCCTGAAATAAAGTGCCGACAAGAGAGCTTACATAAGCTAACTCCTCTCCTACAACGTTAATTCCATCAATTAAAATTTCACCTTCTAATGAGCCCCCATAGTAGTTAGGACAAAGGCTGTTTATTACTCTTAATAAAGTTGACTTGCCACAGCCTGACACTCCGGTACATAAGGTAATTTCGCCATCATAAGCTGTAAGTGAAATGTCTTTTAAATTGTTCGTTGTTTCATCAGCATAAGCATAACTTACATGTTTTAATTCAATCATGGATGTCCTGCCTTGTTAATAAATGAACCACCACATACATACTCAAGATACAAACTTGCAGCGCATACAATTACAGCCAGAGCTATAAGTGAATAATCACGACGGTGCAGACACTGATTTTTCATATTGCAGTGCTTGTTCTGTCCTATGCCTTTTAACTCACAGGCAATTCCAAGATCTTCTGAAGAGCGCAGTGACATAAAGACTAATGGAGAGAAACTTAATCTTATAAGTAAAAAAGGATGCTTTAGAATGTTCTTAATTGAAAACTCAAAACCTCTTATCTTCATAGCCTCAAAGACTTGTTTAATGTCATTGATAAAGGTAGGTACAAAGCGGATCATGACAGCACCTGGTAGATAAATCATAAAAGGCAGATGCAGGTTCTGCAGTGTAGTCAAAAGATTTTGCATCCTTATAGTAAGAGTAAGTGGCATCACCACGTTCATCACGCAGGCACCACGCATAAAAGGAACAGCTAATTTTGTAAAATCAGCACTGTCTTTTACCATGGGGAGATAGATTGCAATGATGTTGACACAAGTCATTGAAATCAGCATGACCACAGTCATAAACATATAACTTACAAATAAGATCCTGTAACGCTGCATCAGCAGTGAATAACTCAATGTCACCACAAACATTAATAACAGGGGCTCAAACTTTGTCATGAACAAAGCGCAGATAGAGCAGATAACAGACAAAAGCATTTTGCTTTTGACGTTATATTTATATAAAACTGAGTTGTTAACGGTTAATGATGCCAGCATGTTTTAATTCTCTTGCACAGTACACACCTGTACCTAAACCTAAAAACGAACCTATATAGCCAATAGCGACGATTCCTACGACCATAAAAATTACGCCTGGAGTTTCACGGACCATAATGTAGCTGACACACAGTGAAGCTGTTTTGGAGATGAGATCATAGAAAAATGCACCTACTACGGGGGCATAACTACGCTTGCAACCTCCAGTAAAAATTACACATAACTCTGTGAGCATGGCTGAACAAAGACTTGAAGGAATTGAGGTAATACCTCCACCTAGAAGTACAAAACTTATGAGTGCACTTACTAAAGAAAACAAAGTTAAAGCACCTGTTTTTCTTACTTTGTACAAAAGAACAACCATAAGTGTTGTAAAAACCAGGTTCTTTAGGATAAGCGAAACTGGATTTAGCCCACCACCTGCCAGAGCAATTAACATGGTCACTACTTTTACAGAGGCGGCAAAAACTCCAATTACTACCAATTCTCTACAGTTAAAGTATCTTTTTTTCATAATTATTTGCTTAAAGCAGAAGCAGAATTTCTGCTTCTGCTTTTCACTTACTTTTATTAGAACTTAGCTGATACAGTTACAAAGCCGTGAGAACCAGGCTCTGCAATTGCATCGGTGGTGTAGTAACGCTTGTTGAAAATGTTCAGCCAGCCTGCGGTTACTACATATTGACGCTTTTCACCAAAGCTTCCTGATACTTCAAAGTTACCAGTGGTAAAACCACCCTGATGAGTGGTTGCAACCGCATCTTCAACTACCTTAGTGTAGTTTCTAGCACTCTGAGAACGTGCATAAGCATCGGTATTTAAAGTCCAGTTACCAAAGTCGTGCTCATAACGTAAGCCTAATCTTGTGATAAGTTTTGGAGTATTGGTGTCATAGGTAGAACCTAAGATAGAGCTGTCATTGTCAAAGCGACGGCGCATATAGGTAATGCTTGTATATGGGGTGATACCTGTTTCAAAATCGTATGAAAGCACTGTTTCTAAACCAAAGGTCTTAGCACTTGCAACGTTGTAGTACTGACGCAATGCCTGCAGATTTGATACTGTTTCTTTAGTTGCAATAAAGTTCTTTGATTTAGTTAAAAAAGCACTTACATCAGCAAAGAATTTATTTGAAGCATGTCGGATACCTAATTCATAGCTGTTTGAGGTCTCTGCTTTAAGATCTGGATTACCATAGACAGTAGCGCCTCCCATTGAGGTTGAGAAATATCTCTCCTGTAAAATAGGAGCTCTAAAGCCCTGACCGAAGTTGAATCTTACAGCGGTATCTTCAAGACCATTCCAGACTAAACCTGCGTTAAATACGGTGCGGTTGTTTGTTGAGTCTCCTGTCTCTGATGAGGTAATAAGACCATTTAAGTTGTTTACTTTAAGGTTGGTATCAGCATTTGATTTTACTTTGGTATAGCGCAGACCATAGTTTGCAACTAAATCAAATGGTAACTGAGTTTCATTTGATAAGAAGCCGTAAATGGTCTTCTGACCACCAGATAAAATACCTCTGTTATTTACAACATCCTGAGATACATTCTGATGAACATTCTGATTCACCATACCTGACATTTTTACATCAACAGTCATATCCATATGACCTTTGGTGGTAGTCTCTGAGGTAAAACTGTCATTTTCAACACCGGCACCTGCAATTAAGTAGTTAGAGTCACCTAAAGTCCACTCGGTCTGAGCTGTTGCAGCATTTGTTAAAATGGTATTTTTGGCACCAGAGTTAACAGACATTGAAGTTAGAAGCTCTTTTTGAGTAGTGATACTGCCTATTGGAGTTGTTTTAACTGTAGTTGAAGAACTGCTCTCTGACTGCTTGATTCTGTTTACCATGATCTTTTGATTTACCTGGTGATAAGCGTCAACTCTTACTCTTGCTAAAGTATCAGTTAAATTTTTAAGTTCAGCAAACATGTTTACTTTGCTACGCTTCCATACAGGTATCTCAACCCCAAAGTCATCATAGCTTCCGGTGTCCTCTGTGGTGGAGTTAATGTCTGAATCAAAATACTCACCATTTACACCTAAAGTTACCTTGTCAGAAAAATCGTAAGATAACAGACCATCAAAGCTCTTTTGACGGTATGAAGTGCCTTCAATTACTTTATGAGGTACACGCAGATTACCAGCTTCTACATTAGCAACACCTAATCTGTAGCCTACACCTGAAACCTTACCTGAAACCCCTGCACTTTCACGCCATGCATCGCCTGAGCCGTCATAGCCAGCTGCAATATCAGCAGTAAAAGGCTTATCCGCATTCTTTTTGGTAATGATGTTGATTACACCACCAATTGCATCAGAACCGTATAGAACAGAATTAGGTCCTTTAATAACCTCAATTCTCTCAACTGAAGCAGGATCGATGAGCATAGGAGTACCAGACATAGACTTATGCTCTGAAATCTTTTGACCATCAACTAAAACTAAGGTTCTGTATGCATCTTCACCACGGATACCAATACGCTTTAAACATTGAGAACCATCATTATTAACCTCAACACCAGGAACATCTTTTAAAAGATCACCGATAGTGCTGGCTCCTGATTTTTTTATCTGTTTTTCTGATACTACGCTTACACTTACAGGTACCTGTAATAAGTCACGCTCAACTCTGGTTGCTGTAACTTCAATACCTTTAGTCTTTACCTCCTCTGAATATGCTTTTGATAGAGCAGATGTCAAAATTAGAGTGCAAGCTAAAGCAAGTTTAGTTTTTCTCATAATGATTATTCCTTGTTTTTAGTTGGATGTTTTGTAGTTGCGCAGGATCACTCCTGCTTGTTTTGTGAAATTTATTTATTGAGCATTTGGTACAAACACACGATGTTGCAGATAGTTAATTAAAAGCTGCACCATAGTCACGGCATAGAAGCGACCTGCTAGAGTAAGATCAGCAAACTTACCCTTATCAAGCAATAAACCAGCCTGCTGCCATTGAGAGATCACCTCTTTTAAGCTGTCTTTTAAATTGATATTAAAGGTCTTTTCAAAGTACTCCCAATTGATAAAACCAAGTTCTACCTGTTCTCCGAGCTTTTTATATAAGCGCCAGTTTTTTTCGGGAACGAACATCATCAAAGCGCTCTTTTTACCTTCATCTATCTTTTCAAGCCATTTTTCATAGCTTCTTACATTCATAAAACTAATGCCCTGGATTTTGCCACCTGCCCCTGGTCCGAAGGCTAAGGTATCAGCATCAGATTTAGCAAGAACGTTATAAAGATTTCTTTCTCTAAAGGTCTTTCCAAAGTGAGAAACACTAAGATCTCTAAAATGGTTATCTAAAAGGAACTCAAAACCACGTTTGTACATTCTGGCTCTTTGTTCTTTTGTTGGAGCTTCAGGCATCTTGCCTGCTTTTACTAGTTTCTCTAGAGGAGAGCCTTCGAGCATGATCAGCTGATAGAGATCCACGCCGTCAATTGGTAATGATGAGACTATCTTTAAATCCTCATCCCAGTTTTCATCATTTTGACCAGGTAAACCAAAGATAAGATCGATAATGACTGCAGCTGCGTCATAAGAGCAAAGATGCTCAAGTCCTCGGATTAAATCTTCTTTTGAACTTAATCGGCCCATACGTCTGCGAACTTCTGTGTCAAATGACTGAACACCTAGAGAAAAACGATTAGCACCAGCCTCAAGACAAGATTCAATCTTGTCATCAGTAAAATATGAAAGACGACCTTCAACAGTAAATTCACAATCATTCGCTAATGGGAAGAGTTCATGACAGGTTTTAATAATGCGATGTAAATCCTCTGCCTCTAATGCGGTTGGAGTACCACCACCCATATACACCGCATGAACAGGTGAGGTACCAACAGATTTTGACTTTTCCCACATGCGCATTTCTTTAATCAGAGCATCTGTATAGCGCTTTGACTCTTCTTTCTTGTAAGGAGAGATATAAAACATGCAGAATGAGCAGCGGGTCTGACAAAATGGAACGTTAATATAAATAGCGCTTTTAGTTGTTCTTTTTACATTTGAAAGAATGTCAATTGCATATGGAACAAATGGAGGTGGAACTACCTTAACATTAGAGCTGTTATGAGACGAGCTCTTTTCACCAAAAGCATTTTCTATAGGATCTTTGCTTATCTTGGCTCGATAATCTAATTCAGTGATCTTGGCTTTAGCCATTTGCTCCATCATTTTTTCCATAGGCATCTTAGGTGCAACACCTAATTTTGGCATGAGCATTTTGCCCATCTTTTTAAACTCATCGATAAGCTCAGAGAAATCAACTTCACCTGTAGGAGAGGTATGTTTTTTTAAATAATGCTCAAATGGGAATTCAATTGTCTTAGATAAGCTCATAGTCGTTTGGATAAAACTCTTTGATTTAAAACAAAAATTAAATTAGCTATACATAATTATAGTTAGCCTTTTATAATTCTCGTTAGTCACTGCTAACTAATAAAATAAAATTGCACTATACAGAATTATTTTTAAAAGATCAATAAAATGGCCTAGAATTTATTTTTTTAAGAATTCTTTTACAGTAAGGATTTTTTGGTTAAGTAGTTTAAAAAGCACAGCTGATAATTCTCTGCTGTGCTTTAAGAAGTGTGTAGTAAGACTTTTATATCATGCTATTCAGATTTAGCGGTCATTAGTGATGAATTATTTTCCTTATGCAAGATTGCTCCAACATAAACTAGTAACATTAAATTCATGACTAAAGCATAAAGGATTGGAGGAATAGTCATTATCTCTGAGTTAAAGACGAATGGGCTTGAGGCAATTGCTATTGCCTGAGCAGCATTTTGCATAGCAACTTCAATAACAATAGTGCGTCTTGTCTTTGATGATTGATGACATAGTCTTGAAAGTAAAGATGCAGCAATCACAGCAAAAACAACTAACAACAGCACGCTTAAACCTAATTTATCTAAATGATTTGCAATGTTCTGATAGTGCTTGATAAAGAAGATTGAGGCTAAAAGAATTAAACAAGGAAAAGCAAACTTTGAAAGAACTTTAGAGATCTTATGAGCTGTATTCTTAAAATAGAGTTGTGTAAGTACGCCTAAGATAATAGGAATTAACATCAAGACTACGTTTTGAACCAAAAGCTTACCCACAGGCAACTGCACAGTTCCAAATTCGGACTCTACCCCACTTGTGTTAAGGATAGATACACATACAGACATGATAATAGGCAGGGTTACTAATGTAACAATTGAGCTTACAGCTGTCATGGATACAGATAAAGCAACATCACCTTTAGCAATATAAGAAAAGATATTTGATGATGAACCGCCAGGACAACAGGCAATTAAGACTAAACCTATGAATAAAACAGTGTCTAGCTGCATAAAATATGCAATTACAATTGCAATTACAGGAAGAACTACTAACTGTCCTGTAAGACCTACCGCCATTGGCAGAGGCTTTTTTAATAACATTTTAAAGTCGTCAGACTTTAAAGTAAGACCTAATGAATAAGTAAGGATGGTTAAAATTGGCAAAACAATAAAGATTGGATTCACTTTTTATTCCTCATAAAGTTGCCTCATTGTACTTATAAATGCCGTTTTAATAAAGTCATGCATTCTTTATTTTACAAAAAGAAAAATATTGTCATATCATGTATCAAAATGTGACATAAAAAGAAAATTTTTGAGAAAATTCGACATTTTTTTGTTCTATTTTTAAATATTTTCAAAAAAATTTACATTTTGAACTATAGAAGAGTAAAATAATTTTCAATACTTAAATTATGTACTAAACCTTACAAGAAAATACTAAAAGTTAGGACAAGACCGTGAGCATTCTAAAGAAACTAAGTAACCCCCAGATTAAAGCATCCAAATCTGATAACAAACTCATTCACTACTTTTTATCTAACGGTCTTAAAGCGTGTTCCTCATCAATTTCAGAGATTTCTGCTGATTGTGACATCAGCCATGCTACTGTAACCAGATTTGCAAGAAAGTTTGGCTTTGAGACTTTAAAAGATTTTAAGATTTCCCTTGCCCAGGATCTTGGAGCTCAAGATAGCGATAACAAAGGTAAAAGATCTGCTATCAACTTGAAAGAAAGTTGTGAAACTACTGCGCAGAAACTATTACAGCTAAACCAGACTCTTTTGTCTCAAACCGCAGTTGAGATTGGTTATGAGTCAGTTACCAAGCTTGCAAAAGAGATGGTATCAGCTCGACATGTGTTCTTCTTTGGTATTGGAAGTTCAGGCTTTTTGGCTCGAGACGCAGCTAGAAAGTTTGCCCGTATCGGAGTAGATGCTCGTTGCTATACTGATTCTCATGAAATCATGACCCACTCTGTAATGACCAACAGCCAGGATTTGGTAATCTATATATCTAATTCTGGTAAAACAGGTGAACTGGTAAAGTCAGCATCAATCTGTGCTAAAAAAGGCGCTATGATTTGTGCGATTACCGCAGAGACAGCCTCACCTCTTTACACCTTTACTGATATTACAGTTTTACATGCTGTACATGATTATGATCTGGCTCATGGCTATGCAGACTCAAGATTAAGCGTTTTCTTTATCATTGATCTAATCTACATAGAACTCATTAAAGTAATCGGTGAGAAAGCTATTAAGATTAAACAAGATACTCAGGATGCTATCGAGTCTCTATCCTCTGGAGACTAAATCTAATTCATCTACTGCAATGAAATATGTGCAGTAGAAAATTAAAAATCACAGTTCGTTACACTTTTCTTAAAATTATTTCTGTAAATTGCACTTATTGTCAGTAAATTAAGCTCTTGTAAGTTTTATTACCTTAGAATGAATTCTGGAGGTAATATGAAAATTAAACACTACAAATCTAACCTAAAAAAGCGCCCGAAACATAAGACAGCAAAATTACTAAAACTCTTATTTATATCTGTGCTGTCTATATATGTATTCACCTTGTTACCAAGTATTCTCAATCTGTGGATAAATATTTCTTCATCTATACCCTACGGTGTATATAAAAGAGTAGACAAATATCCTCAAAAAGAAGATTACATCTTGTTTTGCCTTGAAGATGAGCTTGCCAAAGTCAGTGTAGAAAGACGATACACAACAACAGGTTATTGCTCTTTTCAATCAGCTCCCATAGGAAAGAAAGTTGTTGCTGCGCAAGGTGATCTTGTAAAGATAAGCAAAGATGGTATTGAGGTTAATGGAAAGTTACTTTCAAACACTAGACCTTCAACTTATGACTTGTTAGAGCGCAAAATGCCTGAATATAGCATGAATAGATATCTTGATAATAATGAATTTATCGTAGCATCAACAAAAGAGAATTCCTATGACAGCAGATATTTTGGGATCGTAAGAGGAGAACAGATAAAAGGAGTGATTGAAATGATAATCCCGTCATAAAGACGGGATTAAAAGCGATAAAACAGACTAAAACTTAGTCATCAACACGCTTGAATAGTAATGAGCCGTTAGTGCCACCGAAACCGAAGTTATTTGACATAGCGTACTCAATATCATGTTTCTGAGCTGTACCAGGAACAAGATTAAAATCACCAACTTCATCCTCAGGATTCTGAAGATTGATAGTAGGAGGACAAATCTGATCCTTGATTGACATAACGGTAATAACAGCCTCAATAGCACCAGCAGCACCTAATAAGTGGCCGGTCATTGACTTTGTTGAGCTCATGCAACAGTTCTTAGGTGCATCACCAAAGATACTCTTAACAGCACGTAACTCTGATAAGTCGCCAACTGAAGTTGAAGTACCGTGAGCGTTAATATAATTAACCTGCTCTGGTTTTACACCAGCATCTTTCAATGCGTGTACCATTGAACGAGCTGCACCTTCACCTTCTGAAGGAGTTGCAGTCATATGATAAGCATCACCTGACATACCAAAGCCTACTAATTCAGCGTAAATCTTAGCACCACGTGCCTTTGCGTGCTCGTACTCTTCAAGGACTAATACACCTGAACCGTCGCCTAATACGAATCCATCACGATCCTTATCCCAAGGACGAGATGCGTGCTCAGGATCATCGTTACGATGTGATAGAGCCTTCATAGCAGCGAAACCGCCGATACCCATAGGTGTAGAAGCCTTTTCAGCACCACCACAAATCATTACATCAGCATCACCGTAAGCAACTAAGCGAGCTGATAAACCAATAGCATGAGTACCAGTAGCACAAGCTGTTACAGTTGATAAGTTAGGACCACGAAGGCCTTTCATGATAGATAGCTGACCTGAAACCATGTTAATAATGGTTGATGGTACAAAGAATGGGCTGATACCGTGTGGACCACGAGCAGCAAGACCATTGATATTTTTCTCAATTAAGGTCAAGCCACCAATACCAGAACCAATCATGGTTCCGATTCTATCGCGGTTCTGATCATTGATTTCTAGACCAGAATCATTGATAGCCATGATACCTGCAGCGATGCCGTACTGGATGAATAAATCCATCTTACGCTCATCTTTACGAGCAATGCCCCACTGTTCAGCATTAAAATCTTTAACAAGACCAGCGATTTTAACTGTGAAATCTGAAGTATCAAAGTGATCTATAGTGCCGATACCGCTTTTACCAGCTAATAGGTTCTTCCATGATTCTTCAAGTGTACCGCCTACTGGGCTTAGCATGCCCATACCGGTAACTACAACCCTACGTAATTGCACCGTTGGATCTCCGTAAATGTATTTGAAAAAAGAATGGAGATGAAATTCATCTCCAGTCTATTTAATAAATAACAGAAGATGGGATCCCCATCCCTATTGATGGATAATAACTAAAAGTTATTATTCCTTGTGATTGGTAATGTAATCAATAGCAGCCTGAACAGTATTGATCTTCTCTGCTTCCTCATCAGGAATATCAGTACCAAACTCTTCCTCTAAAGCCATAACTAGCTCTACAGTGTCCAGTGAGTCAGCGCCTAAATCATCTACGAAAGATGCCTCAGGTACAACATCTTCAGGCTTAACGCCTAACATGTCTACGATAATCTTCTTTACGCGCTCTTCAATATTGCTGTTGCTCATTTCTTTCCTTGATCAGACTGCAAAATGCAGATACTGTCCTATTCAAATTAAAGGGCCTGCCCAATGCTAGGTCCCAAACAAACTTGTGCTAATTATATATGTTTTCTTTCAGTTTTGGTAGTAAATTATGCTTATATTTACAATAAAAAGTGACAGATCACATTATTAGCACAAAATTAAGTAAATATGACCATAACTGATACCCAATTATGGTCACTAAAATTAGTTGCAGTGTAAACCGCCATTTACATCAATAGTAGAACCAGTGATGTATGATGCCATATCTGAAGCTAAGAAAACTGCTGAAGCTGCAATATCATCAGCTGTTGCTGCTCTCTTTAAAGGAATGGTGTTTGTCCAAGCCTTTAACTGCTCTTCATTTAATGCAGCAGTCATATCTGTTGCAACAAAACCTGGAGCAATACAGTTTACAGTAATTCCACGAGAACCAACTTCTTTAGCTAATGATTTGCTAAAACCGATTAAACCGGCCTTAGCCGCTGAGTAGTTACACTGACCTGCATTACCATCCTGGCCTACGATTGAAGCGATGTTGATAATTCTACCAGCACGCTTTTTCATCATAGGAGTTACACATAACTTAGATAACTGTACGCAAGCGAATAAGTTGCACTGTAAAACATCATTCCAGTCATTGTCCTTCATTCTCATGAAAAGACCATCTCTGGTAATACCAGCATTGTTAATTAAAACATCTGGGCAAGTACCAGCTTCTGCAACAACAGCATTGAAGCAATCTTCAACAGACTGCTTATCTAATGAGTTCATTACAAAGCCTTTACCGTGACCATTTAAGTACTCAGTAATACCCTGTGCACCATTTTCAGAGGTTGCTGTACCGTATACTGTTGCACCTAACTGCTCAAAATTCTGAGCAATAGCTTTACCGATACCACGGCTAGCACCAGTTACGAAAACAACTTTGCCTTTAAAATCTAAATTAAACATGTCTTCTTACCTTTAAGCTAATTCTTCTAATGCCTTTGCTAAAGTAGCTTCGTTGCATACATTAGCTGTACCTAGAGATCTGTCGATTCTACGAGCAAGACCGCTTAAAACTTTATTAGGACCAACTTCAACTAAAGCCTCAACACCTTCTGCCTTTAAAGCCTGTACAGTCTCAACCCAACGTACTGGCTGAGTTAACTGTTTTACTAGAGCATCGATGATGTCAGATGCTTTTACAACAGGCTTTGCATATGCATTTGCATATACAGGGATCTGTGCATCTTTTACATTGATCTCTTTTAAAGCTGCTTCTAATCTGTCAGCAGCTGGCTGCATTAGAGGACAGTGAGATGGAGCAGATACTGCTAAAGGTACAACTCTTTTTGCACCTAAAGTTGTAAATTCAGCACAAGCCTTATCAACAGCTTCTTTATTACCTGAAATTACAACCTGACCTGGAGTATTGAAATTCGCTGCCCAAACTTTGAATTTATCATCAGATACTTTCTTGCAGGTATCAATGATAACTTGATCTTCTAAACCTAAAATTGCAGCCATAGCGCCAACGCCAGCAGGAACAGCTTCCTGCATTGCTTGACCACGCAGTCTCACTAACTTAACAGCATCTTTAAAATCAATAGCACCAGCTGCAACTAATGCACTGTACTCGCCTAATGAGTGACCAGCTAAAGCTGCTGGTTTTTCAGCCTTTGACATTAAAACTCTAAATGCTGCAACAGATGCAGTTAAAATAGCAGGTTGAGTTACTTCAGTCTTATTTAACTCAGCCTCAGGGCCATTTAAAGTGATGTTCTTCAAATCATAGCCTAATGCTTCATTAGCCTCAGCATAAGTTTTTGCAACAATTTCATTGTCCATGAAATCAGCAAACATACCTACACTCTGGGATCCCTGACCAGGAAATACAGCTGCATATTTTTTCATATTTATCTCCTAAAAAAAGCACAGTAAATTTCACTGCGCTTTTGATTGAAAAGATTAGTAGCGGATAAGAGCAGAGCCCCAGGTAAAACCACCACCAAAAGACTCTAGTAACAGAACATCGCCACGCTTAATTCTGCCTGAACGGATACCTTCATCTAAAGCTAAGCCTACAGAAGGAGCTGAGGTATTACCCTGTTTATCTAGAGTAACGATAACTTGAGACATATCCATCTTTAACTTTCTTGCAGTAGCTGCAATAATTCTCAAGTTAGCCTGATGAGGTACTAAGAAATCAAGATCTTCAGCACTCATGTTACCTTTCTCTAAAGTTTTGGTCACAAGAGATGCTAAAACTGTAACTGCATGTTTGAATACATCATTACCTTTCATGTATAACCATGAACTGTTTGATGTGTCTTCACCACGCTTTGGATATGCTAAAGAAAGTAATGGACCATACTTAGCATCTGCTGACATATGAACAGCAATGGTGCCTTCTGTCTCTGATTGGCCTAATACACAAGCAGCTGCACCGTCACCAAATAGAACAATAGTAGTTCTGTCATTTGGATCACATGCTCTAGACATTAAGTCAGCTGCAACAACAAGGACTTTCTTAGCCTGACCTGACATAATCATAGAATGAGCTAAGGCATAGCCATAGCTAAAGCCTGAACAAGCTGCTGCAAGATCAAAAGCAGGACAATCTGAAATTCCTATTAATCCAGAAATTTCACAAGCTGTTGAAGGGAATGCATTCTGTGATGAGGTTGTAGCACAGATAACTAAATCAATCTCGCTAGGATCTGTATTAGCTGCTTCTAATGCTCTACGAGCAGCGATTGCGCCCATAGATGCAGCAGTTTCGTCAGGAGCAGCGATTCTTCTCTCACTAATACCTGTACGTTCTAAAATCCACTCGTTTGATGTGTCTACCATACGCTCTAAATCAGCGTTGGTACGTATCTGTTCTGGCAAGTAACTGCCTGTTCCAAGAATTCTGGTAAACAATGAATTCTCCAAATAATGCAATTAAACAATTTGTCTATTTTATACAAGATGAGGCTAAATTTCCATGAACTAGACGGATTTTTTCAGCTCTTCCTTGATAGAATCAATAAGATTAAGCCTTGCAAGTTTGACTGTACCTGCCAGAGCCACAGCTACAGCTTCTTTACCTGCACTAGCATGGCTCTTAACAACTAAACCATCTACACCTAATAGTAGAGAACCGTTGTACTGCCAAGGAACTAGCCAATCAGGTCTTGCCAGCTTTGAAAAGAATTTTTTGATGCCTGATGCATTCAAGAATGCAGAAGCTACACCTTCAGCTGCCTTTAGTGCAACATTTCCGGTAAAGCCATCAGTTACGATTACATCTGCTTCATCTGTAAAGAGTTTGTCTGCTTCAACAAAACCGCAACAGTTGATGCGTTTTACCTGTTCTATAAGGTCACGTCCCTCTTTTACTAAAGGGTTACCTTTATTACGCTCAGATCCTACATTTAGCACACATACTCGAGGGTGTTCCTCAGAATACATAACTTTATATGCAGCATTGCCTAATAGCGCAAAAGACAGAAGATCTTTACTCTTACTTTGGGCATTAGCGCCTAAGTCTAACATCAAAGAATACTTCTCAGGACCAGCTGGAATTCTAGCGCATAAAGCAGGTCTCATGTTTTCTACAGTTCCCAGAATATGTCTTGATAAGGCTACCAAAGGACCTGTGCCGCCACTAGAAACAACAACATCAGCTTTCTTGTCACGTACAGCTTCAATAGCTTTACGCATTGCAGAATTGTAATAACCTTCTAAAACCTTGCGAGGGTCTTCATCTTGAGGAATACATTCTGGCGCTGAAAAAAAATCATAACGCTTAGCATCGATTTTTTCTTGAGACAAAGCTTGCTTAAGTTTTTGTCCACCATAGACCAAAACTCTTAAGCTAGGATTCAAAACTAAAGCGAAACGAACGGCACTTGCAACGCTTCTAGCATCAACGTTATCACCACCGGTTCCATCTAAAGCTACAGTTACTAAATTCTGATCCTGCACAATTTAAAAAGGGCGTAGCGAGACTTAGTCTCGACGCCCTTCTCCATAAAATACTTAAAAAGAATTATTTGTTCTCACAAATTATTTCTTTGATGCTAAGAACTCTTTCTTAGACATTAAAGGATTTGCTGGGGTAAGATTTAACTTCTCACCACGATAGTAACCGCCCTCGGTAACATTGTGACGAATATGAACTTCTTCTGAAGTCTTATCTACTGATAATGCTAATGCTGATAAAGCATCGTGTGAACGACGCATGTCACGACGTGAACGGGACTTATGGGTCTGCTGAACAGCCATGTTTTTGTCTCCTAAATATTACTACTTTTGCGGAGATCAATAACCCCGCTAACTTTATTTATTAACCAACTGCAGCCACAGTCTGTGGCACTAATCGCGGTATTATACTGATAATGATTTACCATTTCAAGCAAAAATTGAACATTCAAAACATTAATAGCCATGTTCAAGCTATACCGCAATCCGTAATGCAATCAACTAATTAATAAGATTCTATTAATTGACCTTATTAATTTCCTTTTAATTGATCTTTTAGTGATGCTAACTTTGCAAATGGGTTATCATCATCGCTTTTTTCAATTTTACCAAAAGACCAATCACTATCCTGAAATACACAATTTTCATCACCTTCATCATGAGAAGTAATGTATGGTATTTCAAGTAACAGACAATCTTCTAAAAAGTTTAAAAGATTAAAGGAGCCATCCTCGTTAAGTTCAACGATATCCAACTTTTCATCAATCTTTAAGCTCTTAGCTTTCTGCTCATCACAGGTTGAGAGGAAAGAACTTTCTAAATCTTTATCAAATTCTTTTTGGCATCTTTGGCAGATGAAAGTTACATTTGCCTTAATGGTTCCTTCAATGGTTCTTAACCCCTGCATATCAACATAGAATTTGAAGTCTGCCTGAACAGGACCATTTACTCTTACACAGGCGCCCTGTAGTCTTTTCAGGTTCTCAGGATCAATTTTGGTACTGTAACTAGACTCTTGAGAAGCTAGCTTGTCAAAATTAACATTTTCTGTAAATGACAAATCTGTCATATATTCGTATCTCCTGACCTTTATTTTCAAATTTTGCGATACAAGTTTCGATACAAACTATGTATATTGAACACAAAAGTATACACTAGTGTTATGTATTTATCGAATTTTGGGTGCATTATGTTTTCAAAGGCTCTCTTAAAAATCTGCATTACTACCTCTGTACTCTTAGGAGCAAGCTTTAGTTTTGCTGCTAATGCTTACACTCTTACTGAAAAAGTTGCTACAAAACACTTTGCTTTATATGAGGTAATTTTAGGTAAAGGAGAAGTTTACGACAGTAGCTTAAAAAACATAATTGCAAATGATGTTGCAAGAAAAGGTAAGTACCAGGCAACAGCCGCAATCTTTGATACAGGATCAAAAGGTTTGTCTGGCACCATCGCAGAACCTATGTTAGGTGTTATTACTGCAGAGAACTATTCACAAAACGCAAGTTCTAACATTACCTTTGACGATAATGCTAAGCATGCTACCTATGCAGGTATCTATCTTACCTTCAAACAGTTCTCAACTTTGGCTGATAATAAGAATTTAAGTCAGCTTATCTCAGAGTTAGTTTCTTTTCCTCTTGTGATCTCTCAAGTTCCACTTGAAATGGTCTCAAAGAACTATCGAGGGGAGCTGTTCTATACCACAGACAGCAGAGCTTTAATTTTCGATTTTGCTCCAATTGACAGTGTTTACTATACAAAAGCTCAGATGGCAAAAGTAAAGAAAGACTGCAAAGTTAATCTTCTTGCAATTGCTGATAGAACAGTAAACAGACTTCCTTTCTTTATAAGCGCTCATGGTGCTGTTAACGATATTTTATGTAATTAGTTGAATAACATGTAAAAAAGCAGATCTAAAAGATCTGCTTTTTTGTTTTTGTAGGAGTTTACGCTAATTGAAGTAAGCTGTTAAGTCACCAACTCCCTTAAGTAGAATGTTTGGCTTTAATTTCGTAAGAGCATCACCACTCCAAACACCTGTCTGTACACCTAAAGAGAAACAACCGGCATTTTGATACATCTTAATATCAAGACCAGAGTCACCTACACCTAAGACTCTTGATTCTTCAACCTTCAGTCTTTTACATAAGATATGCATCATTGTAGGATCAGGTTTTGATGGCACTTCAGAGCCAGCACAGATGCCATCACAATATTTTCCTAAGAAAGTTGCATTCATAGTCCTTTCTATGCCCTGCATAGAACGACCGGAGGCATAACCTATCTTGATATCAAGTTCTCTTAACTTTTTCATAAGAGGCTCTATTCCTAAAAACAGAGTATCTAACTGTAAATCACGTCTTGATTTGAAGATCTCTCGGTAATCTTTTGTAACGCTAGGTCCTAAGTACTTTTTATCCTCTGGCAGTAAGCTTGTTAAAGCTTCACCTAACTCAAGACCGATAGTGCTCATAATAGCTTTATCGTCTGGCTGAGGAAGAGAAAGATATTCAAAAGTTGTATGAGTACAGCTTAAGATCTGTCCTATGCTATCGGTTAAGGTTCCATCAAGATCAAAGACAACAGCATCAATCTTTCCAAGAATACTCTTTGCATTAACATCAAAAACGATGTCGCGTCTTCCTTCAATATGAGCATAGCGAGAATTATCTGACATCGTTATTAGTCCTTATTGTCATCTTTCTTAATACGTAAAGCTTCTACAGCTGCTTCAAGTTCATCAGGCAGAGGAGCTTCAACTTTTAGAACACGGTTATCAGCTGGATTTAAGAAAGTAATTCTAAAAGCATGCAGGAACATTCTCTTTAGACCAATTTCTTTTAAATGGGAATTAAATTCCTTATCACCGTACTTTTCATCCCCGCCTACAGGATGCTTTACATAGGCAGTATGAACTCTAATTTGGTGGGTACGACCTGTATGAGGCATAGCAGCTACTAAAGATGCACCATTTAAAAACTCAACTACGTCAAAGCCTGTTGAGGATGGAGCTCCGTTCTTAAAGCTTACCTCAACCATTCTCTCTCCTGATCTTAATTCGTTTCTAACTAATGGAGCATCAACTAAATGGACTCTTCTGTCCCATTTACCCGGCACTAAAGTTAAATATCTTTTTTTAACAATTCTCTGTCTGAACTGCTCATGTAAATTTCTTAAAGCAGATCTTCTTTTAGCGACAATCAGACATCCAGAGGTTTCTTTATCAAGACGATGGGCTAATTCTAAAAATCTTTGTTCAGGCTTTAGAGCTCGTAGTGCCTCAATTAAGCCAAATTCAATGCCACTACCACCATGAGCCGCAAGGCCTGCAGGCTTATTTACAACCAATAAATCATCATTCTCAAAAAGAATGCGATTTTTTAAATCCTGCACTAGATGTAAATTTGAAGATGGAATAGTAACAGGGCCTTCGGTCACTTTTACAGGAGGAATTCTAATGGTATCTCCTTTCTTTAACTTATAAGAAGGAGTCACTCTTCCTTTGTTAACTCTAACCTCACCGCGACGCAAGATTCTGTACAGCATGCTGCGAGGCACCCCTTTTAAGATGCGAGCCAAATAATTATCTAGTCTCTGACCATCATCATTTTCATCTGCGGTTCTATATGTAACTGAGTGGGATACTACTTGCTTTTCAGACATTGCCTTAACCTTGTTTATGCTGTTTTACTCGCGGTATTTTAATCAAAATTGCGGCTAAAAGGTAATTTTTAGAAAAAATCATTTTAAATAAGCTATCTTCCTTGAGATTTTGTACTCATGATGCAGTTCAAAAATATAAAAATATTTCCTCTCATCAAAGCACCACTCATTAAATATTAATCCGATTTATGGCATAATATTGTCAGTCGGGTACGGTAACCCCTTTGTTCATGGTTTCTACTCGATTTTAGTTAATCTTAGATCTGTAGGGGATGCCCTGCGGTCACTGCTGTGAATGCGTAGCATTCTGTAAAAAGCAGTGGATAAAGATTGAGGATTACGGTTGTTCTTAAAATTAACCCCTCTTTAAAGAAAGCATTGGCGCGTTGGTTTAAGAATGTAATAAAAACTTGTTCTCTCAGACCTGGGGCTTGGACGGTTTCTGTCTAAAAAAGCTAAGAGCCCTCGCAAGTCTTGTATTGCCTGTTAGAACTTAAAAAAGGAATTTTTCTCGTGAAGAGAATGCTTATTAATGCGACCCAACTTGAAGAGGTTCGCGTTGCTCTAGTTGACGGTCAAAAGCTGTATGATCTCGACATTGAATCCCCACAGCATGCAAATAAGAAAGCAAACATCTACAAAGGTACCATTACTCGTATCGAACCAAGTCTAGAAGCTGCTTTCGTTGACTACGGTGTAGAAAGACACGGCTTTCTTCCATTAAAAGAAATTGCTAAAGAGTATTACCCTGCTGGCACTAACTTTAGCGATCATGCACAAGTACGTTCTGCTCTAAAAGAGGGTCAGGAAGTTATTGTTCAGATCGAAAAAGAAGAGCGTGGTCTTAAGGGTGCAGCTCTTACAACTTTTGTTTCTTTAGCTGGTAGTTATTTAGTTTTAATGCCAAATAACCCTCGTGCTGGCGGTATTTCTCGCCGTATTGAAGGTGAGGATAGAACAGAATTAAAGGCTGCTCTAAAAGGTCTTACTGTACCTGATGGTATGGGCGTTATCGTTCGTACAGCAGGTGTTGGAAAAAGTGCTGAAGAACTAGAGTGGGATTTATCAATTCTAACTAAACTTTGGGGCATGATTAAGCAGGCTGCTGCAACTCGTCCAGCACCATTCTTAATTCACCAAGAGTCAAATATTGCTCTAAGAGCAATTCGTGATTACTTACGTCCAGATATTGGTGAAATCCTAGTTGACAGCACTGATGCTTACAAGCAGATCCTTCACTACATTGAGTTAGTTCGTCCAGAGTTTGCTTCAAAGGTTCACCTCTACAATGGTGATATTCCTTTATTCAGCAAATTCCAGATTGAAAGCCAAATCGATACTGCCTACAAGAGAGAAGTAAGACTTCCATCTGGAGGTGCAATTGTTATCGATCCTACTGAAGCTTTAACCTCTATCGATGTTAACTCAGCAAAGGCAACTCGTGGCGGTGATATTGAAGAGACTGCTCTTCAGACTAATATCGAAGCTGCTGAAGAAATTGCTCGTCAGTTAAGATTACGTGACGTTGGTGGCTTGGTTGTTATCGACTTCATCGATATGAGCCCATTAAAGAATCAGCGTGAGATTGAAAACAGAATGCGTGAAGCTGTTCGTCAGGATAGAGCTCGTATTCAGTTCAGCAGATTATCACGTTTTGGTCTGTTAGAGATGTCAAGACAGAGACTGCGTCCTTCATTAGAGGAGAGTAGCTCTCACGTATGTCCAATGTGTAACGGACAAGGCACTTGCCGTGATACCTCATCACTTGCTTTATCAATCTTAAGATTGATCGAGGAAGAGGCACACAAAGAGAACGCTGGTGACGTATTTGCTATTGCTTCAGTTGAAGTTGCAACCTTCATTCTAAATGAGAAGCGTGCAGCACTTGCTGCTATTGAAGATAGAACTAAGACTCGTATTACTATCGTTCCTGAGAAGACTTATATGCCTCAGGAATATACAGTAAACCGCTGCATTCAGACTCCAACCAGCAAAGAAAGCAACATCAATAGCTTAGAAGTATTACGCGATCTTGATAAAGAGAACCGTAAAAAGGCTGAAAACTTCTTAGAGAATCCTTTCTTAAAGAAAGTTGTTGAGAACTCAGGTATCACTCAGAATACTAGCGATACTCCTGCTATCAATGCAGACATTCTCTCTTCAACCATGTCAACTCCTAAGGTTGCTCCTAAGAAAGAGACAAAACCTCAGCGTAAACAGTCTAAGAACAATGAGCCTTCTTTAATTGATTCAATAAAGTCATTCTTTGGTACTCTCTTTGGTGCAAATGAGAAGAAAGAGCCTACAAAGAAGAACAACAGACAGGGTCAGAGAAAGAACTCTACTAGAGGTCCTCGTGCAGAAGGTCAGAAGAACCGTCCTACTCGCAAGCCACGTCCAGCTAAGACTGAGCGTCCAGAGAGACAGGAAAGAGCTGAGAAAACAGAACGTAATACCCGTAATGAAGCTGAGCGTGAGAACGCAAAGCCTCAGCGCGCTCCTAAACAGACTCGTCAGAAAAAGAATACTGAAGAAGGTCAGGTAAAAGAGCCACGTACACGTCGTCAGCCAAAAGAAAGTGCTCAAACTCAGGCTAACGCAGAGCAGACAACTGCACCAGCTAAGCCAAGAAGAATCAGCACTCCTCCAAAGCCTGTAGCTCCTAAGAGCAAGATTGTTGAGGTAAAGCCTTACACTCCTGTAGAAAGAGTTTATACAGAACAAGAGATGGGTCAGGGCTATGACTATAACGTAGACTTCTCTAATGTTCCATCATCAAAGAATGAGGATACAATTTCTGTAGAACATTCTTCAAATGCTGGTGGGCTTCGTGATGTTACCTTATCAGGCATCGAAGGTATCTCAGAGCCAAATGTAGAACCAGTTGATTACTCAAATGTACCTGCAGGACGCAATGACGATAATGCTAAGCCATTTGAGAAAGCAGATAGAGCAGGCGGTTTTGCTCAGCGAACAGCTAGTGCTGAAACAAAATCAATCGACACTCAAAGAGATTCAGATCCTTTTATTGATTAGAAAATAGATTATCTTTGAATGTTTTTAATGGCCCCTCATGAAAAATTGAGGAGCCATTTTTTTTGACCGCTATCAAATTTTTAAAGTCTGTCTCATTAACATTATTACAATTTTCATATACTTAGATATTGTAAAAACATAACAAAATACATCTTTATGAAAAGCGATGTTTTATTTTACACCGCAGGATAATGAGGTCAGTCATGGATAAATCATTACTTCCTAACATATACGAATTCATTTCACATACCTACCCTTTTTCTCAATTAAACGATCTTGAAAAAGATGCTACCGCCACCAAAATTCAGATCACATACCATACTCCAGGTGAAGAGCTTAATAATGAAACTCTAGCCGGTATCGGTCTATTTATGATCCGTACAGGTGTGGTTGAAGAGCGTAATAAGTCAGACGGCTCACTTAGAGCAAAATTTAGTGCCGGAGACACCTTTGGTTTTACTCAAATTGATAAAGAAGGTGACAGTGACTATAAAGTTGTTTTCTTAGAAAATACCCTGCTCTATGTATTACCAAAGAATGTTCTGCATTTCTTGATTGAAAAGAATAAAGAGGTTGGCGAATACTTTAATGCTAAAGAGTGGATTAGATTGTCATCCTCTCATAACTACGCTGATGAGGTTACAGCTGACGAGAAAGGTACATCTAATAAGAGTATTGAGAAAGTTTGTTCTCATGATTTGGCTATCGTTACAGCTGATACCACTATTTGCCATACAGCAATTAAATTAGGTGAGAATAATACTGATCTTGCGATGGTAATGGATGGAGATAACCTTTTAGGTATTGTTACCAAGTCTGATATTACCTTAAAGGCTGTAGCAAAATGTATGGATATCAATGCTCCCATCTCCAACATTATGACATCTAATGTCATGACTATTGATGCTGATAAGACCATCTTTGATGCTCTAGAGATCATGGTAATGTACAACATCAAAAACCTGCCTGTTCTAAAAGACGGCAAGGTCTTTGGTACTGTATCAACTACAAGTCTGTTACAGAATTCACAGCTACAGGCTGTTTATCTCTGTCAGGAAATAACAAGAGCTCGTTCAGAAGAGAAGATCATCGAGTTATCTAGTCAGAAACAGGAAATCTTCCAGACACTTGTACAGACTAACGTAAAGCCTCATACCATTCAGAAAGTTATGAGCCATATTGCAGATACATTCTGCAGAGCTTTTGTAAAGATGGCTGAAGAAAAGTTCGGAACAGCTCCTGTTGACTTTGCCTTTGTTGCAGCAGGCTCACAAGCTCGTTCTGAAGTTCAATTCCTATCAGATCAGGATAACTGCATTATCACTAAACGTGATCTTACAGATGAAGAGCACGAATACTTTGCTAAATTAGCAGACTACGTAAATCAGAATCTTGATAAATGTGGTTACACCTTATGTGAAGGTCATTTCATGGCCAATAACCCTCGCTGGCTTGCAAGTTTAGATAAATGGAAAGAGTACTACAGTGACTGGGTTTTAAATACCACTGAGGATGCTATCTTATGCAGCTCTGTATTCTTAGATATGAGATGTCTGTACGGTAACACTTCATTAGTAAAACAGTTAAGACAGCACTTAATTGAAAAAGCTAATGATAACAGCAGATTCTTAGCTACCTTGATTAGCATCTCTACAGCTGTAGCCCCTCCATTAGGAACCTTCAGACAGTTTGTTCTAACTAAAGATGGAGACAACAAACCATATCTTAATATTAAGAAACAAGCTATCAACCTTATCATCGAGATTGCTCGTGTTTATGGTATTGCAGCAAAATCAGACAGTACCGACACTTACGAGAGAATGAAAGCTGCGGTTAAAGAAGAGCTTATCAAAGAAGATGATTATCAGGAGTTAAAAGAAGCTTATACTTTCTTAAACCATGTAAGATTCAGACATCAGTTAAGAGCATTGGAACACCACGAGAAACTTTCTAATAACTTAAACCCAGATGAGTTATCTCAGTTTGAAAGAAATCACTTAAGAGATGCCTTTAGAATTATTGCAAAGCATCAAAAGGCTGCTTCTTTTAGATTTGCTCCAGGCAGAGGTGTTCTATAAAAATGAGCTTGTTTTCTAGATTTACACCGATTGAGATTCATAGAAGACGCTGTTTAAAGTTTGCAAACTCTAAAAATTGCCCTGACTATTTAAAGGCTTTTTATCAAAGAGAACTACCAAATGCCAACAGCTTTATTGATAAGTGCCATTTCACCTCCATAGACTTTGAAACTACAGGAATCGATCCTAATAAGGACTATGTTCTGTCCATAGGAGGTATCTGTTTGAGAAAAGGTGCTATCGATTTTACGACTTCATTCCATTACTATGTGAATAACTCTAAGTTTATCAAGAAAGATTCTGCTGTAATCAACCATATAACTCCAGAACAGCTAGAGCAAGGTAAAGAACCAGTTACTGCGATGATTGAACTTTTAGATAAGATCTCAGGTGGTTTAGTCTTAATGCACTGCATGTACATTGAAACTAACTTTATAAAAAGTACTTTAGGTCTTAGAAAAAAAGATCCTCTGCCTTTTATCTCACTAGATACTATGGCAATAGAAAGACAGCTTCATCATGACGCATCTGTTGAGGATGTAAGATTATCTGCAATCAGAGAAAGAAGAGGCTTTCCTGCCTATGAAGCACATAACGCATTAGTAGACAGTTTAGCTACAGCTGAAGTGTTCTTAGCCCAGGAAAAAGATGTCTTTAAAAACAAAAGACCTTATTTACTGCCTCTGTATAAGAGATCACTGTAACAAGGTCTATTAATAGCAAATGGCGCCTAATGGCGCCACTTTTATGTTCAATTGTGATTATTTTAAGATTGCAGGTAAGTTCTGAACGTCGCAGATTTTTAATAATGCGCGTAACATCTTAGGATTACCTGATACTAAGTTGCCGCTCTTTACGTAACCTGTCTCCCCCATAAAGTCTGATACGATACCACCAGCTTCACGTAGGATCAAGTCACCTGCAGCAAAATCCCATGGCTTTAAGCCCTGCTCTAAGTAGCCATCAAAACGACCACATGCTACATAGCATAAATCTAGGCTTGCACTGCCCATACGACGTACGTCAGCACAATTTGCGATAAGTCTTGAGAATAGATCAAGATATGCAGGCATTCTGTCACGATATCTTGTAGGGAAAGCGGTTCCGATAATAGCACCGTCTAATGAATCACGTGGAGAAACACGGATTCTGTGGCCATTTAAAAATGCACCTTCACCTCTTGCTGATGTAAACATCTCATTTAACATTGGATCAAATACAACGCCAACTTCAGTCTTACCGTTGTGACGTAAAGCAATTGATACTGCACAATGAGCAATACCCTTAACAAAGTTTGTAGTACCATCGATAGGATCGATTACCCACTGATACTCTGAATCAGGATTACCAACAACACCAGATTCCTCAGCTAATACACTGTGATCGCGATATGACTTTAACAATGTGTCAATGATTACTTTCTCACACTGTTTATCAATAGTTGTAACTAAGTCGTCTTTGTTCTTTTCTTCAACTTCAAAAGAACCTTGCTGACCTAAGTTACGAGCAATTAAATTACCGGCAGAACGTGCAGCGCGGGCTGCGATATTAAGCATTGGATGCATCTTTAAATTCCATTTGTCAAAAAGCATTGCATCGCGAAGTGTCTCATACACTCGGATGTCTGAAAAAACTTGAGTGCATTATAATATAAAAAAGCGAAATTTATGCATTCTTGTGAGACTATTTTCAAATCTTTTGAAAAAGCGAGGTCTTAACTTTAATGTATAATGTACGAACTTAAGAAAACAGAAGAGATGAGATTTAGATTTCATTTATAATCTGCAAAGTTTTTACTCTGAATTCTATCAAAGTTGCAAAAGTAAAATTAAAAAATCACAGGATAAAAGATGACTGTAAAGAACGGAAATTACAAGAAAGTATTAGATGATTTAACCAAAGCAGGTGTTACTGAGAATCAATTCTCATGGTTCTCTTTAATGGTCGGTGTGCTTGCTAAAGGCGTTGAACCAGGTAGTAGGATCTTTATCAGTGTCTTCTCAAACCTTTTAAATGATGGTCAGCCTTTGCCTGGTGCACTAGTTGCTACTCTGACTAATCTTGCTATGGATACTAAAGAGAAATTAGAAAATGCTGATCAGGATTTATTTGCAATGCCTGACGACTCTTATGAAAAGCAAGACCGATTAAAGACATTAGCTGACTTATCTTATGGTTTGAGCTTAGGTCTTACAGTAAATGCCAAAGACGGTTCATTAGAAAAGATCTCCGATCGTGAAGTTTTAGGAGATCTCAATACAATTTCTGAAGTTGCTAAAGTTGACGTTGAAGCTGAGCTTGATGAAGATGATCTTGATAATGTACTTGAATTTATGATTGATGTTGCCACCAAGAATTATCAAATTCACTCAAAGGAATAAACTACACCGAATCTATAAAAAGAGCCTCGATAGAGGCTCTTTTTATATCTGTTGATACTATTACTAATCCTCAATTCCAGGCATTAAAAGCAAAGCCTGTTTTAAGTCATTGATTTCATCACGAACAGAGGCTGCCTCTTCGAACTTCAAATCACGGGCATATTTAGTCATAGAGGCTGTAAGCTCATCAATTCTCTTGGTAATTTCTTTAGCACTCATGTGAGAGACATTATTCTTCTTCTCCAACTCCTTACGAGAAATAGGCTTCTTGCGAGGTTCATCAGGAACTTTAAAGGAATCAGTATCACGCAGAGCCACTTCCATAATATCAACAATCTTTTTCTTGATTTGTTGTGGAGTGATGCCGTGTTCTTTATTGTATTTTTCCTGGATTTCACGTCTTTTGGCGGTAACCTCAATGGTCTCTTTCATAGAATCGGTTATCTTATCAGCATAGAAGATAGCTTTTCCATTGACGTTACGGGCAGCTCGACCTACGGTCTGAATTAAAGAACGGGCTGAACGCAAAAAACCTTCTTTATCAGCATCTAAAATTGCAACTAAGGAGACTTCAGGCATATCAAGACCTTCTCTTAATAAGTTAATACCTACTAAAGCATCAAACTCACCTAATCTAAGATCACGGATAATATCCATTCTCTCTACAGCATCAATATCAGAGTGAAGATACCTTACTCTAATATCATGCTCGCTTAAGTATGCTGTAAGCTCTTCAGCCATCTTCTTAGTTAAAGTGGTGATTAAAACTCTTTCATTGCGTTTGGAACACGCTCTAATCTCACTCATGACATCATCGACCTGAGTTGCTACAGGACGCACTTCAATAATAGGATCTAAAAGACCTGTAGGTCTGATGATCTGTTCTACAACCTGACTTGATTCTTTTATCTCTAGCTCTGCTGGAGTTGCAGAAACATATAATGTTCTAGGTTGCAGAGCTTTAAACTCTTCAAATTTTAAAGGACGGTTGTCATAAGCTGATGGTAATCTAAAACCAAAGTTAACTAAGCTTTCTTTTCTTGAATGGTCACCTTTATACATAGCGCCAATTTGTGGTACTGTCACATGAGACTCATCGATGATTAAAAGACCGTCTTTTGGTAAATAATCAAACAGACAAGGTGGCGGATCACCTTCTTTTCTACCGGTTAGATATCTTGAATAGTTCTCAATGCCAGAGCAGTAACCTAATTCATTGATCATCTCAATATCATAGGAAGTTCTCTCGCGGATACGCTGCTCTTCTAATAATTTATTGTTCTCTAAAAAATACTGGCATCTGTCATTTAACTCATCTTTTATCTGCTCTACAGCATGATCAAGAATATTCTTTGGAGTTACATAGTGAGTTTTTGGAAAGATTGTGGTTCTGGCTAACTTTTGGAAAGTCTCACCTGTTAGAGGATCAAAGGTTTTAATAGACTCGATCTCATCATCAAATAATTCTAGTCGCACAGCATATCCATCAGAGTCAGATGGATAGATATCAATCACATCTCCCCTTACTCTAAAGGTAGAACGGGCAAAACCTAAATCATTTCTTGTATATTGAAGATCTGACAGACGTTTTGTGATCTGCTCTTGAGTTATCTGTTCACCAACAGATACATGCAGCATCATCTTTAAATAAGTTTCAGGTTCACCTAAGCCGTAAATAGCTGATACAGAACAAACTACAATAACATCTTTACGCTCCATCAGAGCCTTAGTTGCAGAAAGACGCATCTGATCGATGTGATCGTTTACCTTAGCATCCTTTTCGATAAAGGTATCAGATGAAGGAACATAAGCTTCTGGCTGATAATAATCATAGTATGAGACAAAGTACTCAACAGCATTTTCTGGGAAGAACTCTTTCATCTCACCGTAAAGCTGAGCTGCTAAGGTTTTATTGTGAGATAGGATCATGGTAGGCTTGTTAAGCTTTGCAATGACATTTGCCATGGTAAAAGTCTTACCAGATCCGGTTACACCTAACAGAGTTTGAAATTTATCTCCTTGGTTAAAACCATTAACCAAGGATTCTATAGCTTCAGGCTGATCGCCTGTAGGCTTATATTGAGAATGTAATTTAAAATTCATATGTCAAAAGCAAACGGAAGACAAACTGATTATAGTTCTCATGTTAGCAAATGGAATTCCACTTGCAATCACATATCTGAAAAATCCTATAAAATAATCAATAACAATCTTCACTAAAGCTCTATACTTTATAGTGAACTTGTTGATAGATAAAGGTTCAAGGCTATTTAGTCAGAATAACTAAACTTCACGTTAGTAAATGTAGAGTAAAGCAAGATAGATTAATCAAGATAGATTAATATTGTGGAACCGTATTCATTGAGATAAAAATCACATTATTAACAAGACAAAACAAAATTAATGTGATCAATAGTCAAAGTTTATAGTAAATTACGCAACACAATAGAGAATGGACTTTTGTTTTGATATTTGCGGTGCGTAAATTGTGCCATTTTCATATAGCATTGTTTTATTGGTATAAAATTCATATAAAACAAGGCAATAACAGTAAAGTTACAACGTTAATAAAGTTATTCTCTTAATATAAGAAAAAAAATATATATAACAATCAATGAATACACAAAACCGTCATTTAGAAATAAAGACCAAGCTTGCTGGATCTCAGACTCTTGAAGAGGAATTGTCGTTAAAAGAAAAGACTGATCCCAAACTTCTAGGTTCTTTTGACAAACTGTGTGCCCTGCCATGTGACATTGCAACTTTGTCTGTCTCAAATGATTGTATTATCTCTGACTATGTCGATTTTCACGGTACAAACAAGGTGAATAATGCAAAAGCCAACTACCAGGAGCTTATTTCATCTTTGGGAAAATTGTTTTAGTTAGAAACGTATGTATACAATAGTTTTACAAGGTTTAAATCACTTTACTGGAGTTAGTTCATTAGCTGCAGCTATGACTTATTCTTTGTCATTGCAGGGACTAAAGACAGTATGCATTGATGCTGATAACAGTAGAAATTCAGTAAGTTCTTCCCTTTTATTTGGTCTTGAAAGACAAGATTACGGTTTTTTAAACGCCTTAAAAAACAATTCTTTTAATAAAGACAATAACAATTTACTATTCAAATATTCAGAAAACGCTTATTTCATTCCTTTTGGAAATTCTGTTGAACTTATACAAACACCTGACAATTGTATATATACAGCAAACACTCTAATTAAAGCTCTTGATGCTTTTAAAGCTATCAATTTTGTAGTCATTGACGCCGGTAACAGAGAATCACAATTTGCTAAAGCCTTAGCTTCTATTTCAACTATGACGGTTACAGTCATTGAAGCAGAGCAAAATTCCTTAGTCAGATTGAACAGCATTGAAGTTCAAGACAATGAGTATTTTCTTGTAAATAAGATTTTGGCCTCAAGTAAGATCATGAATGATGTATTCATGCTTATGAAAAAAAGCAAGGTTGGTAACTGTATTTTAAATTCTGCAATTGAATTGGATGAATCAGTAATTGACGCCAACATGCATCAAGAACCATTCTCAAGATTTCTGCCAATAAGCGCCTCAACTAATGCCTTAGAACGAGTACTCTTTGACATCATTCTTATCTGTAAAAATGTAGGAGCAGAAGAATAATGTTACAAAGGGTTAGAGATGAGGCTATAAATCCTCTTGATTTATATGACAGCTGGAGGCTGAACGGTGCTAAGAAAATCACCTGTTTAGTAAATTTCTTCTTTCTAACTCTTGTGTTAGCAATTCTCCCTGTAGAGAACAGATACTATAAAAATTTAAGACAGCACTTTTATTTCTTTTATCCTCAAATTCAAAGAAACAGACCTAAGTTATTAGATCCTCTAAGAATACTTATTCAAACTGTATTTTTACTTTTTGTAAGATTTGATCCTAAAAAAGGACAGCGTAGTGCTCAAGCTGTCAACGTGCTGGTTGAATTTTTTAGAAAGTACATAGGAGAGCCTGTACTTAAAAAGGTTACCAGACTCACTGTAAAAGTTGACGATAGAGCAAATTCTAAAAAAGGCATTCTTTTGAATAAAAAGAATTATGTACTTTTAAGAGTTTTACTCGTAGGCTCACTATTGAGCTGTATCCTTGCTGTAACACAGCCTTTTGATGTTACTTATCAGTTAATCTTCGTGGGACTGATGTGGCTTTTGGCGGTTCTTTTAAAGCCAGTAAAGAATAATGTCGCCCTGATGTTGCTGATTTTTATCTCAATCATCATTTCAACTCGTTACATCTACTGGCGTATTACCAAAACTGTACTGCTCACAGATCCTGTAACTGCAGTATGCGCGCTCTTACTGTTAGCTGCCGAAATCTATGCCTATATAGTCTTGGTTTTATCCTATTTTCAGGTATGTTGGGTCTTAGACAGAAAACCATATCCCCTGCCCAAAGATACCAGTCTATGGCCTACTGTGGATATTTTTATACCAAGCTACAATGAACCTCTTGAAGTAGTAAAACCTTGTCTTTTAGCAGCACTTGATCTTGACTGGCCTCAGGATAAGTTAAAAGTGCATATGCTAGATGACGGTACCAGAAAAGATTTTGAAAATTACTGCAAAGAAATTGGTGTTAACTACATCATAAGAAAAGAGCATAACCATGCAAAAGCCGGTAACATCAACCATGCTTTGACCGTAACTAATGGTGAGATTATCGCCATCTTTGACTGTGACCACGTACCTACAAGGGCTTTCTTACAGATGACTGTAGGTTGGATGGTTCATGATCAGAAGATAGCTTTAGTGCAAACACCTCACCACTTTTATTCTGATGATCCTTTTGAAAAGAACCTTTCAATTAAGGGTGATGTTCCAGCTGAAAATTCACTCTTCCATGACTTCATTCAAAAAGGTAATGATACCTGGAACGCAACCATGTTCTGTGGTTCGTGTGCCATCATCAGACGTAAGCCATTAGAAGAGATTGGTGGTATTGCAGTAGAAACTGTTACTGAAGATGCTCATACCTCATTAAGATTAAACAGAAAAGGTTATTCATCAGCTTTTATTAGTATGCCTTTAGCAGCTGGTCTTGCAACCGAGTCACTTGCCGATCACATCAATCAACGTATTCGATGGGCTCGTGGTATGGTACAGATTTTTAGAATTGATAATCCTCTGTTTGGTAAAGGACTTACCATTCCACAGCGTATCTGCTTTGCTAATGCGATGATCCACTTCTTACATGGACTGCCTCGTATTATCTTCTTGTTAGCGCCTCTACCATTTCTGTTCTTTAATGTATACGTAATTTTCGCCTCAGGTCTTATGATCTTTGCTTACGTGTTACCACATATGGTTCACTCAACAATTACCAATCAAAAGATTCAAGATAACAAGCGCTTCTATTTCTGGGGAGTTATCTATGAGACGATTTTGTCCTGGTACATCACTGTACCTACCCTTGTGGCTTTAATTTCACCTAAACACGGAAAATTTAACGTAACAGCTAAAGGCGAATCCAATGAGGAAACCTATTTTGACTGGACCGTGTCAAAGTCATATATCTTTTTGATTATTTTAAACTTTGCAGGTCTCATCTACGGTTTTTACAGAATTGCAACCGATCCTTATGCAGAGGTATGGATCATTCTTATCAATATTGCTTGGGTTTGCTATAACCTCTTAGTTTTAGGTGCAGCATCTGCAGTAGCATTAGAGAAAAAACAGGTAAGAAGTTCTCCTCGTGTAGCTTGCAACATTAGAGCACAGCTAGAGCTTAAAAATGAGAACTCTATTTCTGTTGTAATTACAGATTTCTCAAAAGAAGGTCTTGGAATCAAACTTCCTACACCTAACTTAGATGGCAAGTCTGTAGCAGATCTCCTATATTTAGATATGCCCTTGCATATCACCATCGCTAATGCTGGTATAAGATACCGCTTTATAGGAACGGTGCGTTTCTTTAACAAAAGCAAAATTGGTTTGAAGCTGCATTTAAACGGCTTAAAAGAGAACATCGAATATATTAGAACCACTTTTGCCTGTGCTGACAGATGGTCACACAGCTTTGAAAATTTACATCAGGATGGATTACTGCATGGTATCCATACCTTGGTTAAATTCGGCCTGAACGGCTATTTAAAAATGATAAAAAATGCTCCTCCTGTTTTCAGAGAGGTGCTTTTTGTGATTGTGCGCTCAATGCTTTTTGTCTTCAGTCTGTTACCACAGCCACTTGATCTGACAAAAGATCTGCCATTGAACAGACAGCTTAACAAGACAGAGTGTTAACGGAGTACTTATGCTATCTAAATCTTATAAGTTAGTAACAGCACTATTACTTGCAACCTATGTAACTACTGGTGCTTATGCAGCTGACAAAGTAAAAAAAGAAGAGTCTAAAGAAGCTATTACAGTTGAAAACGTTACTCCAGTAAGAATTGAATCAATTCCTAGCACTGTAACCAACTACCCTTTATCAAGTCTTGACTGGGTTGATCCTAGCGGTGGCTTAGGTCTATCAGGTGTTACCCCTAAAAGAAGCCTGCATTTTTCAATTAAGAAAGATGAGTTAATCACTGACTCAGCTCTGCTTCTGTACTACACTCCATCTCCATCTTTAATTCCTGTAAGATCACAGCTAAATGTTTACCTAAATGGTCTTTTAGTAAAAACTCTGCCAATTGAAAAAGTTGATTTAGGTAATAAGGTAGAAAAGGAAATACCTCTTGATCCTCGAGCTATTGGAGACGACAACATCATTGAATTTGAGTTTATAGGTCACTATACGGATATCTGCGAAAACCCAGTAGACTCAACCTTATGGTTAAACATCGGTGCAGCTTCAAACTTAAGATTAAACAAGCAAAAACTACATATTGCTAATGATTTAGCTAACTTTCCTGTACCTTTCTTTAATATAACTACCTCAGATAAAACTGTACTGCCAATTGTATTTGCAACAGTTCCTGATGAAAGCACAATTAAGGCTGCTTCAATCGTAAGTTCATATGGTGGCGTACTCACCAAGTGGAGAGGTATTGATTACCCTGTTTTTATTAACAGTCTACCTGATGATGGCAATGCTATTGTCTTTATAACTAATGACAATCGCCCATATTTCCTGCAGGAATATCCAAAGACTGATGTTCCTGCAATTGAAATGGCAGATATTCCTTCAACACTTACAGGCAAGATGCTGATTGTTTCAGCTCCTGATTCTGAAGGACTAGTAACTGCAGCAAAAGCTTTAGCAATGGGTAACGTTCTTTTCAACGGTCCTTTGAGTAAGATTTTAGAATATAAGGAAATTGAAAAGAGAAAACCTTATGATGCACCAAACTGGATTGATACTTCAAAAAAGGTAACCTTTGGCTCTCTTGCTACCTATGACGAACAATTAAGTTCACAGGGCTTTAAACCTATACCTATTAACTTAGAGCTGAACTTACCACCAGATCTGTACTTTGTGAATGGTTCAAGAATTGATATGAACCTTCTGTATAAGTACTCTAAGCCATCTCCTTTAGGAATGTCTCAGTTAAGATTCTTAGTTAATGATCATTTACTAAGATCATACCCATTAAAACCAGAAAATGAGTCTGATGTCATTACTGAGAATATGCCTCTTTTAGGCACATTAAACTTGTTTACCAAGTCAAAGGTTGAAACTTCATTCTTAAAACCAATGAACAAGTTAACTTTTGATTTTAATTACTCAATGCTCTACACCTCAAAGGTTAACGAGTGTACTACTCAGTTACCTATTCCAAATCGTGTAGAAATTGATCCTGCTTCAAACATAGATTTCTCAGGCTTATATCACTTTACTTTAATGCCAAATCTAGAGTTGTTCTGGAAGAGTGGTTACCCATTCTCAATCTATGCTGATTTACAGGAAACTGCAGCTGTAATCACCACTCCAGCTGATACTAGTGATTTATGCGCTCTATTCAATACATTAGGCAGAATTGGCGCTCAGTTAGGCTACAGTTCAACTAATATTGAAATTGTTACCGATATTTCAGAAAAAACTGAAGACAGACTTGCCCTTAAAGATATTTTAGTGATAGGTCAGGTGCCAGATTTCTTAAAGACTGATGATAATGCAACCTTAGTGTTAAATAAGACTCGTCAGGCAATTTCAACCTCATTTAACAATCAGATGCCTAGCAGTTTTTCTAGTGAAAAGAGAGATGTTACCCAAAAGATGACTGCTCAAAGCTCTGAAGGTTTAGGTGCAATTATTTCATTCAGATCACCGCTTAACAAAGATAAGACTGTAGTTGCAATTCTCTCTGACAGTCCATCCGGTATGGAAATTGTAAATGAGAACCTTATTCTAAATGCCTCATCTAGTGAAGCTCGTGGATCTATTACCCTCTTTAAAGAAGACAGAAGCAGAAGCTTTGATGTTGGTGAAAGCTATTATGTAGGTGATTTACCTTGGTATCAGCGTGTGTACTACGTAATGCTTGATAATCCTTGGATGTTGATGATTTTGTCACTATTCAGCTCAGTAGTATTCTGTATAATCTGCTATAAGGTTTTAAAGAGAATTCAAAAGGCAAGATTATTAAAGAAGTCACAGAGAAAGGCCCAATAAGGACACAAGTTATGACAATTAAGAAAACTCTTTTATCTTTAATTCTCTGTACTTGTGTTGCAAGTGCTAATGCAGGCAATTTGTACAGTTATGATAAGTACCTTACTTACCATTATGGTCAGGGCAGAATCACTGAAAATGCCAAGGCAGAGGATACAATCTTTGCAAAATACCAAGCTTATAACCTGTTTTTTGCAATTGTTGACACAAACAAAGAATTGTTTGCAACCTTGCTGCACAATTTTGAGAGAATCCTATGCATGGGATCTGTGGATTTATATATTCCCAATAAAAGCTCAACATTAGGCCAAAACAGTGATACTTTCGATGTTGGTGCAGCCCTATTTACAGCTTATTCTCTGTTAGAAGCTTCAGAAAAATTTTCTGAACCAGAATACAAGAGTAAAGCGCTGAACATCATAAAATGCATTAAAACCAATTTTGTTGTAAAAAATGAAATCTTAGGTGAGCTTATAGTTTCAGCTTATGATAAAAATCAGAACCTTTTCATTAGACCATCTGATTTTCCTTTGTTTGTAGTGCAAAGATTATCTGAACTTGATCCTGATCTGAAACAACTCTTACATAACTCATATGTAGCCATTGTAAAAGGTGCAGGAGACGGCTTTGTAGCAGACGAGCTTCAATTCAATGCCGATGGCAATCTTGTCATTAAGAAAAATACGATTGGAGCCGCTGATGCCCTGAAGTTTTATTTATTCTTAAATATTAGTTCAAAGGCTGATGCTAACTTTAGGTTATTAAAACCTTTATATGACAATATGGAGAAATCTTTAAATAAAGATTTAAAGGCTCCTTTAGAGTACAATTTTTTTGATAAAGTAGAAAGTGGTGATGGCTCAATTGCCTATACAGCCGCCTTAATGCCAGATGCTAAAGGAAAAATAAAAGATTATTTAAGAACAAAACTTAAAAGTTATGTATTTAAACCTCATGACTTTTATGCTCATACATTAGCTCTCTTCTCATTAGGCTATGACAGAAACTGTTTTTCATTAGCGCCTGATGGCAGGATTGTGGTTAAACATTAGTTCAGAATAGATTAGTTGTTCAGAATAGATTAGTTGTTCAGAATAGATTAGTGCTTTTATAAGTTTTATGAAATTTTTGCGATTACTTTTTTTAGCAAGCTCTCTAGCATGCTTAGCGTCATTTAGCGCTCAGGCAAGTGACGGCTTGTCTTTAAAAAAAGAAGATCTGCACATTAAGATGGAACAGCCAAATCTACCTGCAACTAAGAACTATGAGTATTTAGAACAGATTAAAAAGCTAAAAAAGAGTCAGGATTATGCTAAGAAAACTTATAATCCAACTCTTGAATTAAATGCTTTAGAAAAACTTGCCCTTATCTCAGGCCGTTCTTCAAAAGAATACCTGATTGCTTATGTTCGCTTTAAGGTAAATCAAGGTGGCAAAGCTAGAGAAGAAGCTAAAGAAGCAGTAGACAAATTGTGCAAAATGGGCAAATACACCTATGAATGTATTCAAGGTAAAGCCCTTTATGATATTTCATCGCCTCAGATGAAAATCAAGCTTCAATCTTTTAACATGCATGAAACTAACCGCGACTATGAAGCAGCGGTAAAAGACATGAATGAGCTTATGGGCATTCCTCTTGAGCATTCTTTGAGACATCGTTACTTTGTGATGATGGGTAATATTGAAGGAAGAGAGAGGGAAGCCATCACTGGCTTGGAAGCTATCTTAAAAGAAGATCCTACTGACAGTACTTTCAAGTTTGAAGTAAAAAAAGACATCAATACATTCAAAGCACAATTGCTAGCTAATCAGGCTATAAAAGTAATTGATGATACCAAACAGTCTACAGTTGCTCAAAATAAGCTAAAAAAAGCAATCAGCATTGATCCTGACAACTCTAATGCTTCTTACTGGAAAGAAATTTTAAGCTACAGCACCTACTACAGAATGATTGAACAGGCTGACAAACTGCTTGAACAAAATAATGTAAAAGCAGCCTCAGCTCTATATCTAAAAGCTACAAACATCTTAAAAGACAGTCCTTATGCTTATGTAGGATTAACCAGATGTGCTGTTTTAGATAAAGATGTGCCTTCCTTTGAGAAATACTCAAATTTAGCGATTACAAATTCTAAAAAAGAATCAGATGCTGAAAGAAAGAGAATTGCCACTTCCATGGTCACATTAAAAGGCAATCTCTATTCAAATATTGCAGATGACTATCAGCAAAAAGGTGATAGAGAGAATGCTGTTTTCTATTACATGAGAGCCTTAAAGATAGACAACTCCTCTGTATGGAATGCTTATGCTTTATCTAACTTACTTTTAGATAAAGGTGATCGCTACACTGCCTTAAAGACTATTGATGAGGTATCACCTTCTGTTAAAAATACATCTGAATATGCTTTCGCTCATGCATTGATCTTAGATAAAACTGGAGACACAAAAAAAGCTTTTGAAGTCTTAAGCCCGTATAAACATACAAGTCAGAGTATCGATGAGAATATCGAACGTTTTGAGCAGACTTTAGCTTTAGAAAAAGCAAATAAACTTTATGCTTCAGGTGATCTTAATGGGGCTATAGAAGCTATTGAAAAATACAAAGTTCCTTATATTGAAACAACCAAAGCACAATACCAGTATGAAGCAGGTGATCTCTATCATGCTGTAGAATCTTTAAAAGATGCTATTGCTAAAGATAATACTCAAACCTATTCAAAATTACGTTTAGCTCAGATTTATCATGAATTAGGTGATGATGAGAACGCATCTGCTGTAGCTTTATCCTTAAAAGAAGAATCATCAAACTTGTCTTTGGATAATCAGAGAGCTTTAGGTGAATTATTCTCAGATCTTAAAAGATTTGATGATGCCATTGCTGTATATGAAACAGGCTTAAAAAATAACAGCCTAGATCATAACCTTGAAGATTCAGCTTTAGTTTTAGATTTAGTAACCTCATCAAATAACAATAAAACAGCTAATAACTTTAAGGCACAGGATCTTGAAGTGTCTGAAAGTGAAAAGCGTATGACCAAAGCTTGGATGCAAAGAAATATTGCGGTAATTGAAGGTGATATTTATAAGAACGGAACCAAAGCTTTAGAAGACTACAGAAAAGCTCTGGCTATTTATGATGACAAGATTGGTCTTTACAGTGATGACAAGCTTTACACTAAAGCATTAAGAACTCCTGATGATCCACAGGATTGGCTGCGTCAATCAATTGCCTCTCGTGGTGCTGAATACTATCAGGAGCATAATACTGTAATTACTGATGCCATTAGATTTATTAGAGATTCAGGTCATGGAGGTTACTCTGATAACAAAGGCTTTATCAATGTCTTAAATATCTCTTTCCATATGTTAAGTGGCAGAGTAGCCTTCCAAACCGACAGAACTGTAACCGATGCTGGAACCTTAACTGGTGGAGCCTATAACGATATGTTTGGTTCATGCTTTGCTACAGGTTGTAATGATTCTTCAAAACACAAAAGAAGTATCAACACTTATGCCCTATCTTATGACAATGAAGTATTCCATATAGATGTCGGTACAGCTCCAAAGATTTCAGGCAACAAAGTTACCTCCAATGCTCTTGTAGGTGGCTTTAGAACCTATTTTGATTATAAAGACTGGTCATTTACTCCATATGTATACCACAGAGCTGTAGATAATTCTCTACTCTCATACTTTGGTGACAGAGATCCTGTAGATGGCAAGTTATGGGGCGCTGTTAAGAAGACAGGTGTTTCTCTTACAGTAAGTAACTATATCAATGAATATTCAGGTATCTGGCTAAAAGGCGGTATAGATGTCCTAAAAGGAACAGATGTAGCCTCAAACACCAAGTTCTCTTTCATGGGAGGATATTACTTCCATTTAATCCACAGACCTAATGAGAGATTAACCCTCTCCCCTAGTGCTATGTATATGCACTACAACAAAGATCTGTCAGGTTATACATTCTCACAGGGTGGTTACTATTCACCTCAGCAGTACTATTCAACCTCACTATCATTGGCTTATATGAGAAGATATGACGATTTTTCATATTCAGTTGAAGCTTCATTGTCATTAAGCCATGCTTCAACCGATAGTATTAACCGTTATCCATTAAAATCAAAATATTATTTGGCAGAAGACTATGATGCTGTAACTACTAAAAGTTCATCTACTACTATAGGTGGCGGTATCACTGCAGTTGCTGAAAAGCGCTTTGGTAGCCACTTCGTATTAGGAGCTCAGTTAAAAGCAATCAAATCTGACGATTACTCTCCTTTAAACGGAACTTTATACTTTAGATATTACATGGATGCCTGGGAGGGAGATTTACCAATGCCTCCTTCAGGACCTACCCCTTATGTGGAGTGGTAAACAATGGATTTAGGCATTAATAATCTAATTTCACAGCTTCAAGAGTTTCAGCAAAACGGTTTCTATCTTTTAACCACTTCAGGTAAGCAGATAGCTGTAAATCTTGCATTAAACTGTTTATATCACAACAGTAACGAAGACTGTTTAAGGTTTTTTATAACAGGTGGAATTGAACCTCAAAAGATGCTCTCATATCTAGAGAATAAAGATATGGCTTCATCTATTAAAGCTCATGTTTATGAATATAATGAGAACACACTTGATGTTACCAAGATTGTAAAAGATCTCTTGTTACAGAAGGTAAATGATGAAAAATCATTAGTTGTACTTTTGTTACAGGACAGTCTTTTAACTAAGCTCTCAAAAAGACAGTTGCAACATACCTTATTATCTTTAGAAGAGTTTGCTACTGAGTACTCTCTATCGGTTGTGCTCATTACCCATGGACTGTTTGAAAACGATCTTGTAAAAAGACTTTTAAGTGAAAGTAATCACTACTCAGGATTGGTTTCTTTTACAGACAGACCAAATGGTATTTTAATGAATACCCTCTTTTGGAGAGAAGCTGACGGTCATTTCATTCAGTCAAACAACCAAATCAAAATTGATGAAAATGGAATTGAGATAGTAGTACCTGATACTAGTCTTATTGCCTCAATAGATGAAAATACCTGTTACATTACTGATAACACATTCACTCCAGACAGTGCCGTTTACAGCAATGTAAAAAGATTTAACTCTAATCATGAGCTTTTTGCTGATGCCATTGAAAATGCGACAGCAGCATCTGTATTCTTAACTGTTACCTCACGTGAAACCATTGATGAAACAGCTGAATATGTTTATAAGCTGAGAACAGCCAGAGGAAGCAACCTCAAGATCATCGTAATTGAAAAAGTAAGAGGCATTAGAGCTAATTCAGAACAGTTTTTAATTACTTGCGGCGCTAACTTTATCTTTGAAACTGATGCTAAAGGCACTTACATCAATGCGATGCTGCCTACTCTAAAAACACTAGTATTCCAAAAGAATATCAGTAAGAGCTTTAATGAAATTAAAGATAACTACCACTTGATTGATAATGAAGGTAAAGGATTTTTGATGCCTCAGGACTTTATTTTAAAAGTGCAGAATTTAATTTCACATAATCTTGAAGGATCTAATTTAAGGGGCACTTTAGCAAAGCTTACTGTAAAAGACGGACTTACCGAAAAGATGTGTGTAAGTCAGTTCAAACCTAAGCGTGGTGGTGACTACTGTACCGTTATGCAAGGATTCATTATTCTTTACTTACCAAGTTGCCGTGAAGGTGAGCTTGCCATTACTCTAGAACATACTTTTAATACCCCCCCAGCTACGTTATTTAAGACTTGCTCTGCTGTATATACATATCAGGAAATCGTTTCAGAAATCAAAGATCTTGGATCAACTGAGTTTGATTCCTTTGAAGATGTAAACATCATGCACGAAATCATCATTAAACAAAGACAAGAAGAGTTGATGAAAAAGAAAGCAAAGAGTATCTATGACTTAGCAGATACTTCTCTTGTAACAGCAGTTCCTGTATCCATGAATGAATTGTGGAAGGAAGAACAAGATGCTTGATACTCTACCATTAACAGATATCGTAGAACTGGTTGCATTATGTGGAGTTTTATTTATTCCATTAGGTTTCTTTTTGAGAAAAACTTTTGATAAATATCGCCTGATTTTCAGAATATCAACAAAATTTCGCTCAAAATTAAAAGACAAAGGCACTTTTAAAGACTTCATTAAGAAATAAAAGTATGAAAACTGAGCTTAATGCGATACAGCCAAAAGTAGTATTTAGGGGATCTTTATTTTTCGCCTCTTTATACATTTTTAAAGTAGGTCTGTACTTAACTGGTTTTATTGATTTTTCCTTACTGCTAAACCTCTTAGGTTTTACAGCCGTTTGTCTTCATTTTAAGCATAAATACCTCAACAAGCTCTACAGAACAATAGCGGTTATCTTAACCTTCGCTCTGTTTTATCATGACAGCTATCTGCCTTCTGTTGAACAGATGATTGCTCAAAGAAACAACCTTACTGATTTCTCTTTAGGATATATAGTCGAGTTTATTGAAGGCTTTATAAACTTAAAAATGATCTTTGCTTTTATACTTGCGATCATCATTTTGTATTTTTCCTCAAGATTTGTAAGAGTAATTACGGTTACTTATGTGCTTATTATGGCAACAGTAGTAACTCCTGACGATTTCTTTAAAAACATTATTGATAACGATGACAGTATTAAGGTTAACGAAAACTTTATCGCAAATAAAATCAATAAAGGTCTGGTCGAGCAAAGAGGTAATTTCACCAAAACCAATCTGCAACGTTATTTAGAAACTTTCTACGAAAAAGAAAGTGAAAGAAAGATTGATTTTCCGACTCATTTAAGAAAAAACTTCAAACCATTTAATATTGTAGTTTTACAAGTAAATGGCATGTCTAACAAAGATCTCTATGTACATAATGCTAAAGAGCATGCTGTATTAAAAAGATTTGATATCTATTTAAGTGATTTTAATTCTGCTACTACAGACAAAAATGAGGCTACTTTACGTTTATTTGACGCTGTATGCGGTCAGAAATCTCGTGATGAGCTCTTAAAAGACAATAAAAACTGCTCACTGTTTAGAGCATTAGAAAGATTAGGCTATTCTGGACAGTATTTATTTGACAGAAAAGAAGATAACCTGAAAGTTGCTAAATTCTTACAAGAAAAAACTGTTTTTCCTCAAGCTAAGATTGAGACTAAAGAAAAGCCCAATCAGTTACTCTCAACCTTAAATCGTATTGATGTTATGAATGAGTACATTGAAGCTCAAAGATTAGAGCATAACAATCAGATGTTTTCATTTTTAAGAACAACACTTGCAGACAATGTACGTAGTGAAACTGAATACGATTTGATATTAAAGAACTTTTTATTAAATCTTGATAAATTTGTAGATTACTTATCAGGACTTCCTAACGATACCCTGTTTGTACTTATACCTGCAGATGGATCTGCACTGCAGGGTGATAGAACTCAGTTAAAAGGAGTAAAGGAGATCCCATCACATACTCTTACAAATGTGACCGCAATGGTTAAGTTTATAAGTCACAAACAGAGAGCTTCAGCTATCAATGTAACCTCTCCTACAAGCTACATGGGTATTGCTCATTTAATCAAGAGAGCTATTGATGGCAACATCTTCTATGAAGACAATGTGATGTCAAATTTAGCTTTAACTGAAGATCTGTCTCAGACCTCCCCTGTATCAGAAAACGAGCAAGCGGTATTTTTAAAGTTTAAAGATCGTTTCTTCTACAAGAGTGCATCTGAGGACTGGACTCAATATACAGAGTAGTTTATTACATATTAAAAAAACAAAACTTCTTTTAAAGAAGTAAACAAGACAACAATCAGCAAACATAAGTTAAATAAAACGAAGAGATTAGGCAGTATGTTTAAGGCTTTAAAGAAAATTCCTCAAAATAAGCTTTCATTTTCCTTAAGAATTGGAAGTTTAGCGGGAACTTATTTTCTATTTAAATTCGGACTCTACTTTATGGCCATGTCTGGATTTGATTTTGCCTTCAATTTTGTGCTCTTTTTACTATGTCTGTTTTCATTTAGACAAAAGACTTTAAATAAACTTTACAAGAGCTTTTTAATTATCTCTGGACTGCTATTGCTTTATCATGACAGCTACCTGCCTATGTTCACACCGCAGGTTATTTATGAGGAAAAAGGCTTTACTGGAGTATTTGAGCTAGTATCTACATTTATCACAGAATACTTTGATTTTTCCTATTTTGGGCTATTCATAATACTGTTTATTGCAATATTCTTCCTAAATGACTTTTTAAAGATAACTTCTTTTGTAATGGTTGGATTTATTACAGTATCTGCGCTTAATATTTCAGCTTTGAGTGTATCTAAAGAAGCTAATTCTCAAGCTGTGCAGAATGTAGTAGCAGACAGCGCTGATATTCCTCCTCAGATAGGAACAGCCGACAGTCAGAGCATCGAGAATTACTTGCAGACATTTTTAGAGCTTGAAAAACAGCGTATTGTCACCTTGCCTTCTGCCCTTCCAGAGCAATTTACACCGTTTGACATTGTGATTGTAAATATCTGTTCTATGGCAACAGATGATATTGAGGCATCTAACCTTTTAAAGCATCCTTTATTTAGAACTTTTGATTTTAGTTTTGAAACCTTTAATTCTGTATCCTCATATTCAACACCATCTTCATTAAGACTGTTACGATCTAACTGTGGTCAAATGACTGAATCTCAGATGTATAAAGAAAGAAGATCTGAATGTGAACTTATTACCTCATTAGAGCAGTTAGGCTATCAAAGTGAGGTCTATTTTGACCATAATGGTAAGTACGGCGACTATTTAAAGACCTTACATGATTTAGGTGGACTAAAAGAGAATATCCATGATCTTTCAAAGCTTGCTGTAAAATACAATGCCTTTGACGGTAGCGCCATTAGAAGTGATGCAGATTTATTTACAGCATATATAAATAACGTTGCCAATAACGGTAGCGTCAATAACATTACATTTATGAATCTCTTATCCCTTCATGACGGTAATAGACTTGCTGGCGAAAAGAAATCTCAAAGCTATGCTCCTCGTTTAAAGCTCTTATTAGATGATCTTGAGGATTTTATTGAAAACATCAAAAAGTCTAAGAGAAATACTATCTTTATCATGGTGCCAGAGCATGGAGCTGCCATCCGTAGCGATAAGATGCAGATAGCAAAGCTAAGAGAAATACCTACAGATAAGATCACCAGAATTCCTGTAGGTGTAAGTTTCTTAGGTGCACAGAGAAATCCTGTAGGTGGCGGTATAGCTAAGGATCACAAGACAAAGAGGATCAAAGGATTCTATAGCTATTTAGCTATTTCTGAGATTGTAAAGCGCTCAATTGAGGACAATGTCTTTGCTAACAATGAAGAAGAGAGCAAAACAGATAAGATTGAAGATATTTTCTACGATTTACCTCAAACAGCATTTATTGCTGAATCAACTAATGCTTACTATATGAATTTCCAACATCAGGACTTTTATAAGTTAAAGGGTGAGCATTGGGAAAAATACATAAAGTAAAAGAAGGCATTTATATCGCTTTTATAAGCTAAATATCGTTTTGATGATTGTTTTATAAAAAATTTTTTACCAAAAAGTGTTGACACCATTACACTTTGTCTTTATAATCATCTGCGTTTTCACGGTGTTCCTCCTTAGTTCAGTCGGTAGAACGGCGGACTGTTAATCCGTATGTCGCAGGTTCAAGTCCCGCAGGAGGAGCCATGAAAAACAACAATCTATTTTTGGAGTTCCTCCTTAGTTCAGTCGGTAGAACGGCGGACTGTTAATCCGTATGTCGCAGGTTCAAGTCCCGCAGGAGGAGCCAAAATAATCAAGGCAACCATTAGGTTGCTTTTTTTATTCCTTCTATCTCGCATTTTTTAAATCTTCTTATTGAATTTTCTAATGAAAATTTTATGATGTTAAATATATTAGATAAGGAGATAACCATGTCAAAAGCTTTAATTGTATATACTCAGGGAACAGAAGACATTGAGTCTACTGCTGTATTAGATATCTTAAAAAGAGGCGGTGTAACTGTAGTAACCGCATCTGTAAGTGCAGATGGTTCTCGTTTGGTAAACCTAGCTCATGGATCCACCATCTTATGTCAGCAGAACATTGAAGATGTTAATGAGGACTTTGATCTTATCGTCGTTCCTGGTGGGCCTGGTACTAAGAGTTATTCAGGCTGTCAAAAGCTAATTGATATGTTAAAGTCTCAAAAAGAAAAGAAAGGACTAATTGGAGCTATCTGTGCTGCTCCTGGATTCATTCTCTATTCATGCGGTATTTTAAAGAATACTGAAAAAGCATCAACCTACCCTGGCTGTGAGTGTGGAGCTAAATTCAGTGAAAAGCCTGTAAGTGTAAATCCTGAAGAAAACATCATTACAGGTCGTGGTCCTAACTATGCAATTCCATTTGCTTTGGAGTTGTTAAAAGCTCTTGAGGGTGAAGCTAAGGCTAAAGAAGTGGCCGACGGAATTTTATTTAACGAATAAGCTTAATTGTCGTAAATCACGAAATTGTGAGCTTTAATCGAGTAGGAGGAGAGATTAACTCCCACTCCTCTCACAACACCGTACGTGCCGTTCGGCATACGGCGTTTTCCAAACAATAAAAGGTTGGAGCCTAAATATTAGCTCTGACCTTCAACTAGGCTAATACTAAACCATCCTTCTTCAAGCAGTGTTTTCTTACTTAGAGCTTTGTTGATTAGCGGAGTCATTGACATTCTCCAGTATCTGTTAGATGTATATGCATACTCTCCAAACAGTGGTGCAGATTTACACCTCTTCTTGATTTCCTCATATCTCTTGGAAGCTTTCTTCCATTGTTTCCACAATAACTGTCTAATGCGACGTCTAATCCATTCATCAGTTCGAGTAGCCCAATATGTAGGTATTGCACCTTTAAAATAGTTTACCCATCCTCTGATGAAGACTTTTAGACGTTCTTTGACTACATTGATACCACCTTTGGCTCTGCGGTCTAAAATCTCTTTTATATTCTTAGAGAATTTAAGACGTTTCTTTTCATGGACAATAGCAAAGTACTTTTGCGTGGGACGTAACTCTTTCTTCTTTTGGCTTACCTTTAAAGCCAAAGCCTAGAAATTGCGACTTCTCACATGCATGCAGTATCTTGGTTTTATCTTTATTAACCTTGAGAAATAGCTTTTCTTCAACAAACTTTGTCACGTTTGCCAATATGCGCTCAGCTGCTTTTCTACTGCCACATAATATGACCATATCATCAGCATATCTTACGAACTTAATCCCTCTGCTATCTAGCAATTGGTCAAGTTCATTTAATATGATGTTAGCAAGTACTGGACTTATTACGCCACCTTGTGGTGTGCCTATAGTTACCTTCTTACTTACATTTCCATCTTCACTTATTGGAGCTCTTAGAAAACGATGTATCAAAGATATAACTCTTCCATCTTCAATTCTGTCTGATAAGAGTTGAAGGAGCTTACTGTGATTTACAGTATCAAAGAATTTGCTAAGGTCTAAGTCAATTACCCATTCAAGACCACTGTTTAGATACTCTAACGCTCTTGTTATTGCACCATTACAACTTCTTGTAGGTCTAAAACCAAAGCTATTATCAGAAAATACCTTCTCGTACTCTTCAGATAGAACTAAGGCTATTGCCTGTTGCACTAATCTGTCTTTTACGGTTGGTATGCCTAGTGGACGCTGTTCTCCATTGTCCTTTGGAATATACACACGCTTAATAGGTTGCGGTCTATATTTTCCTTCTAGAACCGATTTAGTGATTTCATAGGGGTGCATTTGAATATAGCTTGCAAGTTCGATGGTTTGCATATCATCAACTCCAGCTCCGCCTTTGTTGGATACAACCTTCTTGAAAGCTTTATTCATGTTACCTCTAGCGACTATTCTCTCTAGGGTTATCGGTTCAAAGTTAATGCTACTCATCAGTTATCTATCCACAACAGCTCGACCACTACCTTGTTATTACCCTCACGTTCCGCGCTACTCTCATATCTAGGCGTGCACCTTTGCCCTTATATTATCGGCGTGCAATTCCTTACTGTGGCTACATTGTGTTGCAGTTCCTCCTACTTTCACACTTGTTGGATTTGGTCCTTCACGCATAGTCATCGCTACTACGACCTCGGCTGACTTCTTGCCATTCGTTGTTACTACGGTTTTACCGCTGACAAGATCTCCTCAGGTAAGGGCATTTTCTTTCACTCCATATATCCGCCATCTTTACATAGTATGTTCCGTCTAACTATTGGACTTTGACTTATTATGCAGCCTTATCCACATATTATGCCTAAGATGATTTCTGTACGTCGGACCAGAGCTTTGCTATCCGCTTCTTTCAGCTACCATGTCACCATGACCACCTTGCGGTTTCGCTAAGTCTTCCCGTTAGCGGGCAACTTCGGGACTCACACCCTATAGAAAATGCTCATGCTGAGCACACATAAAAAAGGGAGGCTTTAGCCTCCCTCTTAAAATCTATCAGTACTTACTACTTAAACCATTTGTTGTAGATCTTATCGTAAGTACCATCTTCTTTGATCTTTTTAAGACCTGCGTTAATCTTTTCCATTAAAGCTGTGTTTTTCTTATTGGTTACAATACCCAAGTCTGCAGCACGAACCACACTCTCTGGTACATGAACAAGCTCTTTATCGCCTGTCTGTACTAAATAGAACTGATTTACAGGTGTACCAGTGATAACAGCTTCACAGCCGTGCTTTTTAAGCTCCATATAAGCTTCGGTTACGGTATTAAAGTTTTTCACTTTAGCATCTTTAATGCCTTCAGCTACGATTGCACCAACAGAGCCTAACTGTACACAAACGCCTTTACCCTCTAAAGCTTTCATGTCCTTGTACTTGCCAACAGAATCTTTTCTTACCATTAGATCCTGACCTGCTACATAGTAAGGATCTGAGAATAAAACCATCTTTTCACGCTCTGGGTTCTTAGTCATACCAGAAATAGCTGCATCAATAGAGTTTGATAAGATTGAAGGAATTAAACCGTCAAACTGCATTGATTCAACTACAACATTAAGATCTGCAGCTTTTCCGATAGCATTGATAACATCAATATCAAAACCTACAATTTCTGAAGTTTTATCATCAACAAAACCAAATGGAGCAAAGGTAGGCTCTGTTCCTACATGGATGGTTTCTTGTGAATAAGAATTAAAAGAATACATAGAAACAATAACGCCTAAAAGTGCGCCACATATTTTTGATTTTACTGACATGAGTTTTCTCCATAAAAGATAATGTCAATATTATGGAGCTTTAATGGTTAATTGTCCTTATTTTATGAAAATTGAACTATTTTGCATATAAAGAGTGCATTAGAAAATTTTAATGCTCTGTTTTGTAACTTAATTACAAGATCTCCCACAAAGTTGAAAGGTAAGATTAATAAAGCGTAAGAGATAAAAAAATCAAGAGAGCCTTGATTAAGACTCTCTTTTCTAAGGTTAGCGGAAATGTCTATGATGGTGACCATGTGGACCACGTGGAGGTGGAGCAAAACCTCTTGGACCATTCCAATGACCAGGACCGAACTTACGAGGATGAGGTGGTGGTGGAGCAAAACCTCTTGGACCATCCCAAGGACCAGGACCGAACTCACGAGGAGGAGGTGGTGGTGGAGGTGCGTAGTGAGGACCAGAAGCTGGTGGCAATACCACTACTGAAGGAGGAGGCGGCGGAGGCGCATAATGATGTCCACGACCTGAACTTATTGAAAATGAAGTATCGTCATCATCAAAGTAGAAGCCCATACCAGCTTGCGCCTGAGAAATCAGGCCTAAAGTGATGAGGACTAATAAGACAATCTTTAACTTCATAAATAAACCTTTTGTCATTATCAAAGTTGTTTCAAAAGTATTTTTTTAACTTATATTTCTTGTCTAGAACTAAAGCAATTAGCCTAGATTTCATTTAATTCTGTCTTTTAATAATGCTCTACAAAACGAGGTCTTAAATCATGACCGAATCGGCGTGGAGGAGGAGCCAAGCGATGCTCTGGGCCATCATGTTTTGGCTCAAAATGTGGAGCTGGAGCCACAGGAGCTGAATGGGCACCTGATTTACCTATAGAGATACTAGAATCTCCATCATCATAAAAGAAACCATAGCTTCCATGTGCTGAAGCTACTGATACGCAGCCTAATAAACAAATTGCAGCTAAAAAGTTTCTAACTTTCATATGAACTCCTTTATGGTTATTCATTCTTTATGTCTTTAAGAATAATTAGTTATTCTTAGAAAGAACTTAGCGTTAAGTATTATTTACAGATAGAGTCATCTCATAAATGAATCTTGTGTTTTACAAATACGATAAATAAGCGCTCTTTAAAACGTAAAAATTCAGATTTTAAAATTGTGTAAGGTAAAATTTAACTTAGGATTCGAGTACAAAGTAAGGATAGAGTTGAGCCTGCTTTATTGTGTCTTGCAGGCTCAAAATAGATTAGATATTTGAAGGATTGATAAGATTACTTACCACAAATGCCACCATGGTTTTGAGGCTTTAACCGCACTTAGATCATCTAAGCGGGTGCAGATCTTGCCACAGATAGACTCATTGTCATCAGGCTCTCCCCAATTAGTCTTCATCAGAACTTTAGAAGCGCCTGTTACATGTCCTACCACATAAATGTGGAAACGACCTTCTTTTACAGCTTTTACAACTGATGGACGGAGAACAAGCTGATGAATACATGAGTAAGGGATGATTACGCCCTGTGTTCCTGTAAGTCCATGTAAGCGGCAGATCTTAAAGAAACCTTCTATCTTTTCGTTAACACCACCTACAGGCTGTACGTCACCAAACTGATCGACTGCACCTGTTACAGCCAGATCCTGTCTTATAGGCAAGTCTGCCAAACTTGAAATTACTGCACACAAACCTGTTAATGAGGCAGAATCACCATCGATTTCACTATAGGATTGCTCAAATACTAAGCTTGCAGATACTGGCAGTGGCTGTTCAGAACCAAATTCTGTTGCTAAAAAGCCATTGATGATCATCATTGCTTTAGCGTGAATTTGACCAGCTAGCTCTGCTTTTCTTTCAATATCGATGACGTCACCATCACCTCCAGCTCTTAATGTAGCTGTAATTCTTACAGGCTCACCGTACTCATAAGAGGTACCGGCAGTTTCAATGACACTCAGGCCATTGATTTGTCCTGTAACCTCACCTTTGGTCTCTAATATAATCTGATTGTCTCGATGATTTCTAAGTTCAGATTCAGCTAGAGAATTTACTCTAAAGTCAGCAGCGCCAATAGCCTTTAGAACATCATGTTCTGTAACTATAAAGTCTTCACTGCCATGAGCTTTTAAAGATGCATAGCGATTAGCTTCAATGACTAATGAGAGTAGCTTTGCCTCAGGAATACCTAAGTAGCGTCTGTCACCACTTTGTCTGCATGACCAGATACATAAAAGCCTTATTGCTTTATCATCAAAAGCGTTGACGTGGTACTTTTCACTGTAAGAGGCTACTAACGAGCCCATTAAGGTCATAGCTCCTAGTATTGGATACTCAAGGACAATATCAGCTCGCACAGCATTATCTAATGTCTGCCACATCATATTTAAAGTAGCACAGTCAGTTGCATCACCGCATAGAACCAGCTTTAGACCTTCATTCATCGCAATACATGCATCAGCCATACCGAGCCACTTTGGATGATCAATAAAGTGAGAACAAGGCATAACCACAAAGCCTGGTTCTGTTAAAACACCACTTTCCTTTTCTGAACCGAAAAGCTCAAATTTTGTAGGAGCAATAGCTATAGTAGGTGTAATTGAAGCTACATCTTTGAAAAGGTCACAAGCAATATCAATAGTATCGACACTGGTGCTTCCACATAAGAGCATTACTTTTGATAGAGGGTTATTTAAAAGAGACTTTAAAGCATTACGCGCTCTTAACTGTAATTTAGAAAATGAACGAGATGTAAGATCTTTTGTAGTCTTAAAAGAGTATTCCCCAAGATTAGTTAAAAGATCATTATATTCAAGCTCTAAAACCGCATCTTCAGCATTCTGAGCTTCTGTTGTATTGTCAGTAAAAACGTATTTCAATATGGTTCACCTAAAGTTCTTTAAACTTTATTTATGATTCTGTATTACTTGAGTCTAAATTACTTATGTCTAAATTTCTTGTATATGAAATTCTAGTCAACTTCAAAGCTGTAAATCAAATCTACAGACTGATCAAGTGATGAAATAAATTCAGCATAAAGTCTGCGCATTATCTCATAACGTAACTTAAATTCATTTACAGAATTAAATACACCATAACCATAGGATAATCTAATTCTGTTACTTAAATAGGTTTGTACTTCAACCTGGGTATCGTCACCTGTTCCTGATGAGCCTAACTGCACTCCATCCATACCAAAGATACTTACAACTGAATTTAATATACCTGTAGTGGTGCCTAAACCTAATGTCATTAAAAGTTGAGCACTGCTGTTATCAGAATTACCTGTAACTGTAGACTTTTCAAGTCCATGCCCGTATAAGAGGTATGACAGGATCTCGTTCTGACTCATAGCTGGCATTGAGAATAGGGTGATATTCAAATCGTCACTTCTGCCCTTTACTCTTACACCTGCCACAACATCATCTTCAATTGAGGAAGGATCAACTACAACCTCTGAATTGATTAAAGGTGTAAAGAGATTACCTTTAAAGTTAGCCTCAGCATTGTTTACGATGAACTTATGACCGTAGAGTTCTGCTCTACCATGCTCTAAATAAACTAAACCACTGCCTCTTACAGTATTACTGTCTGTTGCCTTATGGATTTTTACACTACCTAAGACATCAGCTTTTAATCCCATAGCATCAACTTTAACGTCATTTCCAAGATTTACATCCACATCAATAGACATGTCGTTGTTAATGCCATTTTCATTGAGTTTGGTGATCACGCTTTTTAAATTGCTCTCATCATCTACAAAGATCTCATCTTTAGAAGGAGCTATAGCGCTGTTCTCAATGGACTTGAACTTAATTAGGCCTTTTGGAATTTCTACATTGCCGGTGACTTTTAAAATTTTATCTAAGGTAACCTTAGTATGGACATTAGCCTGAGCTTCACCATAGCTTAATAAGAAGATTGGCAGATTGTCAGCATCAACATTAAGCTGACCTAAAGCTTCATTCTCCCAATTTAAATTACCATTTAAACTTGCCTTTGAACCGTTCAAAGACAGATCACCGTCTAAGATACCGGTCGAACCATTAGCTTTAACGGTAATATCAAAGTCATCAACGGTACCTACGTTATAGCTAGGATTTGCACTGCCTTTAACAGAAACTTTTCCAAAGAATAAAGGTTTAGCTAAAGTACCATCTAAAGAGCCTTCAATATTGGCTTTGCCTTTTAGGGAATTTAATGAATTAGTAGATGCTGTAAACAGATCTAAGGACAGCTCTTTTAACTTTACCTTGCCTGATAAGTTTTTCTTATTGTAAGGATCGGCTACATCAGCATGGACTGAGAGTAGTCCATTGTCCTTTTTAAGATTAGCTGTAAGATCGGTTGTAAGTAGACTTGAGTTAGCATTCAAATCAAAGTTTACAGTATCATATGGGAAAATAGATGACTTATAAACTACCACACCGTCTTGAGCTTTAACCTTAGCATTTATTAAAGGCACCTTACCGTTAACACTGATCTCTGAATGTAATGATAAAAGACCTGAAACAAAACTGTCTTTTGGTAAGTACTTTTTAAGCAGCTTTAACTGTAACTTATTTAAATCAACAATGGCTGATACTGAATTAGGAGCAATCCTAATCTCAGAGATATCTAAATTAGCATTACCATCTGTAAGTTTAATCGTACTTACAGAGCCTTTGTGAGTTGCGTTGTTATATGTAAGCTCCACAGGATCAGCAATTGAAATAGGATCAATAACATTGCTTACCACAATAAGGTTAGAGACAGTACCAAAATAAACCTTACTCTTTTTGTTATAGCCACCGTTTGCTGATAGATAGCTTCCTGAATCAGAACCGCAGGATAAAGTAAGGCTGTGCTTTTCAAGCGTACCTTCAACATCTAAAGAGCACTTCTTGTAAGCTTTAATGTCTTTAGCAAGACGTATGGTATTAGAGATGACTGATAAATTAACGGTACCTGCTGCCACATTTACATTACTGTCAAAGACAAGTTTTTTTACTAACAGCTCACCATAATTTATCTTTTCACTCTTTCCTGAAACAATGACATTAGGCTCGTCTAAGGCACCTTCAATTAGCAGTTTTCCTGTAACTGCGCCTTTTGCTTTTGGATCAAGTTTTGAAAGATCAGAAATTGATACCCAGCCTTCAAGATAAGAGTCTTCTGAGACATCACCTTTTAATACTACATAATTATCATTCTGAGATAACTTAAAGACATCTACAGAGAAACCATCTTTAACTGACCCTAAAAAATTCTCAACATTCAGATTGGCTTTATGAGAGTTGAAGTAAAAATCTGATTTTAATGACGCTACATCAAAGATAACCTCATCTCTGTCAAGATCATAGCCAATTGAAAGATCAGAGTTTAGAGAGAACTCACCTTTTAACTTTTCATGTAAACCTGAGGCATCATCAGCTTTAATCTTAATGTTACCCTGATAGCTAGGTCCATCTGTAAAGGTAAGATCACCTTCAATCTTCGATGAAAATTTTCTCTTACCTAAAAGTCCTTCTAAAGAGAAGTTATTAAAATGAGCTTTATCTAAAGTTACTGTAGCATCAATATCTGTTTTTAAGTCTGTAAAACCATGTCCTGAGATTTCAGAATCAAAAGTCAGATGCATCTCTTTAAAAACAGCTCCTGTAAGCAGGAGTTTCATGTTTTGAGCTTTAATTCTGTCTTTTAAGAGATCCTCTTTTTCAAGATTTGGAGATAAAGACTTTTCAACTGCACTGAATACATCAGAGAGTTCAGATAAGGACAGCTCTTTGGTTTTACTCTTTAAAGACTGCGTATTCTGCAAAGGATAAAAAAGTTTGTCTGATTCAATTGATAAATAGCAAGGCAACTCATTTGAAAGTGGATTTAATCTGCCTTTTACCTTGACCTCATATGGACTGTCAATTGACATATCCACATTCATGTTCACTAAGTCTCCTGTAAGAGAAAAGCTACCTTTTAAACCATATAAAGAGCCGTCATAATTCTTAAGGTTATATTCAGACTTTGCGCCCTCACCTGTTAATTTGAAGTTTAGATTGTAATAGTCAATAAAATCCATTGAGCCTTTTAAGGAGGCTTTACCTAATTGATGCTCCACATCAATAGTTTTAACTTTTAATAATGACTGAGACCAAAACACATCTACAAAGGCATTGAAATTACCTGTGTCATAGCCATCCATATAGTAGTGGGCATCTTTTAACTTCAGGTTATGTAGTGCAGCATCTAAGGGTAAAAAGATGTCATGGATTTTTTCGATGGCGCCATTGCCATTATCAAAGCTTAAGATCTCAGGTAAGTTATTAGGAGTGTCATCCTCTGACTCGTACTTTAAGTGAACAGTTGGATTGTCTATTTCACCTTTATCTACTGCAGCATAGTCTTTATAGGTCTGCAGTGACAAATCAGCTTTTTTAACTAAAACGTCTACTACTGATGACAAATAAGCAAAATCTTTAAGTTTTAACTTGTTAATAAAGATTTTTACAGGAATGTTGAGTCTAAAATTCTCACCATCATCTGTTTCGTCATCACTTGAAGTGTCATCTGAGTCTAATAACTCAACTTCAAGTGTATCAGCATCGATTAAATTGATATCAAGTCTAGAGATTGCAAGATACCCTAAACCGTCATATTCAATATTGAGTTTTTTAGCTCTGACATCAACTACATCATAGACTAAGACCTCAAATGGTTTGGTAGTTTTAAATCCTGTTAATACCGAGCCTTTTTCAATATCAGCTGTAATTTTTACATAATCACTTAAAGCTGAATTTACTCTTGCAATCACAAAGCGCAGACCGCTTGTAGTAGCAAAAAGGTAAAAGAGTGCTGAAAAGATCAGAATTGAAATTACTGATCCTACAAGAGCTGCTATTTTAATAGTCTTTTTTGCACTCATGATTTAACTCTTTATTTTCTATCTTTTCCTGTTAGAACTCAGGGCCGAATGACAGATGAAGCTTAAACTGTCGATTGTCATTTTTGTTATCAATGCCATAGGCAAGATCGACTTTGAAGGTTCCGTACTTTGACATATATCTAAAGCCGATACCTGGTCCGTAGAGTACCGATTTATCTTTTGAATAGGAATTAGTACAAATTGCTGAATCTAAAAATACTGCACCGCGAGAATTTTCAATACCAACAGGGAACATATATTCTAGTGTTCCTGCTGTTAGGTAGCGAGAACCTGTAAGATAACCTAAACGTCTTGATGACTGGGTCTTATAGCCAAAGCCTCTTAAGGTCTGCTCACCACCTACAAAGAATCTCATTGACGGAGGCACTTTATTTGCATCTGAGCCAAAAATTCCACCCTGCATTAACTTATACAAGACTCTGGTTCTCTCTGTAGGCGAGAACACACCTTTAATCACAAGTTCTGATCTAAAGAAATTAGCATCTGTTACCGCTTTGGTACCAAAACGGTTATCAAAACTGATACTGTAACCTGTCTTAGGATCTAAACCTCCGGTGGTGGTTCGTCTTGAAAGAATAACACCTGGAGTTAAATTCAATGCCTTATCTTTTTCAAGACCTTGAATAAAGTCTTCATACTCTAGAGCTAAATAATAATCACGTCTCCAGACACCTGTCATATTAGCTACATAATGGAATGAAGCATGAGATAAGTCTGATAAGGTATCATTAAAGTCAGTATGAGTTTGAGCTAACTTGATATAGAAGTAATCTAAATTGGGATTCTTATGAGGGATCTTATAAATTGCCTGAGCATCCTGCTTTATACTTGATACTCTAAAGTATGAGCTAAAAGAATGCCCTTTTGAGTTAATTAAAGGCTTGTCCCAAGCTAAAATACCACGAACACTCTCATCTGTTGAGTAACCTAAACCTACTCTGAATAAATTTTTAGATTGTCGTTCAAGCGCTACTGATACAGGAATTTTGCCATCTTTTTTCTCTTCAACTAACGGTCTTACATCAACTGATTTGTAGAAATTAGTTTGAGATAAAGCTGAAGTATAATCTGAGAGTTTTTTCGATGAGAAATACTCACCTTCTACAAAGTTCTGTAAAGATAATGATGGTTGCATCAGCTCTTTTGTTTTAGCATCCGCAATCACAGTGGCGAACTGATAACGTTTACCTGTATCAAAAACTAATTGGATATCAGCTACGTTCTGCTCTTTGTAGACCAAAATACGTGAAGAGATAATCTTTGCATCAAAAAAGCCTATTTCTAGAGCTCTACTTTTTAGATCTTCTTTTAACTTTTCGTAATTACCATGTCTTAATAGGGTGTATGACTTTAGTCCGCTCTCATCAATGATCTTGGCAAAGGAGCTGTAATAAGCGCCTTCACCTATAACTTCAATCTGACAATTACGAATAAATAAAGGCTTACCTAAATCAACATTAGCTTTTAAACTTCTGTCAAAAAGCCTTTCCTTTTTAGGAAAATCTAAAGTAACCGTAGGATGGTAGTAGCCAAAGGAATGCATAGCTGTAATGATCTTATCGGTGATCTCTCGGCTGTACAGTCTTGCTCTTGATTTAGAAATGGTAGGCAGAGTTGCTAAATAAGCGTTGATATTCTGTTCAACCTCTTCACTTTTCACTCCTTTGACCTCAATACTTACAGGATCATCTACCCCTGATTTAATTTTTAAAGGTTTGCCTTCTGATGAGCAGGCCGACAGAGCAATGCACATTAAAACAGAGGAAAGTGCTATTGAGAGAAGAGATTTTTTAATTGAATCGAGTACAAATGATTTTGAAATTGCGTTTGTAAATGTGCTTGTAACAGGTGCAAAAGACACTGCTGACAGTAAATGTCTGCAAGAACAGTGCTTATGATTTGACTTGTTAAAACTCATTTATCTAATCTTTGTAACGTTACTAGTAATTTTGGCTATAAAGACTTAAAGCTCGGCTTATATAGCTTGTCATTATACTAAAGAATGAGCTTGATTTTTTACTAAAAACTCGCAATAACATAATCAAATTCAAGGATTTTTTGCAGCTTTGTTTTTAGCTGTCTTTTACCTTATACGCTAGCAAAAAATTCTGAGTTTATGCCTAGAGCCTATCAAAATGGCTCATGATTTTTTAATTTATTGTTTTATAAGCAAAAAATAAACGAGACTAAGATCGCATTTTTATCTTGAAAAAAAACAGGATTCGTCTAAAATATCCCAGACTAAGATCAGTGTATTTAACAAGCAAATATTCGATCTGCGTCACTTGGTGTACTCAATAACATTTTTGGGGGTCTTTGTGGTCGCATCCGCAATTTTGGCTCTTGCTGACGGTACAGTATTCAAAGGTAAAGCTTTTGGTGCTGAGAATACAACAACTGTTGGTGAAGTCGTTTTCAACACATCTATGACCGGCTATCAGGAAATTTTAACCGATCCTTCATACGCTAGCCAAATCGTTACATTAACTTATCCACATATTGGTAATTACGGTACTAATGACGAAGACGTTGAGTCTCGTGATATATTTGCAATGGGTTTAATCATTCGTGATTTATCATTAAATGCATCAAACTTCCGTAGCACACAGAATTTAAGCGATTTCTTAGCAAAATACAAAAAGCCAGGTATCTACGGCATTGACACTCGTATGCTGACAAGAATTCTTCGTGAGAAGGGCGCTCAGAACGGCTGTCTATCAACAGATCCTAATATGACTGAAGAAAAGGCTGTTGAATTAGCTCGTAAGTTCCCAGGTCTTAAAGGCATGGATCTAGCTAAGGTAGTTACAACTCCTGAAATCTACACATGGACTGAAGGTACATGGGAGTTAGGTCAGGGTTATGTAAACAAGAGCCGTACAGAATTCAACGTTGTAGCTTATGATTTCGGTATCAAGCGCAACATTCTCCGCATTTTAGCCTCTCTAGGTTGCAAGGTAACAGTCGTTCCTGCAATGACCCCTGCAAGTGAAGTTATCAAGATGAACCCTGATGGCGTATTCCTGTCAAATGGTCCTGGTGATCCAGAGCCTTGTACTTATGCACAGGAAGCAATTAAAGAATTTATTGAGCACAAGATCCCTCTGTTCGGTATTTGTTTAGGTCACCAGTTACTGTCATTAGCTTCTGGTGCTAAGACAATCAAGATGAAGTGTGGTCACCACGGTGCTAACCACCCAGTTCGTGATTTAGCAACTGGTGTTGTTTACATCACTTCACAGAACCACGGCTTCTGCGTTGATGAGGCTACACTGCCTGCAAATCTGAAGGCAACTCATAAATCTCTGTTTGACGGCACCTTACAGGGTGTTGAGCGTACTGATGTTCCTGCATTCAGCTTCCAGGGTCACCCTGAAGCAAGTCCTGGTCCACATGATCCAATGTATCTATTCCAACACTTTGTAGAACTAATGCGCAATTACCGTAAGAAAGACTAGGGGATAACAGATGCCAAAGCGTACTGATATAAAGAAGATTTTGATCCTAGGTGCAGGTCCTATCGTTATTGGACAGGCTTGTGAGTTTGACTATTCTGGTACTCAGGCTTGTAGAGCACTTCGTGAAGAAGGCTACGAGGTAATTCTAGTTAACTCAAACCCTGCAACCATCATGACTGATCCTGATGTTGCAGACGTAACCTACATCGAACCAATTCACTGGAAAGTTGTTGAGAACATCATCGCTAAAGAGCGCCCTGATGTAATCCTACCTACCATGGGTGGTCAGACAGCATTAAACTGTGCTCTAGACCTTGAAAAGCACGGCGTTCTAGCTAAATACAATGTTGAGATGATCGGTGCAAAAGCTGATGCTATCGACAAGGCAGAGAACCGTGAGCGTTTTGACAAGGCCATGAAGAAGATTGGTCTTGAGTGCCCACGTGCTGGTATTGCTCACAGCATGGAAGAAGCTTGGGATGTTCAAAAACAGGTTGGCTTCCCTTGCATCATCCGTCCATCATTCACCATGGGTGGTACTGGTGGCGGTATTGCTTACAACCCTGAAGAATTCGAAGAGATTTGTAACAAGGGTTTAGAACTCTCCCCTACTCATGAACTTTTAATCGATGAGTCACTTATCGGTTGGAAAGAGTACGAAATGGAGGTTGTTCGTGACCGCAAAGACAATTGTATTATTGTCTGCTCAATTGAAAACCTTGACCCAATGGGTATTCACACCGGTGACTCAATCACAGTTGCACCTGCTCAGACTCTGACAGATAAGGAATACCAAATCATGCGTGATGCTGCTATGGCAGTTTTACGTGAAATTGGTGTTGAAACCGGTGGTTCTAACGTTCAGTTCGGTATTAACCCACAGAACGGCCGTATGGTTATCATTGAGATGAACCCTCGTGTTTCACGTTCATCAGCTTTAGCTTCAAAAGCTACTGGTTTCCCTATCGCTAAGATCGCAGCAAAGCTTGCTGTAGGTTATACCTTAGATGAGTTAGGCAATGATATTACTGGTGATAAGACCCCTGCATCATTCGAGCCAAGCTTAGACTATGTTGTAACTAAGATCCCTCGTTTCAACTTCGAGAAATTCCCTAACTCTGATGACAGACTAACCACTCAGATGAAATCTGTAGGTGAGGTTATGGCTATCGGTCGTACCTTTGAAGAGTCTTTACAGAAAGCTCTTCGTGGTCTTGAGACTGGTAAGTTAGGCTTTGATCCTCGTTTAGACATGAAGAAACCTGATGCACGTCAGAAGTTACTTCATGAATTAGAGAGCGCCGGTGCTCACAGAATCTGGTACTTGGGCGATGCTTTCCGTATCGGCATGACCGTTGAAGAAGTATTTGACTACACCAAGATCGATCCTTGGTTCTTAAGCCAGATTAAAGAGATCATCGACATTGAGCAGTCTTTAAGTGGTAGAACACTAAAGTCAATCGATGCTGAAGAAATGCACGACTTAAAGGCTCGTGGTTTCTCTGATGCAAGATTAGCTACTCTGTTAAAGACCACAGAAGATAAAGTTCGCGCTCGTCGCTGGTTGTTTGAAGTTTATCCAACCTACAAGAGAGTTGATACCTGCGCTGCTGAGTTTGCTACTTCAACTGCTTATATGTACTCAACCTATGAGCAGGAATGTGAAGCAAGACCTACTGACAGAAAGAAGGTTATCGTTCTAGGTGGTGGTCCTAACAGAATTGGTCAGGGTATTGAGTTCGACTACTGTTGCGTTCATGCTTCAATGGCATTACGTGAAGATGGCTATGAGTCAATCATGGTTAACTGCAACCCTGAGACCGTATCTACTGACTATGACATCTCAGACAGACTGTACTTTGAGCCTGTAACTCTAGAAGATGTTCTTGAGATTGCAAGAATCGAGAAACCTGTTGGTGTTATCGTTCAGTTCGGTGGTCAGACCCCATTAAAATTAGCTAAGAAGTTAGAGCAGGAAGGAGTGCCTATTATCGGTACCTCACCTGATGACATCGATAGAGCTGAGGATCGTAAGTTATTCCAGGAAGTTGTAAACAAGTTGAACTTATTACAGCCTCGTAACGGTACTGCAACCTCTCTATCACAGGCTATCTCTGTAGCTAATAACATCGGTTACCCTCTAGTTGTTCGTCCATCATACGTTTTAGGTGGTCGTGCAATGGAAGTTGTATACGGTGAAGAGGACTTAAAGAGATACTTCGCTGAAGCTGTTAAAGTTTCAAACAAGTCACCAGTTCTATTAGATAAGTTCCTAGATCATGCAACTGAGATCGACGTTGATGCTGTAGCAGACGGCAAGGATGTTGTTATCGGCGGTATCATGGAGCACATCGAAGAGTGTGGTGTTCACTCAGGAGACGCAAGCTGCGTATTACCTCCATACCACTTAACACAGGATCAGATTGAAAGATTAACTAAGATCTCTAAAGAATTAGCTTTAGCTCTGAACGTTAAAGGTCTGATGAACGTACAGTTAGCAATTCGTGAGGACAAGATTTACTTAATCGAAGTTAACCCTCGTGCTGCACGTACTGTTCCATTCGTATCAAAGGCAACTGGTCTTCCATTAGCTAAGATTGCAGCTCGTGTAATGACCGGTAAGACCTTAGCAGAGCAGGGGGTTACCCATGAGGTAGTTCCTCCATATTATTCTGTTAAGGAAGTAGTATTACCATTTGCCAAGTTCCCAGGTTCAGATCCTCTATTAGGACCTGAAATGAGATCAACAGGTGAGACTATGGGTACAGCTACAACCTTCCCTGAGGCTTATGCTAAGTCACAGTTAGCTGCTAAGGCACCTGTACAGAGAAGCGGTACTATCTTACTGTCAATCAAGAAGTCAGATCAGGATAGATTACCAGCTTTAGGTAAGTTATTAGTTGCAGCAGGCTTCAAGCTAGAAGGTACTAAGGGTACATGCAACGTATTAAAGGCTGCAGGTCTTGATTGCGTACTTGTAAACAAGGTATACGAAGGCAGACCAAACTTACTTGATTTCATCAAGTCAGGTCGTTACAGCTGGGTTATCAACACTACAGAAGGTCGTCAGTCTGTTGAAGACTCTCGTTCATTACGTAGAAGCTGCTTACGTTACGGCATCTACTACACTACAACCTTAAATGCTGCATTTGCATGTATCGAGGCTGTAGGTGCAGATGAGTACGCATCAGTACACTCTCTACAGGAACTTCACAAGTTAGTTGATGAGAAGTATTCAAAGTAAGCTTAAGATCTTAAGCTAAAGAAGAGGCTCTAAAGGATAACTTTAGGGCCTCTTGTGTTTTTAGGTGATCATGTTCATTAAATTTCTGCAAAACACAATAATGGCCTTCAGCAGAGCTTATCGCATGTATATGTTGGAGAGCTATCATATTCGTTTGTGAGTTTTTTAGTTAAGAGAAACTTTTGGTGGACTTTATCTTTACTACGCATAAGGTAAATATTATGTTTTCACATAAATACACCATAGAGAAATATGTTCTAAAGGAAGATTTTCCTGGGGTTAAGGCAACACCTCTTTTGCCGAAGCCCCCACAAAAAAAACTATGATTTCACATTTAGGATTTAATGCTCTTATATTATTCAGAGTAGATTTTATTGCAAAGTGAGACGCAGAAATATCAGCTATAAGCAACAAGTAATCTTTTTGAACAGCTTCAAATGCTTCTGCTTGTCTTTGAGACTTAAACGTAAAGAACTTATTTAAAAAGTCTCCATATTTAGCTTTTGTATTTTGTGCACTCATAAAATAGGCTTTTGTACTTTCCACTACCTTAAAATATGGCAGGTTATGGAGATTTCCAACCATAGCTTTAACTACATTGCAAGATTCAGTAATGTCATTTTCATTCACATTATGTTGTCTTAAAAACAATGTATATCCGTCATAATCAAATTCTATATTTTTGGTCAATTCTGTAATCAGCAGATCTGATACAAAATAACCTGCATTGATATGATAAGCAGTAACAGAAAATAAATAATCAAATCTTGATTTAGTTGTTTGATAAACAACTGTTTTAAAATCAAAGATATTTAATTCTCTGTCTAAGGTCCATATGCTTCCTCTTGCCAGTTTGCAGAAAGTCTTATAATCTAATGATGTTTCAAGATAATCTATAGCTTTTTTTCTAAGAGTTTCATCTATATTATCTTCAAACTTGTATCCAAAAAATGTACATGGGGCGTAAGCATCAATCTTATCGATCTCTTTTGTTAATCTTATGGTTTTGATTGTACCGTTATGCTCTAAATCAAATTCAAATGCATTCAAAATCTGAGTATAAATACATCTATCTTTAATAGAATAGATAAATCTCATAAAGTCCACCTTTCATTATATTTTCTGTTTTATTTACCTCTGTTATTTTATATAACATCATTCCATAATCTGATTACCATTGCTTTAATTTAGTTAAGAAGAAAACATTGAGTTGTTTATCATATGAATCATATTTTCGACAGTTGTACTAATGTGTACAAATGCACTATTCTTCAATTTTTGATGTGTATGACTTAGAGGAGCTCCTTGTCTTAACCATCAACAATCGTTTCAGTTGTTTTTTTTATTTTATGAGTGCTATAGGCTGTAGTTGTTGAGTGAGAAAAATTAACTCTAACCAAGGTAGGATTTTTCTGGGTCTACGTGGAGATCACCAAAAGAAATAAGATGAGCATTCTGACTAGTTACCAAAACTAAAGAAGAGGCTCTAAAGTGTTCCTTAGAGCATCTCGTGTTTTATGGCAATCTTATTTAATGAATTTTTACAAACTTACTATCTAATCTTTTACTTTACGTACTTTTTAAACTCCCCGTAGCCTTTCTCATCTAATTCTTCAAAAGGAATAAACCTTAAGGCGGCGCTGTTAATGCAGTAGCGCAAACCACCTGTTTCTTTAGGACCGTCAGTAAAGACATGACCTAAATGAGCATTACTGGTCTTACTTCTAACCTCAATTCTCTGACGATTTAAAGAAGTATCTAAATGCCGTGACAGGACAGTGTCATCAATTGGCTTTGAAAAAGCAGGCCAACCGCATCCGGATTCGTATTTATCTGTTGAGACAAATAGTGGGGCTCCTGTAATAGGATCAACGTAAATACCTTTCTTAAAATTGTCATTGTGCTCTCCTTTAAATTTAGGTTCAGTTGCTGCATGCTGTGTAACTTCATAAGCTTGAGCTGAAAGTTTGGTCTTTAGAGTTTCTCTGTCAGGTGCTTGATATTTATCAGGATCTACAAACTGCTTTTTATCCTCTTTAAGATCATTTAGTGAAGAAAAATCGATATGGCAGTAACCTTGAGGATTCTTTTTTAAATAATCCTGATGGTAATCCTCAGCGTTGTAGAAGTTACGTAATCTGCCTTTTTCAGTTACTATCTTTTTCTCGTACTTTCTCTGCTCATCAGCAAAGACTTCGTCTATGGTTGCAATGTCATCATCATAGAAGTAGAAAATACCACTTCTGTACTGAGTACCGCTATCCTCGCCCTGCTTATTTAAGGACACAGGATCGATTATCTTAACGAACTGACGTAACAGTGTTTTTAGAGCTACCTTATCTGAATCGTAGGTAACCTCTACAGTTTCAGCTGCACCGGTAATGCCTGACTTTACATCTTCATAAGCTGGAGCCTTTACATCTGAGTTTGCATAACCTGTAACTGCAAAAAGCACTCCATCTATACGTGAGAAGTACTCTGATACTCCCCAAAAGCAACCACCTGCTAGATAAATAACCTTTTTTGGCATTCTCTTACCCCTTGTACACCTATGTACGAATTCTTATTGTTATGAGCTGTTGCTAGTACTTAAAAGCAGGTATCAAAGCTCCTTTGTAGGAATTTGAGATGATGTCAGCTACGTCTTTTGTGTGGTATAACTCAACAATGTGCTGATACAGAGGATCATCTTTTTCTGCCTCTCTTACGGCAATCACATTAACAAATGGATTTTCAAGTCACCAGCCTTCAGTCTTTTCTGTATAGATAGCATCAGTACGAGGGTTTAAGCCATGATCTACAGCATAGCCACCGTTAATAAATCCAACGGTTACATCTGGTAGTGTGTTGTAAGTATTAGCAGCATCTACAAAAAAGAACTTTAAGTTCTGTTTGTTCTCAACTACATCTGAAGGACCTGGTAAGTAACCTGCACCATCCTTAATCTTTATAAAACCAAGATCTTTTAATACACGAAGACCTCAACCTGTAGAGATAGGATCATTAGCTAAAGTTACGGTATCACCAGCTTTTATGTCTTTTGGTGACTTAATCTTGTCAGAGTATAAAGATAAAGGAGCAATCACAGTGGTGCCGATAGCAACTAAATGGTAGTTATGCTCTTTAGACTCTGTCTTTAAAAAAGCGCCGGTTTGGAAAGCATTTAAATCAATCTCGCCATCTTCTAATGCTAGATTTGGCAATGGAAAGTTGCAAAACGAACTAACTCTAGATTTACGCCCTCTTTTCTTAACTTATCGATAATTGGTTGCCAGAATTCGTTGTTTTCACCTACTACACCAACCTTTACATTGGTCTTATCCCAAGCTTGTGCCTGAGTTGATACTAGAGCTAAAACTACTGATGCTAATACTGACTTTACTGATAATTTCATGATGTTATCCAATTCTTTTAAATCAATATGAGCATTTACTTTGAAAATTTAGGTCAAAAAAAAGAGCTCATTGAGAGCCCTTCTTGTGTTTTTTTGCTTACTATGTGTTAATTACAAGGCTCCACCTGACATTGATAGATAACACATACACATAGCACACATGCACATCATTGAAGAGAACACGGTTAATTTAGGATCTTGTTTTGCAAGCTTTGCAATACTTATTGCATTGTCTGTGCTGTCAATTAAATATGTGTTAACTGCGTTTTTCATTTTTACTATCCCTCGTTGGTATGAATTTAGTCTAATCAAACAAAAAAACTTTGGCTAATACTATATTTGAATTGTCGGCTATAGCTATTTTCTATATTTAAACACTATTCAATAGTTTTTGTGAGAAAACAAAGAGATAGCTAAATCTTAAAACTGAACATTTTGCACACAGTAAAATAAATTGTTCAGTAAAAAATATGAGCAATGTTAAATATTTTCAAGGGAGTTTAAGAAAATTTTGGTGCAAAAATAGATATTCTCTAAATTATTCCTATACTTAAGTTAGGTTTTAGATAAGGAGGTCACTATGATCTCAATTAGAAAAGCAGATTTTTCGGATGTAAAAGTTTTAAAACAATTAGCTGATGTCTTAGTACCGAACACTTTCAAGAGTGTTTTAAATACTTCTCAGATAGACTTTATGTTAGACAAGTACTATTCACAGGAAGCTTTGCAGGATGCTATCAACTCAGGCAAAGTTTACTTTATAGCAAACTTAGATGGTGAAGATACAGCTGCAGTTTCAGTTATACAGCATGGACCTGATCTTTTCTTGATGCAAAAGATTTATGTAGAGATTAAAAACCAGGGAAAAGGTGTAGGAACAGCTCTTTTTAATCATGTTGTAGAATATGTTAAGGAAAATCATCCAAAACCTTGCACAATAGAGTTACTAATTAACAAGCATAATCCTGGTCTTGATTTCTATGTAAAACAGGGAATGGAAAAAGTAAGAGACACTGGATTAGACATGGGTGATTTCTTTATTAACGAAGAGGTCTACTCTATGAAGGTTAATGGATAAATTCTCTTAGAAGAGGATTTAATAATTATATTTGTCTCGTTCTAGCTTAATTCACACAAGCTAGAACGTATTGAGAGTTTTATATGCAATGAGTAGGTGTACTAAAAGCAATTCTTATCGTGCACTGGTGCGCTCGCATTTGTGATATTTTACTGCTACCCAAATAATAAAAGTGACTCTTGTCTTGTCGTAAAAATTTCTGCACTGATATTTATTACGATAGGTTCTTTTTGGATCATAAGCAAGTTGATCTATAAGTTAGGAGATTTCAAAGATGCTCGATAGCATTTCTAGCAGTACTGATAGCAAGAAAGCTCAGAATGCTATGGAAACAATCTCGTAAGAGCATCAAGTTTCTCCAATATCTTTTGAGTGGAGAAAACACTTAATAAGATAACTAAAAATCAAAACAAACATCATAGAAGTCTAGATAGAAAATCTAAGAAAAGGATCTTAAAAGCTAAAATCTTCCCATAAGAGCCCTCCCCTTCAAACAATACTCTCAAAACAAATTTTCTTAACACAGTCTTTAGAATAAAAACAAAATACAGCATCCAAATGCCACAAAAAAATACATTAATTATCAAAATTAGCGCTCTAAAAATGTGCAATGCGCTTTTTTAACAAATTTCCTGTTGTTTTCAAATTATCTTTAAAAATCAATTAAATAATAATTTTGCGATTTCTTTGAAAAATAGACTTTACTTCAATTTTCTTTACTACACTTAAGATATTTATTCTATCTTTTTGTTTTATCTATATTTTTTAAGTATCGCACCATAATGCAACATATAGTAAAATAAGACGTGTAGTTTTAGTGCCAGTACAAATATGCTTTGACAGAGTTCACTATAACCACGAAAATTTACTCAGACATTAAAGAACGGGTACGTAATACCCCATCAATTGAAAAATTAGGAGCACCTAAATGGCAATCAAGGATTACAGTGAAGTAAAAAAACTCATCGAAGATAACGACGTTGTTTTTGCTGATTTAAGATTTACTGACACTAAAGGTAAAGAGCAGCATATTTCTCTACCTATTTCTTGCATCGATGAGAAATTCTTCGAGCAGGGCAAGATGTTTGACGGTTCTTCAATCGCAGGCTGGCGTGGTATTGATAAGTCAGACATGATCTTAATGCCTGATATCACCACCGTTATGTTAGATCCTTTCTATGCCGATCCAACCATTATCGTTCGTTGCGATATCTTAGAGCCACAGACCTTAACTGGTTACGACCGTGACCCTCGTTCAGTTGCAAAGCGCGCTGAGGATTACTTAAAGTCAACCGGTATCGGTGACAAGGCTTTCTTCGGTCCAGAGCCAGAATTCTTCTTATTTGATGATGTTCGTTTCAAGTCTGATATTTCAGGTTCATTCGTAGCTATCGATGATATCGAAGCTGCTTGGAACTCAGCTACTGAGTACGAAGGCGGTAACAAAGGCTATCGTCCAGCAGTTAAAGGCGGTTACTTCCCAGTTCCTCCAGTAGATTCATCACAGGACATCCGTTCTGCAATGTGTAAAGTAATGCAGGAGATGGGCTTAGTTATCGAAGCACACCACCACGAAGTTGCAACTGCAGGCCAGAACGAAATCGCTACTGAGTTCAACTCATTAACCAAGAAGGCTGATGAGGTTCAGATTTACAAGTATGTTGTACAGAACGTAGCAAACCAGTATGGTAAGACAGCAACCTTCATGCCAAAGCCAATTTACGGAGACAACGGTTCAGGTATGCACTGTCACCAGTCAATCGGTAAAGATGGCAAGAACATCTTCGCAGGTAACTTATACGGCGGTCTATCACAGGAAGCTTTATGGTACATCGGTGGTATCATCAAGCACGCTAAGTCATTAAATGCTTTCACAAACCCATCAACCAACTCATACAAGCGTTTGGTTCCTGGTTTCGAGGCTCCTTTAATGTTAGCTTACTCAGCTGCTAACCGTTCAGCTTCAATCCGTATTCCATATGCAATCAATCCTAAGACTGCTCATATTGAGGTACGTTTCCCAGATTGTATGGCAAACCCATACTTAGCATTCGCTGCAATGTTAATGGCTGGCCTTGACGGTATCTTAAACAAGTTAGACCCAGGTGAGGCTATGGATAAGAATCTATACGACTTACCACCTGAGGAAGCTGCTAACATCCCACAGGTTTGCGGTTCTTTAGATGAGGCTCTAAAGGCTTTACAGGCTGACCACGACTACTTAACTGCTGGTGGCGTATTCTCTGAGGATATGATTAACGCTTACATTGAGTTAAAGGCAACTGAAGATACCCGCGTACGTTCAACTCCACATCCTGCTGAGTTCGAGCTGTACTACAGCCTATAATTTAACGAAATGGGTTAAAAACACCCCATCAAAAATGGGGTGATAATAATAAGAAAACTGTAAAAGTTTTCAAAAAAGGGCCCGTTTAGGGCCCTTATTGTATATATACCACTCGCAAAAGGTGACACATAAATGACTAATTCTGGCTTATACAGAAGTGAAAATGAACACGATGCATGCGGTGTCGGTTTCATTGCTCACATCAAAGGTCAAAGAAGCCACAGCATCGTAAGTCAGGGACTAGAAGTCCTAAAGAACCTGACTCACCGCGGAGCAGTAGGTGCAGATCCACTGCAGGGCGATGGTGCCGGCATTTTGATTCAGATCCCTGATCAGATCTTCCGTGATGATATGATGGCTCAGGGCGTAAAACTTCCTCCTTCTGGTGAATACGGTGTAGGTATGATTTTCCTACCACGTGAGGAAGCATCAAGACACGCTTGCCAAGAAGAAATTGAACGCGCTATTTTAGCAGAAGGACAGATTATCTTAGGTTGGAGAGACGTTCCTCTAAATGAGACTATCCCAATGTCCCCTGTTGTTCGCGAAAAAGAGCCTGTAATTAGACAGATTTTCGTAGGTCACTCTCCAGACGTCTTAGTAACCGACGCTCTAGAGCGTAAGCTGTACATCATCCGTAAGTCAGCTTCAATTGCGATTGCAAACCTAAAATTAAAACACTGCAAAGAATTCTATATTCCATCATTCTCAGCTCGTACCATTGTTTATAAAGGTCAGTTATTAGCAAATCAGGTTGGTGAATACTACCGTGATTTAAACGATAGCCGCTGCACCAGTGCTATTGCTCTAATCCACCAACGTTTCTCAACTAATACTTTCCCTCAATGGTCACTAGCACACCCATTCAGAATGATTGCCCACAACGGTGAAATTAACACCTTACGTGGTAACTTTAACTGGATTAAAGCTCGTGAAAAGAACATTTCTTCACCTGTATTTGGTAAAGATTTAGAGAAATTATGGCCTTTAATTTTCCAGGGTCAGTCAGATTCAGCTTCATTTGATAACGTATTTGAGCTACTAACTATGTCTGGTTACTCATTAGCTCAGGCTGCAATGATGATGATCCCTTCAGCATGGGAAAAAGATGCTCTGATGGATCCAAAACTCAGAGCTTTCTATGAATACTATGCTGCAATGATGGAGCCATGGGACGGTCCTGCTGCTGTTGCCTTTACTGATGGTCGTCAGATCGGTGCAACATTAGACAGAAACGGTCTGCGTCCTGCTCGTTACATCGTAACTAAAGACGATCTTGTAATTCTAGCTTCAGAAGAAGGTACTCTAAAAATTGACGAGAGCAGAATCGCTCGTCACTGGAGACTAGAACCAGGTCGTATGCTTTTAATCGATACTGAACAGGGTCGTATCATCGATGATAAGGAAATCAAGTTAAGCTTGGCTACACTACGTCCTTATCAAGAGTGGACAGACAAGGTTCGTATCAAATTAACCGATATTAAGGATGAAACCTCAACTGTAGGTTTGAACTTAAATACCAAAGCTCTAATGGGCGTATTCGGTTATACCCGTGAAGATGTTGAAAGATTATTAAAGCCTAAGGCTGTAAATGGTCAAGAGCCTGTTCTTTCAATGGGTAATGATGCTCCTTTAGCTGTTTTATCTAACAAGCCAAAGAGCTTATATGACTACTTCCGTCAGCTCTTTGCTCAGGTTACAAACCCTGCTATCGATCCTATTCGTGAAGAGATGGTAACCTCACTGGTGTCATTCATCGGTCCTCGTCCTGATCTTCTAAATATTATGGATAACAACCCTCCTGTAAGACTGGAGGTTCAGCAGCCTATACTTGATGCTGTTGAAATGGAAAAGATCCGCAACATCAGCAAGTTTACCGATAACAAATTCCGTTCTAAAGAATTGGATATCACCTACCCTCTTTCATGGGGTAAAGACGGTATCGAAGCAAGATTAGCTTCTATTAGAGCTGCAGCTATCGATGCTGTAAAGACAGGTCACAATATCCTAATCATTTCTGATAGAAATGTAGCAGCTGATAGACTTGCAATTCCAGCTCTGTTAGCAACATCAGCTGTTCACTTATGCTTAGTTGAGAACGGCTTACGTACAAGCACAGGCTTAGTTGTTGAAACAGGTTCTGCTCGTACAGTTCATCACTTTGCCCTCTTAGGCGGTTATGGTGCTGAAGCTATCCACCCATATGTAGCATTACGTGTAGTAACAGAATTAGCACCAGATGCTAAGACTGCTAAACAATATCAGGATAACTACATCCACGCTATTGATAAGGGTCTTTACAAGACTATGGCTAAGATGGGTATCTGTACCTACATGTCATACATCGGTGCACAGATCTTTGAAGCTGTAGGTCTATCCTCAGAATTTGTTGATAAGTACTTTACAAATACTCCAAGCCCAATCGAAGGTGTAGGTCTGTTTGATATTGCTCAAGAAGCAGTAGAAACTCACAAAGCAGCCTTCAGAAAGATTGAGCTAAAAGATCCATCACTATTACAGGGTGGCGATCTGAACTGGAGATATGACGGTGAAGAGCATATGTGGACTCCTGATGCTGTAGTTCACCTGCAAAGAGCAGTTCGTTCTGGCTCATACGATGAGTACAAGAAATATGCACAGATCATCAACGATCAGTCAAAGCGTTTGATGACCATCCGTGGTTTATTCAAGTTCAAGAAGACCAATCCTATCGATATTAGCGAAGTTGAAAGCGAAGAGAGCATTATCCACCGCTTTGCCTGTTCTGCTATGTCAATGGGTGCTATTTCAACTGAAGCTCACACCACCATGGCCATTGCCATGAACAGATTAGGTGCGATGTCAAACTCAGGTGAAGGTGGTGAAGACCCTCGCCGTGATGGCATCATCGATAAAGAAACCTCTACTAAGGCTATCTTAGGTGATGATGTAGTAGTTGATATTCCTCTGCACAAGGGAGATTCATTACGTTCACGTACCAAGCAGGTAGCATCTGGTCGTTTTGGTGTAACCACCGATTATCTGTCAACTGCTGATTTAATTCAGATTAAGCTGGCACAGGGTGCAAAACCTGGTGAAGGTGGTCAGTTACCAGGTCACAAGGTATCAAAATACATTGGTAAACTGCGTCACTCATTACCTGGTATTGGTTTGATTTCTCCTCCACCACACCACGATATTTACTCAATTGAGGATCTGGCTCAGCTGATTTTCGATCTGAAACTTGCTAATACCAAGGCAGACATCTCAGTAAAACTGGTATCTGAAGTTGGTATCGGCACTGTTGCAGCTGGTGTTGCAAAGTGTAAGGCAGACCATATCGTAATTTCAGGTCACGATGGTGGTACAGGTGCAGCTCCAGCTTCATCTGTAAAACACGCAGGTTCTGCTTGGGAAATTGGTCTTGCTGACGTACAGCAGACTCTAGTTATGAACAAGTTACGTTCACGTGTAACCTTACAGGTTGACGGTCAGATTAAGACAGGTCGTGACGTAATCATCGGTGCTTTGTTAGGTGCTGATGAGTTCGGATTCGGTACTGCTCCATTAGTATGTATGGGTTGTACCATCATGAGAAAGTGCCAGAAGAACACCTGTCCTACTGGTATTGCAACTCAAGATCCTGAACTGCGTAAACAGTTCATCGGTACTCCAGAGCAGCTTGAAAATTACTTCCACTATGTAGCTCGTGAAGTACGTGAGATCATGGCCGAACTTGGCTTTAAGAAGTTTGAAGACTTAATCGGTCATGCTGAACTTCTAACCAAGATATCAGACAGCGAATTTGCTAAAGCTAGAAACTTAAGCTTTGAGAGAATTTTCTTTAAGGATCCTGCTTTTGCTAATGAGGTTGCTCACCATGCAATCGCTCAGCAGCATGAGATTGATAAGGCTCTAGATAAGAAGTTTGAAGCTAAAGTTCTAAAGGCTATTGAAGATAACAAGCCAATTACTATTGACTCACCAGTTGTTAACGTAAACCGTTCAGTTGGTACTTATACCTCTGGCTTAATTGCATCTTTAAAGAAGGAATTACCAGACAACTTTATTACCTTTAAGTTATCAGGTACAGCAGGTCAGTCATTTGGCGCCTTCCTTGAAAAGGGTGTTACCTTAAATCTGTCAGGTCTTGCTAACGACTATGTCGGTAAGGGTATGTCAGGCGGTATCATCGCTGTTCATGAGAGTGCAGCTTTTGATGGAGATCCTCAACAGAACATCATCGGTGGTAACACCTGCTTATACGGTGCTACATCTGGTGAAGCTTACTTTAGCGGTGTTTGCGGAGAACGTTTTGCTGTAAGAAACTCTGGCGCTGATGCTGTAACCGAAGGTTGCGGTGACCACGGTTGTGAATATATGACAGGTGGTACAGTCGTAGTCTTAGGAACTACTGGAAGAAACTTTGCTGCCGGTATGTCAGGTGGTATGGCTTACGTTTACGATAAGGACGGTACCTTCAGATCACGCCTTGCCAAGGGTGCATTTAACGTAAGCAATGTGGTTAAGGCAAACAAGGCCGATCCAGCAATTCCTCTGCATCAGGGTAAATCAGACGAAGAGGTTCTAAAGACTCTGTTAACACGTCACTTGAATATGACATCAAGTAAGGTTGCCAAGAAGATCTTAGAAAACTTCGATGTTGAACTGCAACACTTCGTCAAGGTATTCCCTGTTGAATACTTCAACGCATTAAACGCAATGAAGGAGGCACACTAAGATGGGCTTTTTAAGAGGATTTATTGAATTTGAGCGTATCGAACAGCCTCATGTTCCAGTTGAAGAGCGTGTAAAGAGCTTCTGTGAAATCTACGGTACCTTAACTGACGAGCAGGCTAAAATTCAGGCTGGTCGTTGCATGGACTGCGGTATTCCATTCTGTATGCATGAGTGCCCATTACACAATGATTCACCTGACTTTAACGAGTTTGTATCTGAGGAGCAGATGAGCAAGGCTTACAACGTACTGTCAGCTACCAATAACTTCCCTGAGATCACAGGTCGTATCTGTCCTGCTCTGTGTGAAGAGGGGTGTACCTTAGGTATTCACCGTAAAGCTGTAGGCATTAAGTCTGTTGAAAGAAAGATTGCTGAATACGCTTTTGAGCATGGTCTGGTAAAACCTGTTATCACTGAGCACCGTTCAGGTAAAAAAGTATGTGTAGTAGGTTCAGGTCCAGCAGCCCTTGCTGCAGCTCAGCAGTTAAACCGTTTTGGTCACACTGTAACTGTAGTTGAAAAGATGAACAAGATTGGTGGTCTGTTACGCTACGGTATTCCTGATTTCAAACTGCCAAAAGAAATTCTAGACAGAAGAATTTCTCAATTAGAGCAGGAAGGCATTACCTTTAAGACCTCAACTATCGTCGGTGCTATCAAGAACTTAGAGCACGGTGTTCATAACGACTCATTAAATGAAGTTCGTGGTCAGGAGTTATTAGATAACTATGACGCTATCGTTCTAGCTCCAGGCTCTGAGGCTCCACGTGATTTAAGATTACCTGGTCGTGATTTAAAGGGCATCTACTTTGCTTTAGATTTCTTAATCGCTCAGAACCGTGAGAACAATGGTGACTGCGAGAATCCTATTGATGTTCGTGGTAAGAATGTTGTAGTAATCGGTGGTGGTGAAACTGCATCAGACTGTATCGGTGTTTCAATCCGTAAAGGTGCAGCCTCAGTAACCCAGTTAGATTACCATGACGAGTTACCAGAGAGCGTTGATTTAACCATGGCATGGCCTGATTGGAGAAAGATCAAGCGTACTTCTACTTCACATGAAGAAGGTTGCACAAGATTATTCTCAACTAACACCACCGCTTTTGAAGGTAAAGACAAGCTAGAAGCTGTTGTAACCGAGAAAGTAAAGTGGGGTGAAGGTCGCCACTTTGAGGGTATCAAGGGTACTGAAAGCAAGATTAAAGCTGACGTAGTCCTGATTGCTATGGGGTACTCACATCCTTCATCTGCTTTAATTAAAGAGTTTGCATTAGAGACAGACAAACGCGGCAATATCAAAGCTGAAGTTCAAGGTGAGAGTGCATATCAAACCTCAAACAAGAAAGTATTCGCAGCAGGTGACGGCAGAAAGGGCCAGTCACTAGTTGTCTACGCCATCGCAGAAGGTAGACAATGTGCTGCTGCAGTTGACGATTTCTTAAAAGGAAATTAGTCACTAAACATTTGCCTGTTGGTAGTTGCCTCCTATACAAATAGGAGGCTTTTTTTATCCCTCATCTTTAATTTACTAATGCACTGTTTAAGGGAAATTTAATTACATTTAACTTTAAATAATCTAAATTTAGTGCACTAAATTAAATCACAGTTCTCATTTCTTAAATATTCTATTAACTACTTGATCTTAATTTATTTTACTAAAGTCATTTTTGAAAAATGCTCTTTAAAATTGCATAAAAAGTTATGATTTCGTCACAATTTTTTTTCTTATTTGATAATGAGTTACATTGTATTTACATAGCTTTCACTAACAATGTGCACTGTTTTAAATCAGATCTGCACCAAATATGTGAATATTCAATTTGGTATTGCAAGCTAAAATTAAGAATTGTAAATTTGATTTCAACAAATTAAAACAAACTTTTCTTATATCGGTCCTAAGACCGGTAAAACGATTTTATCAACAGGTAAACAGGAGACATTAAATGTCATACACACAGAGAGTATTAGACTCTTTAAAAGCTAAGTATCCATACCAGCCAGAATTCTTACAGGCAGCTGAGGAAATCTTAAACACATTACAGCCTGTAGTAGATAAAGAGCCTAAGTATGAGAAGTACAAGATCTTAGAGCGTATGACTGAGCCTGAGAGAACTATTTCTTTCCGTATTGAGTGGGTTGACGATAAGGGCGAAGTTCAGGTTAACAAGGGCTATCGTGTACAGTTCAATTCAGCAATTGGTCCTTACAAGGGTGGTATCCGTTTACACCCAACAGTAAATGAAGGCGTATTAAAGTTCTTAGGTTTAGAGCAGATCTTAAAGAACTCATTAACTGGTACCCCTATCGGTGGTGCAAAGGGTGGTTCTGATTTCGATCCTAAGGGCAAGTCAGAGACTGAAATCATGCGTTTCTGCCAGGCTTTCATGATCCAGTTACACCGTTACATTGGTGCTACTATCGACGTTCCTGCTGGTGATATCGGTACTGGTGGTCGTGAGATCGGTTACATGTACGGCGCTTACAAGCGTTTAACCACTCGTTATGAGGGTGTTTTAACTGGTAAAGGTTTAACCTATGGTGGTTCTTTAGCACGTACTGAGGCTACAGGTTACGGTACCGTTTACTTCACTGATGCTATGTTAAAGGATCGTGGCGATTCATTAAAGGGCAAGAAGTGCGCTGTATCAGGTTCAGGTAACGTAGCTATCTACTGCTGCGAGAAGTTAATCCAGTTAGGTGCAACTCCTGTTACCGTATCAGATTCTAACGGTACTATCTATGATCCAAATGGCATCAAGGTAGACGTATTAAAGCAGGTTAAGGAAGTTGAGCGTGCACGTCTAACCCGTTATGCAGAGTTAGTTCCAACAGCTCAGTACACTCCAGTTGATAAGTACCCAGCAGGCAAACACCAGGTTTGGACTTACAACGTAGACTGTGCATTCCCTTGCGCAACTCAGAACGAGTTAAATGAGGAAGATGCTAAGACCCTATTAGCTAACGGCTGTAAGGTTGTAGCAGAAGGTGCTAACATGCCTTCAACCTTAGGTGCTATCGATCAGTTCTTAAAGGCTAAGATTGCTTACGGTCCTGCAAAGGCTGCTAACGCTGGTGGTGTTGCAACTTCTCAGTTAGAGATGGAGCAGAACGCTGGTATGACTGCTTGGACCTTCGAGGAAGTTGATCAGAAGTTACACACCATTATGACCAACCTGTACAAGAACGTTGCTGATACCGCTCGTGAATTCGGTGTTGAAGGCAACCTAGTATTAGGTGCTAACATCGCTGGCTTCCGTAAAGTAGCTGATGCAATGATTGCTCAGGGTGTAATCTAATAGATTTACTCCTCTAAATAATTAAGTTCAAAATGCCCCAAAATTGATTATTTTGGGGCTTTTTTTTGTCAATTTCGAAGATTTATATATATTTTCGCGTCATTTTGTGAAAATTTGAAAATTTTGAGAAAATTGATTAAATGCTCATAGCGGAATTTATATTTTTAATTGCTACCTTATATATTGGTAGCAGATTTGACGGTATGGGACTGGGTGTAGTCTCAGGCGTAGGCTTATGTATTGAAGTATTTGTATTAAGAATGCCTCCTACCTTCCATCAGTTGATGTAATGCTTATCATCATCGCAGTTGTAAGCTGTGCTTCTATCTTAGAAGCTTCAGACGGTCTTAAGTGTATGTTGCAGTACGCAGATCGTATGTTACGTAAAGCTCCTAAAAAGATCACTTTCTTTGGACCAATGGTTACCTATGCTTTAACCTTAATGTTTGGTACAGGCCTTGCTGTATATACCATCATGCCTATCATTGGCGATATTGCGCTAAAGAATAAAATTCGTCCTGAAAGACCGATGACAGCAGCTTCTGTAGCCTCTCAAATGTGACTTGTAGCATCCCTATTTCAGCTGTAGTATTCTGTTATTTGGGTAAAGATGTGCTGCAGCTCCCCGGACTTGAGGATTTGACCTTATTTAAGATCTTACTTGTAAACATCCCTGCTAACTTAGTAGGTGTATTCTTACTGTCTTTATACTCTAACTTTAGAGGTAAAGATCTTGAAAAAGATTCTGTCTTAAGTATCAATCGCAGTAAACTAACAGGCAGCAACTGCTAAAATCTTAATACCAGTTGCAGCAGCAATCGGTCTGCTAAGTCAAATTCTAATTGGTTTAATGCCTGATACTTATGCTTACTTCTTTATTCCTAATTACCCTTCAGATATTGCAACTGTAAACTTTGGTATCTCAGGCGACATAAAGATTGGAAAATAATATTTAAACCACTCTTTTATGCTCCCTAGACTTATCGGTCTTACATGTGCCTGTCTTGTAGGTGTGACTTTAGCTGAGCTGATAATCTAAGGTATAGCTCATTTAAGGCTTTTTTAAAGTTAGTAGACAAATGTCTACTAACTTTTATTTAGGCTCTGTCTTTTCAATTTCATTCCTCCCATAGCACCTTTTTACAATAAAAAACCTCCATTAAATCAAAACTTTGTTACAGCTAACAAAATTAGCATTAGATTTATCACTTCACTTTAAATACTCAAAATCTGACCTAAACTTTAGAAAAGATAAGAATAAAACTAAGGAGCTTTTTATGTTACTTGAAGGCAAAACCGCACTAGTTACCGGTGCAAGTCAAGGTATAGGTAAAGAGATTGCCCGCATTCTAAATAAGAATGGAGCTAAGATCTATATCGTGGCAAGGAGTGCTGACAAGCTCTCTACCACAGCAAAGGAGTTAGATCCTACAGGTAAAGAAGTATTTGCTGTTCCTTGTGACATTACTTCTAATACTGCTGTAGAAGAGGTATTCAAGCGCTTTAAAGCTGACGGTATTTCTATTGATATTCTGGTTAACGCTGCAGGCACTGCTAACTCAAATTCTATTGAAACTACTGATATTGAGCTTTGGGATAAAGTTCTAGATACCAATCTTACAGCTGCCTTTAATTTAAGTCAGAAATGCTTCCCGATGATGAAAGAAAATGGTGGTGGCAAAATCATAAATCTTGCATCTATCTTAGCTGATGTAACCAGTCCTGGTATGGCAGCTTATAGTGCTTCAAAAGGTGCAATTAAGATGTTAACCAAGACTCAATCTGTAGAGTGGGCAAAATACAATATTCAGTCAAATGCGATTGCTCCTGGCTACATTAAAACAGATATGACCAAAGGCATTTTAAACAACAAAGAGCTTACTCAAAAGTTAGTAGGCAGAACTCCTATGGGCAGAATTGGTGAACCTGAGGATGTAGCAAAAGTAGCTTTATTCTTAGCTTCCCCTCTATCTGACTTTGTAACAGGTACAGAGATCCCTGTAGATGGAGGTATTTTAGCGGCTTTAATGTAATTGAAATAATTGATGTAAGATAGTTCTTTGATGTTAGTATTGATGTGAAAAAGCCAGAACCACGATTTTAGGTTCTGGCTTTTGTATGAATAAAGGTAAGCTTAAGCCTTATTCAGACCTAAAACTTCATTCATATCATATAAACCTGGTTTCTTGTTCTCAAGCCATAGAGCGGCTCTGAATGCTCCACGAGCGAAGGTCTGACGTGAGGTTGCAATATGGCTTAACTCAACGCGCTCACCTTCTGAGCAGAACATAGCAGTATGCTCACCTACGATATCACCACCACGGATTGATGAGAAACCGATAGAACCGTAGATACGCTCGCCAGTAATACCGTTACGACCTGCTACCATAACGTCTTTTAGATTTACGTGACGACCTTCAGCAGCTGCCTCGCCAATTGCTAAAGCAGTGCCTGATGGGCTGTCTACCTTATAACGGTGGTGAGCTTCAACAATTTCGATATCAGCATCAGCCATGATCTGAGCTGTCTTTTTAACAAGGTTTAATAAAACGTTAACACCAACAGAGAAGTTAGCAGCAAAAACGATAGGAATATGCTTTGAGTATTCCTTAATCTTATCGCGCTGCTCGTAATCGAAACCTGTGGTACCTAAGATAACTTTGCAGTTATGCTGCTTTGCATATTCAAGAATATTTAATGAGCACTCTGGACGAGAGAAATCGATGAACATGTCAGGAGCTGCTGACAGTTTTGAAGGCTCATCTACAACTTCAACATTGCAACCTGATGGTAGTGTATCGGTGCTCTTATCAATGCCGCATACAACCTTTGCGCCATCAAGACCTAAACAGCAGTCCCACAGTGCGTGGCCCATGCGTCCGCCTAAACCTACAATACCAACCTTAAGCATTATAAAACTCCTTTCGCATAACAATTAAGTGGTCTAATTTTACACTTACTTTTGCAAATTGTAACGAGGTATAGAAGCTGATTGCCCTTTTATTGAGCACTTCCACATCAACTTCGATTGATGATCCGCCCTTCATTCTAACCATCTGTTCTGCTGTCTGAAGTAAGAGTTTACCTATTCCAAGGCGCATATAAAGCGGATCGATATACAGTGCGAGAATTTTACCTGACTCTATTTCATTTTTAAAAGTTAAGAAACCATAGAGATTTTTTGCACCACAAGCAAGCACTGTCCGATAATTTTCATCAGAAAGACGGTTCTCCCATAGTGCAGTAAATTGAGGATGGGTAAAGGTAAAAGGTTCCCTGCGATTCTCATAATGAGAGGCATTAAGTTCAAGGCGAGCGATATTGCTAGCATCGGTCATATTAGCCCAGCGGATATGAACCTTAAGATTTCCTTTTACAAAGACGGTATTGTTTTTCACGTAAGCTACCTGTATTAAGCTTTTTGACTGGCTTTATTTAACAGCGCTTGAGCGCTTTGACGAGTAGCTTCTGTTACAACGTTACCGCCCATCATACGAGAGATTTCCTCGACACGACCATCATTATCAAGCTCAGATACATTTGAGACTACATTCTGCCCCTGCTGAGATTTTGAGACTAAGAGCTGATGATCAGCAGCAGCTGCAACCTGTGGTAAATGAGTTACGGTAATTACCTGCACATCCTTACCTAAAAGGTGTAAAAGCTCACCTACAGCAGAAGCCGTACGACCTGAGATACCAGTATCAACCTCATCAAAGATCAATGTCTGTGTCGAGCCTTTACGTGAGGTTAAAACCTCAATTGCTAAAGCAAGACGTGATAACTCACCACCTGAGGCTACAGCACCTAAATCTTTTGGTGCTTCTCCTAGGTTTGCTGAGAACAAAAATTCAGCATTGTCGCGACCTGTAGCTCTAGGTCTTATAGTCTCATCACGAGTTACTTTAACCTCAAATACGCCATCTGGCATTGCTAAGGTTCTAATCTTTAAAGTTACATCCTGAGACATCTTTGTAGCAGCTTTTGCTCTTAAGTCTGATAACTCTCTAGCTTCTGTCTCATAGGCATCTCTTAACTTTTTAACGTTAGCAGTTAATGATGCTATCTGCTCTTTTAAAGATAAAAAGTGCTCTATATCTTTTTCTAACTTGTCTTTAATCTTATAAAGCTCGTTTGGCTTTATCTCAAAACGGCGAGCTAATTCGTGGCATTTTGAAAGTTTGTCAGATAACTCTTCAACTAAAGCAGGATTAGCCTTTAAGGTAAGTGAATCTAACTTTTCACGAGCTAAATCCAAATGCTCACAAGCAGTTGAAAGATCTGCAACAATAGGATCGATACTGTCTTTAGCAAAGACAGCTACTTTTGATAAATCGGTAATTCTTGCAGAAATGATATCAATGATGTTGTGCTCTTCGTTCTCAAGCACACCTTGAGCTAAAGCTACAGCATCTGATGCCTGTGTCTGATGCTGCAGGGCATCATAATCTGAGCTTATCTGCTCATAGTCGCCTTCGTGCAGATCAAGCTTATTTAATAAGTCTAATTCATAACGTAAGGTCTTATAGGTCTGAGCGCCAGCTAGCTGCTCGTCTGCTAGTTTCTGCAAATGCTGGCGGTTCTTATTATATTTATCAAAGGATAGTTTTACAGCTTCAACTTTGTCTTTTAATCTGCCAAAGCTGTCTACTAAGGATAGCTGATTGTTCTTATCAATAAGCTTAATGCTTGCATGCTGTCCGTGAATTGCCACAATGTAAGAGCCTAGCTCTTTTAGTAAAGCTAAAGTACAAGGAGAGCCGTTAATATAAGACTTTGACTTACCATCTGCTCCTATAACACGGCGGAGCATTAGAGTGTTATCCTCTGCTGTAAGCTCACGCTCCTTTAGAAAATCGATAACAGCCTGATTGTTCTCAATTGAAAACACCGCATCAAGCTCAGCTTTAGCACAGCCTGTTCTTACGCACATAGCATCTGCTCTTGCACCTAAGAGCATAGATAAAGCATCTACAGTTAATGATTTACCAGCACCGGTTTCACCTGTAATACAGGTCATGCCACTATGAAAATCAAGGGTATTTTTATCACTTAAAGCAAAGTCTTTTACGATTAATTGTTCAAGCATAACTACTCCAAAAACAGACTCAAACTTAAAGTTTGGTCTAAACAAGACTTTGAGCCCAGCCTAATTTCTGGCGTAACAGGCTGTAATAGTCATAACCTTGAGGGTGAATAAGTGTCAAAGGTATATGATGCTGTCTTATAAGTACAGAGCTTTTAGTATCAGCTCTCATGGTTACCTGACCATCACAGTTGATTGCAATTAACTCTGCCATATCATCAGGACATTCAAAGTCGATTCTAACCTCTGATTTTCCTGGAATGATAATAGGAGAGCAGTTTAGTGACTGTGGGAACATTGGCACTAATGACAGAACATCAAGATTTGGTTCAATAATAGGACCACCTGCTGATAATGAATATGCAGTTGAGCCTGTAGGTGTATTGACGATAATACCGTCACCTCTTAGGGTGTACATATAGGTACCATCAATAGTTACTCTAAACACCATCATATGAGCCATGGTGCCTGAGTGAATAACGGTTTCGTTAGTTGCTAATGACTGACCGATTAACTCACCTACTCCATCTTCAGAATCACGAGAGACACGAACATCAATCATGGTTCTGTCCTCTAATGAGTAGTAGCCTTTTACAACCTTTTTTAAGCTCTCATCAAGATTGTCAGGATTGACATCGGTAAGCAGACCTAAATGTCCGCGGTTAATACCTAATACTGGAACTTTCAAATCTACTAAGGTTCTGGCTGCACCTAAAACAGAGCCATCTCCACCTACAACGATGATAAGGTCAAGATCTCGCATCTGACGACGGGTAATACTTTCAATTTCAGGAATATTAAAGCCTACAGATGTATTAGCCTCAAGATATACTTTTACACCTAATTTGGTTAGTTTTGAGGCAATATCTCTGATAGCTCCAGACACTGGACGCTTATATACTTTAGATACAATTACAGCTGATTTAATTGGCTTTTGCTGTACCATTGAAGCTACCACGGCACTCTCCTAAAAATATATTATTCAATCCTCTATTGTACATTCTGCTTGAACCTTTTTCAAAGTTACATAACTTACAGATAAAAAGCTGTATAAACGATCATAATTGGAGAGTAGCTACATTTTTATTGAATACAATCTTCTGTAAAGATGGATAAAGTTTGTTTTTCGATAAATAACTCTATTGAAATGATAGAAATAAATCGATGCAAATTTGAATTTTTTAGATTGTCATGTAGCAACATGGTAACGTGCCACTACATATATTTTACTTAGAGATTCTATCCCAAGTTTCAAGCTTATCTTTTTCTGTAATAGCTCTTATAACTTTACAAGGATTTCCCACAGCAACTGAGTTACTTGGAATATCTTTTACTACTACACTGCCACCACCGATGACTACATTATCGCCAATGGTAACACCAGGCATTACCTGTACTCCGGCACCTATCCATACGTTGTTGCCAACGCTAATAGGATAAGCATATTCCAATCCTTTGTTTCTTCGTTCAAAGTCTATAGGATGACCTGCTGTATAAAAGCCACAGTTAGGAGCAATAAAGACATTATCTCCAAATGTTACTTTGCCGCCATCTAAGATCACCAGATTATGGTTCGAATAGAAGTACTCACCAACTTCAATGTTATAGCCGTAATCACACCAGAATGGAGCTGTGATAATAAAATTGTTTTTGGTCTTGCCTAAAAGTTTCTTTAAGATCTCTTTTTGACCTTTCTCATCAGATGGACGCAGATTATTAAAGTCATAGCAAAGTTCTTTGGCTTTAGTTCTTTGCTCAAGCAAATCCTTATCATAGTTGGCATCATAAAGCATCTGCTTGAGCATTTTTTCTTTTTCGGTCATTTTTTCATCTATACTTTTTTCTTAAATGAGGTTCATGTAAAAAAATACCCCAAACCTTTCACGATTCAGGGTACCTTTCATTTTTGTCTACAGACTATTTCTTGTTCAAACCTTTAGCAATCAGAGCGTCAAGTTTCATTGACTCTGTGAGCAATGAATCATAGCGCAGATCAAGATCAGGCATATAACGCAGGTTTAGTCTTGATGCCAGCTGTGAACGTAAAAAGCCTTTTGCGCTTTTTAAGCCTTTCATAGCAGCGTCAATTTCTTCTTTTTTATCTGTTAAAAAAGAAATGTAAACACGAGCATTTCTAAGATCAGGTGAAACATCAACTTCAGTGATAGTTGCATTCTTCACACGAGGATCATGAAGCTCATTTTGCAACACATCTGCAAGCTCACGTCTTACAGCTGCTGCAACTCTTTCATTTCTACCGTAACTTCTTGGCATAATTTCCTTTAATCAAGAGTACGTGCGACTTCAACCTTCTCGAAGCACTCGATGCGGTCACCTACACGAACATCCTGGTAGTTCTTAACACAGATACCGCACTCGTTGTTCTGCTTAACCTCAGATACGTCATCCTTGAAACGACGTAATGAATCAAGCTCACCTTCGAAGATAACGGTATTGTCACGCAGCACACGGATAGGAGCTGAACGCTTTACGACGCCTTCAACAACCATACAGCCTGCGATTGCACCATACTTAGGGTGACGGAAGATTTCACGAACTTCAGCATAACCGATGAAGTTTTCTCTGATCTCTTTCTTGAGCAGACCAGACATAGCCTTCTTCACATCATCAATCAAGTCGTAAATAACACTGTAGTAGTGTAAGTCAACTGACTCTGAATCGATTACCTGACGGGCAGGACCATCAGCACGAACGTTAAAGCCGATTACAACAGCACCATCAGCAGCAGCTAAGGTTGCGTCGTTTGCGGTAATACCACCAACACCTGAGCCGATAATCTTAACCTGCACTTCTTCGTTACCAAGTTTTAGCAGAGCATCAGAAATAGCTTCAACAGAACCCTGAGTATCAGCCTTTAGAACAACCTTCAACTCTGAAGCATTGCTCTCCTTGAACATAGAAGCTAACTGTGCACTCTTCTGTTTTGCAATCTTTAACTCACGGTATTTACCCTGACGGAATAAAGCAACTTCACGAGCCTTTCTTTCATCAGCTACAACGGTAACCTCGTCACCTGCTGCAGGAACACCTGACAGACCGAATACCTCAACAGGGATTGAAGGACCAGCCTCGGTTACTTCCTTGCCGTTTTCGTTTCTCATTGAACGAACACGACCGTACTGCAGACCGCAAAGGATAATATCTCCCTTCTTTAAGGTACCAGAACGCACAAGAACTGTTGCTACAGGACCACGACCTTTATCAAGACGAGACTCAATGGTTACGCCTTCAGCCATACCATCATGAACAGCCTTTAACTCTAAAACTTCAGCCTGTAGAGTAATAGCCTCTAACAGATCATCAACGCCCATACCAGTCTTTGCTGAAACTTCAACGAACTGGTTCTCACCACCCATTGACTCAGGAATAACACTGTGCTGCATTAACTCATTGATAACTCTCTGAGGGTCTGCACCTGGCTTATCCATCTTGTTGATAGCAACAATCATAGGAACCTTAGCTGCCTGAGCATGCTGAATTGCTTCTAAGGTCTGAGGCATTACACCGTCATCTGCTGCTACAACTAAAACTACGATATCAGTACACTGAGCACCACGAGCACGCATTGCAGTAAATGCTGCGTGACCTGGGGTATCTAAGAAGGTGATACCGTCATTACGAGTCTGTACGTGATAAGCACCGATACGCTGGGTAATACCACCAGCTTCGCCTACTGCTACCTTTGACTTTCTGATGTAGTCAAGTAAAGAGGTCTTACCATGGTCAACGTGACCCATGATGGTAACAACAGGAGCACGAGGAGTTGCCTCTGCTTTTGAATCCTTGTTGCCGTTTAATAACTCGTCTTCAAGTTCATTCTCTTTACGCAGAATTACCTTGTGTCCCATTTCTTCAGCTACTAGCTGAGCTGTTGCCTGATCTAAAACCTGGTTGATAGTTACCATTTCACCTAATTTCATTAAGGTCTTGATAACTTCAGTTGCCTTAACAGCCATCTTAGCTGCTAATTCAGCTACAGTAATGGTCTCACCGATCTCAACATCACGGTTTACAGGAACAGCAGGACGGTTAAAGCCGTGTTGCTGCTGATTTAATTTTGCAGCACCCTTTACGCTCTTACCACCTTTACCGCCTTTCTGACGGCGATTGTTTGAATTCTGCTCATTTTCTTCAAAGCGCTTAGCTGAACGTCTGTCACCATTTCTGTCGCGGTGGCGGCCTCTGTTTTCAGCCTCACGCTCCTGACGAGCCTCAGCTTCACGAACATACTGAGAAGTTGTTGAATCGTCGTCATCATTCTCGTGAGAGCGAGCCTCTTCTTCTGCTGCCCAACGAGCCTCGTTTTCTTCAGCTAACTTTCTGGCCTGCTCAGCAAGTCTCTTTGACTCTTCTTCAGACTTACGCTTTTGTTGCTCTTCTTGAGCACGACGTAACTCTTCAGTTGCCTTATCCTCATGCTTCTCTTTATGAGGAGCAGGAGTTGGCTTTGGCTGAGTCTTAACAGCCGCAGCTTTAGCAGCTTCCTTAGCCTTCTTGTCAGCCTCAGCTTTAGCAGCTGCAGCCTTGCGAGCTTCTTCGGCTTTTTTAGCTTCTTCGGCTTTACGAGCCTCTTCAGCTTTTCTAGCCTCTTCTTCAGCCTTTTGCTTAGCAATAGCTTCCTGCTCCAACTGAGCCTTACGCTCTTTAGGGTCGAAGTTAAATTTCTTTTTACGAACTTCAACCTGAACTTTCTTAGCACTGCCTGCATTCTGCAAAGTCATAGTGCCAGAAGACTTCTTCTTTAAAGACATACGCTTTGGTGCATTGCCCTGATTTTCTTCATTCATCATTCAAGTCTTCCCGTATTATTTGTTTTCTTCTTTGAACCAGTACTCATTACGAGCTGCCATAATGATTTCACCAGCTTTCTTCTCATCTAAGCCTTCGATGTCAGTTAAATCATCGGTAGCCTGATCTGCAAGATCTTCACCTGACTTGATACCGTGAGCTACTAACTTAGCAGCTAATTCTTTATCAATACTATCAAGTGATGTAAGCTGTTTGATAGCTTCAGCTGTTTCTGCATTTTCTCTGCTTTCTACAACCTTTCTTGCTATTTCCTGTAACTGAGATGCTGTTTCCTCATCCATACCATCGATAGCTAAAAGCTCTTCAGGTTCAACGTATGCAACTTCTTCTAAGGTGGTGAAGCCTGCATCTGACAGAGCAGTTGCGAACTCTTCATCAACATTTAAAGAATCTTCAAATAGCTTTACTACCTTACCTACTTCCTGCTGAATGCTTGACTCAAGTTCTTTCTCAGTCATAACCTTCAGATCCCAACCGATAAGCTGTGAAGCTAAACGTACATTCTGACCGTTTCTACCGATTGCTAAAGCTAAGTTTTCTTCAGCTACAGCAATTAAGATAGTGTGGTCATCTTCGTTGATGATAATACGTGATACTTCAGCAGGTTCCATAGCATTGGTCACGTACTGAGCTAAGTTCTCATCGTATAAAACAACGTCAATCTTTTCACCTGACAGCTCGTTAGATACTGCCATTACACGAGCGCCACGCATACCGATACATGCGCCACGAGGATCGATTCTTCTGTCCTTGGATCTTACAGCGATCTTTGCACGTGAACCAGGATCACGAGCTGCACCCATGATTTCGATTACGTCTTCACCAATCTCAGGTACTTCAATTCTGAATAACTCTTTTAAGAAATCAGGTGAAGTTCTTGAGCAGATGATCTGTGGACCGCGATTTGGCTCTGAACGGATATCCTGTAATAAAACCTTAACTCTGTCACCACGACCATAGGTCTCATGAGGAATGATCTGCTCACGCTTTAGAACAGCTTCAGCGTTGTTGCCCAAATCTAAAACCATGATGTCATGAGTCTGCTTTTTAACGGTTGCATTTACAACATGACCGATTCTGTCACGCTGCTCTGCTACAACCTGCTCGCGCTCAGCATCTTTAACTTTCTGAGATAGAACCTGCTTTGCTGTCTGAATTGTAATACGGTCAAACTCAACAGAAGGGATCTGCTCTTCAACAATATCACCAGCTTTAATACCAGGATGGTCAACAGCGGCTGCTGCAAGTGATATTTCCTGAGCAGGCTTCTCTAGTGGACCGTCAGTATCAACTACTTCCCAACGGCGGAAGGTGTCATATGAGCCGTCTTTCTTGTCAATTACAACACGAACTAAAATATCAACTGGATACTTTTTCTTGGTTGCAGTTGCTAATGCAGTCTCTAAAGCTTCAAAAATCTTATCTCTAGGAATAGCACGCTCGTTTGATAGTGCCTCTGCGATGGCAATGATCTCTTTACCCATTTTTAATTTAAGACCTCTCTATGATCCGCTTTTAGGAGCTTTTTTGTTGTTAGTTGGAAACTCTGGGACAACACGTGCTGTAGATACATTTGAGAATGCAACTTCGATAAGACCTGAGATCTTATCGTTAATCTTCAGCATGCCATCATCAGTTACTTCATCTAAAGTACCTTGAAGCTTATGTCTGCCCTGAGTAGGAATTCTAAGTTCAGCTTTTACAGTTTTACCTGTATAAGCCTTAGCTTGCTCAAGTGTGAACAAAATTCTGTCAAGACCAGGTGAAGATACCTCAAGTGTATATTTAGGAGCGATAAGGTCAGCTGCATCTAAAGCAGGAGATAATACATCCATTAACTCGCCACACTTATCTGCGCTTACACCTTGCTCAGAATCAACAAACACCTGCAACATCGCATGATCATTACCGCCACGGAATCTGATACCCCATACAGTAAGATCCATAGACTCCACCAGAGGAGTTACTAGCTCTGCTACTTTCTCTTCAATGGTTCCTGCCATTAGTACCTCAATTTATTTAATTTTAAACACAAAAAAAGGACCTCAACTAGGGTCCCTTTCTTTATGAAGTTCCACTATATCTATCAGTAATAAACTCGTTTATTACTGAAGGTTCAAGCTCACACTTGAACAGGCTTGAAACGCTATCAGCTTCAAGCCCTTTATTTATAGCAAAAGTAAGGATAAAAATCAAGTTTTTTCCTACTTTATCCTATAGAGTTTTAAGACGTTAATTGCAGTTGCATCAGCGCTGAAAACTTCAATCTTCCAGTCACCAACATCTAAAGTTTCGCCTTGCTTTGGAACTCTCTGCAATCTGTCTAAAACGTAACCTGCAATAGTCTGATAATGCTCTGATGGAGGTAAGTCTAAACCAGTTATTCTTGCAACATCAGGTAAGATAGCATCACCATCTACTCTAAATGACTTACCATCTTTACCAAAACGTACAATCTCTGGAGTTTCACTCTTTTCAGGCATCTCACCTGTGATCTCTTCAACCACATCATGAACAGTAACAATACCTTCAAAACCTCCGAACTCATCAAAGACAAATCCAAAGTATTTCTTTGACTGTCTAAATTGCTCTAGGGCACTTAAGATGTTAATTGTTTGCGGAAGATATAAAGGCTCCTGGACAATCTTTTCCATGTGGGCAACATCAACCTTGTCTTCGACAAAAAGGCCTAAAACATCTGCTCTTGAAACAAAGCCTAAAGGCTGATCTTTGTGACCGCTTCTGTAAGCAATCAATAATGACTTAGTGCAAGATAATGCCTTGTTTAAGATGTACTCTTTTGAGCCATCAACTTTAATTGTTTGCAGATCAGTTCTTGCTGTCATTACAGCCTTTACAGGCAGTGATGACATTTCAAGAACACGAGATACCATCTCTTTTTCCTGCTTGTTAAAGACATAGGCACTAGGACGTGAAACAATAGCTTCCTTAATTGAATGCACATCGTCGTCATTTTTTGAGCCTAACAGTCTTAAGACCAGATGAGCTGCTACCTGACGGGCCTGCATGTTATTAGAGTGCTTTAAGTTCAAAACAGTCTTTCTTGAGGCCTGGTTGAAGATCTCGATTAACAGAGAGAATCCGATAGCTGAATACAGGTATCCTTTTGGAACCTCAATATGGAATGATTCCATAATCAGGCTGAAACCGATAAGCAACAGGAAGCCTAAACACAATATAACTACTGTAGGATGCTTTGAAACAAAGACTGCAATAAAGCCTGAAGCCCACATCAATAATGCCATAGCAATAGTTACAGCTATGATCATGATGTAAACATGATTGGTCATACCAACTGCGGTGATGATTGAATCACCTGAGAAGAGTACATCTAGGATCATAATCTGTGTGGCTACAATAACAAATGAATGGCCTGCTGACTTGCTTACAGAAACAGACTCTTCATTGCTTTGGTCTTCTAACTTTGAATGAAGCTCTTCTGTAGATTTGTATATCAGGAAAGCACCGCCTAAGAACATCATTAAGTCTCGAACAGAAACGTCAAAGTTAAAGACTGTGAACAATGGCTCTGACATTGCCATTACGTAGGCTGCGAAGATCATCAAGATAATTCTGATGATTAAAGCACCACCTAAACCGATGTAGCGAGCAGTCTTACCTTGTCTTGCTGGAAGTCTTGCTGACAGAATAGCAATGAATAGTAAGTTATCAATACCTAAAACAACCTGAATAGCTGTTAAGGTTAACAAACCTAACCAAGCTGTAGGATCTAATACCCACAGCATATCGAATAATAAAGTTGGATGAGCTAGAGCCTGTTCTTGCATAGTTATTTAGCTCCTAGCTTTGAAAATGAAAAAATAGAGAGGTTAGATAGAATGGTGTGACTAAATATAGTCGGGTCTGCGTTCATTTTAAGTTTTAATTTCTCAAATAAAATCAAAAGTATGTATAACGATGTAAATATAGCAATTATAAGCAACAAATGTTAACAACATGTATTAATTATGTGAAGTAACATCGAATGCTTTGCTATATATTACAGTTGAAACAACGAATTAGCATAGCACAATTGCAATAGGTGCATTCTTTTGCTTCAAATTGATAGATATGACAGCTAAACAATGGATTTTAGCTTTTCAAAATCTTCGTGCTCAAAATTGTTTTGCAGAAGTTTTATGTTATCTAGAGATACTTTATTCTTCTTAAGCAAAGTAAGAGATGATTCTTGAGCTTTCTTCATATCAATCAATATTGATTTGTATAGAGTATCATCCACTTCAAAGAAATCCTTTATTTCGTTAAAAAGATCAAGTGAAGGTAGATCTTTTCCTTCAACAAAACATAACGCATGATGCTGCTTGTTATAAGGGACTGTATTTGGAGTTAAATCGTATGCAGGAGATAGCTTCCACTCTCCATTTACTCTTAAAAACGCATGGTTGCGCAAATGATCGTCTGTATTTCCAAAAAGACCATTAAAGATCATTCGTCTGAATAACTCTTGTTTTTGTTCTTTTGACGTCATGAAATCAGGCATAGCAAGATCTACGTAGCTGTAGTTCTCCAACTCTTCATTTTCAGACAATCCAAGAGCCGTCACTGCAGACATAAAAGGAATTCTGGTGTTATTTGAGTTTCGGTCAAATCTTGGTAGAAATAAAACATCGCCAAACTTTGTTTCAATGACTTTTGAAGAACCGGCATTTATACCTGCAATCTTAGCAAGATCAAGATAGAGTCTTTCTATTCTAGATACTTGGAGAGCGTTATCTTTAAACGAAGGCAACTTAGCAATGTACTGTTTTCCTTCAATTTCTAAGCAGACTTTGGGTCTTGCTCCTCCTACCGTTGCACTTACAGAATATAAAAGATCTAGATCCTCTTCAGAGCTACAACCTTGTTCTACGTGAAATGATGCCAGAATCAGGATTTCTAAAGATGATAAATCATAAGTTTGACTAAAGGTATTTACAAACTTATCTTTAACTTTAACTCTTAAAGAACCTTCACGGAAGGCATCATAGGCTCCAAGTAAAAGATCTAACGATGATGGAGTGTAGCCTAGTTTTCTCTTTTGAATAAAGGTTCCCCTGCGATCTGGGATAAGATCTCTCAAGTAAGGAGAAATGCCCTTTATTCTTTGCGTTTTTGGTGAAAATTCAATGGAAGGGCTCTTGATAGCTATGCTGCAAAATGGGAACGAGAAAATAAAGCAAGTTTCCCTTTAGGTACTAATTCAGACATAGCAGGAAAAATTAACGCATTATTGAATTTTGATTTTGGACAACAAGGTATGGATCAAGAAGACTTTAATGTTAGAGATAAATTCTTTAATAAATTAAATGAGGTAGTCGCTTTACCAATGAATTCTGGATATCAAGGTGGTAATGATGCCTTTAATAAAGTTGATCCTGATGGACCTTATGATACAGGACGTGTCGGAGGTCATAATGTTAAACAAGAAAGTGATGCTTTAATTGCAGCATCTAAAGATGCTGATAAAAACCCTATAATCTACAAAGAACAAAGTGGTGAACAAGCTCAAACAGCTTATGATACTTTAACTAAATCTAAGACAGATGCTCTTTATCACCAAGAAAGAATTCAACATGCAAAATCCTATAAAGGTTCTGGTATGGAGTCTTTATTAGTAGAGGGAACATGGCTAACACCAACAACAGAAAAAGGATATGCAGGTGAATTTACTGATTTTATAAAGCAGAGAATGCCAGGACATGATAATGTTGTAGACCCAGGAAATGATGATTACCTTTTTAGAAATATGGGAAAGAAAGAAAATAAAGAAATTGTTATGGATGCTGCTAATCAAGCTGCCACTCACAAAGGTTTTACTCCGAGAGATGACAGTAGTTCAGATCAGGCTGATCTTGTAGATAAAATTCAAAAGCTATATGCTTCAACATATTTAAAAAATGGTAATGAATATCATCCTTATGAAGATAAAGACGGAACAGTTCTTAATAGCGGATTTGCCACCTATACTCAATTCGTAAATGGTAAGGTGCAAGCCGCAGATAGACATCTAAAAGATACAGTTGCAGACCTTGCAAGGGGCTATGGTTACTCCGATAAAGAGGCTGAGGATTATGATGAAAATGTCGCAAATGTAACTCAAGTAGCAGCAATAGGTAATCACAATGCAGAAAGGGTTTTAACCAGAATTGTTAAAGGTGACGGTTTCGGAGGTACATCATTACCTTCAATACAAGAATTAAAAGAGGCATCACAATCAAATCAGCCAGTACAAACACCAAATTCTTCTAAATAGCTGATCTTTGATTTTATAGATAAGGCACTATAATTGTAGTGCCTTATTTTATGAGAAATATGTTAACTGGAAAACTAAAAAAAACTATTTAGTATTTGATTTTATAAATATAAAATCTTTATCAAAATTATCGTAATAATCCTGAATAAGAGTCTTAATTACACTTCTTTCCTTCTCTGTTATTCTTGTTTTTTCATTAAAATAAATATCTACAGTAATTTTGGGAATCTGTATTTCTTTTTCTAATTTTTGGTTCTCTTTGTCAATATTTATTCCAGACAATTCTTCTGGAACATCATAAACACTCTTTTCTCTAAAACCTTTAGTTTTTAAGTATTCTTTTACATTATTTGATTTATCACATAAAGCGCAATTTGTTTTAGATTCTTTAAAGTTTAAGTAATCATCAGAAATTTGTTCATTTATCACAACATCGACTGCGTTTGGCATACAGTTAATGATATCCTTTTTTACCATTTCTGCTGGATTATGAATGTTGAATTTATTAAACAATTTGATATTAGTATTGTAATCATTGTTGTATGAATTTATTAACTTTTTAAAGTCGTTTAAATAATCTTGATGAATAAAGATGGTTAATTCTGCATCATTGCTGATACATTTGTTTTTACTTAACTCAGAAATTTTTATAGGTGATGACTTTTGAAGTTCATGTTTGTAACGAGTTCTTCTTGGACAAAATTGTCCTTCAGATTCAAGAATCTCTTTTACTTGTTTATATTCATTTCGAGTAAAAATTCCCACATTCACGTAATCGGTGTCAAAAGATTTTAATAAAGAATTTCTCAGTTCTTCGTTTTCTTTAATTTTGTTCTGAAATTCTATTTTTGCCTGTTCATTTTGTTTTTCAATTTGATACTCGTTGTATTTGTCATATAGATACAATCCTAAAAAAGAGCCTACTGCAAACACAACCAACAATAATATTGAATAGATCGCTATTTTCTTCATATCCCATTCCTATTTCATAATTAAATTCTGAACAAACGGAGCAATCAACTGTACTATACAAATGACGACAGCAGCAATGATAGCTCCAACGGCAAACTTGTTACTTTTCTCTGACAGCATTTTTCCTGTGAGGTATTCATTAAACATTGAACAATCGTGAATTTTATCTTCGATTTCAGCGATGGTTTCAGGAAAGTTAAATGCACACGAAATATAATTCCAGATTAAAGGAACTTCATCTCCCTTGTGTGCTGTCAATGGATTTCTGTAGAGTTTAGTAATTTTAAAACCAATAATTTCTTTATAGAAGTTTTCTTGTTCTACCGCAGAATGAGTTTTTAGTTCGGCTAATTTATCCAAGAATCTATCCATGGTAATAACATAGGCTCTGTAGATAATATACAGAACTAATGCTCTGCAAGCATAATATTCAACCCATTTGAAATTATTAGGAGTAACAGGACCCATCTCAATTTGAGTAAAGATCAAATTTAACTAGCTCTTCCAATTTTCTGCCTTTAGAGTTTTCTCTAGTTTAGTAAGAACCTCTATTTGTTCTTCTAGGTCTTGCAAAAGATGACTTTGATACAGCACTACCTCTGCTCTTTACAGCATAGCCTTTATTAAAAGACTGACCTTCTTTTTCAGAGCGAAGATTTGTGTGTGAAACAAAGTGATTTGCTGAGCTGTTTGATTTTGGTCCAAACTTCTTTGAAGAATCATCTTTAGAAAATGACTTTCTTCTGTCATTCTTATCAAATGAAGAGTCTTTTGAGAACTTGCGTCCTTTATTCTCTCCAAAAGTTTTCCCTTTCTTAGGGAAAGCAGACTTATCCCCTCTTGCAGGACGAGATTGTGGCTTACCGTATGGAGATCTTTTTGAATACTTATCGTCATTATCTTCTTTTGAAGAATTAAATGAAACAGGCTTTCTTACAGGAGCTTTTGTAGCTTTTCTTCCTTTATTTGAAGATGAGGCATTTAAGTCTAATGCAGGAGCCAACTCTTCAACTGGCTCTAAATGAACAGCTTTTCTTAAACGATTTAACTCATTTAAGGTAAGTTCTCTGAACTGTCCTGTCTTTAAGTCAGGATCAAGATCGATACCTGCGTACTTAATTCTGATAAGACGTGAAACTTTAAGCCCTACAGCTTCCCAAAGACGGCGAACCTCTCTCTTACGTCCTTCTTTTAAGGTTACGTGGTACCAGGCGTTACGTCCTTCACCACCTACGTAAGTAACTTTGTTAAAGCGAGCCTTACCATCTTCTAACATTACGCCTTGGGTTAACTGATCGATTTGCTCTTCACTTACTTCACCATAGATACGAGCAGCGTATACACGTTCAACTTCATATTTAGGATGCATCAGTGCATTTGCTAATTCACCATCGGTGGTAAATAAGAGTAAACCTGAGGTATTGATATCAAGACGGCCAATGTAGATCCAACGACCAGTTGGAGGCTTTGGAATATGGTCGAAAACTGTAGGTCTGTTTTCAGGATCTGATAATGTAGTAAGCTCACCTTCAGGCTTATGATACATTAAGACTCTGCAAGATACTTTTTGACTGTCAGGTGTTAATACAACCTTACCGTCTATTTTAACTAAAATGTCATCTGCTTCGTATCTGTCACCGATAGTTGCCATTTTGCCATTTACGGTAACTCTGCCCTGATCAATCATCTGCTCAAGAGCTCTGCGTGAAGCAATTCCTGCACGGGATAAAATTTTCTGTAACTTCTCAGTCATATATTATTTTCTACTTTAAAAAGCATAAATTGAAATTTCAGGCTCTATTTTACATGAGAGCTTTGAAAATATGAAATTCTCGGTAAGAATTAATAAATAAAACTTCTGAAAGTAGTCTTTAGTCAATTCTAGCTAGCATTTTTTATCAAAGAACTCATCATTGTCAAAGTCTTCATCTTCTTGAAAGTATCCAAAGTCAGCGGCATCCTCAATATACTCTTCATCAGTCATTTCATCATCTTTGTAGAACTCACCTGAAGCGATTGATGCGTTAATCTTTTTAATAATTCTGTCCCAGTCTTTTGAATCGATTTTGTTTGAAGCTGAACTCTTTTTTACTCTCCAAAAGTTCTTTTATGGAGCAATTACTGGACACTACGTCTTATTTTAAAAGCTGTCTTTGATTATGCTATGGATATTTTGTTAAATAACTTTACAATAGGATGTGCAAAAGGAATTACATATGTCAGATCAAAACACACAGGACTTCGTTCAATGTGCACTCTTTGGTGAGAGCTTTAACTTAAGATGCGCAAAAGAGCAAAAAGAAAATCTTCAAAAAGCAATAGCTTCATTACAAACTAAAGCATCCTCTATGATGCGAGATAATCCTAATTTAACTCCTACACAAGCTGCTATCTTAATTGCGCTTGACTCAGAGAGTACCTTGCAAGGATATCTAAACGACAAAACTCCATTTGAAAATGAAGCATTAAAACTAATCACCAAGATGAAAACTTCTCTTCAAAGAGCTAACAATGACTGATTTTTTTGATAACAAAGTTTTACGTAAGTCTCTGCGTCAGCAGATCTTAGAACAAAGAAGACAGGTAACACCTGTAAAAGCCTATGATGCTGGCGTTGAGATTGTAAAAATCTTAAGTCACCATAAACACTTCTTGCAAAAGAAAATGGTGGGATCATATTTAAGCTTAGGTGGTGAGTTATCTACAGAGCCTATTAACGAGTATCTTCTAGAACACCATGAATTAGCTCTACCTTTTATGGATGTTCACGTAAAAGGTCATATGGACTTTTATTCCTATAAGAAAGGTGACAGGTTAATTGAAAACCGCTTCCACATTCTAGAGCCTGAGAATTTACCAGAGAATCTGGTAACTCCTGATAAATTTGAAGCTTTGATTGTGCCATTAGTTGGATTTGATAATAAAGGCAACAGATTAGGTATGGGTGGAGGCTATTACGACAGAATGTTAAAGAAGCTCTCTGCTCAATGTCTTTTAATAGGTGTAGCTTATGACTTCCAACTTTTAGATGCTGTACCTATTGAGCATTGGGATATGCCTTTGCATGAAGTCATAACTCCTACCAAGCACTACGTCTTCTAATCAATTTATCTAAAATCGCCAATAAAAAACCCACCGTACGGTGGGTCTTTTTTAGTAGAAACTTTTATTACTTAGTCTCTGGAGCGTCAGTCTTAGGAGCATCTGTTGTGTCTGAAACTGCAGGTGCATCTGTATCAACTACAGGAGCATCAGTGTTAACAACAGTCTTCTCCTCAACCTGCTCTGTTGCAGGAGTCTCAGAAATATTGCTGAAACTTGACTTCTCTTCGTGAGCTGACTTCTGTAAGTAACCTAAGAATAAGCAAACACCGAAGAACAGAATAATTAAAGTCCAAGTTGATCTAGTCAGGAAGTTACCAGATCCTACTGAACCGAATACTGTATTTGATGCACCAGCACCAAATGAAGCGCCCATGCCAGCACCTTTACCCTGCTGAACAAGGATCAAAGCAATCATTGCAATTGCAATTAGTAATAAAACTACAATACCAATTTCGTACATAATAAAAACGCATCCTATTTTGCGTATACAAAGCTGTGCAAATATTACAGGTTATTATGCTTTTTTTCAAGCATTTTCACAGCCTGCCTGATGGATGATCACATCAGCAATTCTTTGAGCTTTAGTATGAACGTCCTGTGCATTCTCACCTTCAACCATTACACGAACCACAGGCTCGGTTCCTGATTTGCGTAAAAGCACACGACCAGTTGAGCCTAACTCTTTTTCAACTTCAGCTACAACAGCCTGAACTTTCTCGTCACGAGTTACATCAAGACCTGCTGTTAATCTTACGTTGATAAGATCCTGTGGGTACATGGTCAGGCCTTCAGATAACTCTTCAACTGTCTTGCCTGCATACATACAAGCCTTTAGAACCTGTAGCGCTGAAACAATACCATCACCTGTAGTTGCATGGTTTAAGCTAATGATGTGACCACTGTTCTCGCCACCTAGAGTCCAGTTCTTCTCTAACAACTGCTCCATAACGTATCTGTCACCAACCTTAGCACGAGAGAAAGGAATACCTTCACGCTTTAAAGCTAACTCAAGACCTAAGTTTGTCATTAAAGTACCTACTACACCACCTGGCAGACGTCCACGCTTTTTAGTGTCGTTAGCAATGATATACAGAAGGTTGTCACCGTCACGTAAGTTACCGTGACTGTCGCACATTAAAACGCGGTCACCGTCGCCATCAAAAGCAATACCAAGATCAGCTTTTTCTGAAAGGACTTTAGCAACTAAAGCCTCTGGATGAGTAGAACCTACACCATCATTGATATTAATGCCATTAGGCTTATCACCGATGGTGATAACAGTTGCTCCTAACTCTCTGAAAACCAGTGGAGCGATGTGATAGGTAGCGCCGTTAGCACAATCTAAAACAATCTTCATGCCCTCTAACGAGAAGTGGCTTGCAAAGGTACTCTTGCAGTACTCAATGTAACGACCTGGAGCATCATCCTGTCTGAAGGCACGACCAAAGTCTGATGAAGCAGCTAAAGGAATATCCTTAGCATCTAATACAGACTCAATCTCAAGTTCAACCTCATCAGGTAACTTGGTACCATGAGCTGAGAAGAACTTAATACCATTGTCATAGTATGGGTTATGTGAAGCACTGATTACAACGCCTAGGTCTGCTCTGAATGCTCGAGTTAAATAAGCTACAGCAGGAGTTGGCATAGGGCCTAACATTACAGGAGACATACCGCCTGCTGAAAAGCCTGACTCTAAGGCAGCTTCTAGCATATAACCTGACAGACGAGTATCTTTACCAATGATAACTTTACCGCCATGTTTTTTACCTAAAACTTTACCTGCAGCTAAACCTAGTCTTACTGCAAAATCAGGAGTAATAGGATATTGACCTACACGGCCACGTACACCGTCTGTACCAAAATATTTTCTTTTCATCTTTGTTTTCTTTTTTTCTAAAAGTTATTTACCTTTAAAAGATTAGACTTTTAAAGATGCTCAATTTTAATTCTTTTCTTTGTTCTTTCTTAAGTCATGAATTGCATCACGTAGAAGTCTTAGACGTCTTACGATAGTCTTTGATAACTTAAATGGCTTAGTCTTACTTGCCATAATCTGCCAAAAACCAATTGCAATTGCAACTTCACCTACATCTGCTGTTCTGATGATTTGAACTGGACTTACAGATGAACAGAATAAAGCTGTAGTTAAGGTAAGCACTCTATTATCTTTCATGAATCTGTCTTCTTTTGGTAAAGAACGAGGCAGAGCAATACAGATAGGCAGAGCAAAACTCTTAAAGCTCTCAAGTCTTCCTAACAGTCTTAATCTGTTACTTACAGAAGCATTTACAACTGATGGGTCAATGAGTAATCTCTTTCTTTCAATACCTGCATTTAAAAGAGTATCGATTCTTTCAAAGTAGTATTCAGAAATGATACTTACCACATCGCTGTCATCTTCAATTTTTTCTTTAGGATCAAAGTGAAGGCATACAGCTACCTCTGATCCTTTGACAAGATCGATCATGCCCTCTGTGGACAGACCGTTTGTGGTAATAACAATTGAAACACCTGCTTTAATAGCCTGTGAAACAATTTCATAGTTGTTTGAGTTTAGTGCTACAGGAACATCTACACTGTTCATCACAGCGCACAACACAGAGATCACACGAGTTTCGTTGATGCCGTTAGCACCAGCTTTAGCTCCAATCTCCAGTAGCTCAGCACCAGCTTTAACATAGCTATTTGCAAGTAAAACTAGATCTTCAATTGAACGGGTATCATTCTCTTCTAAAGCAATGGTTCCCATTACTTTTGTAAAAGACAAATCAAGGCTTTTACTATTTGGCAGTCTTAATTTCATCGAATATCCCACACTAAACTTGTACAAAACTGATATAAATCAGCTTGCCCATTTAACCTACATTAAAAGCAAAGGATCTCCTGTCAAGAGATCCTTCATGAGACGATGGTAATTTTGACAAGTTGTCCTGTCTAATTACTGCTCTGAATTATTGTCATTATCGTCTTTTTTTGTCTCTGATGCATTGTCAGAGTTCTCAGTCTTAGCTTTTTCAGACTGATTGTCAGTTGACTTATCCTCAGTCTTTACATCATTTGATTTCTCATCTTTTGAGTTATCATCTGATTTCTGATCTGAAGATTTAGCATCTCCTACCTTACGAGGTGGGCGAACTTCTTTACGATTCATCAAATCGTCAATCTGATCAGCATCAATGGTCTCATACTTTAATAGAGCATCCTTCATATTCTCAAGAATGTCCTTATTAGCTTCAAGTAAGTCCTGAGCTTTCTTATAGCATGAGTTGATGATTTCTGTTACTTCCTCATCGATGATCTTAGCAGTTTCATCTGACATTGAAATCATAGTAGTAGATGAACCACCTAAGTATGCAGAACCTTCATTGTCCTTTTCATACTGCATAGGAGCCAATCTCTTTGAGAAGCCCCAACGGGTTACCATGCTACGAGCAATCTGAGTCGCTCTTTCAATATCATTTGAAGCACCTGTAGTTACAGCATCAGTACCAAACATTAACTCTTCGGCGATACGGCCAGCGAACAGAGTAGAAATGTTTGATAACAGACCAATACGGCTTTGAGATACCTTATCCTGTTCAGGCAGATACATGGTTACACCTAAAGCTCTGCCACGAGGAATAATAGATACCTTGTATACAGGATCGTGCTCTGGAACCAATTTACCTACGATAGCATGACCTGCCTCATGATAAGCAGTGTTGATCTTTTCATGCTCATTCATAGCCATGCTTCTGCGCTCAGCACCCATTAAGAGTTTATCTTTAGCTTCTTCAAACTCATTCATGCTTACTACACGCTTGTTATGACGTGCTGCGTTTAAGGCTGCTTCGTTTACCAAGTTTGCTAATTCGGCACCAGAGAAGCCTGGGGTACCTCTTGCGATAGTTGCAGTATCAACATCTTTACCTAAAGGTACTTTCTTTACATGAACATTTAAGATCTGCTCACGACCACGTACATCAGGTAAACCTACCACGACCTGTCTGTCAAAACGACCTGGACGTAACAGTGCAGGATCAAGAACATCAGGTCTGTTAGTTGCAGCGATGATAATTACAGCTTCAAAGCCTTCAAAACCATCCATCTCAACTAGTAACTGGTTTAAGGTCTGCTCTCTTTCGTCATGACCACCGCCCATGCCGACGCCACGCTTGCGACCTACTGCATCAATTTCGTCGATGAAGATAATACATGGAGCATTCTTCTTAGCCTGAGCGAACATGTCTCTTACACGAGAAGCACCAACACCTACGAACATCTCCACGAAATCAGAACCTGAAATTGAGAAGAAAGGTACTTTAGCTTCACCTGCAATTGCTCTTGCTAATAAAGTTTTACCGGTACCTGGAGGACCTACCATTAACACACCACGTGGAATGCGGCCTCCTAACTTAGAGTACTTGGTTGGATCTTTTAAGAAGTCTACTAATTCAACTACGTCCTCTTTTGCCTCATCACAACCTGCTACATCATCAAAGGTTGTTTTAATCTGATTCTCAGAGAGTAGTTTTGCTTTTGACTTACCAAATGACAGAGGATTGCCTTTAGAACCGCCCTGCATTTGACGTGAGAAAAAGATCCACACACCAATTAAAAGCAGCATTGGGAACCATGACACAAAGATTGAGAGCAATAAGCTCTGCTCTTCAGGCTTAGTACCAGATGCTCTTACATTGTGTGATAAAAGAGAGTCGATAATTGCAGGATCGCTCAATGGCATAACAGTTAAGAATCTTTCACCGTTCTTTTTAACACCATTGATAACCTTGCCATCAAATACAACTTCCTGTATCTGATCTGACTGCACTTCTCTTACGAAGCTAGTGTAGTCTTCCATACGACCTGAATTGTCTGATGAGTTAAATGACTCAAAGAGAGTCATTAAAATCACAGCAATGACTAGCCATAATATTAGGTTTTTTGTCATATTTACTCACTTACTCCAAAGTCTTATCTTCAGACTCTTCAAATTCAGCACCTGGTGCAACACCATTTAAAGGATGACCTTTAAAGCCCATTGCTACCATATAAACTTCACGAGAACGGTCTCTTGAAGCATCAGGTTTTCTTACTTTAACAGTTGTAAAGTCCTGATGTAATTCTTTTAAAAACTCTTGAGAACCTACACCCTGGAAAACTTTTACAGCAAAACTACCACCAATACGCAGTACACGTCTTGCCATATCTAAGGCTAATTCTGATAACAGCATGGCTCTTGGCTGATCGATAGCTAGGTTACCTGACATATTAGGAGCCATGTCAGAGAGTACTACATGAGCACCGACACCGATCATTGAATACAGTTTTTTGAAGACCTCATCTTCTCTGAAGTCACCCTGCAAAAACTGTACGTTACGAATAGGTCTTATTGGCAGAATGTCACAGGCGATAACTCGTCCGCTATCTCCGATGCACTTTACGGCATACTCAGACCAACCGCCAGGAGCGGCACCAAGATCAACTACGATATTACCCTGACGGATCAGGTGATCTTTTTTCTGCAACTCTTCTAGCTTAAATGAAGCGCGTGAACGCAGTCCTAACTTGTGGGCCTGCTTCACATAAGGATCGGAAAAGTGTTCCTGTAACCATCTAGTTTGGCTGGCAGTTCTTTTCTTTGCTGGCATTAAATTTAAATCCCAAATATTACTATAGATTTTTCAGTTTAAAATTACTCGATAATATTATACAATTTGCACAACATTTATGCGAAGTCTAAATCACAATAGATTAAGCTTTTAACAGATATTTTTTCTTATTATAGGTTTTGTATGTCATTGAATTCACATCAGCGCCAGTTTTTAAAGGCACAAGCTCATTCATTAAAGCCAGTTGTCTTACTAGGCAATGACGGTCTTTCAGAATCAGTGCTTAAAGAGCTAGACAGCAGCATTGAGCATCACGAGCTTATCAAGATCCGTTTAAATGCTGGTGAAGGTAGAAAAGAGCAGGCAGAAACTGCTGCTAAGACAGTTAATGCTGAATTAGTATCTCTAGTTGGTAGAATTGCTGTTCTATTCAGACAGAGAAAAGACGACAGCAGATTCATTCTTCCTCGCTAGTTTAAGTTGAACTTCTAGGTTCACTCAAATTGTAAAAGGCGCCTTTTAATAAGGCGTTTTTTATTTCAGTTGGGATGCTACAATCCAACGACCATTCTTTTTAGCCCCACTTCTTGAGATTAAATTAAGCTCTTGTAACTTTTGCATGATCTTTTTCACTCCTGCTAAACTTACTGTGGTCTTATCAGACAGCTCTTTTTGAGTAAGTTCGCCATTACCTTTTACCAACTCTAAGATCTTCTTTTGCTTGATGGTCAGTTTATAAATAGCTTTCTCTTTATGCTTTCGTGCTACAACATCATCACGTTCAAAGTTAAAGTTTAGAGTCACCTTAATTAAGCCACTACCTATTGAAAAAGCATCTTTTGTATATTTAGAAACAATTGTAGATATACCGTTACTTTCATTAGTCAAAGTAGTCGATTTAAAAATAGCATACAATTCTCTATTTACTGGAAAACTTTTACCACAAAAGAATTCTTTACATGATAATCTATATGGTAACCCACCATTTGAGAGGATCTCCAATCTATCGTCGTATATAAAAACAATTGGAGGAATCATCTCAATCCACAAGTTATGAATACATGCATTTATCCAAGCCTCTCTAAAAGCTTCATAATCTAAAAGTGGAGTTTCTTTCCTTATGCCGCCAGAAAGATCTACTTTTACTGCATTGTTTACTTTTACATACTCAAGAACTTCTTGAACAGATCTTAAAAGACATTGAGATCCAAAATCTGTTCTTTCTGACATTGTGCTTTTATCGGTACCTTCAAATTTAACAACTTTAATGCTTACATTGTTTTGATCAGACAACAGATAAGCCATTAGATTGAACTTACCTTCATCATTTTTTAAACCGTAATTTTTATGGAAAGAAATAGAGGATTCTGTATGAATGCCATACTTAGACATAAAACTATCAAATTGGTTAAAAGTAAGATCTTGATCTTCAGAAGGTATGCGTCTTATGATGTCAGTCTCTGATGTAGTTAACATTTTGCGTAATATTTCATTAGATACAGTCTCATCTGCAGCCACATTTCTAATGTAGTAACGACCATCGCAACTGTAAGGAATATCTGAGCCATGAGCGGTTACCTTGATATAATCAAGCTTTCCAACTGTCACTTTTTCTATATGAACCAGAGCCTGAGGACTGATAAGAAACTTAATCTTATTTCTAATATCCATTAAGGTATTAGGGCCAACGGTTAACCCTTTAACATCTCCATTGTCTAATACACCAAAGCAAACACAACCATAGCCAGATCTGTTTAGCATTGCAGTTATAGACTTTAGACCCTTGTCAAGCTGACCTAAACTCTCTTTGAACTCAAGAGTTTCGTTTTCATGTTCTAAATTCATAATCGTTACCTCTAGATAAAGTCTACTTTAAAGTCTACTTAAAGTCCACTTTTAAAGCCTACAATTATCTTAAGATCAAAAAAACGGAGGCACTTTTGAGTACTTCCGTTTTCTTATCAATGGTTGCGTAACTAGAATTTTAAGTTACATAAAAAGGTCTTAGTTATCTCTTAGATATACTCAACCTTTTCAATTTCGTAGCAGATTGTTCCCTTAGGGATCTTAATTTCAATCTCGTCTTCTTCGCACTTGCCTAATAAGCCTTTAGCGATAGGAGTCTTGTATGAAATTAAGTTAGCCTGAATGTCGGCCTCATCTTCACCTACGATTCTGTAAGTTGTCTCTTTGTCAGTATCAACATCAACAACAGTTACTGTTGCACCAAAGATAACCTTTAGCTTGCCACCGTTAGGAGTCTTTAACTTAGATACATCGATAACGTTAGCACTTGCTAGCTTGCCTTCGATGTCTTTAATTCTTGCTTCGCAAAGGCCCTGCTCTTCTTTTGCAGCATCGTACTCTGCGTTTTCGCTAAGATCACCATGGCTTCTAGCCTCGGCAATTGCAGCTACAATGCGAGGTCTCTCTACTGTCTTTAAGCGCTGTAATTCTTTGCGAAGTAAATCCTCGCCACGAGGAGTCATTGGAGTCTGATCCATGATAATAGCCTCAATTTAAAATATAAAAAAATGACGCCTAACTGTTACATCAGGCGTCCTCATGATCATATGAGTTGATAATAACCTAATCTATAACTTAGTTCAATATGAAAACTTATGATTAGCTGTACAACTCACATTATTAACTTGATAGATCCTCAAAGAACTTCTTAACACCTTTTATGAAGCCTGCTGACTTTGGCTTATGCTTCGCTGCGGTGTCAGTTTTCTTTTTACTATCCCCTGTTGTAGAAGCTTTGTCATCACCGTTTAATGATTCCTCAAACTTCTTTAACAGATCTTTCTGTTCTTTAGTTAAGTTTACAGGTGTCTCAACTACAATCTTGCAGTACAGGTTACCTTTAAAGGTTGAGTTATAAGACTTAACTCCCTTGCCTGACAGACGCATCATTACGCCGGTCTGTGTCTCAGGATGTACTGTAATATTCACAGGACCATCTAATGTAGGAACTTCAACCTTGCCACCTAGTGCTGCTGTTGTAAAGCTGATTGGTACTTCACAGTACAAATCATTGCCATCACGAGTAAAGATCTCATGATCTTTTACTTCGATTACAACATATAAATCACCAGAACCAGCACCGTTTAAACCAGCCTCACCTTCGCCACTTAAGCGAATTCTATCGCCAGTATCAACACCAGCAGGAATATCAACTGATAAGGTCTTTAAGTCAACTACACGGCCAGTGCCACCGCAGGTCTTACAACCGTTGGTGATAATAGTACCTGTACCATTACAACGTGAACAGGTCTGAGAAAAAGCCATAAAGCCCTGACGTACATGAACAGTACCGCTACCCTTACAATCAGGGCAAGTCTCTTTCTTACCGTTCTTGCCTAAGCCTGAGCCTCCGCAGTCCTTACACTTAACATAAGTCTTAACACTTAACTTCTTCTTGCAGCCTTTTACAGCTTCTTCTAAAGTTAAGGTTAACTTAGCTCTGATATCACGACCTCTAATTTCACGTGGTCCCTGGTTACGAGAACCAAAACCGCCACGACCACCGAAGAGATCAGAGAAAGCATCACCGAAAATATCACTGAAATCAGCGCCACTGAAACCACCACCGCCGAATGGATTACCACCACCGGCCTGTGAACCATCAGCACCAGCAAAACCATACTGATCGTAGGCAGCTCTCTTTTGAGGATCAGACAACACCTGATAAGCTTCGTTAATTTCACGGAACTTATCACCTGCACCAGGATCCTTATTTCTGTCAGGGTGATACTTTATAGCAAGACGCTTGAACGCACGCTTGATTGTTGCATCATCTGCCCCTTTGTCTACGCCAAGCACCTCATAGTAATCACGTTTTTCGGCCATTTTATCCTCTTTATAACTGACAAAAGGCAGGTGGAATACTCCACCCACCTTTTAAACTAATCTTTATGATTTAAGATTATTTCTTGTCGTCTTTAACTTCTTCGAACTCAGCATCAACAACATTGTCATCCTTTGATGAATTACCCTGTTGTGCCTGTTGCTGTGAAGCCTGTTGAGCCTGCTGAGCTTGAGCCTGTGCCTGACCTGCCTGTAATAAAGCGGTTGCAGCTTCCATTACAGCCTTTTCAGCCTGCTCAATCTTATCCTTGTCGTCACCACGAGCAGCTAACTCTAGGTCAGCTAATGCCTTGTTAACCTTAGTCTTATCAGCATCTGATACCTTATCACCAAGATCAGCTAACTGCTTCTTAACCTGATGAGCGGTAGCATCAGCTCTGTTACGTGCGTTTGCTAACTCCTCAAACTTCTTATCCTCAGCTGAGTGCTCTTCTGCCTCACGTACCATACGCTTGATATCATCGTCTGACAGACCTGAAGATGACTTAATAGTGATCTTCTGCTCTTTGCCAGTCTTCTTATCCTTAGCAGATACGTGGATTAAACCATCAGCATCGATATCGAAGGTAACTTCAATCTGTGCCATTCCACGTGGCTGAGGCTCAATACCCTCTAAGTTGAACTGACCTAATGACTTGTTGTCAGCAGCTCTCTTACGCTCACCCTGTAATACGTGAATGGTTACAGCTGGCTGGTTATCCTCAGCAGTTGAGAATACCTGTGACTTCTTAGTTGGGATAGTGGTGTTCTTCTCAATTAAGGTAGTCATAACACCGCCTAAGGTCTCAATACCTAATGACAGTGGGGTAACATCTAGTAACAGAACGTCTTTCTTATCACCAGTTAAAACACCACCCTGAATTGCAGCACCGATAGCAACTGCCTCATCTGGGTTTACGTCCTTACGTGGCTCTTTACCGAAGAAGTCAGCTACTAACTTCTGAACCATAGGCATACGTGACTGGCCACCAACTAAGATTACGTCGTTAACATCTGATGGTGATAAACCAGCATCTGATAAAGCAGTCTTAACTGGCTCTAAGGTCTTAGTTACTAACTCTTCAACTAATGACTCTAACTTAGCACGTGTGATCTTAATGTTCATGTGCTTAGGACCAGTAGCATCAGCGGTGATGTAAGGTAAGTTTACATCGGTCTGCTGTGATGATGACAACTCAATCTTTGCCTTCTCAGCAGCTTCCTTCAAACGCTGTAGAGCTAATGGATCAGTACGTAAGTCAACGCCCTGTTCAGTCTTGAACTCGTCAATCAAGTAGTCAACGATACGGTTATCGAAATCCTCACCACCTAAGTGAGTATCACCGTTAGTTGCTAAAACTTCGAAGGTCTTCTCACCGTCAACTTCATCAATATCAATAATTGAGATATCGAAGGTACCACCACCTAAGTCGTAAACAGCAATCTTCTGCTCGCCCTTAGCCTTGTCCTCACCGTAAGCAATAGCAGCTGCAGTAGGCTCGTTGATGATACGCTTTACGTTTAAGCCTGCGATACGACCAGCATCCTTAGTTGCCTGACGCTGTGAATCGTTGAAGTATGCAGGGCAGGTAATAACAGCTTCTGTTACTTCCTCACCTAAGATATCTTCAGCAGTCTTCTTCATCTTCTTTAAAACTTCAGCTGAAATCTGTGGTGGAGCTAACTTCTTGTCATCAACCTCAACCCAAGCATCACCATTGTCTGCCTTGGTGATCTTGAATGGCATAATGCCGATATCACGCTGAACCTCAGCATCGTCATAACGACGACCGATTAAACGCTTAATAGCGAACAGTGTATTCTTTGGGTTTGTAACAGCCTGACGCTTAGCAGCATCACCAACGATGATTTCGCCATCTTTTGCGTAAGCTACGATAGAAGGAGTGGTACGACGACCTTCTGAGTTCTCTAATACACGAACTTTGTCACCATCTAAAACGGCAACGCATGAATTAGTAGTACCTAAGTCAATACCAATAATCTTTCCCATTTTAAAATCCTCTTAAATTCTGTTTTTCGTTATCTTTAATAATCAGTCTTTTAAACTTACTGTTATTTTTAATAACTTTCTAAATCTTTTCTGTCTTACTAAATGGAGCTTAATTTTTCTTTTTCAAGTCTAAGCTTCAATATTTATAGAATTTTTTTGCTCACCGTTATCCTGTGATGCACTCTCATTTGGTTTAGCACCAGCAGGAGCACCAGCTGATACAATTACCATAGCAGGTCTTACTACACGACCGTTTAAGGTATAACCTTTTTGCATTACAGATAGAACGTGCTGAGCTTCAACCTCTGGTGATGGCACCATTGATATTGCCTGATGCAGATTTGGATCAAATGGCTGACCTTGAGGGTCAACTGCTTCAACACCAAACTTGCCTAACTCTTTTAGAAGTAATGTAGTAGTGTTCTGAACACCTTCTACAATAGGCTTAATTGCAGGATCGTTAACATCTGAATGCTTTAGAGCAAGCTCTAAAGAATCAACTACTGGAATTAAAGCCTTTAAAATCTTTTCATTGCCGAATTTACGCTCACGCTCAACGTCAGCTTCAATTCTCTTTTTCTGGTTCTCACACTCAGCTAAAGCTCTGACTAATTTATCGTTATCAGCCTTGTACTTAGCTTCAAGTGCAGATAACTGAGACTTTAACTGCTCGTTTTCAGTTACAAGCTCTTTTGGATCAAAATCAATTTCTGACTCATTGTCATTAGGTGTAGCATTCGCTGCATCCTGTGGAGCTTGTTTTTCACCATTAGTCTGGACATCTTGAGCCTTTTCTTCTTGCTTTTGCTCTCTTTCTTGAGCTTCTGCCTGTGCTTTTTCAAAAGCCTGTTGCATTTGTGTTTCTTCAGTCTGCATTTTTATCTCTTAAAAAATTCGTAGAATTAACTCTTATGAGTACATGGGGTTACGCTAAATAAAATTCAAGACCGGTATCAGAAATTTAGTAAAAATCTTTGCTTTTCTAATTTTAAGCAATGATTTTTTTGCTACAATTTCCAAAGTAACAAAGGATTTATTATGCAAATTAAGAAATTACTATCTGTAGCTGTTTTTGCCACCACAGTTTCCCTTCTGACAACTTCTTGTGCTTATAGAGCTGATTTGAACCAAGGTAACTATGTTGAGCAGGATCTAGTAAACCAGCTAGCTTATGGAATGTCTGCAGAACAGGTTCGTTTCGTTCTGGGAACTCCAATGCTCATCGATCCTTATGACAAGTCACGCTGGTATTACGTTTGTTTCAAACGTGAAGGTTGGAGCTCTCCTACTGTACAGAAGCTTGTATTACTCTTCAATGGTGATACCTTAGTTGATATGTCAGGTGACTACAAGAAACCTACAACCTTCGGTGAAGGGCTGAAGAGCGCACCTAACGGTGGAAAGGCAGCAGACTTTGATCTTCCTGAATAGCAAGAACTCATCAAGATTAAATAAAAAAGGCGAAAATTCTTTCGCTTTTTTTAGACGTAGTTTTGTAAAATCTGCGTCTTTTATTTTTTCTGTAGCGATAGTTATCTGCTCTTCTGTTTTTATTCAGGGCTGTACCCTTGAAGATGAGACTGAGGATAAGATTGTTGTCCCTCTAAAAGACACATCTACTCAAAAAGACAGTCCCCTCTCCTTAAAGTTTTTAGACTTAACTAAAAAGTGCACTACAGGTGACATGAATGCTGCACCTGATGTTTTATCAATGTATCTCTCTTCCCTTCCTCCTAAGGATGTACCTGATAATGCCAAGTCTTTTTACAGAGGACTGATTGAGGATAAGTACTTTTTCCAAAGAAAAGATCTGAACCTAGAATTTGAAAAGTGTCTGCAAAAGGCAGCAGTTTCAGGACTTACTGAATATCGTGGCTATTATCTTACCAAAGCTACTGTCTCAGCTAAGATATCTCAACTTTACTATGCTCATAATGACTATGAGAATGGAGCTTACTGGTCTTTACGTGTAATTAACCTTTTAGGTATCAGTAAAGGCTACAACATTTTGGGCAGAATTTTTGTAAAAGATCCTAAGACTGTAAAGATTGGTGCTCAAATGTTAAGTGAGTCAGCCAAGCATGACAACGTCAATGCTTCAGTCTTTTTATCAGATTCTGTCTTATTCAGAAACGTCTTTGATATTGTCTCTGAAGAAGAGAGCAATAACGCTCAAATTCAAGATAATTCCTTTGAAAATAAACAAGAAATTTCTGATGATACAGAAAATCATTAAAAAAAATAAAGCTATATCAAAACAATTTTGTCTAAATTGTCTTAACATAAACTTAACATTTGATAAGACTTTTTGTTAACAATCTGTTTGTATGATCCTTACCTGTTTTATCAGGTTACAGTTTCATTGTTCAAACAACGTCCATATTACAAACAACTTTGCGCTCACATTATTACTTTTTGAGGTTTTTATGACAGACGTAAATTACGATAACGAAATCATGCCAAAAGAGCTGTCATGGCTTTCATTTAACGGAAGAGTTTTACAGGAAGCTGCCGATCCTTCAGTTCCTTTAATTGAAAGAGTTAGATTTTTAGGTATCTATTCAAGCAACCTAGACGAGTTCTTTAAAGTTAGAGTTGCTGAGTTAAAAAGACAGATTATTATCAATAAAGCTCAAGGGGATAATGAGGATAAAGTACATCTTTTAAGAAATGTACAAAATGAAGCTAACCGTTATCAGAAAACCTTAAACCATATTTATAAGCAGCTTTTAATAGAGTTAGCTGATCATAATATCTTTATGAGAGACCAAGACTCTATTACCAAAGAGCAAAAAGACTGGGTTATCGCTTACTTTAAGCACCATGTATTAAAGCACATCAACCCAGTTATCATTGATGAAGACACCGACTTAGTTGCTTTCTTAAAAGACGAGTTTACCTACCTTCTAGTTGATATGACAGAAGGAGACACTGTACATCATGCTCTAATTGAGATCCCTACAGACAAGCTCCCAAGATTTATCAGACTGCCTTCAGTTGATAAATCAGTTACCTTCATGTTCTTAGATGATGTAATTCGTGTAGGTATTCATAAGATCTTCAGCGGTTTATTCTCATATGACAAAATTGAAGCTTACTCAATTAAAATGAATCGTGATGCTGAATATGACCTTTTAGGAAATATTGACAGATCAGTGCTTGAGAATATGTCTGAGGCTTTAAAACAACGCTTGAACGCTATGCCTGTACGTTTCTCATATGATGCTCAGATGCCTGAAAACATGGTTAAATTCATGGCAAAAGAACTTAAGATGAGTTCTATTGACTCCATGATGGCAGGTAACCGTTACCACAATTTCAAAGACTTCCTGTCATTCCCAAGCTTAGGCAGTGATGACATGGAAAATCCTACCTTATCTGAGATTAAGTCATCACAGTTTGAAATGGCTGAAACTCCTTTTGAAGCTATTTCTAAAAAGGATATTTTACTCTACTACCCATACTACTCATTTGATTACTTCACTGAGTTCTTACGTTATGCTTCATATGATCCAAAGGTAAGCTCAATTAAGATCAATATTTACCGTGTTGCAAGCAACAGCCGTGTAATTAACTCTTTAATTCATGCAGCTAACAACGGTAAGAGTGTAACCGTAGTGGTAGAGTTAAAAGCTCGTTTTGATGAGGCTAACAACGTAAAGTGGGCTTCACGTTTAACTCAGGCTGGTGTTAAGGTTCTGTTCGGTTTACCAACCTTAAAGATCCATTCAAAACTATGCTTAGTTACCCGTCATGAGGATGACGACAGAATCGTACGTTATGCTCACGTAGGTACCGGTAACTTCAATGAAAAGACAGCTAAGATCTATACAGACTTTGCCCTCTTTACTGCTAATGAGAAGATCACCAAAGAAGTTGATGATGTCTTTAGCTTTATTGAATACCCATATACAAGACCTGTGTTTGAGAACTTATTAGTATCACCACTAAATGCTCGTGACAGAATTAAGTTCATGATTGACCGTGAAATTGATTTTGCAAAACAGGGTCAGTATGCATCAATTCACTTTAAGGTAAATGCTTTAGTTGATATACCTTTAATCAACAAACTTTATGAAGCTTCACAGGTTGGTGTAAAGATCCGCGGTGTGGTTCGTGGTATGTGCTCTCTCAAACCTGGTGTTGAAGGTTTATCTGAGAATATCTATATCACCTCTATTGTTGACAGATACCTAGAGCACCCTCGTGTAATGCTGTTTAATAACGGCGGTGATGAGGAGTTATTCATCTCATCAGCTGACTGGATGAAGAGAAACCTTGATTTAAGAATTGAAGTTGGTGCAAGAATATTAGATCCTGAACTGCAGAAACGAATCAAGGGTATCTTAAAACTTCAGGAACAGGATAACCGTAAGGCAAGAATCATTGATGCCGAGCAGAAGAACGTTTATGTTCAGGCTCAGCCAGGTGATCCTCAAGTAAGAGCTCAGATTGATATTCATGAGTATCTGGCTCAGGAAGAGAAAAAGATCGCAAAAGAGTTTGCCAATGGTGACAGGAAAGACTAGCAGTCAAATCTCTGTTGATAAATAAGTTTAACTGTAAAAGCCTGCTTCAAGCAGGCTTTTGTATTTTTAATGAAAGCTGAAAATGCTCATTTCTGAAGATTTCTTTCTTTAACAAACCTTACCAGTTGCTGTACATTATATTGCACAATATTTGAACATAAAACGCATAAAATTCAAATAACACAGACATTCGGATATGATGGTAAAAACTTGGGCTTGTAAGCCTTTTTTATATTTACTACTTTTTTACAGAGGTCATTATGACATTTTTAGATTCAGTTAATACCTGTCTTAAAAAGACTCTTACCATTTCAGGCAGAGCATCACGCTCTGAGTTCTGGTGGTTTCAGCTGTCATTTTTCGTTATCGGTTTAATCGTTGGACTCATTGTTGCAGCTTTAGGAGCAGATTCTACTTTAGCTTCAATTATTGGAATTATATTTGCTCTTTACGTTATTGTAGGTTCAATTGCATCATTCACAGCAGGTATCAGAAGACTGCACGACACCAACAGATCAGGCTGGCTGGTTTTGGTATTCTGGCTGTTAGGTATGATTCCATTTGTAAACTTCATCTCATGGATTGTTTACATTGTATTTATCTGTCAGGCAGGTACTCCTGGAGATAACCGTTTTGGTCCACAGCCTGAATAAATAGAATAACCTTAACTTATCTCAATAAAAAAGCGGCTAAATATAGTATGGTCCGCTTTTTTAATTGTTTTAAAGTTTACCTGCCCCCATGAGAATGTATAATCGCATTTACACTGTGCTTTTAATGATAGAGCAACAGATGATCAAATGTTAACAAGGACAACCTCATGGAAACCTTAATTTCATATTTCAAGCTGGCATTGAATTCAGTTAAAAACAACTATGTCAACTTCAGCGGCAGAGCTACAAGAACAGAGTACTTTTCTGTACTGGTAAGCATTCTTTTCCTATTCATAATCGCAGGCATACTTTTAATTGTTCCAGTTTTGGGAACAATTATTTTTGTGCTTTACACTCTTGCAGTAATTCTTCCACTTCTTGCAGTAAGTGCTAGACGTCTGCATGATGTGGGTAAGCCTGCCTGGTACATTCTGGTACCTTTTGGGCTTGGTATTGTGGCACTTGTAATTGCTGGTATTGGCTATTCTTCATTCAGTGTTGGACTTTTGAGTTTTTCACAGTTTTTAGGTGCTTTAAGTGCCCTTTTCAACGCATATATAGCCTACCTTGTAGTGCTTCCATCTGATCCTGCATCTGCTTACGGAAAGGCTGAAAATCTGCCTGCACCTTTAAAGCTTGAATTTTTAGATGCCATGAAAAATTTACATAAAGAACTATCTTAACTTCAGTGGACGTGCAGGCCGTGCTGAGTTCTGGTGGCCAACCTATTTCTTTGTGTTTATCTATGCATCTTTAATCAGTTTCTTAAATGTAATCCCTTTCCTGGGAACAGCTGTCTCCATTATTGTATCGCTGGCTGTGATCATTCCTAATATTGCTGTAGCAGTTCGCCGTATGCACGATATTAACAAATCAGGCTTCTTTGTTTTAATCCCTTATGCAACTCTGATAATTTCTGTAATTATGATTGCAAGTGCTTACTCAAATGTTGTCTCAAATCCATATTCATCATATGCAGCATTAGGTTTAATGATCTTCCTGGGAGTAATTATTACTCTTGCAGGATGGATCTTTTATTTCATTCTTACCATTAGAAAAGGTGATGAGACCGAAAACAGATTTGGGCCTGTACCTGATGAGACCGATGCTAAAACAGCTGTTATCGCCAGAACTGATGGTGAATAGTCAGACGATCCTGACAAAAAAACAGCATTGTTAAAATCCTTATACAAAGGTTCAGTCCTGTGACTGAACCTTTTTTGTAACCTTTGTATTGTTGAATGCAAAGATGTAAAAACATGTTTTACAGTTACTAATACAAATTCTTTATAATACAATATGTTAAACCATATTTTTTTGTAGTAATATTTTGGGAGACGAATAAAAATTCTGACTTTTTTATACCTGTTACATATCTAAAAGAACAGTTTCACAATCTAATCTAATGGTCAGAATCAGTATATTCACTTTCAGAAAAAAAGTTCCTTCATGCAGTTTTCCCTGTACAGCTTAAAAACAGTATTATTTTCCGTATCAGTTCAAAAAGCCCAAATTAAAATTTATCACAAAATTTTACAATTCTGATACGGTAAATGTGACCTAATGGGAAATTTTCTAAACATTAAGTTTATTTTATTGGTCATAAGTGTATATTTTTATGTTGTGGCAAAATCTGACACTGCATAACGATATTACAAAAAATACGATATACTCGGGACAAAAACATGAATCTTTTTGAAAAACTGTCCATAAAAGGAAAATTTACTTTTATACTTTCTGTCAGCTTTATCCTGCTTTTACTTGCAGGAATTATATCAACCTACAAAGCTGTTAAGGCAAGTAATTCATCAGACACTGTAGTAAATGAGATTATTCCTTCTGTCAATGAGTTAGGAGTGCTTACGGGACTGTTTAAGGAACTGAGAATCACTGCCATCAAAATGCCTACTGCCAAAAATGGTGATGTCTCTGCACTGAAGGAAAAATACGCTAAAGACTACGGCAGCATTACTGATACTGTAAATGCGTTAAATGTTGTCTTTACTAAAGAAGAAACCCAGACTCTGTTAAAGGATCTGTCAGATTACGACTCTGTAGTTAAAAATGAACTTACAGCACTCTGCACTCAGGGAAAGGTTCCAGAGGCTACAGCTGTGATCCGTAACAAACTGGTTCCTATCGGAAACAGTTTTGATAAACATACAGCCACACTTGAAAAGAAGCTTGAAGAATATTCAAAACAGTCATCAGAAAATTTAAGCTCAGACGTAAATCCTACAGTTACAATTGTATTTCTGCTGCTTGTACTTGTTTTAAATGCTTTCTTCTTTATCAAACTTTCAAAATCAATCACTTCAAGAATACGCATTCTTGCAGAAGCATCCGACAGATTCAGTGACGGAAATCTTACACAGGAAGTGGGATATTTAGGTTCTGATGAACTTGGAAAACTAAGAAAGAATCTTAACCATCTGCGTGAAAGTCTGCAGAAAATAATCGGGGAAATGAGTTCTGACGCTTCCGTCCTTGGAACATCATCTTCTGAAATGACCAGGATATCAGAAGACATAGATACCAAGGCAAGCAATGTTCTTGATAAACTGATTTCTGTTTCATCTGCATCCGAGGAGATGGCTGCAACATCTCAGGAAATCTCATCCAACTGTAATCTTGCAGCTGCAAGCTCAGAGCAGAGCATGGCTATGGCTCACGATGGTATGCTGTCAGTTGAGAACACGGTCAATGAGATAAGAGCCCATTCACAAAAGACAAAAGAGGATGCCCAGCTGATTCTTGCTCTTGATAAAAAGACACAGGAAATCAACACCATTATTACAACCATCGACGAGATTGCATCTCAAACCAATCTTCTGGCACTCAATGCTGCTATTGAAGCTGCCCGTGCAGGAGAATACGGAAAGGGATTTGCTGTCGTGGCCGATGAAGTCAGAGCTCTGGCTGTAAGATCAGCATCAGCTACAAAACAGATTTCATCTATGATTACAACAGTATCTGACGGTGTGAATAAAGCCAATGAATCCATCACTCAGACCGTGGAGAAAATGGTTAAGATTGCTGAAAATGCCGAACAGCTACAAAATACTCTTACACAGATGACTTCCAAGATAGGTGATGTCAACATGGAAATAACTCAAATTGCCACTGCAACCGAACAGCAGTCAAGCACCTCCAAGGAAATGTCATCAAATCTGCAGTCAATCAAGGAAATTACAAAGGATATGGCAGATACAGCCCATAATGTTGAATCATGTTCTTCATCCTTCAGTAACATCACTGTCAGAATGAACAATACTGTCGGTAAATTCAGGATCTGACAGTAATAAACTCATTCTACGGATTTGCAGAGTTTTATGACACACAAATCCGAGTCTAAAAAGTCCGTTCACGACCATGAGCGGGCTTTATAGCAGCTCCTCATCAGAACTTTTCAGATCATCTCACTCCACTTCATAAGAAGAATATATTCTGCCTAAATTCAGATGCTCTTTATATATTGACCAACTTAAATCTGAGTGAAGTTGAATACTTCTGGACTGCCACACATTTTCTGACATCGATTTGAAATTTATCATCTTAAGAAATCGTTCATTTTGCTTTTCCTGTAAAATAAATACGCATCGAAATCATAAAACTTCAGATACAGCTAACAAAAAATTTAAAGAGAAAAAAACATGTCAAAAAAAGCTTTAAAGGTAATGTGTGTAGCCTCATTATGTCTGTCTCTTGCTACAGGTTGTTCCGTGTACAACGGTTTTATAAAAGTTGGACAGAGTGCTGTTCACGGTACACTCAGTTCAATCGGTATATCTGGTGACAAAGATCTTAGCTATATGATCGACAACTATGGAGACAGTCTGTATGGAGTTCCTTATGCAAAGATTAACGCAGCTCTTGATAACAGATTAACTCTAGGAACAAGAAAAGATGAATCCTATGCTAAGAGCATGGGAGTTTTGTCTGTCTACTATTTTCTTGACGAGGACTGCAATATGGCTATGTACTTTGATCAGGATGATAACTTTAACGTGTTCACCTTGATTGCACCAGAAAATGTAGACTTAACAGACCTGCCATTTAGGAATCATACTGACGTACAAATGCATACCACCGCTATCTTAACTGAAGAGAAACTGCCGTTTGGTCACTGTACTTTTGCAAGAGAAAGGTTTAAAAAATTCAATGAGATTAACGGCAAGGACAAGACGCTTCTCGAAATCCAGCAGGTCATGGATGAGGAAAGAGCAAAACAGCGTGAAAAGAATAAACAGGAAGCCAGAGCCAGTCTTGAAGCCCAGAACGGACAGTCTGCTTCTTCAGATGGTCTGAACAGCGAAGTTCTTAACAATCCAGGTTTGCAGCAGCTTGCCATGGTAGGTCAGATGCAGCAGGAGTTAATCAAAAAGAACACTGTCAACGGCAAGATGAGAATGTGCACAATCGACACTAAGGAGCCGAGACTTATACTTGAAGGTACAAAAGATGGTAAATTCAGGTTTGAAAAGGAAAGCGACAAAAGTGTTGTAGAAATTGATCCAGAGAACCTGGAGTTATGTCAGGATAAATAACCACCTCTTCTTTCCTGTTTGCTCCAGTCAGTATGGCTGGAGCCTTATCTTATAAACGTTTTAAAATTCACTGTTCTGATTCCGTTCTTACGTGAAACATAACTTGACGATAAAGCGGTTTTCTTCATCACCTTTTCATTTATCATATTTTGTGAATTTATTTCAATATAATAACTATTTGTATAGGTTTTGTTATATAATAAAACTACACTTAATGCTTATTAAGGAATTTACTTGTGAAAGTAAAATCTCTTATTTGTCCGTCTGTATCAGCTGTGTTTTGAATTAGTTTGTTGATGCAAAGAGATATATTTTTGTCTTTATGGAAATTAAGGCTTATCATGGAAAACCTGCTTACCCTTTCTAATCTTGTGATGGTGATGCTGGCACTGCTGCTCTGTTTTTTTATTTATAAATTTACTGAAATTTCAAAAGAAAATTCAAAACTTACCGAACAGAGTGCAACCGATGCTGCCAACCTGCATTCGGCTCAAGAGGCACTTACAAAGAGCAGTGAATATGTAAAAGTCCTGCAGGATAACCTCAATAATTTAAATACTGAGAGAACCTCTCTTGTCTCGGAACGCGACAGATTGGATTTTGACAACAGCCGTCTTACAAAAGAACTGTCTGAGTTAAAGGTAAAGTATGAGGATGCAGTATCCAGCGTAAATTCACTCAATGCCATGAATGCGTCACTGCGTTCGGATATTGAGTCCAACAGAGTACTGAACCAGGAACTGCAAAAGCGCTTTGACACTTCATATAAAGAGCTGCAGGAACAGCTAAAGGTAATGGGGCACAACCTTGTGAAGGCAGGAACCGAAGATCTGTCAAAGACTTCAAAGGAGAACTTTACACAGGTAGTTAATCCATTAAAGGAAGAACTCATTAACTTCAAGAACTATATTGCTCAGACACAGGAGAGTAATGCAAGACGCTCAGGTGAACTGCAAAAGGAAATAAAAATCTTAGAAGAATCACATTCCACACTGTCAAAACAGGCCGAAGAGCTTGCCAAAGCTCTGCGCTCTGGAGGTAAATCTCAGGGTATGTGGGGTGAGTTACAGCTAGAAAGAGTTCTAAATGCTTCAGGTTTAAGATTAGGCATTGAGTATGAACGAGAGGTAGCTGGTGACAGAAGTTTAGGAGAGAGAGGTCGTCCGGATGCTGTCGTTAGACTGCCTGATAACCATTGCTTAATCATTGATGCTAAGTGCTCACTTACTGCTTATACCTCATTTATCAATGCTCAAAGTGAGAGTGATAAAAGTACAGCAATGAAAGCTCATATTGATTCATTAAATTCTCACTTAAATGAGCTTATCAAAAAGGATTACAGCTCATATGAATCTCTGAACAGTCCAAGCTTTGTCTTTATGTTTGTACCAGTTGATGCTGCGTTAACTGATGCTTTATATGCTGACTCTGCCCTATATGATAGAGCTGCGCAGAATAAGATCTTTTTAGTATCCCCTTCTACTTTATTACCTGCTCTAAGAGTAGTGGGCAACTTATGGGTATTAGCAGAGCAATCTGACAGAATGAGGAATTTAGCTTCATTTGCTCAAAAGATTAACGCAAAGTTCAATAACGTCATCGACTCTTGTGAAAAAATAACCTCTGCTGAAAAGAAATTAAGAGACAGCGTAGATGAGCTTGAGAACAGACTTTATAAAGGCAAAGGTAATTTTAAATCCATGATAGATAAGTTTGATGCCAACTCATCTAGAGAGTTAAAAGCTCTTGAGAATAATAAGGTTATCGATGTTGATGGAGAGAGTAAAGAAGAGGATAAATCAGAAGGTCCTTCTGTTGGCTTTACTATCGATAATTAGATTTGCTTTGTTAGATTTGCTTTGAATGTTAATCAAAAGGCTAGCTTGCGCTAGCCTTTTGTTTACCTTAATTTATAGGTAATTAAGGCTTCATGTAGTGAGTGCCTTTAGCAATACCTAAGACACCAGAACGTACAACTTCGATTACTTCAGCTAACTTGCAGATGGTGCTGATAAAGTTATCAGTTTCATCTGAATTGCCTACATACTCTAAAGTAAAGATCTCAGCATTAACATCAATGATCTTGGCATTAAAGATATCAGCTAAACTCTTAACTTCATCTCTTACATTACGGTTAGGAGTGCTTACCTTTACTAGGACCATTTCGCGCTCAATACCACCTTCAGCTTCATCTAAAAGTGCTGATACACGGTATACACAAACAAGCTTATGCAACTGCTTGGTGATTTGCTCAGCCTCACTTTTATCACCTGAGGTTAGGATAGTACAGCGTGATAAGGTTGCATCATCTGTAGGAGCTACGGTTAAGCTGTCGATGTTATAACCGCGCTGTGAGAACAAACCTACGACACGTGACAGAGCACCAGCCTCATTTTCAATCAGAATGGAAATTACGTGTCTCATTATTTGTTCTCCTCATCATTTAACATCATATCAACCATTGAGCCATTAGCTCTTAACCATGGCATTACCTTTGTATTAGTATCAGTGATAACGTCCACTAAGATAAACTCATCTTTAGCCTTGAGTACTTCTCTTACAGTGCTCTCAAGTTTACTCTCATCAGTTACTCTAATACCCTTAAAGCCATATGCTTCAACCAGTTTTACAAAGTCAGGATTTCCATCAAGATTTGTAGCACTGTAGCGGTGATCATAGAACACAGTCTGGAACTGACGAACCATACCTAATACAGAGTTATCCAGAATGAAAACTTTAACTGGTAAATTGTACTTTCTGCAAACGGCCAATTCCTGCATATTCATCTGGAAAGAGCCGTCACCTGAGATACAAAGTACTGTTGCATCTGGAATTGCAAACTTGGCACCGATAGCTGCTGGGAAGCCCAAGCCCATAGTTCCTAAACCACCTGATGTAATGAAATGACGTGGCTTTTCAAACTTAAAGTACTGAGCTGTAAACATCTGATGCTGACCTACATCAGTGGTTACGTATGGGTCAATTCCTAACTCATGACTTACTCTTGAGATAGTCTCGATAACTTCCTGAGGTCTGATGATGTCGTCTTTTTTAGCATAAGCTAAGCAGTGCTTTTGCTTATAGGTGTTAATCTCATCCCACCAAGGCTTTAAGTCAGGTTGCTTTGATGTATCAGACTCATCTAATGTAGAAATGATCTGATTTAAAACAGTCTTAGCATCACCTACAATTGGGATATCTGCCTGAACTGTCTTTGAAATTGAAGCAGGATCAACATCGATATGAACGATAGTTGCATCAGGGCAGAACTTAGATACTTTATTGGTTGCTCTATCAGCAAAACGAGTACCTACTGCAAAGATTAAATCTGAGTGGTGCATGGTTTCATTAGCTTCATACAAGCCATGCATACCTAACATACCTAAATAGTTAGGATCTGAAGCTGGATAGCCTGAGATACCCATAAGAGTACTTACAACAGGTAAGTTTAATCTTTTAGCAATCTTATAAACTTCTCCTGTTGCATCTCCCTGCACTACACCACCACCGATTAACATTACTGGGTGCAAAGCTTTTAAGATCTCGTTTACAGCTCTTTTTATCTGTCCTTTATGACCATAAACGGTAGGATTATAGGAGCGGATCTTTACATCAGGGTTGGTATCATAATCAAAGAAATAGTTTCTGCTCTGACAGTTCTTTGGAATATCAACTACTACAGGGCCTTTTCTGCCAGTTGAAGCAATAAAGAAGGCTTTACGTAAATTTTTAGCGATATCCTCAGGCTTTTTACATAAGAAGCTGTACTTTACAACAGGTCTTGTAACACCCATAGTATCAACTTCCTGGAAAGCATCAGTACCGATTAAATCTGTACTTACCTGACCTGTAATTAAAACCAGTGGAATTGAATCTCCATAAGCTGTAGCTAAAGCTGTAACAGTGTTAGTAGCACCAGGACCTGAAGTTACGATAGCTACACCTACGTTACCTGTAGCTCTGGCATAACCGTCAGCCATGTGAACTGCGCCCTGCTCGTGACGGGCTAGTGTATGAACAACTTTCTTTGAGTCATATAACTCATCATAAATATCTGTAACAGCAGCACCTGGATAACCAAAAATTCTGGTTACTCCAAGATCTTCTAAAACTCTAACAACCTGCTGTGCACCGTTTAACTGTTCCATATTTTTTATCTCTAAAATCTTTTTTAATCTTTAAAACATCAAATCAAATATGCCATGTAAGGCAAACAGTCATTAGCGCACTCGTACTAGTAAGCAATAGTTTATTGTGATCTGTCGGTTATATTTCATAGCTGCAGCCTCCTCTTTTTTCGCTTACTACAAATAAAATTCTGTAATCTGGCATTTAACCTGATTTAATGACCTACTATTCTACTCTTTATTCAGTCTCTGGCAGACATCATCTCGAGTACTGATAAAAGGTGTCAGTTTTATAAGATGCTCTTTGAAAAGCTCTAACAGTTCATGAGCACTGTGAGTTTTTCTAAAATTAAGTTCCATAGGACGCAGTGGCAACAATTCATAGAAATTGACATTGCGACCAGAGGATAAGATAACCGACTGGCTCTCTTTAGGATATTCTCCTAATGAAGCTAGCATCGCACCGGTAAAAGCAGTTCTCTTTGAAAAGCCATTTTCCTTTTCAAGATAATAGCCAAAACCTACAGGATTTTTCTCAGTTATAAGATAGCTTATTATCTCAATTAACATATAAATCTCAAATGCTGATTTTGAGTCTTTATTAAATCTGTAGTCTTTTGGCAGTGCAAGACAGAGCTCTATATTCTCTTGTTTTAGCTCTGAACTTGACTCTGTGTTTTTACCACTCAAACCAACACTTACAATCAGGTTGTAGTCATGCTCTTTTGTAGGTGCAATTTGATACAGAGAAACATGTGAGAACTCACATAAGTGATTTACTTTACCAAAGTTCTTTTCTACAAAAGATAAAAGCTCTTTTGAGTCCTTCTCATCTAAACCTTTAAACTCAGCTTTATCTAAAAGACGTTTGGCATTATCAATCATGATGGTGATGTTTGAGAACAGCTGACCATCCATAACTGAAGCATGTTTTAGTGCTTCTTCAAAACGGATTAAGCTATCGGAAATAAGTCCTTTCTTAAAGAGGATATAGCCTCTTAAAAAATGGTATTTAGCTGAAATCTTACCTTCTAATGAGAACTTATCTAATAAAATCTCAGATTTTTCAAATAAAGAAAAAGGATCAGAGGTTCTGTTAGCTGCATTGATATAGGTTCTAACTAGCTCCATGCACAGCTCAAAATCAAGCTCACTGTTCTCTAAAAGGTCGATGATTTTAAATAATTCATCGTTTTTATAAAGCTTTTCTACTTTTGCTAAAAGCTCAGTTTTGTAAGTTGTAAATTCTTGCTCTGTCATAATTTAAAAAGCCCCGCACTGCGAGGCTCTATACTTAAATATTGTAAATTAAGAATGCAGTGAATGCTCGCCTCTGAAGATACCACACACACCTGAGCGCACGGTTTCAATGACTTCAGCTTGCTCTGAGACAGCCTTTAAAAATCTGTCCACTTCAAATGAAGTGTTCACAAACTGCAGGATGTAAAGCTCTGGAGTAATATCCACGATTTCAGCTTTAAAGATATCACATAAAGTCTTAATTTCTTCTCTTAAGGTATGACCTACTGCCTGTACCTTAACAAAGAGGATCTCGCGCTCTACGATATCACAGGAATTATCCTGCTGGCTTGACACCTTAATTACATTAACTAACTTATGTAACTGCTTGGTAATTCTTTCAACTACAGTACCATCACCTTCTGTTAAGATGGTGATTCTTGAGATGGATTTATCCTCAGTTGGAGCTGCAGTAATATTCTCAATGTTGTAGCCACGCTGAGAGAACAGTCCTACGACTCTTGATAAAGCTCCAGCTTCGTTTTCTAATAAGATTGAAATAACCTGGCGCATACTAATCCTCATTTAGGAACATGTCTGACATACTGCCACCCATCTGTTGCATAGGCAGAACCTTAGCATCAGTGTTGCAGACAATATCTACAATCACTAATTTATCTTTCATAGCTAATGCTTTCTTTACTCCAGTTTCAAGATCTTTAGGATCTTCAATTCTGATGCCTTCATGACCATAAGCTTTAGCTAAAGCGATAAAGTCAGGATTTGAGTTTAAGTTAGTAGAACTGATGTGTCCGTGATAGAACATTTTCTGCCACTGACGAACCATACCTAATGTGTGGTTATCTAAGATAAAGATCTTAAGTGGAATACCAAACTCTAAACAGGTTGATAACTCCTGAATATTCATCTGGAATGAACCGTCACCTGTAAATAAGCAAACCTCTTTATCAGGCTCACCTACTTTAGCACCGATTGCAGCTGGGAAACCATAGCCCATAGTACCTAAGCCACCTGAGGTTAACAGATGACGAGGTTCATCGAACTTATAGTATAAAGCTGTAAACATCTGATGCTGACCTACGTCGGTTGCAATGATAGCCTTACCGTCAGTTGCCTTATAAACAGCTTCAATGATTTCCTGAGGCTGAATTAAATTCTCGTCATGGCGGTAATTCAGGCAATCGATATGACGCCACTTCTCAATCTCAGCCCACCACTGTTTCATCGCAGTCTCGTTCTCTTTTAAATCAAACTCATTGAAAGCATCAATGAACTGATTTAAAACGGTCTTAGCATCACCTACGATTGGAATATCAGCATTTACTGTCTTTGAGATTGAAGCAGGATCAATATCAATATGAACAATCTTAGCAGCAGGACAGAATTTAGCTAAGTTATTGGTTACACGGTCATCAAAACGGCAACCTACAGCAAAGACCAAGTCTGCCTTATCCATAGCAAGGTTTGCTTCATAAGTACCGTGCATACCTAACATGCCCAAGAACTGTTTATCAGTACCAGGATATACACCTAAGCCCATTAAGGTTGCAGTTACTGGTACATTAAAGCGATGAGCAATTGAACGAACTTCATCAGTTGCACCTGATAACTGAGCACCACCACCGATTAGCATTACAGGGTGATTGGCCTCAGCTAATAATTTAGCTGCTCTCTTTACCTGACCGCGGTGCCCCTGCATGGTTGGGTTGTATGAACGTAACTTTACAGGACCTTTCTGTTCTGGGTATTCAAAGCGTAATGAAGGTCTTACACAATCCTTTGGAATATCAACTACAACAGGGCCTGGTCTGCCGGATGCAGCTAAATAGAAAGCCTGTCTTATATACTTTGGAATATCCAGTGCGCACTGACATAAGTATGAGTGCTTTACTATAGGTCTTGTGATACCTACAGTATCAACTTCTTGGAAAGCATCTGATCCAATAAGTGGAGTACCTACCTGACCTGTAAGAACTACCATTGGGATTGAATCCATATAAGCTGTAGCAATTGAAGTTACAGTATTAGTAGCGCCAGGACCTGAGGTAACTAAACATACACCGACTTTACCTGTTGCTCTTGCATAGCCGTCGGCAGCATGGGCTACTCCCTGCTCATGACGTCCTAGAATGTGTTTAATCTTTGTGGACTCGAGAAGAGCATCATAAATATCAAGCACAGCTCCACCAGGATAACCAAATAAACGATCAACACCTAAATCTTCTAAGGTGCGCACTACCATCTGTGCGCCCGACATCATGGTCATGAAAATCTCCTTTTATAATCAGCCTTTTTTAGGTTTAGGCCAAAACCTTTGAGGTACTTTTTGTACCCACTGTGAATATTCTTCAGGGAAATCTCTTTTAAGTCTTGGCTCATCAATATAAACAGCTACGATTTGAGCAAAGATTAAAAATAAACAAGGGATCACTAAAGTTATAAGTGAATTTATAGCACAACACAGACCTAAATAAAACAGGACAATACCCATATGCATAGGATTTCTGCAAAGAGAGTATGGGCCTTCGGTTACCAAGCGGTCAGTTTGTTTAGTTAATTTTACATTACCTAAAACTACGGCTCCACCGTGTCCTTTTTTAATCAATTCATAATTAGACCAAATGACAAAAAACAGACCAACGGCTGAACAGATTGCACCAAAGATACTGCTAGTCAAACCTATGGGCATGAAATCATATGTATAATTTACCCCAAGATAAATCATCACAGATGGTACTGCTATAAACAGTACCGCACTTCCAAAGATATAGACTAGCAGATCTTTAAAATTCATTACTTCAATGCCTTATTTAATAAGTCATTTAAGACAAATAATGGATGCACAGCTTCCTTGCCTTCCATTCTGTGTACCTGTGAACGGCAACTAAATCCTGTAATTAAGCAGTGCTTGAAGTCATGAGACTTAATCTTACCCTTCCAGTTTTTCTCATAAACTGCATAGGTTTCATCATGATTTTTGGCAATATGACCGAATAAACCTGCCATACCGCAGCAGGCTACTGTTTCAGGAATTACATTGATGAAAAAGTGCTGCATTAAAGTCTGCCATAAGACTGGAGACTGGGTAATTAGAGCTCTTTCGGTGCAGTGAGTAAATAAGAAATAAGGAGCTTTAAACTCATCTGTTTTTGAAGTCTGTTCAACTTTGTCTTTAATTTTAGCAAAACGCTCTACAAATGTCTTAGTGCCAAACTGCTCATTTAACCACTCTTCAGGGAGCTTTACGTCAAACTCACCGCGTCTGTCACCTAACATCTGAGTATATTCATCACGGTAACAGATTGTCAAAGCAGGGTCATAACCTACAAGTGCCTTACCTGATTTTGCAATTAGCTCAAGTCTTGCTGCCTGCTTGGCTGCAAAATGAACAAAGCTTCTTCTCTGACCACGGATAACTTTGATCTTACCGTTTACATAAGCGCGTAAGAAAGCTACCTTATACCCAATGTTTCTCATAAATGAAGCCATTGCAATCAAGCCATGAGCTTCATAACTTACAGTAAACGGATCGGTGACAATGATAACTTCATAGTCTGACTTAGCTGCCTTATCCGCAGTTAAGATTTCAAAACCATTGTCATGACATTCTTTGTGGAAAGTCTTTTCACTGAACAGAGGAATATCCACAAAACCAAAGATCTTTTTAGTTAATGACTTGATGATGCTGTTGCTCAAGAAGGCATTGGATAACTTAGGTACTTTGGCCATTAAAGGCAGAGTAAACTCAGCATTTAGGATTAAGATATCCATTAAAGGTCTTAGATAGCGACTGTAGTACAGAGCTAAGAAACGAGAGTTCATATCTGCTGCATTTACGTGAGCAGGACAGATACTCTTACATGATTTACATGACAGACAGGTCTGAATATTCTCTAAATACTCAGTTGAGTAATCCTCTTTTTTAGTTGTAAGAGTGTTGATAACTCTCTTTACAAAGTTAATTGGATTTGGAGAAGAGGTCATTAATGACACTTCTTCAGAGGCAATATTATAACCTCTGTCATTCATCAGTCTCATCCACTCACGCATTAACTCACTAAAACCTTTTGGTGAACGGATGTGGTTCTTGGTATAACGGTAGCTAGGACACATTAGAGCACTGGTCTGATAGCTAAAGCACTGACCATTACCGTTACAGCTTACAGCTCCTTTAAAAGACTGTCTTACAGTCAATGGTATAGTTCTATCAAGATCGCCTCTCATAAGAGAGTCAATTGAAACAATCTTGTCGGTCTCATTACCAAATGGAACGCAGATCTTGCCAGGATTTAAGATATTCTTTGCATCAAACAGAGCTTTTACCTTACGTGCTACAGGATATAATGTTTTAAAGAAAACCTCACCAAAGCAGGAACGGTAACCACGACCGTGCTCACCCCACATCTGTCCTTGGTATTTATTAACCAGTTCTACAACCTTATTAGAGATAGTAACTAATTTTTCTCTGTCCTCGTCAGTTGTAAGATCAAGAGCAGGACGTACATGCATTAGACCAGTGTCCACGTGACCGAACATACCGTAGGTTACATGTAATGAGTCTAATAAAGATCTAAACTCTAAAATATAGTCAGCTAAATTTCTTGGGGGTACTACAGTATCTTCGGTGAAGGCAACCAGTTTCTTGTCACCTGCTGCTGCACCTAACAGACCTACAGCCTTTTTACGCATACCGTAAATAGCACTCACAGCTTTTGGAGTTTGAGCTAACTGTGCACCTAAAATACCGTTTTCAAAAGTCTCTGCCTTTTTATTTACAGCAGCAAAGATTTTTTCTAACTTACTTCTTTCTGTATCAGCATCATAACCGTTGAACTCAACGATATTGATACCTAAGATCTCATGACCTTCAACTTCATGGATATAGTCTTTAACTGATGACCAGATGGTATCTTTTTTAGCTAAAGATAAAACTCTTGAATCTACTGTTTCAACTGAGAACACACCAGCATCAATCAGATCTACAGCATGACGCAGGGCACTGTCAAAGTTCTCATACTTTACAACCATCAGCTCTCTAAACTCAGGGATCTTGGTTAAATCTAAGGTGGCACCGCAGATCACTGCTAAAGTACCTTCATCACCGCAGATTAGGCGTGCTAAATTTAAGGTATCAGTCTTTGGATCATATGAGTGGTCTAAATCATAACCTGTCATAAAACGGTTTAATTTAGGGAAGATCTTTTCAATCTCATCACGGTTGTCTTTTAATAAAGCGTAGCAACCACGGTAGATATCACCTTCTAAACCTTCTTTTTTCAGGCACTCCTGCAGTTTTTCTCCACTTACAGGGCCAAAGGTAGTGATAGTACCGTCAGCTAAAACTACGGTTACATCTTTAATATGAGTTGAAGTTCTTCCATAGCGTAATGAGCCCTGACCAGCTGCATCATTACTAATCATGCCTCCTAAGCAGGCTCTGCTTGAGGTTGATAACTCAGGAGAGAAAAACAGACCGTATGGTTTTAAAAATTCGTTTAACTCATCTTTGATGACACCTGACTGGGCATAAATTTCTCTTTTATCAGCATCAAAGTTTGAGGTTGCTTTCATATAGCGAGAGCAGTCAATAGTAATACCATCATTTAATGACTGACCATTAGTACCGGTACCACCACCTCTTGGAGTGATAATTAAGCGCTCATAAACAGGAGTTGCTCTTAACTTTAAAGCAATAGAGATATCTTCATTATCTTTTGGGAAGATTACACCCTGAGGCATTCTCTGATATACAGAGTTATCTGTTGCAACTAGCAATCTTGATGCATGTGCACTTTCCACATCACCTTTAAAACCTGATACTTTTAAAGCATTTAGATATTGTGCATAGATAGGATCTAACTGTGGAAGGTCAGATATCTTAGGGATCATTTGCTTGCCTCTTTGATAAATTTCGTTTTAGCCTGTGTCTTATTGTTTAATTTAATGGGTTCAATGAGTTTTAATATTCAAAAGTTGTCGAAAAGAAGTTTACTTTCCGTCCTTATGTGGAACATTGTAATGTATTTTGTGAACTGTGGCTCTATTTCATAAGATCGTTAAAATTCTCACCAATATGGAGAGTAGTTAGCATAAGATAAGTTAAATTTCATGGTAAAGTTTTCAAAGTAAGTTCAAATGACGTAATGACACAGAGGATACTAGGATGACCGAGCTTGAAAAGAAAGATGAAATCTTAAAGCTGTTAACAAAAGCACTTATTATTGCCATAGACGATGATGTAAATCTTACCTTAAGAGGAAACCGTGTCTATGTTGATTATGGTTGTTCTCAATTTGCTATTGATATTGAAGGCAACTCTTTAGTTGAGATGGTAAAGAAAGTGGTAGCTCAGCTCTAGGAGTTTTGACTTTGATTTTCAGCTTGAGATTGAACCTAAAATCTAGGCTCAAAATAGCGTTAAGACTAGGGTAAAGACAATAATCCCTGTGCGCAAAAATTTAGACTTTGGAAAATCAAGATGGCTGGGGTACTAGGATTCGAACCTAGGTAATGGCGGAATCAGAATCCGCTGCCGTACCACTTGGCGATACCCCAAAAGGAATGATATTTGGAATTCAGATAAAATAAAACCACCTAAAGGTGGTCGTTTGGTAGCTATGACTGGAATCGAACCAGTGACCTCAGCATTATGAGTGCCGCGCTCTAACCAACTGAGCTACATAGCCACTTATCTGATGGCTGGGGTACTAGGATTCGAACCTAGGTAATGGCGGAATCAGAATCCGCTGCCGTACCACTTGGCGATACCCCAACACTTACATTATCAAACAAAACTTATCAAAGTGGCAGGGGTACCTGGACTCGAACCAGGGAAATGGCGGGATCAAAACCCGCTGCCTTACCACTTGGCTATACCCCTAAACAGGTATTTTCGTTTGTGTTCGACAACGGAGACACATTATAAAGACAAATTTAAAATTGTCAACAATTAAAATTAACTTTTTTAACGTCAGTCCCTACAAATAATTACACTAACTTTTAATGGATGTCATTTTTATCGTTTTTCTTTAAGAAAAACTGCTTATAAACTTTTTTTAGTTCCAAATTTTTTAGTTTTGCGATTATTGGTACTAGTACTTTTTCAAAGGATCTTTTAGTTTCTCATTGTAATAAGCATCTTCATGCCTCTTTACAATTCTAAAGATACCAAACTCTAAAGCTAGTACATAAAAGACGTAGAACACAGGATATACAGCTGTATAAAGCAGAGAGCTGTCTTGTAGTTTAGCTGAAGCTACAGCTGTTGCAACTAACAAGAGCACGTAGCATAAGAATAAAAGCTCTGCTACAAAGATAAAGGTATGAAAAGTACGCAGACGCTTTTTAGCTCTGCCACGGTTAAAACCAATTAAAACTAAAAGACCTGGCATTGCCCATACCAAACCTAAAAAAGCACTGAAGAATGATGGTCTTGCTACCATCACCAGGGCAAACACAAATGAAGAGATCAAAGTTACGTAGACGATTGATATATTAAAGTAAAGTCTTTCGTTCATGCTCAAAGGTGCATTCTTATATGGATCATATAAAGTCTGACCTTCTTTTTCCTGCTCATTGGTCAATTCTTTTGACTGCTGAAAGTAACCCTGCTCTGTTTTAGGTGTATTTGACATAGTTGCTCCTAATCTAAACTTAGTCATATTGTACTCATTTTTGTAAGATTTCTAAGTCAAATTCTTCGAATAGATGCATTTCTCACTGCAAATGACCTTTTTTCTTCAATTTTCACATCAGTTTAGTTTTTTTCTTAGTGGGAGGTGAATTTTATTAGGCGCAAGTTTTTAAGTGCTCTTTTTTAGTTACATCAAATATTTTTTCATCTTTTTAGAGTAAGCTTGCAACGATGAAATAAGGAATAAACATATGCCATATAATCAAAACAATGTTCTAGCTATCTGTTATGACTTTGACAGAACTCTAACTCCATATGAAATGCAAGCTCAAGGCTATATTCAGCAAATCAATGAGAATGTAGATGAATTCTGGGATCTTGCTACTAGACTTGCTGTTGAAAACGAGATGGATCCAAATCTGTCTTACATGTACCTGATGTTAAACGGGGCTAAAGGTAAGTTTCAGGTAAAAAAAGATAAATTGCATGAGTTCGGTTCTAAGGTTCAACTCTACAAAGGAGTTGAAACCTGGTTTGACAGAATCAATGCTTATGGCAAAAAGTGTGGCATTGAAGTTGAGCACTACATCATTTCCTCAGGCTTAAAAGAAATGATTGAAGGCACAGCTATTGCCGATAAATTCAAGGCAATTTACGCTAATGCTTTTTTCTATGACAGAAATGGCACTGCTGTATGGCCTGCTCAGAACATTAACTTCACCAATAAGACTCAGTTCTTGTTTAGAATTTCTAAAGGCACACTAAACGTTAATGACAATGACGTTAACCGTTATTTTCCAAAGGAATCCATAAGAATTCCTTTTGACAACATTGTCTATATTGGTGACAGTCAAACCGATATTCCTTGTATGAAACTTGTAACCTCATTAGGAGGACAGGCTATCGGTGTTTATGATCCAAAATTAAAAAATAAAGAGCGAGTGCATTCTTTAATTCGCGATAAGAGAATTAAGTATTTTGCACCAGCTGACTACTCAAAGAATAAAGAGCTTGAAAAGCTGTTAAAACAAATCATAGACTACTCAAAAGCATCTTTTGCTTTAAAACAAGAATATTATAAGAACCTTGAAGAGTCAGAGCTTTAGTAAAAAAGCACACAAAATCTTAGGAAAAACTTATGGCAGCTAAATTCCGTAGTGATATTGACGGACTTAAAGGCATTGCGATCATAGCGGTAGTGCTCTACCACTTTTTTGATCTTTTAAAGTCATTTGAATCATCAACTGTTACCACCTTTTCAGGTGGCTTTTTAGGTGTTGATATCTTTTTAATAATTTCAGGCTTTTTGATCACTTCAGGCATTGCCTATAAATTAGAAAACCAGAGTTTTTCCTTAAGCGCTTTTTATAAAAGAAGACTGTTGAGGATCCTCCCTCCTCTCATAGCAGTCTGCGCTTTTTGTCTTGGCATAGGCTATTTTATTTTATTTCCATCCGTCTATAAGGAGCTCTCACTTGAGGTAATCAATACTTTAACCTTCATAGGCAACTATCGCTTTGCTCACTCTGGTGGTTACTTTGCCTTAGATTCTTCTGAAAAGTTATTGCTACATACATGGTACCTTTGCATTACTATACAGTTCTACCTCATCTACCCTCTTTTAATACTGCTGTTGGTAAAGCTCTTTGGCTTAAAGAATCTTCCTAAAGCTATGTGCGCATTTTTTGCTTTAGCTCTTGTAAGTTCCTATGTTTTCTCAAAAGGCGGTCAAGGGTACCTTTTAACTCATACCAGAATTTGGGAAATGTTTTTAGGTGGTGTTCTATTCTTCTACAAAGATACTGTTTACAGTTTAGTATTTGATAAGAAACAGTATCTTCAGTACACAGCTGAAATTATAGGTGTAGCTTTATTTTTATACTCAATTTTTACTACAGCTTTAAGTAACGGTGCTGCTTGGTATATATCTACATCTTTACTTACTGTTATTGGATCCTCTTTAGTTATCCTTGCTCATAATGAGCATTCTCTTTTAGACTTTAGACCATTAACTTCTATAGGTAAGTTTTCATACTCCCTTTATCTGTGGCACTGGCCTGTTACCATCTTCTGCTTTGACTTAGGTTACAGCTCAAAATACATTCACCTGTTTTCAGTAATTGTCTTAGTTGCTGTCTTTACAGCACTTTCATATCTCTATATTGAAAAAAGACAGGTAAGCAACAGGCTGTCAGCTTTAATTTATGTTTTAAGTATGATTGCCTCTGTCTTTGTATTTTCACAGGATGGTAAAAACCTGCTCTCCCCTTACATTGATCCTTATGGCAAAAAGATGGTGATGTTAGATACCATCAAAGATCTTAACTACAAACCAAAGATCATGATGACCTTAAATGAGGTACCAGTTTATAAGCTTGGCAATCAGAATGAGAAGGCTCATACCTTTGTAGTTGGTGATTCTCACAGTGAGCATTACAGCTACTATTTAAGAGATATCAATAAAAGACCTTTATATTTCATGTTTATGCATGGAACTATTGGCTATGGACCTAACTTCTCAGGCTATAAGGTAAAAGTTATCTCCACTCATGAAGAAAGAGAGACTTTCTACAAAATTTACAAATACGTTCTGGATAAGATGCAGGATGGAGATAAAGTTGTAATTGGCAACCGTTGGGATTTTTATTACACCTATTTCATCAGAGAATTCAATTTAAAAGATAATGATGAAAGCTTTAATGATTTCATTAAAGCTTTAATTGAGGACTTTGATTCTGAAATTCAACATTATCCAAAGCTCAACTTCTACATCATAGGACAAGGTATTAACACCAGTCAGTCTATCGTTAATTGTTTAAAGGCTAATTTACAGAACAGTGCTTTAAGACACATCTTCAAAACTGACAGATGCAACTTTACTAAAGATTACTTAGGTTACAGAAGAGATCTTATTAACAATGCTATTCGTGAATATGCCAAGAGCAAAGACAATGTAACCTTTGTTGACAGAAATGCAGCTCAGGCTCTTGGGGATGGTAAGTTCAGAACCAGAACTGATGGTGGTAAAGCTCTGTATTATGACAAGACCCATTACACCACACCCGGTGGCAATATGGTAGGACAATACGTCTTCAGTCAGGTCTTTAATTCTGAGAATTGATAAAGACTAATCGGGACTTGAATTTGACATTTATTTCTCCATAGTATGTATTTAACTATGCAATATTGTCTTGTTAGAAGGTTAAGTCGATTTGTAAGTTTTGTAAATTTATAGGTATAAAAAGATAAGTTTGTGTAAACAATTACGTTATTCTGGTTTTGAGAGTTTACTACAATTATCTTATAGTTAATCATCTGTTTTAAAATGCATTTATTCAAATAACTGTCGATTATTTGCATTTATATCATTAAGAATTTAATCCAATTATTTTTTTTTAATTATTTTCATCATATTTCATGATCTGGAACGATAGCTTTTTACAATACAAATAAAAGGAAGCGACCTATCGCTTCGCTCTAAACAGGCGGTCAGAAAAGATCTACAGAAAGTAATTGAGAACAGACACTTGAAGTATCATCGGCTGAAAATTGGATCATGTCAAAATTTACTCCATTAATCTCTCTTTGCATGCCTAAGAATTTAGGCTCAGATAACAAAAGATCCACACTTAGAGCCGTTTGGCAAAATTCTAAAATTTTGAATACTTTAAAACTTACGACTCAGTTATAGGTTAGTGATTTTTTCTGAGCTTACAGAGTAAACCATAATTTCTGCGCTCTGATAAGCCTTTACAGTGTAAAAACTAACTTGCAATTGCTTTTTTTATTGCAATTTGTCTTTACGTTTTTTAGCTAAATTTTGCAAATATTAGTATTTTTGAAGCATTTTCTTCGATATTTGTACCTAAATAAGCAAATTTATAGCTTATTTTGCAATTTTTAGAGGATTTAATCATGGCAAAAATTACCTTAGCTAGAGCTTTCGTTTTACGTGGATTTTTTAGAAAAACTATCTCTGAGCTTGATAGAGAAATCAGGGCTGAAGATCTAACCTCAGAGATTGAGGATTCCAAGTCATTTTTCAAAGACGAGAGTACAGAAAAAGAAAATGACACAAAACTAGATAAGCTCATCAATCTTTATCTGAAAGCTCAGGGTTATCTAGAACAACTAAACAATGAAATTGATGATGCTAATAACAGAGTAATAGACGGCAAGTCTACAAGACATTACCTGAACCTGATCGAATGTTTAAAAGAAAGAAGACACCTGTACTCTGATTTACAGTCAGCTTTAACTAACTTTCAGGAAATAAAAAAAGAATTTGATGAACATGAGTTCAATCCTGACACCAAGCAATTAGGTCTTGTGGTTGAAAAGCATTACAGGATTAACACTAGGCTTAATTTACCTAAAGAGGTAAAAAATCTTAACAAGCAGATCCGTATTGCTGAAGAGTTAGTCTCAGAAAGAAATGCCACCGTGTTTTTAAGCTCTGATGCTACTTTTTGGAATGAAGCTGTAAATACAGTAGAAAACGCAGATATCTGCTAATGCTTGATACAGCCACGGTTTAGAAGCTGTGGTTGGATTGAAAAAAGATGATTAAATGGAAAATTCTTAATATTTTCCAGAATTGCATTTACAACAGAAGTTTGAATTACCAAAGAAGCTAATCAGTTAAATTTATTTTCTCAAATTTGAGGATCCTAATATGCTCGTTTCAAAAACTTACTCAGAAATTATTGATCATGATTGTTTACCTTCAATCAAAGTCTTTGCAATTGGAGAAGAGGCTATTTCAGCTATGAACTGTGTGTTTGACTAGTATGAAGGCTGTATAAATTACAAGGAACTCTGTTTTACATCTCCGCAAACAGTAATTTTTTAACTGCAAATTATGAGAAGATCCTCGACGAAATTGAATGTTGTTTTGATGATGATTGTAAAGAGCACGTTTGTCTGCACTTAGACAATAGTGTTCCTAAGGATACTTTCAATATCAGTATTTTAGTCAGCGGACTTTAAATTTTGGATGAAAACGAAATTGGATGAGAACAAACTTTTGTGTGAAGAATCAATATATATTTGAAAAATTAGTAATTCTAAGTGTTTACTAAGTTTTAAGTCTTAATATTACTCTCGAGGTTGAGATGACTAGGAAGTTAAATTCCACAAGTTTTCTTAACGCAAGCAAGTTTGTTTTGATGTGCATTCATAGTGTTTAGTGTAGCAATACACATATACAGGTTCACACATACCTCATCCAGTCCCAGGCGTCTCCTTTGTCTGGGATTTTTTTTGCACTTTTTCTGCCTAATTTGAAACTTTCGTTTTGCAAAAAATTTCCCTTAAAATTGCACTTTTTATGCGTCATTCAATGTCTAGTTTTAGCCTTTTCTGATATAATTTAGATGTTAATTAACAAACGGAGTTTATATGCTACTTGACGAAGTAAAAGCTACTCTAGCCATGGAAAATCTAAGCCTGAATGAAGAGCAGGAAAAGCTGTTAAAGAGCTATGCTGATGGCAAGATAACCTTAAAAGAGTACCAAGAGCTTTTATTAAAACTTACCAAAGAGTATAAGGCTGCTTGAATTTTGGAAGCTTCGTCCTTCGACACAGTTTATTGCTATCCTGGAACTGAAGTTCTAATCAATAATTTTGGAGAACATGATCCTAAGGTTCTCTCTCAGTTAGAGAGAATGTGCACTGCTGCAAGGATTGTTGATCTCTTGAAAAAGCCAGTTTCAGGGAACTTCGATCTTACTCACCTAAAAAAGATCCATCACTATATATTTCAGGATATCTATACTTGGGCAGGACAGTTTCGTATGGTTAATATCTCTAAAGAGCTATTATTCTGCGATGCTAACTTTATTGAAAAAGAACTGAACAAGTTATTTTTGAAACTGAAAAGTGAAAACTACTTAAAAGACTGTACTGAAGATAACATTGCCTCTAAGGTTGCCTATTACTTAGGTGAAATCAATGCCATTCATCCTTTTAGAGAAGGCAATGGCAGAACTCAAAGAGAGTTCATTAGAGAACTTTTGTTACCTACAGGCTTTTATGTAGATTATTCAAGATGCAATGCTAAAATGATGCTTTATGCATCAATCAATGCATTTGCTGGTGATTACACTTTAATGACTGAACTATTTGACAAATGCATTGTCAGAAAACCTTTAAATTAGAAAACATGAATATTACAACTACACTTAAAGACAATTTAAAAATGCAGTTAGGCTCCTTCTATGTTGAAGTTTGGGGCTGTCAGATGAACGTTTATGACGGTGGTAGAATTAAAGACCTTTTAACTGCAGCAGGATTTGCTCAGGTAAATTCTCCTAAAGATGCTGACATCGTAGTCCTGGTTACTTGCGCTGTAAGAGCTAAAGCCGAGGATAAAGTATTCAATCAAATCGCTTCTTGGCGCCACACAGGTGACATCAACGAGGACACAATTATTGCTTTAGGCGGCTGTGTAGGTTCAGAACTTGCTGAACAAATTCTTGAGTTAGATAAGAGTGTTAATATCATTTTTGGACCAAGAACCATTCACCGTCTGCCTCAAATGATTGGTCAGTTTACAGCAACCGGTAAACCAGTTGTTGATGTTACAGCTGATGCAATTGATAAGTTTGACTATATGCCAGAATCAGGTCCTGTAGGTCCTAGTGCTTTTGTAACCATCATGGAGGGTTGTTCTAACAAATGTACTTACTGCATCGTACCCTATACTCGTGGTGAAGAGCAGTCTCGTCCTGTTCAAGACATTTTAGATGAGTGCGTAAACCACATTGCAAACGGTGTTTTAGAGATCCATTTATTAGGACAGAACGTAAACTCATATCATGGTTTAAATCCTGATGGTTCTATCTGCAATTTCTCATCACTGCTATACGAAATTGCTGCAATTCCAGGTGTAGAGAGAATTAGATTTACAACCTCTAATCCTATGGACTTTACAGATGACATCATTAAAGCTGTACACGATCTTGAGGTGATTTCGGATTCTATCCATGTACCTATTCAGTCAGGTTCTGACAGAATTTTACAGGCTATGCACAGAAGATATACAGCAAAGCAGTACATTAACCTTGTAAAAAAATTACGTGAGGCAAGACCTACTGTACATATCTCATCAGACTTTATCGTAGGTTTCCCTGGTGAAACTGATGAAGACTTTGAAGAGACCATGAAAGTTGTAAACGAAGTAAAGTTCGATCAGAGCTTCTCTTTTGTGTACTCAATAAGACCTGGTACCCCAGCTGCTAAACTTGAAGATCCTGTACCTAAAGAGGTAAAGATGCAACGTCTTTACAGATTACAGAACCGCCTTGAAGAGTTAGCTTCAGAATATACTCAGTCTTTCTTAGGAACTACTCAAAAATGTCTTGTAGAAGGCACCTCAAGAAAAGATGAAAGCGAATTAAAGTCACGTTCTTCATCAGGTCGTATCGTAGTCTTTAAAGGACCTTTATCTTTAGTAGGCAAGATGGTTGATGTAAAGATCACCTCTGTTATTGCCCATACTCTAAAAGGTGAATTAGTTTAAAAGATCTTGTCATGCTAAAACAGCATGACAATTTTATAAGGCAAATTAAGTAATGAATAACGTTGTTACAGATTTCTCACTAGAACCAGATAATAAAGACAGAATTGCCTATTTAGTCGGTCCTGAAGATGAGAATCTTAAACAAATCGATAAAAGATTAGGTGTAAAGGTCACCTACTCTGGCGCTCATTTCCATATTGAAGGTGCTCCTTCAAAAGTAAAAAAGGCTGAGAAATTAGTTAAAAGCCTTTATGTAGATACCGCTCCTTTAAAAGGTACTAAAAAGCCATCAGAAGTAACTCCTGATATGGTTCATTTAGCTATCACTGAGTTTTCTCATGTAGAAAATGATGACCGTGATTATGAAAAAGATGAATCAAAAGGCTCTATTGATTCTCTGTACCACAAAGCTAATAACTTTAAGACTAAAAGAGGCTTTGTAAAAGCAAGAACCTCTAACCAGTCTGACTACATCACTAAGATCAATTCTCATGATGTAAGCTTTGGTATTGGACCTGCTGGTACTGGTAAGACCTATCTTGCTGTAGCTGCTGCTGTTGATGCTCTAGAGCGCAATGAAGTACGCAGAATTATTTTAACAAGACCTGCTGTTGAAGCTGGTGAAAAATTAGGTTTTTTACCTGGAGATTTATCTCAAAAGGTTGATCCTTACTTAAGACCACTTTATGACGCGCTCTTTGAGATGCTAGGTTTTGAGAAAGTTGAAAAGTTAATTGAAAGACAAATCATCGAAATTGCACCTTTAGCTTACATGAGAGGTCGTACCTTAAATGATTCTTTTATTATCTTAGATGAAGCTCAGAACACCACTGTAGAACAGATGAAGATGTTCTTAACCCGTATTGGTTTTAACTCAAGAGCTGTAATTACAGGCGATCCAAGCCAGATTGACCTTCCAAGAAATGTTCGCTCTGGTCTTAAACAGGCAATCGAAGTTCTACATGCTTTACCTGAAATTGGCTTTACCTTCTTTGAGTCAGCTGATGTGGTGCGTCATCCTGTAGTAGCTGCTATTGTTAATGCTTATGATGCCTATGACAAAGAGCAGGCAAAATTAAAAGAGCAGATGTCTAAAGCTATGGATAAAGAATTCTCTAACAAGGAGTCTTTGTAATGGAAGTTAATATCGATCTGCAAATTGCTACAGATGAACCTTTAGAATCATACCCAAGTCTTGAGAAAATGACTTTATGGGCAAAGACAGCTCTAATTACCGGAGGTAGAACCAAAGACTCAGAACTTACTATCCGTATGGTAGACAGTGCTGAGATTCATGAGCTTAACAAGACTTACAGACATGTAGACAGACCTACAAATATTCTCTCCTTTCCTTTTGAAATGCCAGAAGGGATCGAAGAATTACCAATTATTGGTGATCTTGTGATCTGCAAAGAAGTGCTAGAGCGCGAATGTATTGAGCAGAATAAGACTTTAGAAGAGCATTTCTGTCATTTAATCGTGCACGGATGTCTGCACTTAATTGGCTATGACCATATTGAAGAGTGTGATGCTCAGGTAATGGAACCCTTAGAAATCAAAGCATTAGCAGAACTTGGCTTTAAGAATCCATACGAAATTCAGTAATGTTTGGTCATTTGTGACAAAAATATTACCTTAACTATCAGTATTTAGGTAAGATTATACAAAGTTACAGACTACAAAATTCAGATAAGATAAGTTAGATAGAACACAGAGCTAAAAGGAACAAACATGAACGATAATCATGATGAAGAGCATGGTTCATTTTTATCAAAATTGTTCTCTAAAAAAGGAGAGCCTTCAAATCAAAATGAACTTGAGCAGGTAATTCATGAGGCATCAGAAAACGATGTGATTGATGAAGATACCGAGGACATGATCCAGGGTATCTTTGATATCAACCGCCTGCGTGTCTCAGATGTAATGATCCCTAGCTCTGATATTGTAGCTATCAACTTAAATGCTACTTTAGAAGAAGCTGCAAGAGTTGTTCTAGAACACGGTCACTCACGTTACCCTGTTATCAGTGAGGATAAGGATCATGTTGTGGGAATTCTGTTAGCAAAAGATCTTATTCCTTATACTGCAGGTCTTAAGACATTAACTGGCGGTATCAAATCTCTTTTAAGAAATCCTGTGATTGTACCAGAGGCAAAGCATGTTAATGCTATGCTCAAAGAGTTCCAGCAAAACCGCTTCCATATTGCCATTGTTGTAGATGAATTCGGTGGAGTTTCAGGCTTAGTCACCATTGAGGATATCTTAGAGATCATCGTAGGTGATATCGATGATGAATATGACACTCAGGTAAATTCAGAGAACATCATCAGGAGTAAAGATGATGGTTCATTCATCATCAACGGTCTTACTCCAATTGAAGAGTTTGATGAGTACTTTGAAACTGATTTAGCATCATTAGCCGATGTTGATACGGTAGCAGGTTTAATTACCCATGTATGGGGTAAATTCCCTAAAGTAGGTGAGTGCATTGATATCAAGAATTTCCACTTTAAAGTTCTTGAGGCTAATGAAAGACGAGTTCATCTTTTAGAACTTCATGTATCTGAAAAAACAGATGAAGAATAACAGAAAAACTCCCCCAATAAACTAAAGTTATATTTATTTAAAAGCTGCATTCGTGCAGCTTTTTACTCAATAAAACAAGAGCATCGTATGTTTAAAATTATTTTCTTTTTAATGAATGCTTTAGATGGCTCAAGACTTTTGAACCTCGTAAACAGTAAGTGGGGAGGCGCACTCTGCGCTATTGTTTTAGGCGTGTTATTAAGCTGTGCTTTAGCTCCATTTGAAATTTGGCCTACTGCAATTTTGGCATATTCATTTTTGATGATGCTTTTATCTGTTGCCAAATCTAAAAAGAAAGTATTTTTTACTACACTGCTCTTTTATGCCTCATATGCAACAGTTTCTCTTACATGGCTTAACTTTGTCATGGAAGGCTTTGGAGAGCTACCTTCTGTCCTCTCTAATTTTGTAATTGTACTATTTAGCTTTTTATATATTGCTCTACCATATGCAATTTTAAACACTCTAGCTTTTTACCTCTCAAAAGGTAAAACTGCAGTCTTTTTAATCAGCTTTATGCCTGTAGCATTTATCTTGTCAGATTTCTTTACCGGCTGGTTCTTAACTGGTTTTCCTTGGTTATATCCAGGCTACAGCTGTGTAGAGGGGCCTTTAAAGAACTTTGCTCCATTTATTGGTGTAAGAGGTATCAGTGCTTTAATTTATATTATGTCTGGAGCAATTGCCTTAACAGCGTTACGCAGATTCCTTTTCTTACCAATTGCAGCCGTAATTCTGCTTTTAGGTATCTTCTTGGAAGGTGTTAGCTTTGTAACACCTCTAAAGGCTGTTGATGTCACCATGGTACAGGGTAACATCGAACAGCAGGTAAGAAATGACGGTTCTAGAACAAATGAAGTTGTAGCTACTTACTGGGATCTTACCAAGGATAAAATCAGAAAAGACCGCCTGATTATTTGGCCGGAGTCTGCCCTGCCTTTTGCTCTTGAATACGGCACCTCTTTAGTTGAGGAATTAAACAACGCTTTTAAAGAGAAAGACAGTGCACTAATTACAGGTATTCTCTCCACTCCTGATGCTGGTATTCATGCCTATAACTCTATCATTGCATTAGGTGAAACATCTGATGTACTCTCAATTACTCCATACAACAAGCGAGAGCTAGTACCATTTGGAGAAATCGTCCCATTTGCTGATCTTTTAAGGCCTTTAGGTTCAATCTTTGTAATTCCAAATTCTAGCTTCTCTTATGGAGATAAAGTTCAAGAGCCTATCAAAGTAAAGGGATTAGAGTTCACTCCTGCAATTTGTTATGAAGCTATCTTCCCTGAAACTGTAAAAGCAATGGATTCTGATAAGACTAATGCTATTGTAATGTTATCTAATGATTCATGGTTTGGACCTACTAAAGCTCCAGTACAGCACTTGAACATTGCAAGAATGAGATCGTTAGAATTACAAAAACCAATGCTAAGAGATACCAACAGTGGTATCACAGCTTATATCGATGAGTTTGGAAAAATTCAAAAAGTAATGCCAACAGATGTTGCTTCAAGCATCGACTTTACCTTTACGCCTGTATCAGGACAAACTCTTTACAGTAAGATTGGTAATTATGGATTGCTCGGAATTATAGTTTTATTGATCCTGTTCGGAATTTATGGAAATGTAAGAAAACCAGACGAGCTTAAAGAACAGATGAATAAGCTGATTAGACCATAATCAGAGTCATAAAAGTTAAAGTAGCGTGCTTTGTCATTACTACAAATATTGCCTCTAAAGCACGTTACTTATTGGTATACAAATTAAAAACACTAAAGCTGCAAAAGGTCATTTTGAGTCGCCTTCTTCCCACAACTCAAATCCATTCATTTTGGCAATATGGTAAAAACGCATTAAAGTTGTGTTGTCATACTCATTAGTATTGATAAGTTTGCTTCCAGACTTTTGCGTACTTATGATTTCTTCATTTCTTTTAACTAAACGCTGTAGTTGTTCTGTTGATGCTAACTTATCATTTTTACTTTCATTGCAAAGAGGACAGATGGTATCACGAAGGTTTTGAGCTTGAGCAGCAGCTAAAGAGCAAGGGCTTTAATGTTGAACTGTTCTTCGCTGGCGACGCAGATATCGATCTGCAGAACAGACAGATCAAAAGACTAGCAGACAGCAATGTTGATGCTCTGGTTATAGGCTCAATTGATGGTAATGCCTTATCCATTAAAAGACGCCAAAGCTAAGAGCATTCCTGTAATTAGCTATGACAGATTGATTACAGGGACTGATGCTGTAACATACTACGTATCTTTTGATAATCAGCAAGTAGGTAAAATTCAAGGACTGTACTTAATCGATAAGCTAAAACCTACAGTAGATGATCCTAAAAATATTGAGATCTTTTACGGCTCACTAGATGATAAAAATGCCCACTTCTTTTATGAAGAGGCAATGCAGATCTTAAAACCTTACATCGATAGCGGTGCGTTAGTAGTAAAGTCAGGAAAAATCTCACCTAATGAGACGAATGTTCCTGGTTGGAGAACCGATCTTGCAAGTAAAAGAATGGATGAAATTATTGATACTGTAGGGTATGGTGCTAATGGAGGCGTTAAACTCGATGGCATTTTGTCTCCTGCTGACTGTCTGAACAATGGCATTATCTTTACTTTAAAGAAAAAAGGATACACTCCGTCAAATATTCCTGTAATTACAGGACAGGATGCCACAGCTGAAGCTTTACAGAATGTAAAAGAAGGATACCAGGCCATGACCATCTACAAAACAAGTAATGATTTACATGAAGCTGTTATCGATATGATTAGGGCTATTAGCTCCGGTAGAAAGGCCACTGTAAATGACACTACTACCTACAACAATGGAGTTAAAGATATGGATTCATTCTTGTGCACTCCAGAATTGATTGATAACACCAATGTTGCAAAACTGCTTTAAGAACTATAGTGAAGACAACGCCTCACTTGAGGCGTTGCTTTTTATGTAGGAAGCTATTAACCAAAACGACCAGTACCTGTTCTTTTGAGAATAACTACTGTTAAGAGGAGCATAACAAAACAGCCTACAAAGCTTAGGATATAGCGCCATAAAGGAATCTCTTCAGCTGATTTAGAATAGCTGTTTACGAAATCGCCTAAATGACAGCCTCGAGATGAGCAAGTTACTTTTCTCCCCATCTCGCCTTGAATATACCAAATATGCTTTGGATATTTTGAGATTACACCATAAGGACTTAAAACTTCATTAGCTTTTCGATTAAAGTTGTTCATCAATCTTAAAAGCGCCTTAGGATCAGATTGATAACTCTTAATGTCGTTATATGACAGGCCTGGCTCTAAATTTACAATTGAGTCATGTGTACTAAATCCGTTTTCAGCAACAACTCTATCTAAAATATTTCCTTCTTTATCGATATCAACGCAAATTACACCTTTGCTTGAAATTACAGCATCCTTTTTAATTATAAAGGTATCGGCAATTCCATTTGAAAGATCAAGCTGACCACCTCGACTGATTTCAAGTTCTTCAACAGTGTTTAAGCCTTTTTGGGCACCTTTAAAGTTAACAACTGAATCAGCTACATACAGACGTTTTACATCTAATGTACCTTTTACTGTTGTGTGTCCACCAAAGGCTGACAGAATAAGTGACTTACCAGTAATATCTCCATCAATGACTACTGATGACTTCTTGTCAGGAACATAGCGGAGCAACTTGTTTTCCATAGAAGAGCCAGCGCTCTTTACACCAAAATTTACATTGGTATACAAAGATGAGAGTTTCTTTTTAACTTCATAGGCATTGATTGGCTTAAAAGGCGCATCAAACTGTAAGACACCAGGAAGTAAGGCATGGTTTTTATGGTTGGCATAAAAAGCCTTACCATTATCACCAAGATAAGCGAACCAATTTGAAATAATATCGCCACTAACTTTAGCTCTGTTCATGAAATTGATTTGTTTTACATGAGCAGATTCATCAATATAGATTGAGCTCTTTTTGCCTGATACAGAACCTTTAATGTTAAGTTCTGAAACTATAGGTCCTCTAATTTCCTCAGGTGCAGCTACGCTTTGAGCGTTCTCTCTTTTTAAAATTCCCATCTGAGCATCATAAGTTCTTACTCTTCGGTATGAACCTTGGTATTCACGCATATCGGATAGAGCATTTGAGCCAAAGTCAAATCTGATTCCTACGCCATCTTCAGAGTTTGCAGATACTGAACCTTCAATGTTAAGAACATTGTCTCTTCCATAAGTTACAGCAATACCACTTGAACCTATACCATTCTCATAGATAGCGGTGCTCTTATCAACGGTAATGTTGTTATAAGAACCATCAATTCTGATACCAATTGAAGCATAGCCTACGCTTGCTATGGTGCCTTTCTGTACAACATCGTTATAGTTACCAAAGACATGACTTGCAATTGAAACTGGTATTCTTGAAGGTTGATCGGTCTTATAGTCATGGATAGCATCTGACCAGGCATAAAAGCCCTGATTAAAGATGATGTGATTTCGATGTAATTTAGTGCCACTCTTGTACAGTGAATTTGAATAAAATTCCCTGTCATTAATGTTGTAACCCAAATCCTTTAACATCATCAATTCAGCCTGAGTATAAAAGCCATAATTGATAAAAGACGAATCAGATAGGATGGTGTTTCTTAAATTCAGGTAAGGACGTTTATTAAACCCAAAGTGCACAGCTAAATTAAGAGCTTTGTTAAAAGGGATCTTGTCATGAGTAACTGTAGCCTGACCTAATAGAAGTTGGGTATTGCGTCCTCCAAAATAGAGTCCGCACTTATCAATAGATGAATAAAAGCAGTCTTTACCAAAATCAGAAAACTTGTTTTCAGGCTGGATGTACTTACCAAGTTTTTCTGAATATAAGTTACTATCGAATGAGGTTAAAGTTTTATAAAAACCTTTAGTATCATGTGAAGAGCGAAAACCTAATAAAGCAGGAAAAGAGCTTAATAGTTTAAAGGAGTATGACTCATTTATACCATTGTCAGGAAGCTGCTTTAATTGTAGCTTTGATCTATATAGCTCAAGATCTTTTGAATAATTGATTTCAATTAAACCAAAAGAGCGCTCATTTTCTCTTACACACTTACCTTTTAAATCAGCTTCTAATATACCTAAACCAGAGCAAACTGAATCAAAAGAGTAAAAATCGTCATAGCCACGAGTAACTCTATTTTTATCTGTATCTACAACTAAAGGTATCTTATAGAATTTGCCTTTTTTTATGTAATCTTTGAAAAGATAGGTCAAAACACTAGAAGTGTTAGCATCCACATAATCTGACAAAGTGTCATTTAAGACAGTAAGAGTCTTAGGTGGCTTTATTTTTCCTTGAGTTTTGCTTTCAAAAAGAACATCAACTTTCTTTTCTGATGATTCAATGAAAGGAGTAAACAGAGAATCTTTAAGCCAGAACATCTCTTCAGGTTCTGGCTTAGCAGTAAACAAGTCATACAGCGTTGATTTTGGTTTACCAAATCGAGGATCCACATATCCTGGAAGCTCGATTTGCGCAAAACTAGTTTGTGACAGCACTAAGGTCTGTATTAAAACGGCTAACGCTGTTACTTTGATTCTCATTAATAACTACAGTTAAAACTCTGGTGGATTTAGGAGCACTGGTCGACCTGAACGCTCATCAAGTGCCTTTTTAAGAATATCCTGATTGATTCTTGGATCTTTGAAGAATTGTAACTGAGCTTGTGTGAATGAGAATGGGACGGTTGTATCAAAATTCTCAAATTCTGATTCACTTCTTGATAGAGGCTGATGAACCTCAATATAGAGATCTCCATTTGGCTCTTCAGCAAATTTAATTGGTTGATTAATGAACTCTACACGAGTACCAACTGGAACCTTATGGAATAAGGTCTCGTTATCCTCATTACGCAGACGGACACAGCCATGACTTACACGTAAACCGATACCAAAGTCAGCATTAGTACCGTGAATTGCATAAAGCTTTCCCACGTACATAGCATATAGTCCCATAGGATTATCAGGACCTGCTGGAACTACAGCTGGTAAATACTCACCTTCTGCAGCATATTCTGCTCTCATCTTAGCTGTTGGAGTCCAGGTAGGACCAGCCTTTTTACGCTCTACTTTGGTAACCCAAGCCATAGGTGTACCTTTACCTAACTGACCGATACCAATTGGATAAACTTCTACATTACCGCCATTAAAATAATACAGTCTCATTTCAGCAGAATTGACGATAATGCCCTCATGAACTGTTGGGGGTAAGATAAGTTTTGTAGGAATAATTAGTTTTGAACCTTTAGCAGGAACGATAGGATCAACCTCTGGGTTTGCCTCAATCATATTAGACAAACCTAAATGATACTCTGCTGCAACATACTCTAAAGTAGTAGTTCCAGTATCGTTAATTGAATAAACCTGCTCTTCACCTAAAACCTGGTGACCATTTAAAGGATAAATATTAGTTGTGGCTTGAGCTACCTGAAAAGAAGCTGCTAAAGATACTGCCAATGCTAATTTTTTTAACATGATAAATCTGTCTCTGCTTTTTACTTTTTGTACAGTTTTCAAAACTGTGCTAATTGTACTATTTTTATAAACAAAATGCGCAAGAGCGCACAATTTTGTCTTTATGGAACAAAATTAATTATTTCAAAATTACCAAAAGCTGATGTTATTGCTCACCTCTTTCCATATATTTTTGCGTGATTTTGGTCAAATTTGCCTATAAATGTGGCAAAATATGAGATTATTTTTAATTAGATTTTTTTATTGATTCTTTTAAATAAAGAACCGCATAAAGTTTTAAAGTAATTTTCGGAGCAATGTCGATGTCTGCCAATAAAGTTGCATACAATCCACAAGAAATTGAGCCAGAAGTACAAAAATACTGGGCCGATCATCAAACCTTCCATGCAACAGAAGATAAGAATAAAGAAAAGTATTACTGCTTAGTTATGTTCCCATATCCATCAGGACGCTTACACATGGGTCACGTACGTAACTATACCATTGGTGACGTAATTGCACGTTTTAACCGTTTATTAGGTAAGAATGTTTTAGCCCCTATCGGTTGGGATGCTTTCGGTATGCCTGCTGAAAATGCAGCTATTAAGAACAATAAGCAACCTAGCGACTGGACCTATTCAAACATTGACTACATGAAGAAGCAGTTAAAGTCATTAGGTCTTTCTTACGATTGGGCAAGAGAAGTTGCTACATGCCGTCCTGAGTACTATAAGTGGGAGCAGAAGTTCTTCGGTGAGTTATACAAGAAAGGCTTAGTTTACAAGAAGCTTTCAACTGTTAACTGGTGTCCTGTTGATCACACTGTTCTTGCAAATGAGCAGGTTGAAGATGGTTGTTGCTGGAGATGCGGTTCTAAAGTTGAGCAGCGTGAAATTCCTCAGTGGTACTTAAAGATCACTGCTTATGCTGATGAATTATTAAAAGACTTAGATCAATTAGACGGTTGGCCTGAGCGTGTTCGTACCATGCAGCGCAACTGGATTGGTCGTTCTGAAGGTTTAAATATCACCTTTAAGGTTGCTGACAGTGATGAAACCTTTACTGTTTATACCACTCGTCCAGATACCTTCATGGGTATTACATACATTTCTATTTCAGCAAATCACCCATTAGTAAAGAAATGCTGTGAGACCAATCCTGAGTTAGACGCTTTCTGTAAAGAGTGCCGTACTCAGAAGTTTGCTGAAGCTGATATTGCAACCATGGAAAAGAAAGGTATGGCTACAGGTCTGTATGCTATCCACCCATTAAATGGTCGCAAGGTTCCAATTTATGTAGCTAACTTCGTAATTATGGATTACGGTACCGGTGCTGTGATGTCAGTTCCAGGCCATGACGATCGTGATTATGAGTTTGCTAAGAAATACGGCATTGACATCATTCCTGTAATTAAGGCTTCAAAAGATTCAGATGATCCTGATTTATCAGAACACGCTTTCACTGAGCACGGTATTGCCTGCCACTCAGGTGAATTTGACGGAATGAACTTTGAAGAAGCTTTCAAAGCAATTGCAGACAAGCTAGAGTCAATGGGCTGTGCTCAGAGAAAGGTAAACTACAGATTACGTGACTGGGGTATTTCTCGTCAGCGTTACTGGGGTGCACCTATTCCAATGTTAACCATCGATGAGACTGGTGAAATTGTTCCTGAGTTAGATGAAAATCTACCAGTTGAATTACCTAGCAATGTTAAGATCGATGGCGTTATCTCTCCATTAAAGACAGACGAGAGCTGGTACAAGACCACTTATGATGGCAAGACTGCTACTCGTGAAACTGATACCTTTGATACCTTCATGGAATCATCATGGTATTACGCTCGTTACTGCTCACCACGTGACGAAAAAGAGATGTTTGATAAGGATGCAGCTAACTACTGGTTACCAGTTGATCAGTACATCGGTGGTATTGAGCACGCTGTATTACACTTACTGTACTCACGTTTCTTCTTCAAGTTATTACGTGATGCTGGTATGGTTAAGTATGATGAGCCATTCAAGCGCTTATTATGCCAAGGCATGGTACTGGCAGATGCTTACTACTATCTTGATGAGAACGGCACTAAGAATTGGGTAAATCCATTAGATGCAATTCCTACCCGTGACGATAAGGGCAACATCGTTTCTGCTGTAGATAAAGACGGTCATAAACTTCACCACGAGGGTATGATTAAGATGTCTAAGTCAAAGGCTAACGGTATCGATCCTGAAGATATGGTAAGAATGTATGGTGCTGATACTGTAAGACTGTTCATGATGTTCGCATCTCCTGCTGAATTAACACTTGAGTGGAGACAGTCTGGTGTTGAAGGCTCTCAGAGATTCTTACGTAAGTTATGGTCACAGGTTCAGGATTTAACCTTAGCAGGTCCATGTGTAAAACTAGACAAGTCTAAACTAACTCCAGAGCTACGTAAGCTACGTCATGATCTGCACTTAACCATTGAGAAGGTAACCGACGATATCGGTCGTCGTCAGACTTTCAATACTGCAATTGCAGCTATCATGGAGCTTCTAAATGTTGCTTCTAAGTGCACTGGCACTGATGAGGTTTCAATGGCTGTTCGTTATGAGGTATACAACAACGTAGTGCTAATGCTCTACCCTATCGTTCCTCATATCTGCTTCAAGCTATGGTCAATCTTAGGCAACACTACCGAGATCGATAAAGAGACTTGGCCTACTGTTGATAAGGATGCTTTAAAGGAAGACGAAATTACTGTTGTTGTTCAGGTAAACGGCAAGGTTCGTGCAAGAATGAGCATTGATCCAAGTCTTGATGAGAACACAGTAACTGAAAAGGCTTTAGCTACTGAAGAAGTTAAGAAGTTCACAGATGGTAAACAGATTAAGAAGACCATCTATGTTAAGGGCAGATTAGTTAACATCGTTGCTATCTAAAGTTCTTAAAAGACTAAAAAAAGCAATACAACTAGGATATGCAGTAAATAGGTAAAGGCGGTAATAATGAAATTCAAGCTTGTTTGTATAGGCGCACTGATGCTTGGACTTAGTTCTTGCGGATTCCATGTTCCAAATCAGAACAGGCTTGGTTCTAATATTTCAGAAATTGCAGTCTCTGGTTCTTATCACAACAAGTTCTATAAGCTAGTTGTGCATAAGCTTGAAATGAGAGGTATTAAGGTAGATTACCAAGGTACCTCTAATAGATCCCCTGAGGAAAGAAAGGATATTCCTACTCTTTCAATTACTGCTCCTAGTGTAAGTTTGCCTCTTGCTTCCATTAACTCTAGAGGTGCTGCACTTGAGTACAATGTTATTGTAAGAACTCAAGCAAGACTTACTATTCCTAACAGTTCAAAACCAATCATCATGAGAAACGGTCTTACTAGAACTACTCTAAATAAGGCTGATAATGCTCTAGCTTCAACTAATGAGCAGGAGCTTGTAATTGATGAGTGCTATGAAGTGTTAGCAGATCAGATGATTGCAAGAATTAACTATCTTGGGAAACAATCTGATCCTGATGAACCTTTTGTAGCTCCTGCTGAATTACTTTTAGCAAAAGATGAAGATAACAATGACATATATATTGATAACTCAAGAAATATGACATTGTTAGAAGCTCTAAGTGCTAAACAGGATGCTGAAGTTGCTCAAGGTAAAGCTGTAAGTTTAAGTGATCTGAACAATGGTATGAAAGTACTTAATAAGAACAAAGAGTACTCTCTGCCTAAGGTAGAACCTAAGATCCCTCATGAGGCTCCAGAGTCATTATCTGAAGAAGGTTTCTTGAAGACTGAAGATAACGAAAATAAATAATATGTTTTAATAAGTTAATAGAAAGCTCAAATTGAAAAATTTGGGCTTTTTTATTTGATTAAGTAAGACAAGGATAGAGAATAAGTATACCCATTCAGTAACCTTATATTATTACTAATAAAATTACTGTATACTAGACAGGTTACTTAGGTAACACCGGCGGTTCTAGACTCCTAGACCACTGGAATGGCCTAGGAGCTAGAACCATGTTTTTATCTAAAACAAAGGATTTCTTATGAAATACTTTTTTATAGTTGTGGTTCTAGTTTTACTGTTATGGTGCCAGCCAGTTTGGTAAGATAGAACCGCAAAGAGCAGAGGTTTCCTGCCTCTGCTCCCATTATAGGATATATCCGGTCTTTTTCAAGTTTTTGATTGTAATCATCAAACAAATCAAAATATTAGCCACAGTTTAAGTTTTCAATAATTGGAATTATCTGTTGATATCTATAGATGTAATTACTTGTGTTTTTTATCGCTAATTATTAGAATTTCACTAATTATCATACTTTAAAAACTCTCAATTTGAGCTTTTCAAAGTTTAAACATCACACTTAGTTTGCAGTAATATCTTATGTCTTTAGCTCCTGTATATGTCTTTTCTAGCGATGATCCTTTTTTAAAGAATGAAAGAAGTAAAGCTGTCATTGCTCAATCCAGACAGGAACTACCACAAGCAGAATTCATGCTCTTTACCTCATCAGATTTAACCTCAGGATCTGTAGCTAATTTGGCACGCCTTGAGAACGAACTTATTGATCCTGGTTTATTTGGTGGCTACAGAATTATTAAGATCTACTTAAATGATTTAAATTCCATTGCAGTACAAGTGCTGCAATTATTAGCCATGCGCTCAAGACCAGGTGCAGTCACTGTCGTTGAAATAGGCAGGATAAACTCAGCTCTTGCCAAAACAGCTGCAGGAAATTCCCTAAAAGATGATTTTGGAAAAACCAAAAGTATTGATGGCAAAGCAAAGATCGTCATTGCGAATCTAAAATTTATTGGCGCTCAAATTGAGGTTATGTATCCACCAGAGGGTGATAAGTTCTCGATGTGGATAAGAAATCATGCAAGAAACAAATTCTCTCTTTCCGTTCAAGATGATGCCTTGGAATTTTTAAGCTTGAGTTGCGAAGGTAATCTTGTGGCAATAGATCAGTTCTTTGAACTTGTAAAAATAACAACATCATCAAATGTAGTGACACTGCAACTAGCATCTGACTACATTTCTGGAAATAGCCGTTATACCGGATTTGAATTTGCAGAAGCTGCTGTTCTTGGAGGAAAGAACAGTATAAGAGCACTAAATATCTTATCATCTCTTACACAGACAAGTTCACTCTCTCAAGTACTACCTTTAGTTATTGGTAATTTTGATAGATTACTTTATGCCATTGGCCTTTTAAGAGGTCATAGTGAACTTTTAACAGGCAGAGTTAACTACAAAGATAAGATGATGTTTTTCAAACCATTAAGGATTAGTGCTCTAACTACCATGGATGCCGCTACCTTTGCAGCTAAAAACATGCCTCAGGATTTCTATGACTATTTAGTAAGTGAACTAGCATTAGCATCTAAAGCATATCAGGCTTTCAATAATGATGAAGCTCTAATGCATTTACAAAACATGGCAGTATCAACCTGTAACAGCAATGTAAGAGCACTAAAGGCATTGTAATGAGGATAGGAATTTTAGGCGGATCATTTAATCCTGTACATAAAGATCATTACCTTTTAGCATCTTATATCAAAGATGTTTTGTCATTAGATAAGTTTTTGATAATTCCTAATGCCATGCCGCCTCATAAGAATACCTGTCATATTTCTTTTGAAGATAGAGTAAAGATGTTGTCACTCGCATCTTTTGATAGGGATGGATTTGAAATCAGTGATATAGAGAATGATCCTTCTATTCCACATTACAGTTATGACACATTAGAGAAATTACATAACCTCTACCCACATGATGCTTTATTCTTTTGTATGGGAATGGACTCACTTGCCTATCTTGATAAATGGCATAAGGGATTAGAACTAATTAAGTTTTCTAATCTTGTGGTGACAGGTCGCGAGGGCTATTCATATAATGACATCAATCAGAATGTCACTCCCTTTATACAAAAATATGGACTTCTAGGGAAGGACAAACTCGGACTTTGTGAAAACGAACTTTTAAAGTTGCAAAATCATGATTTTATAAATAAACACTACTGTATCATTCTTAAAAGGTGTTTTCATAACGTAAGTTCTAGTAAAATACGCATAGAATTTCAGGATTTTTATCAAAAATTTGCAAATTTTGCTAAAAAATCAGAATTTTTTGAACATATTGATGATTATCCTTGCTGTAAGCAATTTTTAGATAAAGCTGTGATTGAATACATTCTTGATAATGGTATTTATAGACAGCTCTAAGTGATAACAAAATTATCACTTAAAGTACTTATATACTTAGGAACAATTTTGGAAAAAGAACTTTTAATCAAGAAGTGTGTAAAAACACTCGAAGACTCTAAGGCTCACGACTTAGTTAATATCGATTTAAACAATAACTCTTCAATTGCAGATAACATGTTAATCTGCACAGGCACCTCTAACCGTCATGTAAGCGCAATTGCCCAAAGACTTGTAGATACTCTGTATAAAGATGGCTTAAAGCAGATTAGAGTATCTGGTGAAACCTTAGGCGAATGGGTAATTGTAGATACAGGAACTCTGATGGTTCATATCATGCAACAGGAAATTCGTGAGCGCTATGAATTAGACGAGCTTTACCGTTGTATCGCAAGTGGTGTTGCTGAATAAAAACTAATTAAACGAGATTAGATAGCTCATGAAGATTATCTTACTTGCTGTCGGCACTAAGATGCCTGGCTGGGTTCAGGAAGGCTTTAACGATTATCAGAAGCGTTTTCCATCTGAGATGAAACTTGTCCTAGAAGAGATCCCTCCTGTAAAGAGAAATGGTAAAGGCTCTGAGGAAAAGGCTAAAGAATTAGAAGCAAAACTTATCTTAGAGGCTCTACCTAAAAAGGCCTATATCATCGCTTTAGATGAAAGAGGTAAACAGTACACATCACTAGAAATGGGACAAAAGGTAGGTTCATGGCAGTCATTAGGAATGGACGTAGTGCTGATTGTTGGTGGACCTAATGGTCTTACTGATGAGATTAGACAAAAAGCCAATGAGATGTGGTCTTTATCTAAATTGACTTTACCTCATCCGCTTGTAAGAGTGTTTTTAGCTGAAACTATCTATCGTGGATACAGCATTTATGCAAATCTGCCTTACCATAGAGCATAAGCACCAAACTTAAAATTAAACTGTTTTTACGGTCTATAAAGTCTTTACCTTATAAAGGTGTTTTATTATTCTTGAAAACTGAACTTTTTTCGTAAAAAAAGACAAATTTCAAAGATATTTTTCAAGTAAAACGTTAAAATAACAAATTCAAGCAAAGACCGTAAACAAAGAAAAATTTATTAAGCCTAATAATTACCAAACAGAGTTAAAAGTTGTTTTTCAGAAGCAGTAAAAAGCGCAAAGAGCGTGCTCTTTTTAGCTCGAAAAATGAAAAGAAAAGTTCTTCAAATAAGTCTGACAACAAGACTCGTAATGAGGAATTAGAAACCAGCGTTTTTCGTTCTAGAGTTTTTATTTGTGTTGGTATCTCCATACTCATGGTGATAGTGCTTTTCTGCAACCTTTACTATTTGCAGATCATCTCTTTCAAAGACTATCAGACCAGATCAAATGAAAACAGAATCAAAGTGATGCCTGTAGTACCTCCTCGAGGCATTATCTATGACAGAAATCATGTGGTACTAGCAGAAAACTCCCCTGTTTATCATTTAGTAATTTTTCCTAATAAACTGATAAACACAGAACAGACGATTCGTGATCTGAATAAATTACTGTCTTTATCCTTATCAGAAAAAGACGTTAAGAGACTGCTTGCTGAATCTAAGACAAGAAAGCGTTTTTCTGGTGTGGAGTTATCAAACTTTTTATCAGAAGAGCAGATAGCTACCTTTGCTGTAAACTCTTATCGCTATCCAAATGCACAGGTTGTAGCAAACTTAAAGCGCTACTACCCTTTTGCTGATATCACTACCCATACCACCGGCTATGTTTCAAGAATCAACCAAAACGACGTTAAGAAACTTGAAGCTGAAGGCAAGATTGACAACTATGAAGGTTCTACAGAAATCGGTAAACTTGGTATTGAAAAATACTATGAGGATTACTTGCACGGCGTAACAGGATCTTCAAAGGTAGAAGTTAACAGTCATGGTCAGGTGGTTAGAACCTTAAACTTTGATCCACCTGAGCCTGGTAAAGATATCACCTTAACTTTGGATATCAGATTACAGTACTATGCTCAGGAAATATTTGGCAAGATGAAAGGCGCTGTTGTGGCAATCGAACCATCTACAGGTGAGATTTTAGCTATGTACTCAAATCCTAGCTATGATCCAAATCCTTTTGTAAGAGGTATCCGAGGTGGTGAGTACCAACGCTTATTAAATAACCCAGGTCACCCTCTTATCAATCGTGCAACTCAAGGTGGTTATGCTCCAGCTTCCACTGTAAAACCATTGATGTGTTTAATGGGATTGAATGAGGGCTTAATTACACCAAGTGGTTCTTTCTTTGGTCCTCCTTACTTTAAGTTACCAGGCTCTACCCACCAGTTCCGCGATTGGAGACCTTGGGGTCATGGTTGGATGGATCTGTACCGAGCTATTGAGATTTCAGCTGATACTTATTTCTACGATTTAGCTTATAGAGCTGGTATTAATAGAATTCATGACTACTTAGACCGTTATGGTTTTGGTAGAAAGACCGGTATTGATTTATCAGAAGAATCTCTAGGTATCAACCCAAGCCGCGACTGGAAAAGAAACCGTTTCCGTCAGCCTTGGCATTTAGGTGATACAGTACCTATCGGTATTGGTCAGGGTTATTGGACTTCTACTTTAATGCAGTTAGCAAAAGCACATTCAACCTTAGCTAACTATGGTGTAACTAGAACACCTCACCTTTTAAAGGAAGTAAGCGATCCTATCACAGGAAAAGTAAGCAAATACCAGCAGCAAGAGCCTTTAGATACACTAAAGATTAAAGATCCTAAATACTTTGAAGCTTGTCGTACTGGTATGTACCTTGTAGTAAATGGGCCAGAAGGTACTGGTAGACGAGCTTTTTTTGGAGCTAAGTATAAAACAGCAGGTAAATCAGGTACAGCTCAGGTGGTATCAATTAAGCAGGGTGAAAAATACAACGCAAGCAGACTTAAAGTTGAACACCGTGATAACGCCCTTTTCGTAGCCTATGCTCCATTTAAACATCCAAGAATTTTAGTTGCAGTAATTCTTGAGAACGAAGGTGGTGGTTCTACTAAGGCTGCCCCTGTAGCAAGAGCAATCATCGATAAATATTTACTAGACTTATACCCTAACGGCTATATGGGTGATCCAAATCCTCAGGTAGTAAAGTTTGGTATGGGCGGAAGCGTGGTACTTCAGTAGTATGACAGCAAAAGATAAAACAACATTAAGTCAGGTTAATGCAAACAAAGTTCATGGAACCTTTTTTTCTAAGCACCATGTTGACTTGCCTTTATTGTTCGGTTTGTTTCTAGCTTTATGCTTTTCTTTATTTGTCCTGTATTCAGCTTCAGGACAGGAAATTGATATGTTAACAAGACAGGTCACCAGAACCGGTGCAGCATTCTTGTTGATGATTGCAGTAGCGCAGATCCCTCCTCGCTATTATGCAAAGCTCTCGATTTATCTTTATATCTTAGGTCTTATCTTACTGGTTTTGGTAGAACTCTTTGGCGATATTTCAAAGGGAGCTCAGCGCTGGCTTAATTTAGGCGTGGTAAGAATTCAGCCATCAGAGATTTTTAAAGTTGTAATGCCACTTATGGTAGCCACTTTTTTATCTAAAGGCAGTCTTCCTCCAAAGATATTAAATACCATCATCGCCTTTGTGATTGTGGGCATGCCTACCGTATTGATTTTAATGCAGCCAGACTTAGGTACAGCATCTTTAGTTGCAGTTGCAGGCTTTATTGCAATTTTTATTGCAGGTCTATCCTGGTGGTGGATCATTGTAGGCGCAGGAGTAGCAGCAGCTGCACTGCCGGTGATGTGGAACTTTGTGCTACATGATTACCAAAAGCAACGTGTCTTTACCCTTTTAGATCCATCATCAGATCCTCTAGGTGCTGGTTATCACATCATTCAGTCTAAGATTGCTATAGGCTCTGGTGGTCTTTATGGTAAAGGATGGTTACAGGGCTCACAGTCTCAGTTAGACTTTTTACCTGAGCCCCATACAGACTTTATTTTTGCGGTTTTATCTGAAGAAACAGGTCTTGTAGGCTTTTTAATTCTAATGTCACTGTACTGCTTTATCATTGGCAGATGTGTGCTGATTACCCTGCAGACAAGAGATAACTTTGAAAGAATTTTGTGTGGTAGCTTTACCTTTACCTTCATGTTCTACATCTTTGTGAACATCGGAATGGTATCAGGTATTCTGCCTGTAGTAGGTGTGCCTCTACCTCTAATTAGTTATGGTGGTACAGCTATGATCACGCTGACTATTTGCTTTGGTATGATTATGTCTATTCATACTCACAAAAAGACTAATTTCTTTAGAGAGAATTAACAAAAAAAACAAGGAGACTGCTTATAGCAGCTTTTACATGAAAGATTTTCTAAAAAGAACGATAAAACCTTTATTAGCAACCTTGGCGCTATCTTGTGCTGCAAACACTAATGCAGCAGATTTAAATGAGCTAGCCACCTTTGCTAAAGTGCCTGTTGAGTCTTTACAGGATGCTTTAAATCAAGCTGTATACCAGCAAAAGATCATTGATGCAATTACAAGACCAGGAGAAGCAAAACCTTGGTGGCAGTATCGTAAGATCTTTATTACTGTCTCCAGAATTCAAGCTGGTGTTAATTTCTATTTTGAAAATGAAAAAATTCTTTTAAGAGCTCAAAACACCTATGGAATCCCTGCAGAAATTATCTGCGCTATCATTGGCGTTGAGACGCTGTTTGGTAAAAACATGGGATCATGGAAAGTCTTAGATGCTTTATATACTCTAGGCTTTAACTATCCTAAGCGTGAAGCTTTCTTCTCTAAAGAATTTGCCCGTTTTGTTTATTTAGCTAATCGTGAGAACTGGTCTTATGACAGCATTAAAGGCTCATACGCTGGAGCCATGGGCATGGGGCAGTTTATGCCATCAGCCTACATTGATTATGCTGTAGACTTTGACGGTGATGGTCACATCAATCTCTTTACAGATAAAGAGGACGCTATAGGCTCTGTTGCAAACTACTTTAAAGATCACGGTTGGCAGACTGGTCGTGGTATTTGTTATGGCGTACATCCTCATAATGCAAACGTTGATGCTTTAATGAAAAAACAGTGGGATTTAACTGTTGAAGAGCTTTATGCCTCAGGAGCTACCACCAAAGTTAACTTGTCACCAAATCAGAAAGTAAGACTCTTTAGTTATGATCTTGAAAATGGTAGCAAAAGTTACGTTGTAGGTCTTAACAACTTCAACACTATCATGCGTTATAACACCTCTCCTTTGTATGCTAGAGCTGTTTTTGAATTGTCTGAATTTATTGCAATGAACGTAGATAAGATAAAGAGACAACGTGGCATTGAAGTACCACATAGGAGCAGAATACCTTGATTAAACAAAAATTATCCTTATTAAGTGTTCTTTGTTTATCTTTAGTCTTTATCTTGCAGGGCTGTTCCTCTTCAGGTCATGGCTCAGCAGGCGGTGGCTATACCTATGGTACCGGTCCTAACAAAACAAAACCTATGCCTGAAAAAGAAAAAGTGAATATTCAGGGTATTGGTGGAGCTAAGCCAATTTATGAAGTTCAAAGAACAGGTGGATGTAACAAAGACTACTCGGTTTTAGGCAAGAACTATATGATTTGGAATGGAGCTACCTCCTATATAGAAGAAGGTACCGCTTCATGGTATGGTCCTGGCTTTAATGGTAAAAAGACCTCTAATGGAGAGGTTTATAACCAGAAAGGGTTTACAGCAGCTCATAAAAACCTGCCCCTACCTTCATATCTTAAAGTTACTAATTTAAGAAATGGTAAAAAGGTTATTGTAAGAGTAAATGACCGAGGTCCTTTTGTGGGAACTAGAATTCTGGACTTATCTGAAGGTTCAGCTCGTGCTATCGATATGATCGGCACTGGAACTTCAAAAGTAAGAATTGAGCTTATTAAAGTAAATCCATCTGGCAGTTATGCTAATGCTGTAGGTACACCTTCTGGCTACAACATCACCCCATCATCAAATGGTTCTTGGGGATCAAATTCTAGCTCATGGGGTACAGGTAATTCTGTAAGCAGAAGTATTAAGACCTATACTGCTAATAAGACTAAAAGAGTTTATACAAGACTAAACAACTATGTATCAAACAACGTCTTTAATAATTCTGCTGTAGTGGGATCTGGTTATACCTCAACTAGCGCTTTATCCAAGGGCAACAGCTACATTCAGTTAGTAGCATGTAATTCAGATAAGATGGCAGAAGAAATTAAGGCTAATGTGTCAGGCAAGATCTCATATCCAGTGATTATTGCAAAGGAAGGGAATATCAACCGTGTACTTGTAGGACCTTTATCAGACTCTACAGCTCGCAGTGCCTTGAACACTTTAAAAAGAAAAGGTTATAGTGATTGTTTCATAAAAAAGTTTTAAAATTAACTAATTAAAAAATTTAACACTTTGAATGTTACTGTTTAAGTAATAAAACAGATTTTGAAACTGATTAAATAAATTATTATCAGGAAGACAAGATGTCAGTTAAACGTACTCTAAAGATTTCACTTTTTGCACTAGCATTAAGCTCAGTTTGCTCTTTATCTACTGCTTTTGCAGATGATGCAATTCCAGATCCATTTGCTGCTGTTAAAGCGCAAAATGGTACAGCTCCAGCTGCCACCCAAGCTCAGGGGGTAGCACCTGCTCCTATCGTAGTACCAGAGCCTCCTCAGTTTGAAGCTCAATCATGGGTTTTAATGGACTACTATTCAGGTCGTGTAATCTGTGAGCAGAATTCTCATGAAAAGATTTGGCCAGCATCGCTTACCAAGATGATGACTGCTTATGTTATCGGTATGGAGTTAAAAGCAGGTCGTCTTCATATGGATGACGATGTAACCATCACCGAAGACGCCTGGGCAAAGAAATACACAGATTCATCAAAGATGTTCATCGAAGTAGGTCGTACCATTAAGGTTGGCGATTTAGTTCGTGGCATTATCATTCAGTCAGGTAATGATGCTTGCGTAGCTATGGCAATTCATTTAGCGGGTACTCAAGAAGGATTCGTATCTGTAATGAACAACTACGCAGCTCAATTAGGTTTAAAGGATACCCACTTCTCAAACGTACATGGACTGTTTGATGAGATGAACTATTCATCAGCATATGATATGGCTTTATTAGGTAGAGCCATCATTCGTGATCTGCCTGATGAATACCCTATCTATTCACAAAAAGAATTTACCTTTAATGGCATTAAACAGTACAACCGTAACCGCCTCTTATGGGATAACTCAATGAAAGTTGACGGCATTAAGACCGGCCACTTATCACAGGTAGGTTATAACTTAGTAACCTCAGCTGTAAATGACAATATGCGTTTAGTTGCAGCTGTAATTGGTGCTAAATCTGAAAAATTACGTGCTAACTACAATAAAGCCTTATTAACCTACGGCTTTAGATATTTCCAGCTTTACACTCCCGTACAGGCTAACAAGCCTCTTTTAAAGAGAGATGTAAGAATGGGTAAGCAAAGCCAGGTTGATTTAGTCATTGCAAAAGACTTAAATCTATTGATCCCTCGTGGCAGACAGAATGACCTGAAGTTAAGCTATAGATTAAAACGCAGCACCTTCATTGCTCCTTTAAAGAAAGGTGATGAATTAGGTGTTATCGATGTAAAGCTTGATGATAAGGTAATTAACTCTGTCCCATTAGTATCAGCACAAGACATCGAAGAAGGCGGTTTCTTTGGCAGAATGTGGGATAAGATTTGCTTATTCTTTAGCTCTAATGATGAAGAAGTATCAGAGCAAAAGTAATAAGATATTTTCAATCAACATTTAATATTGAAGGATTAAAGATGGCTGACGATTACAAAAAACTCGAAGAACTCATAAAGTTTCCTTCAGTTGTTGGATTTAGAGTGATTGTTGACTCTACTGTCGTAAATTCAATTGGTGAGATTAAGAAAGTTGTTGATGCAATTGAAAAAGGCGGTATGCAGGAAATAACTGATCCTCCACGCAAGAGTTCAAAAGGAAATTATGTGTCTTACACCATTCCTGTAAAGGTAACTACTCCTGATAATCTAAAAGCACTGTATCAGAAGATCGGCGCTTTAGATTGTGTAAAGCACGTAATTTAAAAGCTATTTGCTAGGATAAAAAGTGTCATACAAAGATCAAAATGACTTAAAGTTTGGCTCTGACATGTCTCGCTTCTTGAGCGCGACCTGTTATTTAGCTGCCTTAGCTTTAGTTGTAGGAATTCTCTTCGTGGTTTTAAGCTGCTTTAAGATTTCAAGCTATGCTTTTAAGACCTACGAGAGTATCGACAAAATTCCTTATAACAAAGTAGGTGTCTTATTTGGAACCTCACCTTTAGGCGCATCTGGTGCTCCTAATGAGTTTTTCACTTATAGGATCATGGCAGCATCTCAGCTCTTTAAGTCAGGCAAAATCGATTATATCTTAGTCTCTGGAGACAACCGTCATGAGTCTTATAATGAGCCTCGTCTCATGAAAAGAGCTCTGATTAAGGCAGGAGTTCCAGCAGAGAGGATCGTTTTTGACTTTGCAGGTATCAGCACACTCGATTCAGTAATTAGAGCTAGAAAAGTCTTTTTATTAAAATCAGCTACCTTTATCTCTCAAGGTTTCCAAAACGAAAGAGCTCTATTTATCGCTGATAAATATGACTTAAAGGCTGTAGGATTTAATGCAATCAATCCTACAACCAGTTTCATCAATCGTGTGGGAATTAGAGAGTTCTTTGCAAGAATTAAGTGTGTCTTCGATGTTTATATTTTAGATTCACAGCCTAAGTTCTTAGGAAAACCAGAAAGTATTGGTAAGAGCGCTCTGCCAAAAGAACTATCAAATAAACCTAAAAAGATGACCTCTCCTTTAAAGCAATTAACTGATAGTGCTGAGCAATTAAGACAGGCAGCTTTAATTGCAAAGTACGAGCCAATTGCCAAGCATTTGACCGATACAGCAAAACAGATTAAAACACATCAGGAAAAGCTTGAAGTTGAATATGATTATTCCCAAAATGCTCAGGAAGTAACCAATGAGCAGAATGAAATTCTATCAGAAGAGCAAAACGAAGCTCTAGAGCAAGCATCCGAGGTCGCTTCAGAAAGCTTGAATGCAGGTAACAGTAACACCACCTACATAGATCCTAATGAAACTCCAAGCGATGAGGCAAATGCAACTGAGCCAGAGAAAAAAGTAGTCAAGCGTAGTAGAAGAGTTCGCAAGGACATTAAAAAGTTCAACGGCGATCCATGGGATTACTACTAAGCATATTTAAAGCTTTTAATAAAGGAACACTCAAATTTGAATGTTCCTTTTGTTTTTTTAGTCTGTAAGGAAAAGTCATGACAAAAGTTCTAGTTGTACAGTGCTCATCTAAATTCGGAGATGTCAAAGAAAACCTTTTAAAGCTTGAACACACACTAAAAGACTCCATTGATAAAGACGAAAAGATTGATCTTGTGGTGGTGCCTGAATTCTTTGCCACAAGTACTGATTATGTAAATCATGTAGTAGATGAAAATGGTGGTGAAATCTTAGATACAGTAAAGAAACTTGCTAAACACTACCATACAAATTTCATTGCAGGCTCCATTGTAAGAAAAGTAGGCAACAAAATTTATAATTCGTCTTTTGACTTAAACCGCGAAGGAGAAGTGATTGGCATCTATGACAAGATCCATCTTTTTAACTATTTTGGTGGACAAGAAGGCACTAAATCCACACCAGGCAGCAAAATTTGCTGTGTAGATTTTGACTTTGGGAAAACCGGGATTGCTATCTGCTTTGATATCCGTTATCCGCTACAGTTTAGAGACATGATGAAACTTGGTGTAAAAATGATTGTTTTGCCTACAGCTTGGATCTTTCCAAAAGATCAACTTGCAGATCCGGCTTTTAGACAGGACTGTGTAGATATCTGGAGAGCAATGGCTAAAACTCGTGCCTATGACAATGAAGTGTACTTTGTTGTCTGCAATCAAACTGGTGTGATTTCACCGGTTATGGAAGGCTTTGGTAACTCCATGGTAGTCTCTCCTTACGGCAAGCTAGAAGAGACCTTAGACACAGAAGAAGGCGTTATCAAGGCCTATATTGATTTTAATAAGGTAGATATCGCAAGAGAGCAGTTTCCTGTACAGGAGCTCATTTAGAGAGCCTATAGAGTCGTTTTAGACTGAGCATGACTCAGTCTATCTTTAAAAGTTCACCTGTAGCTAAATCATAGTTGGTTACAGCAAGTTCATTTACAGCACTTCTCTTAGTGATGTTTGAGTTAATTCTTCGACAAACCTCTAAGACTTTGATATTAAACTTACTGTAAATCTCACGGGCTTCTGGCACATCTGAATTTGATAATAAGAAACGAATTCCCCTCTTATGTAAATTCATACAGAAATCTAATAATCTAAACTGCTCAGTTTCTTTGAATTTGTCAGACTGATATGAGGTAAAGTTAGCGGTCTTAGATACAGGGAAATATGGAGGATCAAGATATACAAAAGAATTATCAGGGATCATATCTAATAAAGAAGCATAATCCTGATTGTAAATAGCCACATTCTTATCATTTAAAAACTTATAACAGGCATTTAAAGTAGGAACGTCACAGATAAGTGGTGACTTATAGTTGCCCATTGGGGTATTAAAATAATTCTTTTTGGATACACGATATAAACCGTTATAGCAGGTTTTCATCAAATAGATGAGTCTTGCTGCCCTTTCAACTCTAGGTCTTTTAAAAAAATCTTTTTCGCGATCCCAAGAACGGATCTTTTCATATAAAGATTTGTCATAGATAAGAGTAGAAAGGTACATCTCAAGTTCAAAGACATTCTCTTTGATTTCCTGATAGGTGGCGATGAGCTCAGAATTTGAATCATTGATAATAGCTTTATCAAAGTTTAGTGAAAAGAATAAAGCGCCAGAGCCTACAAAAGGCTCTACATAAGTATCAATATGCGCAGGAATGAGTTGTAAGAGCCGCTCTACACTAGAACCTTTACCACCGACCCACTTTACAAAGGGCTTTAAATTTTCAAAAGAATTATGAGTATGCATCGCTGTTTCCACCTACAACTATTGTAAATGAAAACAAATGATTTTTAAGCAATTTTAAAAGATTATCTGTAGTTTCTAACTAAGATCTCATCTGCACTGCCTGAACCTTCGCGGTTAGGATTTACAAAACGCTTTGCTTTAACAAAAGTGCAGTTATAGTCTTTGTACAATTCTTTAATGAATGGAGTGGCTGAATTTGAGAGCATGAACTTAACACCTTTCTTATCAAGGGTGCCACACAATTCTTTTAATTCACACTGATCATTTTGTGAGAAACCATCTGAAGCATAACTTGTAAAGCTGGTACTACTGATAGGATCGTATGGAGGATCAAAGTAGACAAAGTCTCCTTTCTCACAGTCTTTGCAGATCTCAAGGTATGAGGCGTGCTTAATCTTAACGTCATTATCTTTAAGGTAAGAGGACACTGCTAAAAATCTGTCTACCACAGGTACAAATGGTGACTTGTAATGACCATAAGGAGTGTTAAATAGACCTTTACTATTTACTCTATAAAGACCATTAAAACAGGTTCGATTTAAATAGTAGGTACGAGCTGCTTTTTCAATTGAAGTTAAGAGATTGAACTTCTCAGGATCTCTATCGATATTTCTTTTGTCTAAAAAGAATTCTTTGGTGTTCTGATAGGTAAAAAGTAGTTTTAAAAGTGGTTCAACATTGTTTTTGACCGCATTATAAAAATTGATGAGCTCTCCATTGATATCCCCTATAACTGCTTTTTCAGGATGAAGTTCAAATAACATTGCTCCACCACCAATAAATGGCTCAAAGTAAGTGTTGAAAGTTCTAGGCATCTTAGCTGTTAATTCAGGTAAGAGCTGTCTTTTACCACCAACCCACTTTAATAAAGGAAGAAGAAACTCATTCATAAAATATGACCTTTACCTCAGATCAAAAAAACGGAGAACAAGTCTCCGTTTTTCCTAATAGAACAAACTAGTTATTATTTCTCTGGTACGATTGAAACAACAACAGTTGTCTTAACATCTGGGTGAAGCTGAAGTTCGATATCGAAATCACCAACTGAACGTAAAACGCCATCTGGTAAACGAACTTCTGACTTGTGAAGATCAACACCAGCTTTGATAGCTGCTTCTGCGATATCACGAGTACCAACTGAACCGAATAGCTTGCCTTCATCACCAGCCTGAGCGATGATAACAAACTTGCCGATTGCAGCTAACTTCTCAGCACGATCCTGAGCTGCCTTTAACTCTGCAGCGATCTTAGCCTCTAACTGAGCACGCTCAGCTTCGAACTTAGCTAAGTTCTCTTTAGTTGCAAGAACTGCCTTCTTTAAAGGTAACAGGTAGTTACGAGCATAACCGTTACGTACCTTAACCTTGTCACCTAGACCGCCTAAACGGCCAATTTTGTCTAATAGAATAACTTCCATTGTAAGCTCCTAATTAGCGGCTCTGTAGGTCGGTGTAAGGTAAAAGAGCCAGGAAGCGAGCACGCTTAATAGCGGTTGCTAACTGACGCTGATACTTAGCGCTAGTGCCGGTGATGCGGCTTGGAACAATCTTACCTGACTCGGTAACATAGTTCTTTAATAAAGCTACATCTTTGTAATCAATCTCAGTAACACCTTCTGCAGTGAAACGGCAGAACTTACGACGGTGATAGTAATGTGCCATGCTAATTCTCCTTATTCAGCTGCAACTTCTGCAGAAGCTTCTTCAGCCTCTACTTCAGCCTTAGGTGCGCGAGCTTCCTCATCGCGTGAACGACGCTCATCGCGAGCCTTCATCATAGGTGACTGCTCGGTAACTGGCTCGTTGGTACGGATGATTAAGTTACGGATAATGGCATCATTGAAACGGAAGTTGTTCTCAATTGAATCGATAACTTCCTGATCAGCCTCTACGTTCATTAAAACGTAGGTTGCCTTGTGAACCTTCTGAATTGGGTAAGCCAGCTGACGACGGCCCCAGTTCTCTAAACGATGGATCTTACCACCTGACTTTTCGATCTCGCCCTTATAGCGTTCGATCATGCCTGGAACCTGATCAGTCTGATCTGGGTGAACCAGGAAAACGATTTCGTAGTTACGCATTAAAATGCCCCTTACGGTAAAAGTCTGATAAAATCAGTCAACTTATCAGACAAGGAGACGGATGTAGGTTTTACCTACACGACTGAGTGCCGACATTATACTATTTTTTCTTAAGACTTCAAGTTCAAATTCACGCCTTTCAAACTTATTTTCGTCATTACCTTCAAGACACAAAAATGACCTGAAAGATTTTGCTCTTACAGGTCATTTTTTAAACTTTAAGTTATGCTCTGTTTACTTAGATTTTGCTAAAAATTGTCTTACTACTTCATACATAGCAATACCAGCTGCTACAGATACATTTAAAGACTCAACACCTTTAGCCATAGGGATTTTTACAATAGCATCGCACTTTTCTCGAGTTAAGTGGCGCATACCACTCTCCTCAGAGCCCATTACTAAAGCAGTCTTCCTCTGGAAATCATAGTCAAAGATGGTGTCGGTAGCTTCACCTGCCATTCCTACAACTTCTACGTTGTGCTCCTGCATCATTTCAATGGTTCTTGCTAAATTGGTTACTGCTACAAAAGGAACCTGTTCAGCTGCACCATCAGCAGTCTTTCTAGCAACGGGAGTTAATGATGCTGACTTATCTTTAGGAACAATCACAGCATCAGCGCCTGCTGCCCATGCTGAACGCATAGCAGCACCTAAATTTCTAGGATCAGTTACACCATCTAAAATTAAGAATAACTGCTTTTCATCTTCAAGCTTTTCTAACAATTCTTCTAAGAAACGCTCATCCTTTGGAGGTGTTGCAATTACTTCAAGCACAATGCCCTGATGAACCCCATTATCGGTCTTTTCATCTAGGCTGTGACGCATTGCAACCTGTGCTCTGATACCTACAGCTTGCAATTTCTGCTCGATTTGACGAATTCTCTTATCATCTTCACGACCTTTTACTACCCAAGCAGCAGTGATCTTTTCAGGAGCAGTTTCAATCGCTGTTAAAGCAGCATTGATGCCATAAATAATTTCTCTTGCACGACTCTTTTTCTGATTAACAAACATTATTTTTTACCTTTTTTACTCTTTGATTTCTTCTTGCCTTTTTTGGGGAATTTAATCTGTCCCATATTCACAGCCGTTCCATATGGGTTTGAGATGTACTCTTTTTCTAATGAAGCAGAGCTTCCCTTCTTAGCTACTTTTCTTTGTACTTTGTCCTCATCACTTGCAACTCGAGCAGATGAGATGTCGGCAAGATTTTTTAAGATCTTCTCTTTATCAGAACGCGGTGCATTTTGACTGATTTTTTGACGTTTTGCAACTAATGCATCGCGCTCTTTTTTCAGATACATAAGCTCTTTCTTGTTCATAGTATCTGGTCTTAAATCAATCTTGTGCTCTTCTTCGTTGACACCTGCTACCACAACTCTAACCTTCTTACCTACAGCATAAACTTCGCCGCGGTTAGAAACTAAAGTCTGAGTGCGTTCATCAAATGACATGTAACTGTCAAAGTTACCAATATAGATCATGCCATCTACGCCATAATCATCTAGGTGAACAAAGACACCAAACTTAGTACATGCAGTTACGGTACCATCAACAACTTCACCTATAAATTTCTCCATATAGATACAAGCTAAGGTACCATCGACCTCATGTTCTGCTGTATCTGCTGCAATCTCTCTATCAGTACACTTCACACCTAATGCTACAAGTTCAGCCTTAGTATAAGAGCGAGAACCAATTCTTCCCCAGTCGTGCTTTTGTTCTTTTTCTAAAAGATACTTAATTACACGATGTAGCTGTAAATCAGCATAACGTCTGATTGGTGAGGTAAAGTGAGCATATTTCTCTAAAGCAAGACCAAAGTGACCAATGTTATCAGGACTATACTCAGCTTTTGACATACTGCGCAGGATTAACTCGTTGATGATCTTAGCATCCTCTCTTCCTGCAACTGAATCTGCCAATAACATATAGTCTTTAGAAGTAGGGCTGTCACCGCCTTTTAAAGATAAACCAAAGCGGGCTAATTGAGTTACTAACAGGCCAAGTTTCTTTTCCATAGGCTTTGCATGGACTCTATACAGAGTCTGAGCCTGACGCTCTGAGACAAAGGTTGCTGCTGCCACGTTTGCTGCGATCATGCACTCTTCAATAAGTTTATGAGCATCATTTCTTTCTAAAGGTTTTACACCTTCAATTTCCATGTTCTCATTAAAGACAAAATGCAATTCATCGCTTTCAACTGAGATACCGCCACGATTGCGACGATCTTTCTTGAAAGCCTGATAGAGGTTGTAAAGTTCTTTAACATCATCCATTACAGATTTATGTTCTTCAAAGATGACTGTACCCTCTGATATCATCTGCCAAGCTTCTGTGTAGGTAAGTCGAGCGTGTGATCTCATTACGGCAGGATAGAACTTGTATGACTCAATCTTGCCTACTTTGCTAATTACCATTTCACAGGTCATACAGAGTCTGTCGACATCAGGATTTAAAGAGCAGATGCCATTTGACAATTTCTCTGGCAACATTGGAATTACAAAGTTAGGAAAGTAGCAGCTGTTACAGCGGTTAACAGCTTCTTTATCTAGAAGAGTACCTGGTTTTACATAGAAAGAAACATCAGCAATGGATACAAATAATCTCCAGCCGGTGCCTTCTTTTTTGCAGTAAACGGCATCATCAAAGTCTCTGGCATCTTCACCATCAATGGTTACTAATGGAATATCTCTTAAATCAACTCTGCCATGGATATCTTTAGCTGAAACTTCATTTGGAATTCTTGATAAAGATTTAATCAGATTGTCAGGCCATACATGAGGAATGTCATTGCGTAAGACTGCCATGACAATGATATTGTTTAAATTACCAATATCTTTTACCACTTCACGGGTTTTAACCAAGAACCGATTTAAGCCTACACGCTTGACAATTTGAGCAATAACAACATCACCTGATTTAGCTTCTCCTAAATCAGATTCTGAAGCAAAGTCAAAGATCATCTCTTTTAAGTTAGCCTCGTCAGGCATTAAGGAAGCTTTCTTTTTGCCAAAGAGCATAATTCTGCCTAAAACGCACTGACGAACCTTGGTTAAATTCTTTACAAAGGCAATATCACTAGACTTAGTAGCTATTGCTTCAACTTCATCGTTTGGCATAATAACCAAGTCTGTATTCAGATGATATTCCTTACCAGTTTCATCTGAAATTACATAGCTGTAATGTTTTACATCATCAATACCTTTTAACAGGGGATCTTCAACAGCTTTTACTTTTGCGTTAATAACCTTTACTTCACTAGGAACTGCGTATACTTTCTTTTCGCAGATCTGTACTAGTGAACCTTTTGCTACAAGATCATCTAAAGTATTAAAGTAATCTTCAGTTTTGTATCTGCTTATATCACCTTTAAAACCTACAGAGCCAAGCAGGCTGGCACACAGACCGAAGTTGCTGCTTTTTGAAAAATCCAGCTGATACAGGGCGGCAACGGCATAGAGTGCAACTCTGAAATCTCCATCGATTTTGCCTTGCGGAGCAGATTTTAATGACAGAAGAGAAGTCAGTCTCTGTTTTTCTGAATTGATGTTCATAAAATGTCCTTAAGAGGAACGATCCTCTGCTCTTGAAAAGAGTTTAGAGAAGCACTCTGCCTGTAAACTCTCTATAAATTCTTTATAAGTCTTAATGTTAGATAACTGCTGTTACATCAATTATAGGTGATAGTTTAATCTTTATGAGAGTTTAAATATTCAAATCTGAACTTTTTTTGACAATATCCATGTACTGTAACTTACGATGAAAGTTCCTAAAATGAACTTCAGTATGGAAGTTTTTTACTCTCTACAACGTTAAGCTACATATGTTTTCACGTTATTCTGAGCTTAACAGCTGAAATTTTCACATTTTATTGATCCATTAAGCTGTAAAAATTCACGTTTTATTGATAAATAAATTAAAAAAAATCACGTTTTGAGTTTTCTGGTAACTTAAACTTCTGTCTCTGCCAATAAACTGTAATCTACAGGAATAACTCCAAAATATCATTGAGCATCCAGCGCCCCTTCTCCGTAAGAGAATACCCTGTATCAGAGAACTTTAAAAGACCTTCATCTCTTGCCCTGTACAATTTTTCTTTTACTGCTGAAAAATCAAGAGAAGTGGTAAGTTCAAACTCATCATACTCGGTTTCATCAAAAACTCTCAGACGGTTGAGCATGAACTCAAATGGAAGATCGGTCTTTTTTACTTCAAAGAAATTATCCTTTCTCTGCTCAACGTCCTCCATGTAGGCTTTAGGATCCTGACGGTTAGCTCTTCTGCAGGTTTTATCACCGTTTTTTATTTTTGAATGAGCTCCGGCTCCGATCCCTAAATAATCATAGAAAAACCAGTAGTTGATATTGTTCTGACAGCGTCTGTCCTTAGTATAACCAGATACTTCATATCGGTTAAAACCAAGTTCACTCAAAAGAGAGAATCCCTGATTTTCAATATCTGCAAGACAGTCCTCATCTGGGAGTTGCGGAGGATGAGATCCAAAATATGTATCCTCTTCTAATGTCAGCTCGTACCATGACAGATGATTACAGCCTAAAGAGGCGGCTGTTCTGAGATCTGACAGAGCCTTTTGAGCGGTCTGAAAAGGAAGACCGTGCATGATATCAATATTGAAATTTTTAAATCCTGCTTTTATAACGCTCTGACAAGCTTTTACAGCTGTTTCTGAGTCATGAATTCTGCCCAAAAGCTTCAGTTCCCTGTCATCAAAGCTCTGAACTCCAAGACTGATCCTGTTTATTCCAAGACTCTTATAATCTTTTAAGGAGGCAGGCGAAACAGTTCCCGGATTTGCCTCCATGGAAATTTCACACTCATCCATACAGTACGGATAAATTTCCTTTAAAAGCTTTTCCATAAGCGAAGGAGGAAACAGAGATGGAGTACCGCCACCGAAGTAGACAGCATTGAATTTTCTGCCTGATAAAAGATTTACATTCTGATAAAAATCAGAAAGCAGAGCATTAAGATATGACTCATCAGTACATACGCTCCTGTTTTTAGGATAGGAATTAAAATCGCAGTACGGACATTTGCGTATGCACCATGGATAATGAACATAGAGGCTTACAGGAAGCGGAACTGTCATGAAAGATTATGCTCTAGTTTATAGGTTAATGCCTGCAGTGCCCTTGCTCTGTGAGAGATCAAATTTTTAATCTGGGGAGGTAGCTGAGCTGCAGTACAGTTTCTTCCGGTAACAAGGAACAGAGGATCATAACCGAATCCGCCAGAACCTAGTTCCTTTAATCCGATTGCACCTTCCCATGATGACAGTACAGTCAGAGGCACAGGATCGTCGGCATGTCGAACTAGACATAAGGCACAGTAGTATCTGGCTGTTCTCTTACCTTCAGGTACATTTTTCAGTTCTTCGAGCAGCTTTGTGTTGTTTGCTCTGTCGTCTCCGTGTTCACCGGCGTAACGGGCAGAATAAATACCGGGAGCTCCGTTCAAGGCATCAACGGCAAGCCCCGAATCATCAGCAAGAGCCCACATGCCTGACTTCTCACTGGCGTATCTTGCCTTGATAATGGCGTTTTCCAGAAAACTTTTGCCGTTCTCCTCAGGAGAATCGATTCCAAGAGTCTTCTGCAGAACAATTTTAAAACCAAGAGGTTCCAGAATGGCGCGAAACTCTCTGGCTTTTCCCTCATTTCCAGAAGCTAGCACTAATGTTTTTTCCATAAAAACCACTGACCTTTTATTTGTGTGTCTATTTCTTATTTAACTTTTTCAATGCTTCCTGAGCTGCCTTTGTAATTACAGTTTCAGCTGACAGATTGAAGAAAGAATATTTAGCCAGAGTCTCTACAGTCAGACCGTTTTCCATGGCTAAGGCTAAAAGCTGAGCTATCTTATCACCTTTAAAGGCACAAAGCTCTGCTCCTAGAATTTTATGTGTTCTGACTGAAGTATAGATACTCAGCATTCCACCATCCTCTCGTAACCCCCTGAAATGCCCCTGAGACAGTCTTACTTCTGTTGTGATAAATGTATCCCCGGTTTCCCTAGCATAATCGCGCATCTCATTTAAAGTTTTGCCTGCAATGGCAAGAACAGGATCGGTAAACACGATATCGACTCTTATCTGAGTGCGTCTTTTGTTGAAATCCGGGAATGTTGCTGCATTGGCTCCAGCGTCAAAGCCTTCTGATCTGGCAACTGATGACAGGTGATCTGAATGGCAGACATCACCTGCTGCAAAAATATTGGCAACTGAAGTCTGCAGAGTACCTGGATCAACACTAATACAGCCGGTTCTATCGAGTTTTACACCTATATTCTGCAGATTCATACCTGCAATATTCGGGATCCTGTCAGTTGCGGCAACCACACTCTGCATATGAAGATAGTTTTCATAGCCGCGATCGTCGATGTAGTAGATTGCATAACCTTCATCTTCCTCATCTTCCATTGATGTGATGAAAGTATCCACATATAAATTGAACCTTGAGGAGAGCATCTGATGCGCTATTGTAAGAATAGTATCGTCAGTCAGTGACCATAGTTTTCTCTGACCGAACACCGCCACATCAACACCAAGATATGACAGAGCCTGTCCCAGTTCCAAACCTATTTTAGAGCTGCCAAAGACGGCTACTGATTTTGGCAGTTTTTCAAGTTCAAAGAATTCATTGGTGGTTAAAATATTCTTAAGTCTGGACTGTTCGTACGTTACAAGGGGAGACGAGCCTGTTGCAATGACTGCTGTCTTAAAGGTTATTTCTATGCAACCGTCAACAATAACTGTATGTGAGCCTGTAAATTTTGCCTTGCCTCTTATTCTTTTACTCTCGGGAATTCTATACATAAAGGAGAGCACTTCAGAGGTGGCTCTTGCTCTTACAGCTCTGAGAGACACCATCACGTTGGAAGTATCAGGCTTAACTTTTGTGGCAAAGGAAATACCGCATTCATCAAGATTTTCTATAGCATGCAGAGACAGACCCGCATCCATCAGCAGAGACACCGGTAACTCGCCAGATCTCTGAGCTGTGGTACCTAGGGGGCCTGAATCCACAATGACACAGTCCTGACCATTTTCCACAGCACTTTTGTAGGCTTCAATGCCTGCAGTACCGGCACCTATAATCAGTGTCTGGCACTCTACCTTTCTAACATCCATGCTATCTGATATCCATGTGATTGTCTTTTGATTATTATTAAGAAGATCCAGTATCTGAACAGGGTCACTCTTTATGCAGATAAATTAGCACAAATACAATAACGATTGTAGTATTTGAAAAGCTGAAAATGAATAGTGCACATAAAACAGTCAGCAGGACTGGTAAGAACAGACTCTTTCATTCTGTAGGATTTTGCCTTATAAAAAAGAACAGCAGTCTGATAAAATACTGCTTTAATTTAAAATCGTGATATTAAAGACTACAGGTCAGCACTTTTATGAACTATTCAGAAATACAAAACTACAAGGGACTCATTTTCGATCTTGACGGAACTCTTATCAATTCAATGCCCTACCATGCACTGGCCTGGAAGCAGGTTGCAACTGAACATGGTTTTGACATTGATATAAAGGACATTTACGCCATGGGAGGATCGGCAAGCCGCGATATTGCTGCATACTACAAAAATAAAGGCGAACCTGTCGGTGATATCGATGAATATGTCAGAAGAAAAATTAGCATTTTTCAGGAAAATATTCCTAGGATTGAAGTTTTTGACAGGATCTTCAGCGAACTAAAAGCTGCAAAAGCGCTGGGGATCAGAATTGCTGTCGGTACTGGTACAAGAACAGCAAACGCTACAAGAATTTTAAAGGAAAAGGGACTTATTGACTATATTGATGCTTTGGTTACAGCTGATGATGTTACAAGACACAAACCAAATCCAGACACTTTTCTTGAAGCTGCAAGAAAACTTGAACTTAAAGCTGAAGACTGTCTTGTCTTTGAAGACGGACAGTTAGGGATCAAAGCAGCTCTCAGAGGTGGTTTTGACTGCATCGAAGTTAAAGACAATGAAATGATCAATTACTTTGTGTGTGACAGATAGGCTAAAACTGAAGACAGAAAAACTCTGTCATACTAATCTCAAAGAAAGGTGCCTGTATTGGTGTACGGCACCTTTCTTTTGTATGACGGATTCTGCTGGATCTTTTATAAGGTGATGAATTAACCTAAATACTCAACATGATCTTCAGGCAGAGTAACACCATCGTCATTATTCTGAGCGGAGTCACCTCTTAAAGGACGGGACATTCCTGGAGCTGCAGGTTCAAATCCACGGTGAAATGGCGCTTTATGCATGGATGAACCATTTTCAGGCTTCTTAATGGTGATTGTGGAAATCTTATCCTTATAAATCATCTGCTGATGATGCTTTACATCAGTAATGCTGATGGTAAAGGCATCAAATGCACTTACAAGGCCCTCAAACTTCACACCAGTGATGAGAAAAATGCTTACAGGAGTTCTGCTTTCCATCAGCCACTTTAACGCTGCGTTCTGACCTTTACCCTGCACAAATGCGGAAACCATCCCCTTCTGCCTGTCACGTCCACGATTTTGTCTGTTTGATTTGTTCAGTCGCGGACCGCCATGAAAACCAGGTTTGTTCAGTTTAAATGACTTATGCTCACCGCTTCTGTTATTGTTAAATTCTTCCAAAATACACGCTCTATATATATAAGCTTAAATAGGTTACGTTCAGTACCGGTAAGGAAACTGAAAATATCTGCGTTGTGATGTGTCTAATTTAGCATGAAAAAGAGTTCAAATAAACGCTTATTATGCAAAGTAGGGTCTTTTTTGCCATAAATGATCTAATTGATTTAAACGAGCAAAGTAGCAGTTGTCATTGAGTGACATGAAGTGGTCTTCGTTGAAGAGATATCATTTGTTCATGTATGTCCATTATCTTTACCTCTGACTGTAGAGCATGCTTAAAGATACTGGACTTTCTTTTTTAACGTAAAGTCATAACTGCAGTAAACGGCAAAAAAACTGCTTTAAAAAGACAGCCATATGGCAGGATTTGTGGAAAAGTTATCTGAACTGACAACACTGATTAGACTATGAGTATCTGATGAACTGCAAGATGAAAAACAATTGTGCACAGTCAGAGACCACGCACAATCTGATACATAAAAAAGAGACAATAAAGAAATTGTCAGATTAGGCTTTCTGAGTTTCTTCTAACATAAGACCTGTCAGACGAAGATCAAGTCCCAGTACTGATAAGGCTTTGATGTAATGTCCCATGGATACAGAAGGAAGACCGTCTTCAATTGAGCCTAGAGTTACACGGGTAGTATCCATTAACTCAGCCATTGATGTGGCAGTAATTCCCTTCTTGATACGGGCTGTTTTTATGCCTTTGCCAAGCTTACGCAAGGCCCCCTCTGCAGCTGCAGATAACTGAATTTGTTTTTTCATATAGTTTATAACTTTCAAGTTTTATAAGGTGATGACATGTCCTGTGAGCGACAATGAGACATGTCTGTTTTTGTAGTTATATTTTACATACTATCAGTACCAGTTATCAATAAATTTTACAGACAAAAAAATTTTTTGTTTCACTAAGTTATGCTTTATGAAATTTATTTTCATTTACAAATAATTGTTTTGTTGTATAAAAGTGTCACAAAAAAAAGAAAATTCTAGTGCATCTGTGCTGTTAAAGTGCATTTAAAACACAATGTGACTTTTAATTTACACAGATGCATTTAATGCTGAAAGCATTATGAATAATTATTAACTGACTATCATTAAGACAAACATTGAGTACTGAAAACTATATAAATAATTTAACTGTGAGGACGTTATGTTTTCCTTCAACAATCTTACCTTTAGAAGCAAAATCGTTGGCAGTTTTGTCATTCTTATTCTGCTGACTGCTGTTCTTGTTGCATCATCTGTATACAAAATCTCATCCACACGTGAGATTACCATTGATAAAATCGAAAATCTGAACGTTCGATATGAAAGAACCAGAAAGGCTCTGGACTCCTTTTACAATTTACACTTTCAGGTCAGAAAAATTGTCACTGATGCAGAAAACAGTGAATCCTACATTTCAGAATCAGAAGCTCTGATTGATAAGGCAAAAAAAGCTGCTGATGCTCTGCAGACAACCCGCTATCCAAAAGAGATAGGTGCAATTAAAAATAATGCCAGAGAATATATTGATACATTAAACAATATGCTAATTCCTGCCATCAGAAAAAACGATCTCAATCTTGCAAGAAATGTGGTGCTCGGATCTATGAACCAGAACTTTCTGACTATCTGTTCAAATATGTCTGTCGTCAACGGTAATCAGATAAGAGAATCAAAGACCGATATAAACTCAATCAAAAGTCATGGCACATATATAACAATCTTTTCATGCACCGCCTTTGAGATCCTTGTTGCAATTATTTTTACCTACTTTATTCCAGAGAGTCTGGCAAAACGTATCAGAGAAATCACAGGTCAGGCAAAAAAGATTGCTGCCTGTGATATGAGATTTGAAATCAGTAATTACAGAAAAGATGAACTCAGCCCTTTAGCTGATTCTTTAGAGGAAATGAGAAAGGTATGGCAGAAGGATATTGCTGCAATCGTCAATGTATCCAACAGCCTTGGCAAAATCATAGATGTGCTGTCTGAAGCCTCAGATAAAATCGGGGACACAGCTGAGGATAATCAGAACAGAGCCATTACAGTTGCAGCTGCATCTGATGAGATGGTATCCACAACTCAGGACATAGCAAGCAACTGTGAGCATGCCTCTGCAACAGCTGAGGAATCCACACGCACCACAACTGAAGGTGTAAGCAAGGTTCAGTCAATCATCAGTAAGATAGAAGCTCAGGTTGATAAATCAAAGGCTGATGCAAAACTGGTTCAGAAACTGGCAGATCAGGCCCAGAAGATTGGATCAATTGTCCAGACTATTGATGAAATTGCATCACAGACAAATCTTCTGGCATTGAATGCTGCAATTGAAGCAGCCCGTGCCGGTGAGGCCGGTAAGGGATTTGCTGTGGTTGCAGATGAGGTTAGAGCACTGGCTTCAAGAACATCGAGCTCCACACAGGAAATCACCCGCATGGTTACAGGTGTTCAGAATGATGCTAAAGACGCAGATGATGCAATGCAGGTATCTGTAAAGGTTATGGACGGACTGTCAGAGGAAAGTTCACTGATTGAGCAGATCCTAAACGAGTTAACAGATAAGGTTAAAGAGGTATCGGGTCAGATCACACAGATTGCAACAGCTGCAGAGCAACAGACAGTTGCCACATCCGAAATTTCTTCAAACATGAAGAACATCACTGACGGCTCTAAAGCACTCAATGGAGCAATTTCAGATATCGAGACAAATATCAAAGACTCAAATGATCAGGTTGTAAAACTCATGAACATGGTAGCTGAGTTTAAAGTTTAACCTAATAAAGATAACATTAGTTAGTCAGACATTGTTAAAAACGCAAATCTGAAAGGTTTGCGTTTTTTTTTTGCTTCTGAAAAGACAGAAAGAGATTACACCAATCTCGTTATGAAAACAATTTTGAAATTTGAAGATGGTGCCCAGAGACGGAATCGAACCGCCGACACGGGGATTTTCAATCCCCTGCTCTACCGACTGAGCTATCTGGGCAAAAGAAATGATTTTTTTGAATTTTAGATGGTGCCCAGAGACGGAATCGAACCGCCGACACGGGGATTTTCAATCCCCTGCTCTACCGACTGAGCTATCTGGGCAACGGCGAATATTAAAACACATAACCCCTTTTCAGTCAAGAAAATTTTGTTCAAAAAGAACATATTTTTTCAATCATCCAAACAAACGCCTTATAAATCGCATTTATTATTTTTAGACCAATCTGCAAAAACTAATTTGATTTATTAAAACTGTCTGAATTTGCTACAGATGCAGATGACATGAGTGTAAGTTCAACTGCAAATGAAAGATGGTATGGAGGGATTTTTGTTTACCTTACTTAATCTATGCTGCTAAATAACATTCACAAAAAAAGCCTCGTAACTGCCAGAGAAGCGGAAACGAGGCTTTTCTTAGGATTAAAATTTAAATAAATCTACCGTGGCAGACCTTGAACTTCTTGCCAGAACCGCACGGACATGGATCATTGCGACCGATGTGCATTCCTGCGTATTTCTTGGCTTCTTCACGCATTTTCATTTCTTCATTACGCTCTTCAATAGCCTTCTGCTCAGCTGCAGCCTCTTCAGGTGACTTGAGTCTTACCTGAATTCTGCACAGAATAGACACAACCTGATCTTTTAAGTTATCAAGCATTTTTGAGAACAAATTGAATGACTGGATCTTGTACTCATTCTTAGGGTTCTTCTGAGCATATCCCTGAAGACCAATACCCTGACGCATGTAATCCATTGCTGCTAAGTGCTCTTTCCATAAAGAATCAATGCACTGTAGCATTACTTGTTTTTCAAGTTGCTTCTGATTCTCAGGACCGATTACATCGCACTTCTTCTGATACATCTCATGACCTAGAGCGATAATCTTATCGCGAATGTCATTCTCAACTAGCTTATCATTTTCTTTCATCCACTGTGAAACTGGAGCATCTAAGTTATATACAGCAGCTAAACGCTTCTGCAGTTCCTCAAGATCCCACTGCTCAGGCAATGAATTAGGCTGAATGTAATTTGAGATAACATTATCTAATACATCTTCGAAGATGGTGTGAATAGTTTCAGAAATATCCTTGCCTTCTAGAAGAGCATTACGCTCCTCATAGATAACTTTACGCTGCTCATTTGCAACATCATCATACTCAAGTAAGCTCTTACGAATATCAAAATTACGAGTTTCAACCTTACGCTGAGCTGACTCAATTGCTCTGGTGATGAACTTATGCTCTAAAGGCTGTCCATCGTCCATACCCATCTTCTTCATGAAGGCTTTTAACTTCTCTGAGCCAAAGAGCTTCATTAAGTTATCATCCATAGATAAGTAGAAACGTGATGAACCAGGATCACCTTGACGACCAGCACGACCACGTAACTGATTATCAATACGACGTGACTCGTGACGCTCTGAACCGATGATATGTAAGCCACCAGCTTTTAGAACATCATCATGGCGTTTCTGCCAATCTGCTTTTACTTTTTCAATCTGTTCAGCTGTTGGGTTCTCACCTAAAGCTGCAATATCAGCCTTTAAGTTACCACCTAAGATAATATCGGTACCACGACCTGCCATGTTGGTAGCAATAGTTACTGTACCAGGACGACCAGCCTGAGCTACGATATAAGCTTCCTTTTCGTGGAACTTAGCATTTAATACCTGATGTTTGATACCTAACTTATCTAATAAGTGTGATAACTTTTCAGAATTCTCAATTGAGATGGTACCAACCAAAACTGGTCTGCCTTTAGCAATCGTCTCTTTAATATCATTAACAATTGCTTTGTACTTATCATCTTCAGTTAAATAGATAAGATCAGGCATATCCTTACGGATCATTGGTCTATTAGTTGGAAGAACCACTGTCTGTAAGCCGTAGATCTGCTGGAATTCGTATGCTTCAGTATCAGCAGTACCAGTCATACCTGCTAACTTCTTGTACATACGGAAGTAGTTCTGGAATGTAATAGAAGCTAAGGTTTGGTTCTCTGAATGGATCTCTACACCTTCTTTTGCTTCGATTGCCTGATGTAACCCCTCAGACCAACGACGACCTACCATCTTACGACCAGTATGCTCGTCGATAATTAAAACTTCACCATTTTCAACCACGTAATCAACATCGCGCTTGAATAGAGTATGAGCTCTTAAAGCAGCCATTACGTGATGTAATAATGTAATGTTCTCTGAAGAAAAGAGCTTGTCGCCTTCTTTTAAAAGGCCTGCATTTACTAAAGAGTTTTCAATTTTGATCTGACCACGCTCAGTTAAGTAAGCCTGCTTGATCTTGAGATCTAAGGTATAGTCACCTTCACCTGTATAAGTTTCAGTGTCTTCTTTTTCCTGGAAGATTAAGCCTGGAATTAACTTATCTACAGCTTGATATAGTTTTGAACTATTCTCTGCAGCACCTGAAATGATTAAAGGAGTTCTTGCCTCGTCAATTAAAACGGAATCAACCTCATCAACTAGAGCGTAGTTCAGTTCTCTTTGAACTTTCTGCTCTAATGAGTAAGCCATGTTGTCACGTAAGTAATCAAAACCGAACTCATTATTAGTACCGTAGGTAACATCACAAGCATAAGCTGCTCTCTTTTCTTCTGGATTCATACCAGGGATATTTACACCTACAGTCATACCTAACAGTGTATAGAAAGGTCTTGACCAATCACTATCACGACGTGCTAAGTAATCGTTAACTGTAACAACGTGAACACCTTTGCCTGATAATGCATTTAAATAGCAAGGTAATAAAGCGGTTAGGGTTTTACCTTCACCTGTTTTCATTTCAGCAATACGGTTTGCATTTAAAACAATACCACCCATAAGCTGAACATCAAAAGGACGAAGTCCTAATGATCTTTTTGCAGCTTCTCTTGCTACTGCAAATACTTCAGGTAAAAGAGCCTCTAAAGTTTCACCATTAGCTACACGTTGTTTAAACTGCTCAGTAAGATCTTTAAAATCTTCATCCTTTAATGACTGATACTTACTCTCAAGGGCATTTATGCCTTTGACGATCTTTGATAACTTACGAACAGTTCTCTGATTACTACTACCAATGATTTTGGTAACGATGGTTGTGACAAACATTTTTTATTTCTTAATAATTGATCAATTAAATTTATATGGTTAACAATACCGTAATTATACCTTATGAGGCATAACAAATAATGAACTTATTTATGTATATGCGGACTGTATTCAGAAAATTCAAGTAAAAAGCAAAGAGAGGGCTCAAAAAAGGCAAAAAAAAAGAACAACATTAAGCTATTCTTCTCTTCATTTGGAGCGGGAAACGAGGTTCGAACTCGCGACCCTAACCATGGCAAGGTTATGCTCTACCAACTGAGCTATTCCCGCATCCGATGAGTGACATTATAGATTATTTTTTCTATTCGTCAAGTTTTTTTTGATCTTTTTTTTAAGAATGAAGTTAATCAATTTCTAAAAAATTCTCTAAAGGCATATAAATCGCCTTTGACTGTTAAAAATACAAAATCTTGTTTAAAAGTATTAGAAATTTGAAATGACATTTATATCAATATTCATTCTAAAACACTAGGTTATTTGCACAAAGTACGTTTTAATCCTATGTTAAAAGATAAAAATCTTGTAATATTTTCTCATATTTTTTAAAGATACATCATTCATAAAATTTAATATTTTTATAAAATTCAAAATATTAGTAACTTTTATCGTTAACACAATTTGTACAGAATTATTTTCAATTTTTGCCACGACATTGTCAAAATTTGAATTTTTTATAAGACAATTGTAAAAAACAATCTACAATCATCTTGGTAAGATAAAAAATATTAGAACAAAATCTACCAATATCTACGAACAATAATCAAATAAATATACTCATAAATCAAGAAGTTCTTGATACAACAAACGAGGGGGATCTGTATGTCTTTTCTTAACAACCTGTCATTCAGGATAAAGATCATCAGCAGTTTTTTCTGTGTGATCTTTTTAACTGTCATTCTTGCTACCACTTCATCCTTAACCATTTCCTCTGCTAGAACCGCTACTATTGATAAGATTGACGCTTTAAACGTTAGATATGAGAGAACAAGACGAGCTCTTGATTCCTTCTACAACATGAACTTTTTAGCTAAAGATTTAGTATCACAAGCAGGAAATACTCAAGACCTAATTTCTAAATCATCAGCTCTCATAGACAAGATGCAAGCTTGTGCTGATGCCTTGCAGATGAAAAGATTCCCTAAAGAAATCGGAGCCATAAAAGAAAGTACTAAAGCATACTTGGCAACCTTTAGAAATGACTTTATCCCCCTTATACAAAAGGGCAACTATGATAAAGCTGAGAAAATCTTTATAAATTCTTTAAATCAAGATTTTATGGTTATTTGTAACAATATGGTTACAGTGAACGGTAATCAATTAAGAGAAACTCAAAATGCAATGGCATCTATTAAGAGTTCAGGTACATACATTACTATCATCAGTTGCACTGTATTTGAGATCTTAATTGCTATCTTCTTGACATATCTGATAGCAAACAACTTATCAGCTCATATTAAGTCTATTTCTAAGCTTGCATTAGAGTTGGCTAAAGGAGATATGACAAGAAAGCTTAATACCAACAGAAAAGATGAGTTCAGACTTCTGATGGTAGATCTTGAGACGATGAGAGCCTCATGGCAAGAGAGTATTTCTAAAGTAATATCTTCTGCTGAAAAGCTAAAGGATGTTATTGGAACATTGACTAATACTTCAGGTTTAATCAGTAATACAGCATCAGACAATCAGAATAGAGCATTGACAGTTGCTGCTGCTTCAGACGAGATGGTATCAACAACACAGGATATTGCTAAAAACTGTGAACACGCCTCAGCTGCAGCAGATGAGTCTGCAAAGGCAACTGAGACTTCTGTAGCTAAAATTCAAAACGTTATTGATAAGATCAATGAGCAGGTAATTAAATCAAGAAGTGATGCTCAACTTGTGCAGAAACTGTCAGATCAAGCCCAAAAGATTGGATCGATTGTGCAAACAATTGATGATATTGCCGCTCAAACCAATTTACTAGCTCTAAACGCTGCTATTGAAGCTGCCCGCGCTGGCGAAGCTGGTAAAGGATTTGCTGTTGTGGCTGACGAAGTCCGTGCATTAGCTTCTAGAACTTCTAACTCTACTCAAGAGATCACCAACATGGTTCAGAAAGTTCAGGCAGACGCAGGCCAGGCTGACGAAGCAATGCAAATATCAACAAAAGTTATGGATTCGCTAGCAAATGAAAGTGGTGAAATTGAGGAAATTTTGAATACATTAACCACAAAGGTTAACGAAGTTACAGGTCAAATTACTCAAATTGCAACCGCTGCTGAACAACAAACTGTTGCTACATCAGAGATTTCTTCTAATATGAAACAAATCACAGATGGTTCAAAAGAACTAGCTGAAGATCTTGTTGACGTAAATGAAGATATCAAACAGACAAATACTCAAATTACGGTTCTATCCAATATGGTTTCAGAATTTAAAGTTTGATAAATAATAAACTCATAGCACAAGCGCACACTTTGAGCACAGTTTAAAACGTACTGTTTTCACCGCAGTACGTTTTTAATGATGTGATTTTTACCCTCTTTTAAAGAGGAATTTACATAAATTTACTTTCTTATTAAGAATAATTGTTATCTACTTCATATTTTTGCACGCAAATTTGTGAATTTGACCCAATATTAAGCTTTTTTGTGAATTATTTTGGAACACTGCCGACTATATTAATATATCCGTTCAAAAGGCGGGATCACAAAGCAAACCAGTGGCCTAAAAAATAAAAATATGAGGGGGCGCTATGAGTTTTTTATATAGTCTAACAATTAAGAAAAAGTTAATTCTAAGTTATCTATCACTAGTAATCGTATCAATCGTACTGTCTTGGAACTCTATTTCTAACTGTCTTACCAACAAAGACGTAGCAGGATTCGTTCATACTACACTATCTGAACGCTATGGCAGAACCAGAGCCACAGCAGATTATGCTTTTGCTGTTAATACTATCATTCAAAGTATTAACAATGGCGCATCATATGATAGTGCAAAAGCATCTTTAAACGATAATGTATCAAAAATGCAAGTTGCTGCTGATAAGTTGCAGATGGCAAGATACCCAACTGAAATTGGTGCAGTAAAAAAAGCAACCTCTAATTTCATCAATCTTTTAAATACTCAATACATACCTTTAGTTGAGAAAGGGGAAACTGAAAAGGCTACCTTGTTCTACACCACAAAAATGCTGACTGACTTCATCATCATTCAGGAGAATGTTGTAAAGGTAAATGGCTACCAAATTGCTGTATCAAAAGATCATGTAAAAGATATTACTAGCAATACTCCTTTAGTAATTGCTGTATGTTTAACTCTGTTCTCTATCTTTGTCGCTGTTGCTATCATCTGCACCATGCCTAAAGCAATCTCAGATATTATCGGACAGTCTGTAGGATTCGCATCAACCCTTGCTTCAGGAAAACTAAATCAGGAAATTAAAAATCGAAGACATGATGAATTCAGTCCTCTTTTAGATGCCTTAGAGAAGATGAGAAAATCATGGCAGGGCAGTATTTCACAAATTCAGGATGTTACTAGAAACATCAAATCTACTATGCAAGAGATCGACGCTTCTTCTTCAGAAATTCGTCAAACAGCTGAACAAAACCAATCTCATTCCTTAACAGTTGCAGCAGCATCTGACGAGATGGTATCAACCACTGCAGATATTGCTAAGAACTGCGAACAGGCTTCAATTAGTTCAAACGAATCATCACAAATCACCACGACTGGTATTCACAGAGTTCAAGATACTATCGATAAACTTGATACACAGGTGGAAAAGTCAAAACATGATGCTCAGCTAGTTAAGAACCTAGCAGATCAGGCTCAAAAGATCGGAACCATCGTTCAAACAATTGACGATATTGCTTCACAAACTAACTTATTAGCATTAAATGCAGCAATTGAAGCAGCCCGTGCTGGTGAAGCTGGTAAGGGATTTGCTGTGGTAGCTGATGAAGTCCGTGCTCTAGCCTCAAGAACCTCTGCTTCAACTCAAGAAATTACTAGAATGGTATCTCAAGTACAGACTGATGCTAATGTGGCAGATGAAGCAATGCAGGCATCTGTAAAAGTAATGGATGGTATTTCTGCTGAGACTGGTCAGTTACATTCAATCTTAAGTGAAGTAACCGATAAGGTAACTGAGGTAAATGCACAGATTACTCAGATTGCAACAGCGGCTGAGGAGCAGACCACAGCTACATCAGAGATTTCTTCAAATATGAAGAACATTACTGATGGTTCTAAAAATCTTACTCAAGAACTTCAGGTGGTCAATGAAAGTATTTCAAGTACCCACGGAGAAATTGGCAGACTATCTGAGATTGTTCATATGTTTGAGATTTAATTTTCCAATAAATAATTGGAAAGAAATAAGCTAAAGCAACAGGTCATATTCTTATGAGTATGACCTGTTTTTATGACCGCCTAATCAAATAAGCACATTCTTTTGCTAAATTTCACAAGATTTTGATAAAATCTTCGCAATTTTTTTATATTCTTCTATTATTCACAGACGAAAGACTGTTATTTGCTCTAATAGTTTGTTTTGGAGAAGCAATGTCATTTACCTCATTTCTACTGAAAACCGTTGAAACCATCACCCCATTTACAACCTTATCCTCTCTGTCAGCAAAGCTAACAGATGTTCCAATGGGCAGATTTACTCAATTTTTAATTAAGAACTTTATTAAAACATTCAATATCAACACAGACGAGATTGCAAATAAAGATCTTGAGTCTTATAAAACCTTCAACGACTTCTTTATTAGAAAGTTAGAAGAAAACGCCAGACCTTTGGACAAGGATTGTTTAGCCGTATGCCCTGTTGACGGCACCATAGGACAAGCTGGCAAAATTACCAATGGCAGACTAATTCAGGCTAAAGGCATTGATTATTCATTAAAAGCTTTAGTTGGTGGAAACAGTATCGATTCAGAACAATTTGAAGATGGTCGTTATACATGTATCTACCTATCTCCTTCTAACTACCACAGAATTCACATGCCAATTGATGGAACTTTAAAGAAAGCTATTCATGTTCCAGGAAGATTGTTCCCTGTTGGCAGACGAAACATTTCAAACATGCCTGACTTGTATACAGTAAATGAAAGAATGGTATGTTTTTTTGAAACTGCAATGGGGCCATTATGTGTAGTAATGGTAGGAGCTGCTTTAGTTGGCAGTATTCACACAACTTGGGGAGGTACTGTTAACAGAAGAGTTGGTCTTGAAATTAAAGACTACTCAAAAGAAAACATTCACTATCAGCAAGGTGATGAAATTGGTTACTTCAAGTACGGCAGCACAGTTATCTGCCTGTGGGGAAACAATCAAGGTGAATTACCTTCAGATATTGAAACTATGCTTCCTGTAAAAATGGGAAGATCACTAATCGTTTCTGCTCAAGAAAAGTAGAAAATTTCTTCAAAATTGCATAATTTTGAGATTTTAGATTTTTATCTATTATTGTAGATAGTATTTTATATTTATTTTCAATACGTTAGTAAAAACTGACATTTAAAAATAAAAAAAAATATCATTTACAGTTATAATTACGTTGTTTTTTTGCTTGCTAACCTTGGACTCTGTTTTATTGTGCAGAGATCCTAACGGTAATTAGGAGATTCACGTGGAAAAATATCAAGCCGATGTTGCGATCGTGGGTGCTGGTGGTACTGGTCTTCGCGCTGCTATTGCAGTTGCTCAGGCTGACCCTAAGTTAAGAGTAGCACTCATTTCCAAAGTTTACCCAATGCGTTCACACACTGTTGCTGCCGAAGGTGGTGCTGCTGGTGTTGTTCGTGATGACGACTCATATCAGAAACACTTTGAAGATACAGTAGCTGGTGGTGACTGGCTATGTGAGCAGGATGTTGTTGAGAAGTTCGTTCACCAGGCACCTGAAGAGTTATATCAGTTAGAACACTGGGGCTGTCCTTGGAGCCGTAAGCCAAACGGTGACGTTAACGTACGTCGTTTCGGTGGTATGAAGGTTCCTCGCACATGGTTTGCTGCTGATAAGTCTGGTTTCCACATGTTACATACCTTATATCAGACATCAGTTAAGTTTCCTTCAATTCAGCGCTTCGATGAGCACTTCGTATTAGATCTTCTAGAAGAAGATGGTCAGTGCCGTGGCGTAGTTTGCTACGATTTGCAGAACGGTGTATTCCGTCAGATCAATGCAAAAGCAGTATTCTTAGCTACTGGTGGTGCAGGTCGCTGCTACCTATTCAACACTAACGGCGGTATCGTAACTGGTGATGGTATGGCTTTAGCTTATCGTCACGGTGTTCCATTACGTGATATGGAATTCGTTCAGTACCACCCTACAGGTCTTCTAGGTTGCGGTCTGTTAATGACAGAAGGCTGCCGTGGTGAAGGTGGTGTTCTATACAATAAGGATGGTTACCGTTACTTACAGGATTATGGTCTAGGCCCTGAGACTCCTGTTGGACATCCAAAGAACAAGTACATGGAATTAGGTCCTCGTGATCGTCTATCACAGGCTTTCTGGAACGAGTCAAAGAAAGGCCGTACCATTAAGTATCCTTTAGGTGAGGCTGTTCACTTAGACTTAACTCACTTAGGTGAGAAATACCTACATGAGCGTTTACCACTTATCTGTGAACTTGCTATGACATACTCAGGTGTTGATCCTGTTAAGGCTCCAGTTCCTGTTCGTCCTGTTGTTCACTACACCATGGGTGGTATCGAGACTAACGGTAACACCGAGACTCGTATGCCTGGCCTATATGCCGGTGGTGAGTGTGCTTCAGTTGGTATTCACGGTGCAAACCGCTTAGGTTCTAACTCATTAGTTGAGACCATCGTATTCGGTAAGATCGGTGGTGATGCAATGGCAGAACGAGCTCATCAGTTAAAAGACTTCGATTCACCTGAATTAGCTCGTCAGGCAGAAGCTGCTCAGAAGCGTGCTTTAGACCTATTCGATGTTAAGGGCACAGAGTCACAGTCTAAGATCCGTCATGAGATGGGTCAGTCAATGGAAGAAGGCGTTGGTATCTATCGTGAAGAAGAGTCAATGCAGAAGACCATTGATACCTTAAAGAACTTACAAAAGCGCTTAGTAAACGTTGGTATCACCGACCGTGGTCGTGTATTCAACACCGAGTGGATGAACCGCATCGAATTAGGTTACACCTTAGATGTAGCACAGTGTATGGTTCACTCAGCTATCAACCGTAAAGAGTCACGTGGTTCACATCAGCGTTTAGATGGTCCTAACGGTGCATACAAGCAGCGTGATGACGTAAACTTCTTAAAGCACTCATTAGCATTCAAGCAAAATGGTGCTGATGAGCCAAGAATCGAACTAAGCGACGTTAAGATTACAACCTTCCAGCCTGCTAAGCGTGTATATGGTGCTGAAGCAGAAGCTGCTGAAGCCGCAAGAAAGGCAAAGGAGGCTAAATAATGGAATCACAGCAGAAAACTATGAAGATCACTGTTCTTCGCTATCGCCCAGAGCAGGATAAAGCTCCTTGGGAGCAAACCTTTGATGTTCCTTACCACAAAGATACATCAGTTTTAGAAGCTCTGTTCTACATCAAGGACAACTTTGAGCCTAGCCTGTCATTCCGTTGGTCATGTCGTATGGCTGTTTGTGGTTCATGCGGTATGATGGTTAACGGAGTTCCTCATTTAGCATGTAAGACCTTCTTACGTGACTATGAAGGCAAGGACATGAAGATCGAGCCATTAGCTAACTTCCCTATCGAGCGTGATTTAGTTGTTGACTTATCAGATCTCATTGAGAAGATTGAGCGTATTAAGCCTTACATCATTCCTGATGCTAAGAACGCAAATATGCCACTGAACAAGAACTTCAAGCAGACTCCTATGCAGATGGAAGCTTACTTACAGTTTGCTCAGTGTATCAACTGCGGTTGCTGTTACGCAGCTTGCCCTCAGTACAAGCTGAACCCTAAGTTCATCGGTCCTGCAGCTTTAACTCTGCTATATCGTTACAATGTTGATAATCGTGACGCTGGCGCTAAACTTCGTGCACCATTCCTAAATTCAGAGGAAGGCGTTTGGGGCTGTACCTTCGTAGGTTACTGCTCAGAGGTTTGTCCAAAACACGTAGATCCATCTTCAGCTATTCAGCTAGGCAAGAAGATGTCTGCTACTGACTACGTATTCAACATGATCAAACCGGAGCACTAATAAAATGAGCGAAGTAAAATCATATCGTAAGCCATACAACCCACCTGTTAAGAAATTAACCTGGTGGTTAGATAATCCATTCTACATCTACTATATGGTTCGTGAAGGCACTGCTGTGCTCGCATTACTAGCTGTATTAGAGATCGTATTTGGTATCTTCATGCTAGCTTTATGTGAAGTTGGCTCAGCACCTACTTTAACTGGTGTTGCTCCATATATTTGGTACTTACAGAACTTCCTAGGTAACCCAGTTATCATCGCAATTAACGTTGTAATCCTAGTTTCACAGTTATTCCATGCTGTAACTTGGTTCGCTTTAATGCCAAAGGCTGTTCGTGTATTCATGAACAAGAACTCAACAGAGCTTCTGCCTGAGTGGGTAACCAAGAGCGCTTTATACTTAGCTTTAGTTGGCGCTACTGTTGTTATCTTGGCTGTTGCTTTCTTAACCATTTAAGGAGAATTCACAAATGCGTCAATTCCTTCCAACTCGTTCAGACGAGCCAATGTACTGGTTAATGTTTGGTGCTGGTGGCATGGTAGCAGCTATTGTATTACCTGCAATCATGGTAGTTCTGATTGCAGCTGGTTTAACCAGCTCAGATCTTCAGCACTGTGTATTAAACTTAGGCCAGGTTTACAGCATTTTCAGTAACTGGTTCCTAAGCCTATGCGTATTTGGTGTTGTTTTCTTATTAAGCTTCTACGCTTTACACAGAATGCACCACTCAAGCCATGATTTTGGTATTCACTCAAAACTAACATGGTACATTGCATATGGTACTGCTGCTGCAATATCATTTATTTCACTAGGTTTACAGTTCTTAATGTATGTTAAATTCTTTTAATTAAAAGAAAAAATTAAGTAAACTTAAGTTAAAAAATCGAGCAATAAACTGCTCGATTTTTTTTGATATTGTTAACAAAATTTAACTATTATTTATTTTGAATTCTGCTATAATTTGCGTGAATTTTTACAAACTACATTCTTCAATCTTATTACTCCGCTAGGAGAGCCTAAATATGAAAAAGACTAAAATGGTCTGCACTATCGGTCCTAAATCCGAGAAGCGCGAAATTATGGAAACCTTACTAAACTCAGGCATGAACGTAATGCGTCTGAACTTCTCACACGGTGACTTTGAAGAGCACGGTGGTCGTATCACAAACATTAACGCAATCATGCAGGAAACTGGTAAAGTTTTTGCTGTTCTATTAGATACAAAGGGTCCTGAGATCAGAACCTGTGATTTAGAGAACGGCGAAGATGTTTCTTTAGTTACTGGCGATAAGATCACTTTAACTTCAGACAGCAAGTTTGTTGGTAACAAGACTAAAGTTGGTGTTACATACCCTAACTTAGCAAAAGATTTAAAAGTTGGTGCAACTGTTCTATTAGATGACGGTTTAATCGGCTTAAAGGTTATCGAGATCAATGGCGACGACGTTGTTTGTGAAGTACAGAACAACGGCGACTTAGGCGAGCACAAAGGTGTTAACCTGCCAAATACTCACATTTCTATGCCATTCTTATCAGAGAAAGATAAGGGCGACTTGTTATTCGGTATCAAACGTGGAGTTGACTTCATCGCAGCTTCATTCACTCGTACTAAGGATGACGTTTTAGATATTCGTAACTTCTTAGACGCAAATGGCGGTAACGATATCAAGATCATCTGCAAGATTGAGAACCAGGAAGGTTTAGACAACTTTGAAGATATCTTAGCAACTGCTGACGGTATCATGGTTGCTCGTGGCGATATGGGTGTTGAAATTCCAGCTCAGGAAGTTATCTTCGCGCAGAAGCACATCATCAAGCGTTGTAACCAGGTTGGTAAGCCAGTTATCACTGCAACTCAGATGTTAGATTCTATGATTAAGAATCCACGTCCTACACGTGCTGAAGCAGGTGACGTAACTAACGCTATCTTAGACGGTACCGATGCAGTTATGTTATCAGGTGAGTCAGCAAAGGGTAAGTACCCACGTGAGGCTGTTCGCACCATGAACACCATCTGTGAGCGTACTGATGCTTACTGTGAAGAAAACCACGGCAAGGTATTCCCTGCTACTGTTTCTGCAAAGACTGTTACCGATTCAGCTTGCTTAGCTGCTGTAGAAGCTGCTGATGCTTTAAATGTACCAGTAATCGTTGTAGCAACAGAGCACGGTAATTCAGCTCGTGCTATCCGCAAGTTCAACCCTAAGGCTGAGATCTTAGCTTTAACACCTAACGTAAAGGCTGCTCGTCAGTTATGCTTAACTCGTGGTGTAATGCCTAAGATTGTTGACCGCATTTCATCAACTGATGAGTTCTTCCAGTTAGGTAAGAAGTTAGCTGTTGAGATGGGCTTAGCTAAGGCTGGCGACAAGATCATTATGGTAAACGGTGCTTTAGTTCCATCTGGAATCACCAATACCATGTCAGTTCAGACTATCTAATAGTAGTCAATTCTGAAAATATGGGGGAGCATTGCTCCCCCGTTTTATTTTAAGTAAGTGTTCTAAACCTTCTTTTACTCAACAATAGCTACCCACTTATCGTCAGCGTAAGCTCTAAAACACATCTTTAACTGTTCTTCATTATTCTTCTCAAGAGCTAAATTAGGCAACTCATCTTTACCAAAGTAGCCAATTCCTATAGTTTCGATATTGTTCTCAAAATGCCCACCTTTTAATGAGCACTCAACAAAGATCTTACATACTCCATATGGATATAATGGAGAGTTATGCTTGGCTCTGTCCTGTACTGCAATAAGTTTTTTAACCTCGACATCAAGTCCTGCTTCTTCTTTGGTCTCTTTAATAGTGTTCTCTGATACAGACACATTGCAGTCACACCAGCCTCCTGGTAATGACCAGGTACCATTCTTTTCATGAACTAACAGGATCTTGTCATCTTTAAAGATAGCAGCTCTGGTATCAATCTTTGGAGTTTGATAGCCAATCTCATTACAGAAAAGCTCTTTTACTTTCTCAACTTTAAGATCGGATATCTGTGACATCATTTGAGCAGAGATATCTCTTATCTTTTCATAGCGTTCTTTATCAAAGACATCTTTTCCGTAAAACAATCCTGCCTGAGCAATGCTTTGTAATTCTTTTGCCCAGGATATAAACAACTCGTTATCCATAAAGTTTTTCCTTGGTTTTATCTTGATGTGAAAAGATAGCTAAAATCATATCAAAAAAAATCCTGTTACTACTCAAAACATGTAATAACAGGATTATATATAAGGTAAAAAATATGAATTCCTAGTAATCAGGTGAATTTAGAATTTCCTGATTAGTCTTATCCTTAATATCCTGAGGAATCTGATCCCAGGCCTGTTTTATAGGCAGGATAAGATTAATTACTTCATCAATCTGAGACACATCCAAAGATACTGAAGCTTTTGCAAGCAACTCTTTCATATAGTCATAAAGAGCGTACATTCTGTCAAAAAGCTCCGGATTTCCTCTCTTGTCCAGAGCGGTCTGCAGACCATTGATAATACCAATGGCTTTATCGAGTCTGTTTGCCTTGTACTCAAAGTCATTGCGCAAAATAGCGCCTTTAGCCTGAGACAGGCGTTCAATCAAACCATCATACATCATCTGTATGATTCTGTGAGGATCTGCTACAGAGAGCTCAGCCTCAAGGTTTGTGCGCTTATAAGCTTTTAAATTACGTCCGTACATTTGATCTCCTGCAATCAAAAATACTCATTTACTTAATTATATTATCGTGCAAATTGAAAAAATGTTTAGCTCCAATTTACAAAACTTGTGTCCTGTAATACTTATCAGGTAATGATCTAAGTTAAAAATCACAATTTTGAAGGCTATTCTAACAGAAAAAGACATATTTTCATTTAAGACACTTTGCACAATTTGACAAGAAAATAAGCATTTTTAGAAGAATTGACAATATATTGAAAAGATTGTGCAAATTTCATACTCTCAAGATTTTTAAAATTAAGACATAGATAAAGAGAACCATCGATTTATGGTCAAAATACTATACGAAGAAGAGGCTTATATGAGTGAAGAGCAGAAATTTGTTGTAACCGCAGGTCGTGACATTTTAGGCAAGTTAGCACCAGAGTTTGCAAAATACAACGATGATGTACTGTTCGGTGAAGTTTGGTCTGACAGCACTTTAAATTTAAAGACACGCAGCATGATCACTGTTTCTACCTTAGTTGCAAGTGGCATTACTGACAGTTCTTTAAAGTTCCATTTACAGAATGCAAAAAAGAATGGCGTATCAAAAAAGGAAATGGCTGCCATGATTACTAATGTAGCTTTCTACGCAGGATGGCCTAAGGCATGGGCAGCATTTAATATAATTAAAGACATTTATAAAGATTAAGAGGATTTTATGAAATACACTGATAAGGCACAATTTGAAAAAGCAAATGTGTTTGGTAAAGGCAATCCAAACACAGCATATGCTCAGTATTTTAAAGGAAATTCATTTTTAAACCTGTTATTAAAACCAGGTGAACCTTTTGTTGTCGCAAATGTTACTTTTGAACCTGGTTGCAGAAACAACTGGCACGTTCACCATGCTACAAATGGTGGTGGCCAGATCTTAATCTGCACCTGTGGTGAAGGCTGGTATGTAGAAGAAGGCAAAGAACCTGTAAGTTTACATGAAGGTTCTGTAGTCTTTATAAAACCAGAAGTAAAACACTGGCACGGCGCTAAAAAGGACAGTTACTTCTCTCATGTTGCTGTAGAAGTTCCAGGAGAAAACACTTCAAACGAATGGCTTGAAGCAGTCTCAGATGACGAATATGCAAAGTTAGCATAATCTACATTGATGTTTGCCCTATTCACAAGGAGTTGTTATGAAGTTTTCAAAGCTGATTAAGTGTCTATCACTAGGAGCTATTATGAGTTTTTCAGTAAATTCATTTGCCGCTGCAAACGATATCGTTGTTTATTTCTCAGCATCAGGTAACACAAAAATTGTGGCACAGGCGTTAGCTAAAAAGTTAGATGCACAGGCTTTAGCTATTGAAGCTAAACAGGTATATACCGACGACGATTTAAATTACAGACAGGATAATTGCAGAGCTAATGTTGAGATGAAGACTCCTGATGTAAGACCAGAGATTGCAAATGACTTGTCTGCCGTTAATGACAAAGAAAACGTATATTTAGGCTTCCCTATTTGGTGGGGTACTGCCCCTAGAATCATACAAACCTTTATTGAAAGCTATAACCTTGAGGGCAAGAACATTTACCTGTTCTGCACCTCAGGAGGAAGTTCAATCGATAAGTCATTATCAGATATGAAAGCTCTTTATCCAAAGTTAAACTTTGTAAAAGCACAGAGAATTAAGTTAGGTTCAGCTGATGCCGACATTGAAGCTTTGCTTGCAAAATAGAAAGCAAGATCCTAAAAGGATTAACTAATGACAGAGAAAGACTGAAAGATCTCAAAAATTTGACCTGAAAGTTGTAACTTTCAGGTCTTTTTTTGAAGCGGTATGAGTCAAGGCTATGCTTTTTCGTCAAAAAGTATACCTTTAGTTTCAGTATCTTTTTTAGAAACAGAGGTATTGTCTCTCATATCCTTTAAGCGCTCAGCAAGCTTTAAGAAGTCCTCAGATGGGATCTGTCGAACCAGCTTTTCTGTATTAAGATCAGTAACCTTAACTACAGTATTCTCAGTATCTTTATCGATACTGAATGCAAGACCAATATTCTGGCGGTTCAGATCGTTTTTACGCTCTTGAATTACCTTCTCATTATGCTCCTGCATATATTTAGAGAGCTTTTTCTCTTCATTGATTTTTTTAGCAGTCTCTTTTACTACTTCATCAAGATCTGAAGCACTAGTACTCTTTGTTTCAGGATCTTTAACTGAATTAGTATTATCTTTTACTGCTTGAGTTTTTTGTTTTTTTACATCATCCGCAACAGTACTGTCAGCCTTGGTTGTCTGAGTATTGGCAACATAGGCCTGATTAGCTACTGATGACATTGAATTAGAACTAGTAATAGTAATATCGCTCATAGCTAGCCTCCCCTCTTATCGAGAGGTAAAAATTTTTCTCTCCTAAGAAAAGTAATGTTACTCTTCTATCTGTACTCTATAACGGACACTTTTTTTAAAACTTTAAGTAAATTTAAAAAAATTTTGGGGAAGCTATCTTATGAGTTTTTAAGCAAAATGCGCCATCGACCTTATAAGGTGATAGCGCATTTTCTATATATCGTTCTGACAGATGCCCTGATCTATATGGGACAGGAACATCTAACCAAGAGCTTTAAATTAGGCTAAAAGACGTGCTGCATCAAAACCGTTTAAGTTAGCCTGAACAGCATTGCCACTTTTGGCAAACATTGCTGTGATATCAGCTACCATGTTCTTTGCATTAGATGCATCAACTTTAACAGAGCTTACTGAATCTCCACTGTGAGCTCCAGTCTGTAAATTTACAACTGATGAAGCGCCTGTATTAACCTGAGCATTACCTTTAACAGCAACATTAGCTACACTGTTAGTTGCAGTGTTGGTTGAAACAACGGCATTAGCATTTGCTACATTTGTATTTAAGTTAATCATATTCTCTTCCTCTCACTGATATTATTATATGTAATCAAACAGAGACTGTTTAGATAACATGCTGTAAATTTGACGTGAAACAGCTAGCTGATTTTGTGATTGCACTAAATCAGATGCTGCTTCAAAGGCATCAACCTCGGATACTTTTGCTTTTGACTCAGTCTTGATGTCTGATAATGACTCGTTTGAATCTAAAACTGTAGTAATAGTATTCTGTCTGGCACCAATCTGACCACGGTAAGAATCGTACTGAGTCATTGCAATACCAACTGACTTTTGAACTTTAGCAATAGCTGCTGTTTTTTCAGTATTGCTCAAGGTTGGATCGTTAATCTTATTAACAATGTCTGTTAGTACATTCAGCATGTTGTCAGTATTAGGAGGATCAAGTTCAACACTGATAGTGCCAACATAGTTCGCATCTCCTAAAGTAAACTCCATGCCCTTAACATTGATAGTACCGTTAGACTTATCAACCTCACCCTGCTCTATCACCTGACCGTTCTGATCTAATAGAGAGAACGCACCATCTGGAGTTACGTTAACAGTCAAAGTATTATTAGCACCTAAAGCACTTGAGTAATACTGCTCATATAAATCACCAAAATCTCCATATGAACTAATTACTGCACTTGAAATACCTGGATTACCAGTAACTGTCATAGAGTCAGCAGTACGGCAGTTCTCAAAAATATCCAAACCTGAATCTGATACCTGAACAGTAACACTTGGTGATACTAAAACACTTCTGGTTGAACCATCAGCCTGACACTTATAATGACCATCAGAGGTTAAAGTGTAGGTTGGTACATCTGATTTAGCACCAGAGAAAATGTACTCACCTTCAGTATTCTGAGTATTCATTAAGTCATATAAGTGATCACGAGTCTGAGCAATTTCAGCTGCTAGAGCCTTTAAGCTACTATCATCATTTGAGCTGTCAACACACTGAATTAAACGGGTGTTGATGCTAGACAGAGCTGACCACATTGACTGCAGAGAGGTTTCCTCTTCAGATAGAGTATTAGCAGCTAAACCACCGTCTTTAGAGTACTGATCATAAGCTGCAATAGCACCTTCGTATTTTACTTTTGATGCCATACCTGATGGATTTTCACCAGCAGTGCTGAACTTTAAGCCTGTGTTATAGCGTTTAGCTGATTCATCTACAGTTGAGTTAGCCTTCTGAATGTAGGTGAGGCTACTGGTAAACTGCATGGTTGTTGAAATTCTCATTTAGCAGCCTCCTTTAGAATGAACTGATTAGAGAGTTAAAAATAGTTTGAGAAGCTTCGATGATCTTTGCACATGCCTGATAGGTCTGTTGATACATCAGTAAGTTTGTAGCTTCTTCATCAAGGTTTACGCCTGCATCTGACTGATAAAGCTTGGTGGTTTGCTCAAGCTTGGCAGTAGCAGCTTCTTCATTAGCACTAGCGGTGGTAATTGATGCACCTAATTCTGCTAATAGGTTTGCGTAACCGTCATTAAAGGTAGTAGTCTTTGATGAACCTGTAGTTCTGGTAATGTTCTTGCTTCTAATCTGGATTAGAGCAGTACCATTGGAGTTATCAGCCTGACCACCTTCATTTATTTCAATTGAGAACTTATCCTCTTCTTTTACAGTACCGCTAATGGTGATGTCATAACCATAATCCTTTAAAGGAGTATTGGTATAGGTACCAGTTGCATTGTCATAAGTCACTGCATTAGCTAATACATTAGTACCGTTACAAGAAGCTGGAGCTCTACCTAAGATTGCGCCATTTGAATCTTTAACTACATAGTTGCCGTCAGCATCAATAACGATGTTAGTTGGCGCACCTGCATTAAATACAGGCTTACCATCAGCTCCTACTGATACACCATAGTCTGCGCCAGTATTTGAACATCTTGAAAGGGATGCAGTTGCATTACCGTAATTGTTTGAAGCTGTACGTGTTCTTACAGCTGAAGCAAAGGCAAAATCCTCTGGTTTTGATACATTTGACTTAATATCAGTACCAACCATTAAAGTAGGCTGTACGTAGAAAGTTGTACCTTCACCTTTTAAAGTACCGAAGTCTTTATTAAATGATAAAGTGATACCATAATCATCTAACCTTACAGAGGTAGCATTATCAGGGATATTACCTATCTCATTGGTGATATCAACTCTCCTGTCATCTGCATCGACCTTGTAAATGTGCATTTCTCCGCCATTGAAAGATACCTGGAAAGAGTAGCTCTGCACATTTGAGCCCTGGTTCTCATTGAATGAGAAAGCGATGCTGTTATCTGGATTATCTGATCTGCCAAAACCGCCAGGAATTGTCAAAAGATCGCCACCTGCGATATCTTCTAGAGTGAAACCTGCTTTGTTCTGAACATTTAAAGCATCAGCTAAAGAAACCATAGCCTTACCAAGCTCACGCATGGTGGCACGGATTTCTTTGGTAGAATTTAAATAACCACCTAAAGAACCGCCGATGTTATCACTTGATAACTTTACATGACTCTTATCCTTGCCTGAATCATAGATGCTGTCATAGGTAAGATAGATATCGCTTTTTGTTACATCAAACTTGTTCTGCTCCTGGGTAAGTTTTGCATAGACATCACCGTTGGCAAGCAGCATGCCTGAGTCCATGTAGACCTCATAGGTGCCGTCCTGCTGAACTTTAACGTTAAGTCCGACATAACTTGAAAGATTGTTGATGAGACGATCGCGTTCATCTAACATCTGCATATAGATTTCATTGTTAGTTGCATTATCAGAAATACTTAAAGTTCTGATCTGATCGTTAATCTTGCAGATTGACTCTGTCAAAGAATTGATGTCATTTACGTTGTCTGAAATCTGGTTATTAACTGTATTTAAAGACTCAAGCATAGAGTTGTTAGCTGAATTTGCTCTTTCAACTAAATTCTCTAATTGAGCTTTAGCAGCTGATCTGTTAGCAGAAGAGGTAGGGTTATTAACTGCTGTTGATAATTCATCAAATACAGATGTTGCTGCATTAGCAATAGACATGGTTGAATCAGACAGAACCTTATCTGCTGTATCCATACCTTCTTTATAAGCAGAATAGTAAGCTTTGGTACCAGTATCAGTGAACATCTGACGCTGTACATACTGGTCATAAACACGCCTGGTATAGGTTGCGCCTACGCCCCAGTCTACACATGAAGTGTATGTCTGAGTTTCTTTACGAACGTAACCGTCGGTGTTTACATTATTGATGTTGTTAGAAGTAGCATTAAGCAACTTCTGACTGTTTAAAACACCATATTTACCAGTTAGGATTAAATCGACTGACATTTTATGACCCCTTTATGGCACTGCCAAGTAATTGGCAACTAATTGCCTTTTTTCCTCTTCAATATATCCATATGCTATTTGTATGCCATAAATGCAATTTTGCGTGAAATTTTTTTAAGTTTGTCTGCATAGTTGGGATCGGTAGCGTATCCAGCTCTTTGAATTTCCTCAAAATACTCATCAGGAGAGTAACTTTTGCCGACTGCTTTTTCGTATCTTGGATTCTCTTTGATGAACTTTAAATAATCCTTCATACTGTCTAAAACGTCAGAATATTTTCTAAATGAGCTGACCTCACTTACAAACTTACCGTTTTCAAATTCAGGAGATGCAAGTTTCTCGCTTTCACCTGTCCAGGATGAATTAGCTTTAATACCGTAATAGTTGTTACCGGCAGAGACATGTTGTCCCCATCCAGTCTCAAGAGCTGCCTGAGCTACCAGTACTAATGGATTAAAGCCTAAGCCTTCGACAGCCTTTAGAGCATAAGGCATCATCTTTTCGACGAACTCTTCTTGTGATTCAAAGCTTGACATAGTATTAGGATCAGGCAAGCCTTCATACATCTTACGCAATGAGGTAATACTACCCTTTGCATCGATGTGGCTGTCAATGAACTGACTGGCACTGATGTTAGAGCCTTTAATGTAAGAGCCCTGCTGATTGCCGGAGACTGACATCCTATCAAGCTCTTTCATGAGTTCCTTACCCTCATCGCCTAAGGATTTGGCAAACTGTTTTGTCAACAAATAAGTAATAGAGTTTTTGTTCATACCCTCTTTTGAGGTCATGGTGGACACGTTCTGCTGAGCTAACATATCCTCAAAGAAACCTGAATATTTTGAATGCAGAGGTGAATCAGGATTAATGGTGTCGTTTGACTGACGCATGGCATCAACCCAGTACTGATTTAAAATTGACTGGAACTGTTCTGCTGCAGCCTTTAAAGCCAGAGCCTGAGACTTTTTGTCGCCCTGACCGAGCTCTCTTAACTTTCTTAAGTTACGGTGATCGCTGACAAGTCCCATGTCAGGACCTTTGTCTGTGGAAATCATTAAATCATCACTCATAACACACCCGGTTCAATTATCAGTTTATTGACTGTATTACTGTTACAGATACAGTAAAGCAATTAGTGTGCCATCTGAAGATTATCATTAGCAGGATGTGTGTACTGACAGTGCTGAATTTCCATGCATCTTAAAAAAATCTGACTGCAGAAATTCAGTAACACAGCTCAAACAGGCACATTTATCATTGAACTTACAGGTAATAATCAATAAAATGACCAGAGTTTATATTTCTCATATCAGCCTAATAAGATGATGTCTACTTTCAGGAACCAATCTGCAGTGGTTAACCTTTGGAAACTACCTTTATCCACAGTTTCACTCATCACACTGGCAACAGTAAAATTTAACAGCGGCGCATTTTAATATTCAGAATCAGTTTATCTTTTCACTATAAGAGACAGTTCTGCAAAAAATATAATCTTAAGGCAGTTTTACGTGAGGATGTGATCTCTATAAAATTCCTTTTTTCAAACTTAAGATATGCTTTTACTGCTTTTATCTGTAGCAGGTTCTTCCATTACCACCTGTATAAAAGCGTTTTCTGCAGATTAAAGCACATGACGTTTAAGCAAAATAATAATTTACAGTCAGCAAAATCAGATTTATATGTCAGAGAACATTTCTTTTAAAAGAGACGAAATCATCCCCTTTTTAAAGCAGTTGTCAAGAATGTTCACCTATGTGAGTCTTCTTGATGTTGCTGCCGGAAAAAAGTACATAACAGCAGAGAACGGTGAACTCAAAACCGTTTCTGTAGGCGAGGACGCGAGCAACCCCGACAGCATCACCATGCGGGCCCTGAAAGGAAAAACTCAAATCAACAAGTTTGAGTTTTTAAAACAGAATATCTTTTTTGTAACTGCAAAATACATTCTTATTGAAAGCAGGGAGTATGTTCTTGAATCAGTTTCCATGATCAATAACGATTCTCTGTTCAAGGATTTTGGAAAGAATGATTTTATCAGACTGTTCAACGAGTACAGTGACGAAAACTACCGAGATCCGCTGACAACCTGTTACAACCGCCGCTATTATGACGATCAGAAACAGGCCCTGCAGAAAGCCACAGCCATTGCCAGAATTGATCTAGATCTGTACAGGCAGATCAGGGAAACCTATGGACCTATGGTTACAGAGGCTGCATTAAAGACACTTGGAATCACCATACAGAAATGTGTCAGAAAAACCGATTCGGTTATTTATCTTGAAGGCGAGAAGTTCCTGATATTCTTCTACGGCATGAAACAGCCTGTATTAAAAGGAAAACTTGAGGAAATCAGATCTGAAATACAGAGAACGGTTATTCCTCAGCATCCTGCTGTAAAGCTCAGCATAAGCATAGGCGGATATTTTTCTGAGAAGATCTCGATAAATGATATTACCAAAGCCCAGAAACTTCTAGATGAGGCCAGGTTGCATTTAAATTATGTGGTTGTAAATTAGCCTGACACACTAACGGCACCAGAGAAAATCAGTTACTTGGACTTTTCTGCACAAACTGCTTTAAGGCTGACAGCCATACACATTCACATTCTCTCCGTCATCAGGCTGAACCTTATTTTCAGTCAGTTTTCTCTAGCGCAGAGTCTATCCTTTATGCCCGAATATTCCAGAACACACTATGTTCTCAAAAACAGTCACAAAAAAGTTTTCTAAACCTCATTAAAAACTCTCTTTTGTGTTATTCAGGGTAAAAGCACCTGCCCCCTGAAAGTAAAAGCGGCAGCCTTACTGGCTGCCACTCAATGTTGATACCTTAGAAAAATTTAGCCGATAACTCAGTATGCCTTTACTGGAAGAGCAATATTCTCAAAGGTAACTTCCTTTACGTTCTCCCTGTCCTTTACAGAAACAATCTTTCCTGAATAAAGGTATGGAGTAAAGATGGTATCATCACTGTTTACAGGAGCAAAGTAGAGCTTTACCCTGTTTTCAGCGCGGCATTTGTCATCAGAGCAGGCATTTGCTCTGATGGCGTTGGACAGAATTGTACCAATAAGAGCATGCTCGGTTGAATGGAAACCGTTTCTCCAGAAGAAGGTTTTTAGACCGAAGTGATTTAACTCACCGTACTGTCTGTCAACATAATCATTCACCCATGGTCTTAGAGTATCTTGCAGCTCATAGTCACCTGTAAGAGCAAGTGTCAGAGCTGACTGATCAAGTTCAGCATACTCCCACCAGGAGGCATCCTTCTTTAGAAGATCGCCATACCAGTTTGTGTGTTCATCTGTTTGGGCACTCTGTAAGGTTGTGAGCATACCGTGTTTTGCAAACTCTTTAAGCTTTTCATTACCGGTCATGCAGGCTACAAGGTATTCCATCCAGAAAGCCTTGACGGTGTGACCGTTGTCAAGATGGCGTCCCTTTTTGAGATCAAAGCATGACTTGTTGTCAATACAGCCGAAGAAGCGGTTTCTGTCTTTGTTGTAGAAATGGTTGTTGATGCTGTCAACGGTTTTATCAAGATCAGCTACAAAGGCCTTTTTATCATCCTGAGGGATCAGTCTTAATGTCAGAACCATATAGGCATTTATCTGATCTAAAAGAGCCACAAGCTCCTTCTGAGTGGTTTTGTCTGATTTTGAATCCTCAAGACACCATCTCATAAGATCTGCCTTTTCATCAAAATAGGTGTCATAAATATACTTTTCTGAATCCATGATAACCTTAATCACCTCAGGATCATGGGTAAGATAGGCGTTCATGGCAAGACCCACGAGTGCATAGCTCAGATCCTGAGAGGTTCTCTGAAGTCTCTTTACAGGAAGAGCATGGTCATCAGCAGTTAAAGGCTTGCCTTGTTTCATGAGAGAGTAGAATCCGCCTTCAGGATCACGTGCATTCTTGAGAAGAAAATCCACACCGGCTTTGTGCAGTTTTAAAGCCTGTTCATCACCTGTAAGGTTGAAGAGAACACCGTAGGCAAAGGTCTGTCTGGCCTGCATTCTCACAAAATCAATACCTGAAAGCTCCAGCATGTTTCCTAAACGGCCTTCCCCTTTGCAGCTTTTCTGATTGCGCAAAGTACCGTCATCACATCTCCAGGTAGGGAAATTACCAAGAGGCACACCCTGTGCATCAGGATGCATCCAGTATTTTGCAAGAACTGATGTGTGCTCTGCCCACTGCGCAGCAGTTGGAAGATATTCAAGATTCTGTTCTGCAGCGAAGGATACAGAGGATAAAAGGATAAGAGATGATGCTATCAGATTTTTGAGTTTTGCCATTTTATGTCAGGCCTCCAGATGTGTACTCAGCATACACATACTTAAAAGAGATAAAAATTTTGTAACATTATTCTGGACATTAAACGAATATATGCACTGATACTTCAGTAAGTATCAGTACATATTATTTACTGTCAGCATTTAGCATTTTAGTATTATTAAAATCTTTTTCTTTCAGTATCCCACTTAATTTTTAACACAATCCTATTATTTTGTAAAAATTAATAGTAACAGGCAGTAAAAAGACATTCAAAACGGGCAGTATTCAATCATAAATACCATTCTGACACAGCATTTACCTGATGATTTGTCAAAATAAAAGCTGATAGGGAGGAGTGAACTTTTTGTGAAGTCAGGGAGGTGTTTTTTTCAATTTTTTGACGGTGGAATAAACTGATTCAGTCTGAAAAAATTTTGCAAAATAAATTATCCGCAATTATGCAACAGTCCGAAATATATACTCTTTTTTTGTGGATGTATAAATAAAATCACAATACGGATCACAAATATATTTCAATGATCCCCAAAATAACACTAAATATTGTCAAATTTTTGTCGATATCCTCTGTATGTAGTATGATATCAGTAATTATATTTAATAATAAAAATCAGTATCACTATAAGAGCAGGGAAAACTGCTTTTGTATAAATAAGATGTTTCATTCGGTGTAATTATGAAATTTTCTGGAAACCTCCTGATCCTCGAAAAAGACAGCCAGAAGCGCCAGTCGCTCGAAACCATATTCTCATTTTTAGGTTTGGTCTGTCAGAGTGGCGATGCTGCCGACTGCCTGTCATACTTTGAGGCTGAGGATGCAAATGTTGACTACTGCGTACTCGGGGACGTCGACTCTCTAGACTGCAGAAAGCTGTTAAAGGAACATAAGGATACAGCCTTTCTTTTATGCACCTCAAAGTGCAGTGAGGATTTGAGCTCATGCGCAAACCTTATGGGAACCATAAGCAATGATCCCAACTATGATGAGATCATCTCTCTGCTTCACTACTGCCAGTCCTTCAGGACCATGCGCAGATATTCCAGAAAATCAGGTGACGGTGCTGCAGCCCTCATCAAGATGTTAGTGGGTCAAGGCAAAGCAATTACTAATGTTCGCCGCTTAATTGAGCAGGTAGCATCTACTGATGCCTCAGTACTTATCTTAGGTGAATCAGGTACTGGTAAAGAGGTGGTAGCTCGTGCAATTCATGAGTTATCTAACCGTAAAAATAAAGCTTTCGTTCCTGTAAACTGCGGTGCTATCCCAGGTGAATTACTAGAGTCAGAATTATTCGGTCATGAAAAAGGTGCCTTTACTGGTGCCATCAGTGCTCATGAAGGTCGTTTTGAATTAGCTGAAGGCGGTACCATCTTCCTAGATGAAATCGGTGATATGCCTTTACAGATGCAGGTAAAGTTACTGCGTGTACTTCAAGAAAGACAATTTGAAAGAGTAGGTTCAAACAAACCAATTAAAGCTGATGTAAGAGTAATTGCTGCAACCCATCAGAATCTAGAAAAGATGGTCGCTGAAAAGACCTTCAGACAGGATCTTTACTACAGACTTAATGTCTTCCCAATTGATACACCTCCACTGCGTGACAGAACTGACGATATTCCTCTATTAGTTCAAGAACTTGTAAACCGTCACGGCAAGGAGCAAAAGGCCTCAATCAGATTTACTCAAAGAGCTATGTTACAGCTTATGTCTTGCCCATGGCCTGGCAATGTTAGAGAGTTATCTAACTTAGTTGAAAGATTACTAATCTTACATCCAAACGAAATTGTGGATGTTGATGATCTGCCTGTATCCTACAGAGGAGGCAAGCTCGAAGACGATCCCTACGCCGAGCGTATGGCACTTCTTGACAGTTTCTCCGTTCCTCTGCCAGGTGACGAGGTTCAAGAGGATTTTGATGTTGAGGAAGCCGACAGCAAGCCTATTGATCTTCCGCCTCTTCCTGTCATCGAAGGTGAGAACGATATGGCTCAGGCCTTTATGCCGACACTGTCTCCTGATGGCATCAACCTCAAGGATATGGTTTCAAACATTGAAATCAATATGATTAAGCAGGCTTTAGGACAAAGTAACGGTGTTGTTGCAAAAGCTTCTGAAATATTAGGCTTACGTCGCACAACTTTAGTTGAAAAAATGAAAAAATATGGCATCGTAGCCTCAAACTAAGGATTGGTCATGGATATTAAGCAGTCAATTTCAGAATTATTAAAAGATAAAACAATTCTAGTTACTGGTGGTACTGGCTCTTTTGGTAACAAATTCATCAAAACTGTCTTAGATGAGTACCCTGTAAAAAAGGTTATTGTCTATTCTAGAGACGAATTAAAACAGTATGAAATGCAACAAAGACTTGCTAAATATTCCAGCAAGATGCGCTATTTCATCGGTGATGTTCGTGATCTGACAAGATTGAATCTTGCAATGAAAGGAGTGGACATTGTGGTTCACGCAGCAGCCATCAAACAGGTACCAGCTGCCGAATACAATCCAATGGAATGTATTAAGACCAATATCAACGGTGCTGAAAATGTTATTGAAGCTGCTATGGCTAATGACATTGAAAAAGTAGTTGCTCTTTCAACAGATAAAGCTGCTAATCCAATCAACCTTTATGGAGCAACCAAGCTTTGCTCTGATAAATTATTTACAGCTGCAAATAACTTAGTAGGTTCAGGTAGAACCAGATTTGCTGTGGTTCGTTACGGTAATGTTTCAGGATCTCGTGGCTCTGTAGTACCTTTCTTTAAGAAACTACTTGCTGAAAAAGCAGAGTTCATACCTATCACTGATATGAAAATGACACGCTTCTGGATCTCATTAGAGCAAGGGGTTAACTTCGTATTAAAGACCTTAGTCAGAATGCACGGTGGCGAAGTTTTTGTGCCTAAGATCCCTTCAATTAATATTGTAGATTTAGCTACAGCTATCGCTCCTAATCTTCCACAAAAAGAAGTAGGCATCCGTCCAGGCGAAAAGATACATGAACTAATGTGTCCTAAAGATGATTCAATGCATGTAATTGAGTTTAACGACTTCTTTATCATTCGTCCTTCAATTACATTTAATAGCAGATCGTCTGATTGCTATAAAACTACCATGCTAGGTGAACAGGGAAAGCCTGTAGAACTTGGCTTTGAGTACAATTCAAAAAATAATCCTAACTTCTTAAATGTAGAAGAAATTAGAGACTTTTTACAAAAACAGGAAAAGTAAATGATACCTTACAGCACTCAGACAATTGAATATGATGATCTGGAGGCTGTAAGAGATGTTCTTACTTCTCCATTTCTCACTTGCGGTCCTAAAATCACCGAATTTGAAGACAAAGTTTGTACCTATACAGGTGCCAACTTTGCTGTAGGTGTTAATTCTTGTACTTCAGCTTTGCACCTTGCCATGATTGCTTTAGGTGTATCTAAAGGCGACAGAGTCTTTGTAAGTGCAATTAGCTTTGTAGCCTCATCTAACTGCGCCCGTTATCAGGGAGCTGATGTTGACTTTATCGATGTTGATAAATATACAGGTAACCTTGATGTTGATAGCTTAGAACAGATGCTCATTGATGCTGACAAAGAACATAGATTACCAAAGGTTGTGGTTGCAGTTCACCTTTCAGGTAGAGCTGTTGCTCTTGAAAGAATAGCTAAGCTAAAAGCTAAATACGGATTTTATCTAATCGAAGACGCAGCTCATGCTTTTGGTGCGATTTATCATGACACTATGATAGGCTCCTGTAAGTTCTCTGATATTACTGTTCTAAGTTTCCATCCTGTAAAAATCATTACAACAGCAGAAGGAGGAATGTGCCTTACCAATAAGGAAAATTTGTATAAGCTCATGCGCAAATTCTCAACCCATGGTATTGAGCATAATCTTGATGCTCTTGAGAACAAAGATATGCCAGCTTACTATTATGAAATGCAGGATTTGGGCTTTAACTACCGTCTGTCAGATTTGCAGGCAGCATTAGGTATTTCACAATTAGCTAAAGTTGATGAACTCTTAAGAAAACGCCGTGAAATTGCTCATGACTATCAAGAGCTTTTAGGTGACAGTGAGAATTTGACCTTGCCTGTAGCTGATACTCCTGAATCAATAAGTTCTTGGCATCTCTATCAGGTAGGTATTAAAGGAGATTTTAGAGATACTGTCTATAAAACTTTAAGATCACGTGGTATCGGTGTTCAAATCCATTACTTACCAATTTATGATCATCCTTACTACAAGAAACTAAAAGACTACCCTCTCTTAGATGGTGCTGAGTATTTCTTTAAACATACTCTATCAATTCCTTTATATCCTAATTTAAAGAAACTTGATATGCAGATGGTAGCAGCCACTCTTCAAAGCGTTGTAGACAACCTTAATGAGTAAACTCTTTGTATGTAAGTTCACAGGTATGTTTTTATGAGTAAAATTGCAGTTATTCCTGCTCGTGGCGGTTCTAAAAGAATTCCTTTAAAAAACATTAAAGCGTTCAATGGAGCACCTCTCATCAGTTATTCAATCAAGGCTGCCTTAGAAAGTAAACTTTTTGATAAAGTCGTAGTTTCAACCGATGATGAAAAAATAGCTTCAGTTGCTAAATCTTTTGGAGCAGAAGTTCCTTTTTTAAGAGATAAATCTCTGGCTGATGACTTTACAGGTACCTTTGCAGTTGTCAAAGATGCTTATCAAAAACTAAAAGACTCCTTTTCATCTTTAGATACTGTCTGCTGTATTTATGCAACAGCGCCCCTTTTAAAAGCAAAACATTTACAAGAAGCCTACAACCTCATGCAAAATGCTCATGCAAAATCTGTTATCAGTATCTGTGAATTTCCTTTCCCTATTCAAAGAGCTTTTGTCAAAGATGACAATGGTAACTTGTCATATCGTGAGCCTAAATTTGCACCTATGAGATCTCAGGATCTGCAAAAGTGTTATCAGGACTGTGGTTTATTCTATTTTTATGACAAATCATGTTTTGAGTATGCTAAAGACTATCAGTCTATTGGCTATGCAATGCCTCGTCATCGTGTCATCGATATTGATACTCCTGAGGATTGGGATTATGCCTGTGCTATGGCAAAAGCTGTAGAAGAACTTAAGCTTGATTGAGCTTATGTCTTTAAGTTAATTAAAAATGACTAATGAAAAACCTACCATCGTGGCTGTATTAAAAGCTGATGAAATCATTGGCACTGGTCACTTAATGAGAGTAAAAACAATCTTAAATTACTTTAAAGATTATAACCTTGCGCTTGTAGGTGACTCCCTATCTGAAGCTTTGCTACCTCTGTGCACAGAGTTTTCTGAAATTACCGTAACTTCTAAAGATAAACTCGCATCATCTGTATTAGCACTTCATCCTGCACTTTGCATCGTTGATCATTACTATTTAGATGCAAGCTTTGAAGAACAACTCTACCCTTATACAAAAGTTGTTGTAATTGACGATTTAGTTAACAGAAAACATCAATGTCATATGCTCTTTGATTCCTGGGTACTAAGACAGGATAAAGAATACCAGTCATTAGTTAACAACGATTGTATTCTCTGCGTAGGTCATGACTACAACTATGTAAAAGAAGCTTTTTCAAAACTCCCCCACACAGTATCCAAAACTGGTCTACCTAGAGTTTTAGTTAACTTTGGAGGCTCAGATCCGGCCCATGCCTGTCTCAATACTGCAGTAGGTATTAAAAATGGTAATTTAAATCAGAATTATGAATTTACCTTTCTCTCAGGGATGTCTAATCCAGATCATGACAAAATTAAAGACTTACTCTCTACACTTGATAACGTCACAGTGCAAAGACATTGCGCTGATATGCCGGGCCTCTTTTCAAATATCGATCTTGCAATAGGTGCTGCAGGTGGTATGAACACAGAGCGTAACGTAGCAGGCATTCCCTCAATAGTTGTAGAGATAGCTGACAACCAAAAAGGTGTTTGCTCATTCATTAAAGAGTACAACTTAGGTGAATGTCTAAAGGTTGAAGACTTAAAAGATCCGGTTATCGTCAACACAACATTACAAAATTTAATCGCAAATAGATCAATTTACACACACAACGGTCAGAAGCTTTATTCAAAGAATGGCATTTTAAATGTTGTGAAAAACATCAAAAAATTATTAACAATGTATTAAACAAATACATAAAGATAGCAAAACATCCCACTTACCAAATGTTCACTATATTATTCAATTAAATCAAGGAATTATTTTTAGGAAGGAATTTTTGAAAATAAGGCTGTGTGCGAAAAAAAGTGCACACAGCTGTCAATTCACCTTTATGAAAGCTATCATCTTAATGGTTCATTTGGGGAATGAAAACCATCTAAACTACATAGCAACGTCATAATAGCAAAATCACCCTAGCTAAAATGAGATATTCATCACATTTTCTGTTTGCGGTACATAATTAGGCTTAAATCACATTTTAAAAATAATATTTAAACTCATTGTAATCGTTTACATATTTTTTTACATTTATCCCTAATACCTATAACTTTGTATATATTACATCTAATGTATTAAACAATTGTATTTAAAAATAACCAAAGTAATCAGATACTAAAGCTCTTCAGTACCTTCTAAATGTAAAGGTAGTTGCCAGTCAATAGGCTTTTTATGATGAGCTATTAGATAATTATTTGCTGCAGAAAAATGGTGGCATCCAAAGAAACCACGACTTGCAGACAGAGGACTTGGATGAGCTGCTCGCAATACGCAATGTTTAAATTGATCAATTTGCGAACCTTTTTGTTGAGCTGGTTTTCCCCACAACATGAAGACGATGTTCTCACATCTGTCGTTAATGGCTCTGATGACACCATCAGTAAAATCTTCCCATCCCTGATGCTGATGAGAATTAGACTCTCCACAATCAACTGTTAACACAGAGTTTAATAAAAGCACGCCCTGTCTTGCCCATGGAATTAAATTGCCATGATCTGGAGCTTGAAAGCCGGGAATGTCAGTACTTAATTCTTTATAAATGTTCTGTAAGGAACGTGGTATTTCAATACCTACATTTACAGAAAAAGACAGGCCCATGGCAAAGCCAGGAGTCTGGTAAGGATCCTGCCCTAAGATAACTACTTTTAACTTATCAAAGGGAGTATAAGCAAAAGCATTAAAGATATCCTTTTGAGGAGGAAATACAGTAACTCCCTGATCCCTTCTTGCCTTTTGAAAAGCATAAGCATGTTTAAAGGTTTCAGTGTTTTTTAAAGGTCCAATGATATCTTTCCAATTAGCCATGTCTGCTCCAAAACAGTTATTTGTATCAGGTAATAATATATATCATCACTAAGTTTCATATAAGAATAGTGTTGTATTGTATAATGACATCTAGAATGTGTGAAATAAATACCAAGAATTCATGCATTACTGTCTATGATCTGTAAGAATAACAAAATTTATGCAGATTATGCTTTTTTTAAGGAGACTCAAATGCAATCATCAAATCCTGCCATCTCTGTCATCAGAAAAAATGCAGGTGTATACAACTTCGGTGGAACTGAAGCTGGTGCAACCATTTCTGGTACTACAACCAAATCAATTGTGTTAGTAGCACTAACCTTGATCATTGGCTACTTTGCAATGAATTACACCATAAACTCTGTCTATACCACAGGTCAGGTACCTAATGGTTTAATGTTAGGTTCTGTAATTCTAGGCTTTATTGTAGCTTTAGTAACCATCTTCAAGCCAACAGCCGCACCTATCACAGCTCCAATCTATGCTGTTTTAGAAGGTGGTGCTTTAGGCTCTTTATCAGGTATTTTTGAAATCCAGTACCCCGGTATTGTCTCAACTGCTGTGATGTCTACATTTGTAGTAGTTATGACTATGCTTGCTTTATGGAAGTTTAAGATCATTGTGCCAACACAGCGTTTTCGTTCAATCATCACTGGTGCTATTGGCGGTATCTGCGTTCTTTACATTGCAAACATGATTTTCTCACTATTTGGCGCTAACTTAATTCCTCAGACAGGACCAATCTCAATCATCGTTTCATTAGTATTTTGCACCGTTGCAGCATTCAGCTTAGTTTTAGACTTCGAGAACATTCAGGTAAGCGTAGATGAAGGTCTACCAAAGTACTTTGAGTACTACAATGCATTCTCATTATTAGTAACCATTTGCTGGTTATATGTTGAGATCTTAAAGTTATTATCAAAAAGAGATAACTAATCTTCTCCTTTAAGATACAAATCGACAAAAAGAGAGCCTTAGTCTCTCTTTTTTCTTTGTCATACAATTAAGTTATCAGCACAGGATCGGTTACCGATACCTTAAAGAGTGTATAGCCTACAACAGTACCTTCAATTACCTTAATATCGCCTACTTGCAAGCTATCTAAAACATTAACCCTGCCCTTATCAAGTGTAAATTTAACATTGCGTAAGCCATAACTGTCAGCTGACATTTCAACAAAAGGTTCGTCACCTAAAACAGAAATCTTACCGATCTTTCCTTTAATGCACAGACGTCTGTCTTTATAGACATCATCAGCTTTTTCTTCATTTAGCTCATAGTCAGTCATGATCCTGTCTGCGGAAACTACTACAGCCTTTGCTACAGGAGCTGTATCTGTAACAGGAGAACTTCCTACTACAACATCTTTACTGTCGTCTTTTTCACTCATTACAGGTGAGCTCTTACTGTTAAGAGCTACACTCATGTTGACGTCAGACGCATCAACTTGAGTTGGAGCTTATGTTCTAGGAGTTTCACTATTACCTGAGTATGTTCCTTTACTATTGATACTAGTATCATCAAGTGGCTTATAGGCTTCACCAGCATAAAAGCCTACTATAGCGATAGCTTTTGAGATACTGATTTTATTGTTTTGACGTGTAAGATCTGAGGCACACATTATGAGATCATCATCTGTAAAACCGTCACCAGAACCTTCTACAGAGGACACAATCTTATCAATGCATGGTTTTACAATAGATCTTATTTCATCATTAGAAGAAGCATAGACCACACAAGGATAGAGTTCTGATAGAGCAAATATCAGTATAGATAACTTTTTCATAAAGCCCTCCTAGAGGTCAAACATACGTAGGTCTCATCTTTGTCTTAATTTTCCATTTATTATGTTTGTTGCACTCATTCTTATAATTTTAATCTGTTATCTCTGTAAGATGATTTATGTGATGACGTACATCATCACGCCTTTTTCCCTAGTTCTATGTTGTTTTCATTTTATGAAGATTTAGCCTCACATTTCAAACATGGTGCTTTTACCTAAAGTTTAAAATTACTAAAAATCAAGGAATTAGAAAGAAGCTGGCAAAATGGTCTTTTTAAAAGCTCGGATTTAAGACTCGTTGCACAAAATTGCATGAGAATTTTCATCTAAATAGAGCAGGTTTTAAGAGTAATTAAGACGTGTCAGTGAAAAGAAGCAACGAATTGCTGTTAATAAACAGCTTTTAAGCATATAACCTGACTGAGATTGGCTCAAATTAGTGTACTTAACACAAACTTAACACAAAAGATTAAACCTTTTTATAAATCTCTTGTCTAAAAGCGTTGTTTATGAATAAAAAGCGACTTTAAACCGCTTTTCTTTTTTATTTCTGTGAATTTTAATCAAAGGACTCGATCTGTTTTAAAGCTTATTCAAACTACATATTTCTTTAACTTCAAACAATTGTTTTCTTAAAAGTAAGAAATTTTTTAAACAAAATTTGATAAAAATGAATACTATAAAAAAATTTATACCAACACTTGCAAATTTCAACTTAAAAGCAATTTTTACAAAACTACGTAACCTTACCTTGCCTTGGTATGTAGTTTTCTATGCTGTTACTATCTATTATGCAACTGTATTAAATGTACAGATATTAAGTCACTTTTACAGAATCTTAGACGACTCTGATAATGTTTCATTTATATTCTCGCTCACACCGCCTTTAGTGTTGTTTTCGGCACTATCAATTATCTTTTTATGCTTCTTATTTAAATATGTCTTTAAAGTAGCATTAGGTATTCTAATCATAGCCGGAGCTACCACCGGTCATTTTGCCTACAGATATGGAACCATTTTTGACTATGACATGATGATAAATCTTCTGCAAACCCATACAGGAGAAGCAAAATCATACATTTCATTTGAGTCAATTTTTAATGCAGTTGTCTTTGGCGTGATCCCTGCCTTAATTTTATGGATTGTAAAAATCAGATGGCCTAAGACTATCTTAAGAGCCTTCTTAGGCAGAGTTCTAATTTTTGCTGTTGCGCTTTTAACTATTGTTGGCATTGGTAGTGCTTATTATCAGAACTATGCCTCAATTGGCAGAAACAATCCAATTTTAAGAAAGGAAATCTCTCCTTATAACTTTGTATGGTTTGGTTATAAAGCACTAAAAGATACCTATTTCCCAACCAAGGTTGAATTTAAGAAATTAGCTGGCGATTCAATTATCGATAATCCAGAGGAAAGACCTGAGATCTTTGTAGTAGTTTTAGGTGAAACTGCTCGCGCTCAAAACTTCAAACATAACGGTTATGAGAGAAACACCACCCCATTTACAGAGAATCTAGATAACTTTACTAAATTCTCACCTGTACAAAGCTGTGGTACCGCAACAGCCGTTTCTGTGCCTTGCATGTTCTCTAATATGAAGCGAACTAACTATGATGAAACTAAGGCTAAGAACTCAAGTTCATTAGTTGATGTCGTAAAATACGCAGGCTATGACGTAGCATGGTACGACAATGATGGCGGTTGTAAAGGTGTTTGTGACAGAATACCTAATGAGGATCTATTACCATCAGATCCTGAGTTCAAAGGGTTGTGCTCCTCTGATTCTTGCTATGATGAGGTTCTCTTAAAGCGTCTGCATACCCGTGTAGCAAAAGCAGCTAAAAACAAAAAGAGCACCGTGATCTTCTTGCACTTAATCGGAAGCCATGGTCCTACTTATTTCCAAAGACTTCCTGATGATAAGAAAGTATTCAAGCCTAGTTGCGAAAGAAGTGATATTGAAAACTGCTCAGTAGAGCAGATTGTAAACTCATATGACAATACTCTTTACTACACTGACTACATCTTAAGTAAGGTAGTAGATGAGTTAAAACCATATGAAAAAGACTTCGGTACAGCTATGTTCTACATTTCTGACCATGGTGAATCCTTAGGTGAGAATGGTCTGTTCTTGCACGGATCCCCATATGCAATTGCTCCTGATTACCAGAAGGAAGTTCCAATGATGACCTGGTTTGCAAACTCTTTTGTTGAAGATCATCATATGGACTTAAACTGCCTGAACAATAAAGCAATGAGCCAGAGGTTCTCTCAGGACAACTTCTTCCACAGTCTGTTAGGTATTCTTGATGTGAACACCTCTTTCTATAACGAGAAGTTGGATCTGTTCAGCAAATGCCGTGTTTGGAACAGAACTGAAAGATAAAATTAAAAAACAGAACTAACCAAAGTCAACAGCCTGTAAACGAAAGCTCACAGGCTGATTTTTTAATATCAATAGTCTATTGACTAAACATTCTTTCCGATCTTGCTACAGTTCACACTATTTTCTGCTAAAAATGGTCAGTTGATAAATATATTAGCAACAAGCTCAAAAAGGCCTTAAATTTCTGTGATCTAGTCAAATTATCTTAAATTTTTCTTATTAGTAATTATTACTAATAGTGTATTTTCTGAATATTTTCCTTTATACTTAAGTTATAAAAGGTTCTATTACTAAACTAAAAAAACGCTTACTTAAAGTTGGTTACCTTTTTAGAACATCTAATTTTTAGAACACAAATTTTTGTATTAAGTATTAACAAAGCTTGATTAAAAGCTGAAGTTTTTTATAAATCACTAAATATAGGACACATGCAAATGACAGTTAAATTTTATAAATGCGAAACCTGCGGTAATATCATTACCAAACTAAAGGACTCTTCTGTTAATGTAGTCTGCTGTGGCAACCCCATGAAGGAGTTAATTCCGGGTGAAGTTGATGCAGCTGTAGAAAAGCACGTCCCTGCAGTTACCATAGAAGGCGATAAGGTAACGGTAAAAGTAGGCTCTGTTCCACATCCTATGGTAGAAAACCACTATATCGAGTTTATTGCTTTAGAGACCGTTCAAGGCTTACAGATTAAATATCTTGAGTCTGACTATGAAGCTGCTGAGGCTGTCTTTGCTCTAGCTGATGATGACAAAGCAGTATGTGCTTATGCTTACTGCAACTTACATGGTCTTTGGAAAAAAGAGCTTGTTTAAACAAGTAATTATTTAAACAGAGATTAACTAAATAAATCTCTCTAATCTAAAACCTCATGAATAACATAGTAAAAAACTCTCAGAATGTGCTTCACACTGAGAGTTTTCTTTTGACTTTATTACAAACTTAACTTTTACTAACTTGGCAATTATAAACTTGCCGTAAAGTCTTACTTTACTTCACTGTTAGGATAGCAACCTAAAACCTTTAATGAATTAGTAAAAGGCTTAATTTCTTCTAAGATATCCTGCATTACAGGAGCATCAATATTGCCCTCTAAATCAGTAAAGAAGATCTCTTCCCAAGTTTCACGAGAAGATTCAATCTTTGGGCGAGAAATTAACTTAGTCATGTTAATGTTTCTCTTTGAGAACTCAGAGAGCACTGAAATTAAAGAACCTGGCTGATACTTCTGAACACTAAATGAGATAGAAGTCTTAGCACTGATTGACTGTGGTACTGCAATAGGAGTCATAGAAATCACAATAAAACGAGTGAAATTATGAATATTATTGGCAATGTTGTCGACAATTGGTACTAAGTTATAAAAGGAAGCTGCCATATGACTGCCGATGGCTACATGAGCAGGATCTTTCAACTTTGAGACAATTTCCATAGCCTCTGTGGTAGCCTTGGTGTAGTGAATATTTACATGAGGCAGTAAATCTTTAATCCAGTGAGAGCATTGAGTTACAGGCTGTGGATGTGAATATAAGTCGGTGATCTTACTTAAATCAATATTCTCAACACCTAAGACAGCATGATCGATTGGTACAAAGATTTCACCCACAATTGAAGCTTTAGTAGTTTGCATTACATCTAAAACATCATTTATTGAGCCTGAGCTTGAATTCTCAATTGGGAGAACACCAAACTCGCATTTACCTGTTTCTACTAAACCGGCAATCTCAGAAAAAGAACCACAACCATGTGCATCAATCTTGCCTTTGAATCCTTCAAAATATCTGCAGGTTGCAACGTGTGAATAGCTGCCTTTTGTTCCTAAATAAGCAACTGAGGTATCTCTGTCAATAGAACTTTCGTTTGCTTTAGCTACGATATATTCTTGCTCAACAGAACAGGTATGGCGAATGATAAGCTTATAGACATCTGATATGTAAGATGGAGGTAGACCTAACTCTTTAGCCTTATTTCTTAAAGTCTGTAACTTTGAATGCTCACGAACGCTGTCAGTAATGCTCTGATTATGAGCTAACTTGTAACTGGCTATATCAGTAGCAACATCCATTCGTTCTTGTAATAACTTTAAAATTTGTGAATCGATTCTATCGATATCATCACGGCACTGTAGCAGATCTCTCATTTACTCTCTTACCTTCTAATTAAAACTGACTCTATTTTACCAATTTTAAAGAATGAGTAAAAAAGATTGTAATTCTCACAATAAAAGTGAATTTAAATACCTAGTAGTGACAGCTGTGTCTTGCACAATATCTGCATAAAGGCCTGTTATAGGAATGCTAAAACACTAAAATTCATAAAAAAGTAAAATCATTACACATAGTTAATACTTAATTTTTTTAAGTACTTATATCTTTATACTCTATTATTCTGTTAGAATTACTAACAGTTTTACTAATTTTGCGAAGAATGTTTATCACAACTGTTCTGTCTTCGTGAATGCTATTATCATCTAACATATATATCTAAATATGGAACAATCAGATAAGTTTAAATCTTTAAGTGCGTTAGGCGAGAAATGGTATAATTACAACTCTTGCCTAATTTCTCTTGCAACCCTTTTCTACTTAGCTAGAACAGATTCTACAAAGCTTGCAAACAGCTGTTCAATTAGGGAAGATTTGCTGTTTTGTCTTCAAAAAGAGTACGGCGATAAATACTCACAGGATGAACTAAAAGATGCCGCAACTTATATAACTAAATATATTGATAAGAACCACATGGATGAGCCTACCTATCAGTTGCTCAAAAGCCAGTTCTTCCAATTATATACACAGCGCTTTGAGATGTTTAATGACAACTTAAAGAGAGTTAATTTCTTTACAGAATTACAGGCTGAACTTTTAAAAGAGCATGCTGAGTTCTTTATCGAGTCCCGCTTAACTGGCGTTTTTACTTCATATGTTGCAGGCGGTATTACAGAAGATAGCAATGCCAAGAGCCGCTCTGTAATGGTTTTAGACAACTACAACCCATATGCTGAATATGCTCTTCAGTTTGAAAACAACTGCAAAGTTGATGTTTTCAAAGTAGCAGACAAAGAAAAAAGATTCCACTTTAGCTTAGATTCTTATGCTGAAAAAGTATGCAGATCATTAGTTTACAATTTAACTAATCCTATTACTGCAACTACTTTCCCTGCTTTAGAGGATAAGAGTTTTTCTGGTGGATTCTCTTTCTTAAACATCTATCCTCAGGGTATTGCTGAGTGGTTCAATCGTGCTGTAAATCATTACCAGGCTTTGAGCAAATCTGTAAAAGGACGCTTCGTAATGTTTGTACACAATTCTGTTACCTATTTAAGCCAGTCAGAGGCTACTACCTTTAGAAAGAGAATTATTAACGAAGGTCACTTAAAGGCCGTTGTAAATCTGCCTAAGTTTTTTACAAGACAGGTACCATTCCCTATGTGTGCAATGGTATTTGATACTACATCTATATATGGCGAGGTAAGTTTCTTAGATTTATCAGGAAAAGACTGTCTTGATTCAGTACTCTCAGACAGACAGCATAATGTTCTAAATGAGAACGCTGCTACAGAGTTAAAAGAAGTTTTAGCAGGTGAAAAGACCGGTCATAGCGTTTTCTTAGACGCCATGAAATTAAATGATGATCAGTGCTTATTTGATCCTAGCTGCTATGTTGCAGGTCCTGAGCATGAAGAGAGTGTAGGCTACATTGAAAAGGGTGAGTTAAAGCTTGAGAACATCGCTCAGATTTATCGCGCTCAGGTATGCTCAGCAGCAGATCCTGATGTAGTAAAGAACACTGAAATTGTTCATGAGCTAAATTTAAATGATGTTCCGCAGACAGGTGTGATGTCTGATGTACAAAAAGAAATCAGAGTAAGCTCAGATGATTCTCGTGCAAAGCGCAGCCGTCTGCAAAAAGGTGACATTGTACTCTCAATTAAAGGTACCATCGGAAAGGTAGGTTACTTTAACGATGACAGAACTGATGTGATTGCAGGTCAGTGCTTTGCTGTGATTAGAACCTTAAATGAGGAAAGATATCCTCAAAGCTTAATTTTCTGCCAGTTAAAATCTTACGACATGCAACGCTATCTGAAGATGAAGACTACAGGTGATAAGATTAAAGTTCTACAGAGTAAGATCTTAAAACAGCTTCCTATGTATAAGAGCTCTAAGAACCTTATAGAGGAAGCTGACAAGATGGTATCAAAGCTGCTTGAACTAGACAGACAGAGACTTGAGATTAAGCGTGCTGTCGAGCAGAGCACCTCATTTAGAATTGAAGATGATTCTTTCAAAGAGACTAACTAGTCTTTTGAATTAAATCTTTATTTCTAAGCTCTTAAATTGAAAATAGATGCTGCTTCATGCAGCATCTTTCTCCTACATCGATAGCTATAAATCAAATATAAGGATAAGTTAATGATTGGTTTTATTGGTGCTGGAAAAGTAGGCTCTTCTCTTTCAAGATTCTTTTATGAATACTATGTGCATAAAGGCATCAATTTACTTGCTCTCTCCTCTATCTACTCAAAGCATGTAACCTCTGCAAACGAAACTATTTCCTTACTAAAAAAGATATCCTGTAATCAAGCAACAGCTTGCATACCAAAAGTCGCAAACTCTATAGCTGAACTTGTCAAAAATTCAGACTTCATTTTTATCACTGTGCCTGATTCAGTCATTTCTTTTGTGGATGAAGAATTGTATCTATTAGGAAAAGAAGCTTTAAAAGACAAGTTATTAGTCCATTGCTCAGGTGTTTTATCTGCAATCTCGGCATTTAAAAAGAGCTCAGAGCTTACAGATACAGTGTCTTTACATCCAATGCTTGCTTTTAATTCAAAAGAGACTTCAATAGATTCCATTCAAAAGGCTTTTTTTACATTAGAAGGATCTAATACTGGTATTCAAAAAATAAAGTTCCTTCTTAATGAAACTGGTATTCAACACACAGTATTAAGCTCTGATGCCTCCCCTGATGATTTAAAAGCAAAATATCATTTAGCATCTGTGCTTGTAAGTAACTGTGTGGTAGGTCTGTTTTCCATGGGTCAGGACTTATTGTGCGAATGTGGATTTTCAAAAGATGATGCTTTAAAAGCCCTCACGCCCCTCTTTATTAACAATGCTAATAACATCATCGCACAAGGTGTCACTCATGCTCTTACAGGACCTGTGTTAAGAAATGATGCTATTACATTAAAAAAGCATATGAACTGTCTTAATGATAATGACATTGATCTGTACAAGTTACTCAGTCAAAAGCTTTATGAGATTTCTAAAAATATAAATCCTCAAAAGGATTATAACGAGATTAAAAACTTACTTTTTTCAGAGGACAAAAATAAATGAAAGTAACAGTTGCTACCTTTGCCAAGATGAAACAGGAAAAACAAAAAATCGCCTGTCTTACCTGTTATGATGCCTCAACAGCCAAAATCATCGATGCATCAAATGTAGATGCGATCTTAGTAGGAGACTCACTTGGCAATGTTATTTTAGGTTATGAGGATACTTTATCTGTAACTGTCGATGACATGATAACTTTTACAGGTGCTGTAGCTCGTGGTTGTAAAAGCAAACTTATCATCGCAGATATGCCTTTTATGTCTTATCAGGTAAATGCTGAACAAGCTTTGATTAACGCTGGCCGTCTTTTAAAAGAAGGTAGAGCTAATGCTGTGAAACTTGAAGGAGGAAGAGCGGTTGCTGCTACTGTAAAAAGAATTGTTTCCTCTGGTATTCCTGTCTGCGGTCATTTGGGTATGACTCCACAGTCAGTAAATGCTTTTGGCGGACATAAGGTTCAGGGCAAGACTGAAAAAGCTGCCAAAGACTTAATTGAGGATGCTTTGGCATTACAAGAGGCTGGTGCTTTTGCAATTGTACTTGAATGCGTTCCTGCAAAGTTAGCTACTATCGTAACTGAAAAGCTCTCAATTCCAACCATCGGTATCGGTGCAGGTGTAGAGTGTGACGGACAAATTCTTGTATATCAGGATATGTTAGGTATGTATCAGGACTTCTCTCCTAAGTTTGTAAAGCACTTTGCTGAGATTGGCAAAACCATGAAAGAAGCTTTTGATAACTATGCAAAAGAAGTTAAAGACTCTTCTTTTCCTGCAGTTGAACATACCTTTAAGATTGATGATGAGATCTTAAAGAGGCTCTACTAACAAAGTTTTTAAAGAAATTTAAAGTTGCTTTTCAAGCTCTACACCATGTAGAGCTTTTATTTATTAGATTTTCCTAAACTCCTTCAAATTACCTCTCTTTAGTGCACTAAAAACAAGCATTGTCACTATGATGTCACGTTCTTAGTTTTTTTATCATTAAAAGGTTATTATTACTGCATAAAGTAATGAGCAATTACTGTATTTAATGTCATTACTAGAAAGCACATACGATACTATAAAAAATAACAATATAAAGAATCACACATGCGTAAAGATTATGTAATGGGCAATAGCGCAATTGCTGCTGGCGCTTTGTGCTCAGGTGTAAAACTAGTTGCAGGTTATCCTGGAACTCCCTCAACCGAGATCATAGAATCAATTTTTCATGCACCACATGATGGTGTTCACCTTGAATGGTCTGTAAACGAAAAAGCTGCGATGGAAGTTGCTACAAGTGCAGCTTACTCTGGCGCGCGCTCAATGGTGACCATGAAACAGGTAGGACTTAATGTAGCCTCTGATCCACTAATGAGCTTAGCTTATGTGGGCGTAAAAGGAGGCATGGTCATAGCTGTTGCTGACGATCCAGGTCCTATATCATCTCAGACAGAGCAGGACACTAGACGCTTTGCTTCATTTTGCAGAATTCCTGTACTTGATCCTGCCTCCCCAGAGCAAGCCTTTTACATGGTTAAGGATGCCTTCGAGTTGTCAGAGAAATACCACACTCCTGTAATTCTCCGTCCTACTACTCGTGTATGTCACGGTTATGCTTCAATTGAGTTTGATGAGAACTATAAAGTAAAACCATATGAAGGCTTTGTAAAAGACTCAAGTAAATGGGTGATTTTCCCAAAGCTCTCAAATAAAAACCATGCGTTAATCGAAGAACGTAATGTTCAATATGGAAAGGATTTAAGTTCATACAGATTTAATACCATAACAGGTAAAAAAGATGGTTGTAAAAAAGCAGTCTTAGCCTCAGGTATAAGCTATGCCTATGCTAAAGAATACCAGATTGAGCATGATGACGTATGTTTAATTCAGGTTGCAACCCCCTATCCTTTACCTGAAGACTTTATCCTAAAGGCTGTTTCAGATCTTGATGAAATTATTTGTCTTGAAGAGTTAAGTCCTTATCTTGAAGAAGAGCTGTTAAGAGTAGCAGGTCGTCATCACTTAAAGCTCAACGTAAGAGGCAAACTTACAGGTGATGTTCCTCACTCAGGTGAATTATCTGTACTCAAGGTATCTTCAATTCTTGATAAGTTCTACGGCATTGAGTCCAAAGAGATTAAGTTTATTGCACAGACTCCTGAACTGCCAGTTCGTCCTCCTGTATTATGCGCAGGCTGTCCACACCGTGGAGCATTCTATGCTGTAAAAGTTGCAATGCGCAAAAAGAAGACTTACTTCTGTGGTGATATCGGCTGTTATACCTTAGGTAATGCCAAACCATTAGATATGGTTGACACCTGCTTGTGTATGGGCGGTGGTGTCACTATGGCTCAGGGTTTTAACTTTGTTGATCCAGAAGCTACCTCATTTGCTTTTATCGGTGATTCAACCTTCTTTGCCTCAGGTCTTACAGGTGTAGTCAACGCCGTCTACAATGAAGCTAATATCATTATCTGTATTCTGGATAACTCTACTACTGCCATGACAGGTCATCAGCCTCACCCAGGTACTGGCTTTAACCTCATGGGCAACTTTGTGGACAAAGTTGATATTGAAGCTGTACTAAAAGGCATAGGCGTTAAAAAGGTAGTTAAAACTGATCCTTTAAATCTTAAAGAATCAGTTGCAGCTGTAAAAGAATGCGCCGCTATCAAAGGCGTTAAAGCGATTATCTTTAAGTCACCATGTATTTCTATCGTAAAGAGTACTAAAAAGTGCACTGTGACTGAAAAGTGCAAAGACTGCAAGATCTGCATCAAGCAGTTAGGATGTCCTGCTACCATCATTAACAACGGTAAGGTAACCATTGATGAGAGTCTGTGCACAGGATGCACGCTCTGCTCTCAGGTATGTCCTCATAAAGCTGTTGCAAGTAATGGTGATGAATGCACATGTGAAGTAAAAACAGCTGAGAAAACAGATAAGAAGGTAGAACATGAATAAAGACATTCTTATATGTGGCGTAGGTGGACAAGGTACAGTTCTAGCCTCAAAACTTACAGCCTCAGCTGCTATGAGAGAAGGTAATATCGTTCATTCAGCTGAAACTATTGGTATGGCACAGCGTGGTGGTTCAGTTACCAGTCATGTCAGAATCGGTGATAAGGCATTCTCACCATTAATTCCTGATGGTAAGGCTGACTTAATCTTAGCCTTTGAGCCTGCTGAAGCTGTACGCAACTTACACTTTCTGAAAATTGGTGGAAGTGTGATTGTAAACTCTCATCCAGTAAAACCAATTACCGAATCTTTAAATGATACCGGTTATGACGGCACAAAGATGATTGAGTTTTTAAAGTCAAACAAGGTTAAAACCTGTGTGGTAGATGCTGATGAAATTTGTAAACCATTTGGTTCATCCAAATTCTTTAACATCATTATTCTTGGAGTGGCATCCGGTGCTGGTCTTTTAGGTATCAGCAAAGACTCCATGATTTTAGAAATTGAACAAAAAGTAAAAGCAAAGTTTGTTGACATCAACAAGAAAGCCTTTGCTGCAGGAATAAAGGTAGGTGAAGAATATGCTGCTCAGTGAAAAACAGTTGTCACAGGTTGACAGCCAGATTAAAAGACTTATAAAAACAGACAGTTTTTATGGCAAAAAATACCGTGAAATGGGTATAACAGGCTGTAAAAATCAAGATGACTTTGACAGAATTCCTTTTTCATGCAAAGACGATTTACGATTTGCCTACCCACTGGGAATTCAGGCTGTAGATGACAGCGAGGTTGTCAGAATTCATTCATCATCCGGTACCACAGGTCGCCCTGTGATCATTCCCTATACAAAAAAGGATGTTGACGACTGGGCAACCATGTTTGCACGCTGCTATGAAACAGCAGGCATTACTAAGACAGACAGAATTCATATCACTCCAGGCTACGGTCTGTGGACTGCAGGTATCGGTTTTCAAGCAGGATGTGAAAAGTTAGGTGCAATGGCAATTCCTATGGGACCTGGCAATACCGATAAACAGCTGACCATGATGATGGACTTAAAATCAACTGTTTTATGTGCAACCTCATCATATGCCCTACTTCTGTCAGAGGAAATAACACGTCGCGGTATTCGCGATCAGATCTTTTTAAAGAAGGGTGTTATCGGATCAGAACGCTGGAGCGACAAGATGCGTAATACCATCAAAAAGAATCTGGGAATTAAACTCTTTGACATCTACGGTTTAACAGAGATCTACGGTCCTGGTATCGGTATCAGCTGTGAAGCTGAGAACGGTATTCACTACTGGGATGATTTTGTATACATAGAAATCATTGATCCTGTTACAGGAAAGAGAGTTCCTGACGGTGAGCCAGGTGAAATTGTAATCACCACTCTTGTTAAGGAAGGAGCTCCACTGTTACGCTTTAGAACCCACGATCTCTCAAGAATTATTCCGGGTGAGTGCTCATGCGGCAGTAAGTATCCTCGTCTGGGTATTATTCAGGGTCGAAGCGATGATATGTTCAAAATCCACGGCGTTAATATGTTCCCAAGCCAGATTGAAGGTATTCTAGGCATGGTTGACGGTGTTGGCAGTGAGTACAGAATTATTCTTGCAAGAGATGCTGATACCCACAAAGATGTGCTTCACATTACAGCTGAGGCTGAAGGTCGTGTTGACTTTGCAGAAACAGCCAGAACCATTGCAAAACTTGCAAAATCAAAGCTCGGTGTAACACCTCACGTAGCTATTGCTCCTGTGGGCACACTGGCAAGATGTGAAAAGAAGACACGTCGAGTTGAAGATCAGAGAGATCAGTAATACTCGCTAAATCAAAAACAGCCTGACAGTATTATCTTAAGCTGTCAGGCTGATTTTTATATACAGGCATTTTCAAAATACTGTTATAAAGGTGTATTTTCAGGCATCAATTTGCAACTTATCAGCAAAAAATCCTGCTCATAAAAACATCCAGCCTACGAATAATAGAAAATATCAAATCAGCCCTGTATGATTGGGCATACTGTATTCAACACCACCATTTCGATCCAGTTATGACGATAACACAGCCCTTGTCCATCCATTATTCTTAGATGAATAAATCAAATGGCTCATATCACAACCAGAAAACACATTAAATATAAAATTACTTTTTCAAGTTATTCATTTTCCACTTCATATGAAAAAGACACAAACTATCAATTTTATGTAAATCTGATTTTACATAAAATTCATTCTGAGTTTTCTTAATACAGTTGCAAAAGAAAAATAGAACTAAGCCTAAAAATCAGTGATTTTTACTGATCATCGTCGGATTGAGAAATTTGATTTAAACAATATTACTGATGATAAGAGAGCTGAGTTTTACAATGTAGTCTTTTACAAAGAAAGAACCATTGCAGAGAACAATCTGGGTCAGCGTTTAATCATGATCTTTTCTCTGAAGTACCAGGACTATCAGAGAGCTTTAAGACAGCGTAAGTTAATGCGTGCTGAAAAGATGATTGACAGTGGCTCCTACAAGTATGAACGTGATACATCTCCTCGTGCTTATGTATCTTAGGATCATACTACGGATAATGGGGAGAAAGCCACTAAGACTAAGGCGTCTATCAACAAAGATAAAATTGAAAATGACGCTTTGTATGATGGCTTTTACTGTACCGCTACCAACCTGTTTAAAGAGCAGTGCTCTGTTCAGCAAATCATTGCCATTGCCCAGAGAAGATGGGAGGTTGAAGAGTGTTTCCGTATTATGAAAACCGACCTCAAATCCCGTCCTTTCTATCATAATAAAGACTCAAGAATTGTAGCTCACTTTCAGACCTGTTTTATGGCCTTACTTCTTATCAGGGGCATAGAAAGAAAGATTGCAAAACACCATATCGATAATCTTAAATATCCTGAGGGCAAATATACTGTACCTGAGATACTCGATGCTATTAGAGAGCTGAGCTTAATCAGCATATCGGAAGGTCAGGCCTTTGCCCCTGACTACAACAACAGTGAGCTGATGTCAGAACTTCTCGAATGCTTTGACCTTAAAGAATTAGGCAAGCAGATTGTTATGAAAGATACCCTAAAAAATATTTTGAAAAAAATTAAAACGTCGCCAGAAATGATTATTGACGATTAAGAAAGGAAATACCCTCCAAGTCTTATCTATCAATGACTTGAAGAATTGTACATTAGTACAACTGTCGAAGATCGGATTATCTCCTAGAGTTGGCATTGCAGTAATCACACCTGTAAACTTTAGCAGCATCTGTTTGCGCACTATACTAATGTTGCTGACAGTAAATGCAGTCAGGACCGGCAAAGATCATAGCATAGGCTTTGACATTCTTGCCTTTAAAGTCTAGTGCTGATTTGTATTCTAAAACCTCTTCAGAGGCTTTTATAATGAGTTTATTTAGAGTGCTTTCACTGCTCTTATCTGAAGCCTCTGTTTTAGTCTGATATTTAAGCTCAATAAGGTAGATACACTCATTGCTTGTGCCTTTGTTTACGGTTATAACCAAATCTGCAAATTTCTCTCCCTTGCCTGTTACTCTTAGAGATCTCTGCAGACTTACCTCAAAATCATCATTAGAAAGCTCTTCAAGTTTAGCGTATAAAACCAGATTTAAAGCCATCTCATTCATATGGTATAAAACCTGATTTGACATAATCAGACTTAAGAATTCAGTACAGGATGAGGTAAAAGAGGATAAGTCATCCTTAAGGGACATCATTTCAGAGATATCAAGTTTCTGTGATGAAAATACTACATTGCTTCTGAATCTGAACTTGATGGTACAGTTTGCAAAAAGTTTTGACATGAACTGATTTGGTATTACAAGAGATATACCACTATCTAAGGATGAATTTCTGTTGACGGTCAGATAACCAAGGTAGTAGAGCATGGATAAAAGCTGCTCTCGAGTGTACTTCCTTACCTGATTCAGATTGATATTTTCAGAGAGTTTCTGCAGATTAAATGGCTCTCCCTGAAGATATCTGTCAATGATAGTATCTACAATGTCTTTGTCAGCAAGCCCAAACAACTCCTCAAGCTTATATCCATCCTGATCGCAGGCAGGATCGAGATAATCCTCTGGATTTAGGAATACTCCTTTCTCACGAACATTATCCAGATAATAAAGACACATGGAAGAATTGTAGACTGTATTATCAGCCTCAGCTGAAAAACAGTAACCGTCATAGACTGGTTTCATTCTCTCAATGATGTCTTTGGTGGTGACTCCCAACTGTTCTACATCCACAAGCTTTGGAATGAGAATATTCAGTTCATCTTCAGTAAAGCCTGCGTACTCATTAAAACAAGCCCTAGAAGTTACATTACGAGCAATATTAAAGCCAGAAGTTAGTGAATCAAGAGAAACAGAAGAGACTCCTGTAATAAAGGTTTTGGCGATGGTGTTTTTTGCAAAATTTTTTATTGCAGAATAAAAGGTTTTAAGGAAACCATTTCTACTGGTAATATCTAAAAATAAGGCTAAGTTCTGGGAAAGTATCTCATTGGCAAACTTGTCATATTCGTCAATCATGACATATAGATTCTGACTGTCAGAGTAATCTTTGTAGGCAATTGCAAACTCTGTAAAAAGTGTTGCTGCATCTGTTTTGTTTACACTTGAGTAATCAAAAACAAAATCCTTATATCTGCGCTTAAAGTCCTTTATACCATCAGTTACTGCCCAAAAAAAACTGGTTAAAAGAACATCTTTATCGCCGGTAGATACAGAAGAAAAATCAAAGTCAATTACATGGTAGCTGTTGTGAGTTGGGAGAGCCACATCATAAATCTTTGTTCCAGAAAACAGCTCCTCATATCTATCCTTGTAGGAAATGTCATAGTAGCACTTGAGCATCTGTACAAAGGTAGACTTGCCAAAACGACGGGGACGTAGGAGTACAGGATAATCACTCATACTGTCGTCATCAAGAAATTTTATGGACAGGCTCTTATCCACAAAAGCCCTGTTCTTAATACGAAATGTATCAAATGAAACCTTTCCATAAGGATTATTAAGTAAATTGACAGTACTCTCTGACATAAAGATATTTCCTAAAATCTTAGCTGTCTTCATTATAGCAGATAAGGAATAATGCTGTACGGTTAGGAGTAAAGAGCTGCAGGATTGGATGGAGGAGAAAGAAAGGTTTGGAGGATGGAGAGCTTCGTGTGTGAGTTAATATGAAAAAAAATGACATAAGACTGACATTGAGCAGTAAATCTCATGAATAAACTTGTCATGATCTTATCTGCTCATGTTTTAATCAGCAGACGCTATATAAGGTCGATATGTGTCACTTATGTAGTATCTGCACCATTCTTCTCCCATAGATAACAGGATTTGCTGCATATCTAAGGGAACTCCTGTTAATCTTACAAACTCTGTACCAGGTGAATATGTCAGACTGATATTAGAGTTTGCAAGGTACTGATAAACTCTCATCAATGATGGTCTTGAAAGCTCGTTCTTATGGTCAGGTGTAGGAACCGTAAGTATTTGCTCTTCCATCTTCTTTCTCATCAGATATTCTGTAGCAGAAAAGATTAAAAGAGCTAAAGTCATTATCCACATCAGAGCATTTATTCTAGATCGCAGAGTTTGCGAAGAGTTTCAATCTGCCCCTTTTCTTCAAGTGGTCGCCATGCTGTTATGAGGGCATAAGTTGTCAGGTCTTTAAGCTGAATGTTACCAAAGATAGGAATGATATGGCGCTCGATACGAAGTCTCATATATTCAAATGAACGAGCTGTAAGTTTCTTTTTAGCATACCAATCATTAAAAGATTCTCTAACTGTATAAGAAGCGTTCATAGTCATATCTGGTACAACAGAAATGCTTTTCAGCCATTCATTTTTGAGCTGTTTTGCCATAGCTACAGAAACATCAGGAAAAGAACCTAATCTTAGGCTTAGATTTTTATTGTTCTGTTTAGCTTTTGCTTACCAAGTGCCAATACCGGCAGCAGGAGACACTCTGATAAAAAGATTTTGCTCTACTGTATGATTGACCATTTTACCTGTAGCTTTAGCCTTTTTTACAAGGGCATTGAATTGTACAAAATTCATAAAATTAACCTTAAATTTGTCACTCTTTTGTCACTCCGTCACTCGCAAAAATATCAAAATTTGGGAGTGACGAAGGAGTGACGAAGGTATTATGATATGGTTAAGTTTGGATAACTTAGGATAGGTTAATTATATGCAAAGGTGCATTAGAAAGCCAATTTTAAATGATTTTGGGATATGTTGGGAAAGGTTAAAAATGTGGATTTGGTGCCCAGGACGAGACTTGAACTCGTACTCCTTGCAGAACTACCCCCTCAAAGTAGCGTGTCTACCAATTTCACCACCTGGGCAACGGTAAATATAATAGCAAATTTTGATACTTTGTAAAGAGTAGTGTCTACAAGAACCTACGGTTTTTCAAAAAATTAGTATCTATATCCCAATTCATTTGAGTTCAATAATCTGTCTTCCTGACCTGTTAACAGCTTTTTGTAAATTGTGTCATACAGAAGAACATTTTGAACATACTGCCTTGTTTCCTTAAAAGGGATATTCTCAACATACATCGCAGCATCTCTACCCTTACCATCTTTTGATTTCCAGATGTTGATCCTGCTAGGACCTGCGTTATAGGCAGCAGCTGCTAAAATTCTGTTGTTATCAAATCTGTCTAGCATGTCTCTAAGATATGCTGAGCCTAATCTGATGTTGTTCTCAGGGACTACTAAATCACCAGTTCCTGAATATGACCAGTTATTCTTTCTGGATACCATCTTAGCAGTACCAGGCATCAACTGCATTAAACCTACAGCACCTACTGGTGATTTAATATCAGGATTTAACATACTCTCCTGACGAGAAATACCATATAAGAATGAAATTGGTACATTAGAGTAGGATGAGTATTTCTGATACAGGGTCAAAAATGGCTTAGGGAATCTGTAGTCTAGAGCACTCCATCTTTGACCAGCTACTACACTTGAAATTGCATAACTGATGTTTCCTGTAGATAAAGCCCACTCTGCCATTAACATCGCTTCATCATTAGTACCAGTCTTAGCAATTTCACGCCATTCAATAGCTGCATTACTATCCTTTAAAGCTCTAAATTCAAAGAAACGCACTGCAGCTTTATTTTTAGCTACAGTCTGTGGCCATTGAGCTGATTTTGATAAATGCTCATGGTTAAATGGCATTTTTAAAGATAATTCTTGAGCGGCTAAAAAACCAAAGAAACTTCTGTCTTTAGCAACCTTTGCCATGAGTGACTTACTCTCTTGAGTGCGTCCTATCTCACGGGCAGCTCTTGCTTTCCAATAACGCCAGTTAACTGCATTTTTATCAAGTTCTGTTAAATGATCATATAAGTCATAAACAATCTGCCATTGAGCAAACCAGATGGCTTTACGCATACGCATAATCTTAATTTCTTCTGACCAAACCACTGCAGGAAGATTTCTATCTACCCATTGAACTTCTTCCTCTGTAGACTGTCTTGATAAAAAGCCTTTTGCAATGATCTGGAAGATCTCTAATCTTTCAGTATCGCTGATCTTAAATTTCTCAGCAAAAGCTTCAAAAGCTGGAGTTGCACTCTTTGGATCAATATTTGCAAATCTCTTAAAAGCAAGCACAGCCGTTCTTTGAGTGTTCTCATCACCTTCAACATAATCTAGTGAAAGCACTGCTGATGGATTGTCATAAAGTGACATTTCTTGAGCTACACGAGATGCAAATTGAGTTTGTTCAAGACCATGAGCTAATGATCTTGTAGTTTCAGTGTAGTTTTTAGTGATATATGCCCTTTCAAACTTTTCTAGTTGCACCTTATCATCAAGATATCCATTCTGTCCCCAAAGGTAGATTAAACCTGCACAGCTTGAAGGATATGGAGACAGCTGTAAATACATTTTTGAAGCAAAGGTTGCTGCTGTAACATCAGCAATCCCCTGTTGCCAGCGAGCTTCATAGAAGCGGCATTGAAGGGCCTGTTGAGACTTTGCCATCTCACTGTCATCCTGAAATGGCTTTTTACCGATTAAATCTGAAACTAACTTGTATTGACCAACAGATGATAAATACTCAATGTATTTTCTCTTTAGCAACAGACCTAATTCCTGATGAACTTTTGAGTTAATAAACTGTTTAACCTGGGGGTATTTAGATACATCCATATTGTTAGCTAAATACCAGTAATCAATCCACAAGGATAATGGATAGTTTCTTAAGTAGTTGTTCTGAATTGATAAAGCTGTATCGGTATCCCCACTTTTAATAGCTCTCTCAGCATCAGCAAAATACTTTCTTTGAGCAATCAAAGTAGGTGTGGTTGCAATTAGTGGATTCTCATCCGAGAAATCAAATGGAGCAGTTACATATTCTGACTGTATAGCTCTTTCCTGAGGAGTAGTAGTTCTTACACGAGTTTTAGCTTGTGTTTTAGTATTCTTTTTTCTGCTCTTTTTAGTACTGCTATGTGCTGTCTTTTTGTTAGACGCAGTAACTTTACGTGACTTTGAAGATTTCTTTTGAGCTGTACTCTTTTTTGCAGTGCTTCTTTTAGCAGAAGATTTATGGTGCTTTAAAGCTTCAGCCTGCTCGATGGTTAAAGTTCTAATCTGACCTTTAGAGTTATTTGCTTGTGCTTGAGTATAAAAAGAGAGTGGAAGTAACAAAGAGAAAGTAAAGATAATTCCTTTGATTAGCTTATTGGTTTTCATTTCTACAAGGTGCCATTGGTTCAGTGTTTTATTTATACACTGAGATTATACGTCCAATGGCACCTAGTTGTAAGTATTATGCTCGATTAAATACTGTGTAATAACCAATAATGAGCAATACCGCAATTACAGTGGTCAAAATGTATCTGTAATAGAAGAATAACTTAGGTGTCAGTTTAAAACCTTCACCTACGTTAGTTTCTTGGATATAGCGCCCCCATTTCATACCGCTCTTTGAGGTTACAAAAAGCACGAATACTAATGAACCTATTGGAAGAATGTTATTTGAAATTAAGAAATCACAGAAATCAGTAATACCAGTATTTGAACCGATGATGTGAACATCTGAGAGAACATTGAAACCTAAAACAGGTAATACTGATAAACCTAAGATCACGATAAAGTTAATCAGCACAGCCTTCTTTCTGTCAATCTTAAATAGCTCAAGATTTGCTGCGATGATGTTTTCAAACACAGCAATTAAAGTAGAAACAGCTGCAATTAACATGAACAGGAAGAATAAAGCTCCCCAGAAAGCGCCAAAGCTCATGTTTGAAAAAACCATGGTCATGGTAACAAACAGTAAGTTTGGACCTGCATCTGGGTTAATGCCGTAGGTAAAACATGCTGGGAAGATTACAAAGCCTGAAAGGAGTGCTACAGCTGTATCTAAACCAGCAATAAACAGAGCCTCGTTTAATAAACGGTGCTTTGTTGACATGTAGCTACCAAAGATAGCAATACCGCCCATACCGGTTGATAAGGTAAAGAAAGCCTGTCCCATAGCAGCCCAGACAGCTTCACCAAAGTTATCCTGTAACTTTGAAAAGTCAGGTTTTAAATAGAATGACACGCCGTCCATGAAACCATCTAAGGTTACAGAACGTAAAGCCATAAAGATTAAAAGACCTAACAGCAGTAACATTAAAGGTTTGGTAAAACGCTCAATGCCTTTGACGACACCTAAAGCTACAATCAAGAAGGAAAATGCTACAACTGCAGCCATGCATGAGAATAGAGTTGCAGGATCCTGCAGAATGCTACCAAAGTTAGCTACAGCAACATCTTTTTCAAGATGTGGAGCTACAGAGCCTGAAGCAAACTCAAAGAAATAGTAAAGCATCCAGCCTGTAATCACGCCGTAAAATGACATCAGGATGTAGTTACCTGCTAACTGCCACCATTTGTTGTGATGCCACTGTGCACCTTTCTCCTCTAAGTTCTCATAGCAATAAGCAATAGAACTTCTAGAAGCACGACCAATGGCTAATTCAACTGTTAAAAGAGGAATACCCATCGCAATCAAAAAGAATAGGTAGATTAGTACAAAGAAAGCACCACCGTACTGTCCTACAATATATGGGAAACGCCAGACGTTACCAATGCCTACAGCACAACCTGCTGCAATCAGAATAAAGCCCAATCTGGTTTTAAACTGTTCTCTGCTTGAATCCATAAAAAATCCTTATTAACTTACCTTATTATTTGAGTTTTATATTTTAGGTGAGTATTTATAGAAAGCTATATACACTCACCCATATTTAATTAACCGATAAAGATTTTGTAGTAGCCTATTGCCAAAACTACAACCACAATCGATGTCAGAATATAACGGTAGTAGAAGAATAACTTCTCTGACATATTAAAGCCCTTACCTACGTTACACTCATCAATATATCTCTTCCAGGTCATACCAGACTTTGCACAGACAAACAGTACAAAGACAATTGAACCTATTGGCATGATGTTGTTTGATACCAAGAAATCAAAGAAGTCTAAGATACCTGAATTTGCATTCAAGATATGAACATCAGATAAGATGTTAAAGCCAAACATTGGCAGTAAACACATTAAGATAATGACAAAGAAGTTAATGATAACTGCTTTGAATCTTGAGATCTTAAAGAGTTCGATGGTGCCAGCGATAGAGCTTTCAAAAACAGCAATCATTGTTGATACAGCTGCAATTAACATGAACAGGAAGAACAATGTTCCCCATAAGGAGCCAAAAGACATATTTGAGAACACAACTGTCATTGTTAAGAACAGTAAATTAGGACCAGCATCAGGGTTGATACCATAGGTAAAGCATGCAGGGAAGATTACAACACCTGCTAAAAGCGCAATGATGGTATCAAATGAAGCAATAAAGATAGCCTCATTTAGGATCTTATGACGATCTGACATATAGCTACCAAAGATAGCAATCGCACCAAAGCCTACTGATAAAGTAAAGAAAGCCTGTCCCATAGCAGCCCAAATTGCCTGACCTAAGTTATTTTCAAGTTTTGAAAAATCAGGCTCCAGGTAAAATTTCATACCCTCAGCAAATCCATCTAAGTTAAAAGATCTACAAGCCATGAATGCTAATAAAAGGATCAGCACTACCATTAAAGGCTTGGTGTATCTTTCAACTCCCTTAATCACTCCCAAAGCTACGATAGCGAAAGAGAATACTACAGTCGCCAGAACACAGGCAAACATCACTACAGGTGACGATAAAAGATTACCAAAAGTCTGAGCAGCTTCATCACGAGTGATGTTAGTTGGGATCTCACCAAAGGCAAATGATAAGAAATAGTAAAGCATCCAGCCTGCTACTACGACATAGAATGCCATCAAGAAGTAGTTACCAGAGAACTGCCACCATTTGTTAATATGCCATCTAGAACCTGCCTGCTCTAGTTCTTCGTAACAGTAAGCCATAGAGCTTCTTGATGCTCTACCAATTGCAAGCTCTACTGTTAATAAAGGAATACCTAAAGTGACTAAAAAGAATAAATATAATAAAACGAAATATGCGCCACCATACTGACCTACAATAAATGGGAAGCGCCATACATTACCAATACCTACCGCGCAACCTGCAGCAATAAGCAGGAAGCCTAGTCTTGTTTTAAATATTTCACGTGGTTTTCTTTCCATAAAGGTAACCTTAGTTAATTTTTACTTCTTTTATTACTAGCGATTAAAAACTGAGATATAGCCTTGAACAAACAGTACTAATACAATTATTGGCAATACATACTTAAAATAGAATTGCAACTTACTGCTTACTTTAAGTCCCTGACCTGAATTAGCCTCTTTTAAGTAGTTATCAAAGCCCCATCCATAGTGCCAAGAAGCATACAGTACATATACAACCGAACCTAACTCTATAATATTTTGAGAAAGAATAAAGTCATACAGATCAAGAATTACTGATCCATGCCCCATAGGATGAATAAAACTTAAGACATTAAAACCTAAGATCACAGGAAGAGACATCGCAAAGATCAAAATAAAATTACAGATCACAGCTTTGATTCTGCTGATTCTAAAGATATCTAATGTAATACCGATGACATTTTCAAATACTGCAATCAGAGTTGATAGAGCAGCAAAGAACATGAACAGGAAGAATACTCCTCCCCAGAACTGACCATATTCCATATGTGAGAATACAGAAACTAAGGTTACAAAGATAAGTCCTGGGCCCTGACCTGGCTCTACAGCATAGCTAAAGCAAGCAGGAAAAATCACAATACCTGCTAGAAAAGCTACCAAGGTGTCTAAAATTGCAATTACTGAAGCTTCATAGGCAATTGATTTTTTAGAACTCATATATGAGCCGAAGATCTGCAAAGAGCCAATACCTACACCTAGTGTAAAGAAAGCCTGTCCGCAAGCTGCAGAGAGAATTTCATAGAAATTATCTTTAGTGATCTTTGAAAAATCTGGATACAGGTAATATTGGATACCCTCTTTAAAGCCTGGTAAGAAGAATGATCTAGTAGCTAAAAACAGCAATAACAGGAATAACAGCACCATTAAAGGTTTAGTAAACCCTTCGACTCCTTTTCTTAAACCAAAGGCGCATACAGCAAAGCCTGCAATGGTAACTGCTGCTGTAAACATGATCTGTGGTTCTGGCTCTTGAAGCATGGAGTTGAAAAAGTTTCCTGACTCTTCTTGTGTCATAGGGACACTGGTTAAGAAACCTGTAAACATCTCAATAGTGTAATAAAGCATCCAACCTGTAACCATGGTATAGAAAGCCATGAGCACATAGTTACCAAAGATCATGAAATACTTGCAGTATTTCCATTTTTTATTTGGAGTTAATATTTCAAAAGATAGACCAATACTGCGTCTTGAGGCTCGACCAACAGATAACTCAATGGTCACTAAGGGAATGCCTAAAAGAATTAAGAATGCAATATAGATTAAAACGAACAGAGCACCGCCGTACTGACCTGCAATGTAAGGAAATCTCCAAACATTACCAAGACCAATAGAACAGCCAGCGGCTATTAAAATAAAACCTAAGCGAGATGAAAATAGTTCGCGAGAATTTGAGTCTGTATTTTGGTTCGAATTTGATTGTGACATCTTTACGTTAAAAAAGGCCCATGACGAGAGTCGAAGGGCCTTTATTCTAATTATTTAAAATTACTGCTGATCTTCACGAGGGCTATTCTCGTAAGGATTTGGCATTTCGGCTTGCTGCTCTACTACCTGATCTTCAACCTGTACAGTTTCCTGTTCAGTTACTTCAGTTGGAGCCTCAACAGCTGCGTTAGCCTTGTTCTGCTCATCGGTGATAGCCTTGATTGACAAACGGATACGACCGGTATTGTCAATATCAAGCACACGTACACGAACATCATCGCCAACGCGTAAGTAATCATTTACATTCTCAACACGCTCTTCAGTGATCTGAGAAATGTGAACTAAACCGTCACGACCAGGTAAGATATTTACGAATGCACCAAAATCAGTGATGCGTACAACTTTACCGTCGTAATCCTTACCTACTTCAACCTCAACTAACAGATCGTTGATGCGCTTGATAGCTGATTCTGCTGACAATTGTGAAGTTGCAGAAATCTTTACGGTACCATCATCTTCGATGTCGATCTGAGAGTTGGTGTCAGCCTGAATTGAACGAACGTTGAAACCACCCTTACCGATGATTTCCTTAACCTTGTTAGCAGGAACCTTAATGGTTACAACACGTGGAGCATAAGGAGATAAGGTCTGACGAGGCTCTGGGATAGCCTTCTGCATTACATTTAATAAGTGGATACGAGCAGCATGTGCATCAGTTAATGCATTCTGCATGATCTCACGGGTAATACCGTCAGTCTTGATATCCATCTGCAGTGCTGTTACACCATCACGGGTACCAGCTACCTTAAAGTCCATATCACCTAAGTGATCCTCATCACCCATGATATCGGTTAAGATTGCTACTCTGTCGTCTTCTTTTACAAGACCCATTGCAATACCAGCAACAGGAGCTTTGATAGGAACACCCGCATCTAATAATGATAAGCAGCCTGAACATACTGAAGCCATTGATGAAGAACCATTTGATTCAGTAATTTCTGAAACTACACGGATGGTGTATGGGAACTTATCTAATGGAGGTAATACTGCCTTTAAAGCTCTCTTAGCTAAACGACCGTGACCGATTTCACGACGCTTTGGAGAACCAATTAAACCAATCTCGCCTACGCAGTATGGAGGGAAGTTATAGTGAAGAATGAATCTGTCTGAACGAACACCAGACATATCTTCAAAGGTCTGAGCATCACGCTCTGAACCTAAAGTACAGGTACCGATTGACTGAGTCTCACCACGAGTAAATAAAGCTGAACCGTGAACACGTGGAAGAATACCGGTTGCGATGGTGATAGGACGGATCATACGTAAGGTACGACCATCAATTCTCTTCTCACCTGATAAGATTCTTTCACGAACGATGTTACGCTCTAACTCAAAGAAGATCTTAGCAATCTCATTGTCTTTTTCAGCCCACTCTTCTTTAGAAGCTTTAATCTTCTCAGCAGTAGCTTTCTGGATCTCAGCTAACTTGTTCTGACGTTCTAACTTATCAACGATTCTAAAAGCATCACCTACAGCAGCTTCAGCATCAGCCTTAACAGCCTCGATTAAAGCTGTATCCTCAGCTGGCTTTACCCAATCCCATACAGGACGGTTTACCTGCTTTGCAAACTCTTCAATTTCCTTGATTACAGTCTGCTGCTGCTCATGACCGAACATCACAGCACCTAACATTACGGACTCAGGTAAGCAGTTAGCCTCTGACTCAACCATAACTACTGCTTTCTCAGAACCTGCTACAACTAAATCAAGATCTGAAACTTTTGACTCTGAGGTTAATGGGTTTAATACATACTGACCATCAATGTAACCTACACGAGCTGCACCTAGAGGACCATTCCATGGTAAGCCTGAAGATGCTAATGCAGCTGATGCTGCAATGATAGAAATAATATCTGTTGGGATCTCAGGATTTGCTGACATTACAGTTACAACAACCTGAACCTCATTTACGAAACCATCTGGGAATAATGGACGTAATGGACGGTCAATAAGACGTGAAATCAGAGTCTCACCTTCTGTTGCTCTGCCTTCACGACGGAAGAAACTTACAGGAATTTTGCCTGCAGCATAAGAACGTTCTTGATAGTTTACTGTTAGAGGGAAGAAATCACGACCTTCAACCTCTTCATTGCGGTTGCATACAACTGTTGCTAGAACTGTTGTATCGTCCATAGATGCCATTACGGCTGAATCTGCCTGACGACCAATTGCACCTGTTTCTAATGTAACTGTATGGCGACCGTATTTAAAGGTGCGTACTATTGGTTTTAAATTCATCAACTTATCTCCGAAACTTCCCACTATATTTGCCTCTTTTCGTGGGACTTATATAAATTGGGCGGCAATTATGCCGCCCTAGCCAGACGCTAATATTAGCGACGGAGCTTTAACTTCTCAACGATTGCGCTGTAACGAGCAAGATCAGAAGCCTTTAAGTAGTCGAGCAACTTACGACGCTGAGCAACTAGACGTAATAAACCACGACGGCTGTGGTGGTCCTTCTTGTGAGCCTCAAAGTGAGGCTGAAGGTCAGCGATTCTTGCAGATAATAATGCAATCTGAACCTCTGGATAACCAGTGTCCTGTGGGTTACGACCAAACTCAGCTACGATTTTTGCCTTGTCAGCTACTGTTAACATAAAATTTTGCTCCTTTGTGATAATTAAACAAAAACTCTCAGACCGATCACAAACTCAGTTGAAAGCTGACTAATTTTAACATATTAAAGAGAAAATCTTTGTGCTTTATTTATATTTTTCACAAGATTTATCTAAAATTGAGAATTTACTCAATATTCATCTAGGAAAGTTTGGTAGAAAAAATATTTTCTTTTTAATCTAAAAAAGGAAGCAACCTAAAGGTTGCCTTAAAATTGAGCGAATTTTGCATCAAATATAAATCTTATGCAGTGGTTAAATTTGGGTTAAATACTATAACTACTTACCAATATTAGATGCAATCTTAATAATGGTATCTGTATAGAAGTCTGTCATAGCCTGTTCGTTTACAGTTCCTGATAAAATCTGATAAGCACGCTTTACAGCATGATATCCCTGTCTGTCAGGCTGCTGACAGATGACAAACTTAAAGATACCAGCTCTTACCATTTCTACAGTGGTATAGATATCATCAAAAGCAATACCAACGATGTCATCACGACCTGTAGCAATAATAGCGGCACCTACACCCTGCACACCTGCGCCTGTTACATAAACGCAGTTAATATCTTTGTGTGCTGTAAGATATTTAGTAGTCTCAATCTGAGCTTTAATATCTGAATCATTTGATTCTATCTGAGCGCAGATCTCAAAATTTACATTGAGATTTTGAAGTTCATTTTCAAAACCTTCAATTCTCTGTCTGTGACCTTTCATGAAGGCAGAACCTGTAACTACTAGGATTTTTAATTTTTCAAATTTTGAAATTAAAGATAATAAACCAGCACAGGTCTTACCTGCTTTAATATAGTCAGAACCTACATAACAGATTCTGTTTGAATTAGAGACATCAGAATTTACTAAAATGATCTTGATGCCGAGTAATTCACATTCTTTGATTTTTTCAGCAACAGAAGGCGTATCTATAGTTGCCAGACACAATGCAGAGCAACCTTTTTTCTTTAGCTCTTCAATTGATTTTAGGTGAGTTGCCTCATCATAACCTTGGATTTTATCTAAGATTACTTCAACACCTAACTCTTCATATTCAAGGCAAGCTTTTTCAATACCTTCGATTACACCGTCAAAAAAGGCATTACCAATACTAGGTAACATAATGCCTATCTTGTAGTGCTCTCTGATTCCAGACAGAGCACGACCTGCTCTGTTTGGTACATAACCTAATTCTTTAGCTAATGTTTTTATTTTTAAAGCTAGTTCTTTTTTAACAGATCCGCGGTTATGGAGAACTCTGTCTACTGTTCCGCGAGATACACCAGCTGCTTTTGCTAAAGTCTTTACTGTTACTGTCATCGCGATAATCCTTTGCTAATCATCTTTGTTATATGGCGCCTTTTAAGGCGCCATAATTTTTTATTACGTATTAGAGTTTACTTTAATACAATATTTTCACCGATTAGGCGTCCTGTAGTTACTCCTGACTTACCCTCAGATGAATCTTTATGAGCAAATAACCACTTGTTATTGTGAGTTAAACAGCCAGATTCGCCATCATGAGTTACACCTTCAGGTCTATCAGTGTTGGTATCCTTCGGCAGAACTACACACATTCTGAAATGCTCCTCACCGTCTGCTACACATGGAGCATAATGTAAGGTGGTTTCATAGAAGAGTACGGCCTGACCTTTCTTTACTCTAAATAACTCTACATCATTGGTATCAATAATACCGTCATGTACAGCAGTCATTGGAGCTACCATGAGCACAGCATCATTAGCAGCAACATTCAATTCAGCATTGCGGTGGTACTCTAAAGCATTTAGTGCTTTGTTATGACCATTGCAGTAACCTACCTGAATTTTTAAGCCACCAAAGACCTGATCCTGTAAAATTTTAACTAATGAAGGCTCTTCTAGAACTTCAACTGATGGCTTGTAATCCGTACCATCGGTTAATGGAGTTTTCTCTAATAAAGATAAAATCTTATCTGTTGGTATATCCGAAATTACTTTACCATAGCGCTCAAACTCAATATCAGTTACATCCTTGTACTTTGCAACCTTATCACCATCTAACTTCTGTCTTAAGGTATCTAATTTTGCAAAAGCAGGACGCATTGTTGGGTATAAGAATGAGTAGAGCTTGTAAATCTCATCATACTTAGAAGCAGCATCACTGTTAGTATCAGAACGCTTGTCAGATCTCTTTACTAATTTCTCACAACCCTCTTCTACTGATGAGAAAATGCCGGCAGCTACACCTGCTAGAATTGCTGCACCTAGAGCAGGACCTTCCTTAGAAGTCGTAGTTACAATGCTGCACTTTAGAACGTCAGCTAATAACTGACGCCAGAATGGAGACTGAGCACCACCGCCGCAAGCGGTTAAGGTCTTAGGATCAATATCCATCGCATGTAACACTTCAAGATTATGTCTTTGTGAAAGTGTAATGCCTTCTAGAACAGCTCTTGTCATATGAGATTTAGTATGACGGGCGGTTAAACCAAAGAACACACCTCTAGCATTAGGATCTAATACAGGAGATCTTTCGCCCATTAAATATGGCAGATAAATAAGACCATCTGAACCTACAGGAACAGTGTCAGCATTTGCAGTCATTAAATTGTAAACATCATTGCCTTTCTTAGCTTCGATGTCTTTTTCAAGAGTATATAGTTCATCACGCATCCAGCGTAATGATAGACCTGCTGCCAGTGTGCATGACATTGCTGTCCATGAATTCTTTACAGCAGCACAGAAAGTATGAACACGACCTAGAGGATCGATTGAAGGCTTGTTGGTATGAGCAAAAATAACACCTGATGTACCTAGTGTTACAAAAGCATCACCCTCTTTACATACACCTGTACCTAAAGCAGCTGCAGCGTTGTCACCAGCACCACCAGCTACGATTGTACCTTCCTTTAATCCTGTAAGTTCTGCAATTTCTTTAGTGATATGACCTGCTACAGCGCTTGACTCGATAATTGGAGGCATTAAATTCTTATCAATATTTAATTTTTCTAAGATCTCATCTGACCAAACACGATTGGTGATATCTAATAAGTTAGTACCAGATGCATCTGAAATTTCCATTGCCTTAACGCCGGTTAACATGTAACGTACGTAGTCTTTTGGCAACAGGATGGTTGTACACTTTTTGTACAACTCAGGCTCGTTTTCACGAACCCATAAAATCTTTGGAGCAGTAAAACCGGTTAAAGCTGGATTTGCATTAATCTCAATTAAGCGCTGTTTACCTACTAATGAAGTGATTTCATCACATTGTTTTTGGGTTCTTGAGTCACACCATAAAATAGCGTTGCGCAGGACATTGCCGTCCTTATCAAGCATTACTAAGCCGTGCATCTGACCTGCAATTGACAGTGCAACTACATCGTCACTGTTTACTTTGCTCTGCAAAAGAACTGCTTTTACAGACTCAATAGTTGCATCGTACCAGAACTTTGGATCCTGCTCTGCCCAACCGTTCTTTGGTTGTAATAAAGGATATTCAACAGTCTTTGACGCGATTACTTTACCAGTCTCATCAAATAAAACTGTTTTTGTTCCTGAAGTACCTAAATCAACACCTAATAAATAACGCATGATATTCCCCAAATTTTGTTTTTATCTAAATTACGAGCTTTCATTCATTTGAATCTATTACTCGTACATACGTATATATCCTTGATATAAAAACAGGGGCTCTCGCCCCTGCTTTTTTTAACTATTAGTTAGTTACTCTCTTCTTTGACATAACGTCGGTTACAACAGCAGCTAACAGAACTAAACCTTTAACAGCCTTCTGCCAGTTTGCGTCAATACCTAAGATTGACATACCGTTGTTTAGAACACCCATGAAGATAGCACCAATAACAGCACCACCTACAGTACCAACACCACCGTAAGCTGAAGCACCACCGATGAAGCAAGCACCGATTGCGTCTAACTCATAACCGGTACCAGCCATTGGAGAAGCTGAGTTGAAACGTGCTACGCAAACTAAAGCTGCAACTGCTGCTAATAAGCCCATGTTTACATATGACAGGAATAATAAGCGGCTGGTATTAACACCTGATAACTTAGCAGCCTTCTCGTTACCACCTAGAGCGTAAATTCTACGACCTACAACAGTCTTGTTAGCGATGAAAGCGTATACGATAACTACAACAGCAATTAGGATTAAGATAACTGGAATACCTTTGTTCTCACCTAAAAGAATACATGAAGCGATGATTGCTGCAAGAGCTAATACGTGCTGGAATAAGAAAGCATATAAAGGCATAACTTCATAGCCTTTCTTAATCTTTGAAACACGGCTGTAGATGATACCTACTAAGTAAGCAATTACGATAACTGCAGTTACAGTCATGGTCTTTGAGAATACGATTGCACTCATGCCAGCTCTTACTTCAGCGCGAGATAAACCTGAAGCTAACTGCTCCTGGAAGTATCCTGGGCCAAATGATGGGAAGTATGAGGTGAACATGGTTAAGTAATCTGCTGGGAATGGGTTAATGGTAATACCATCTAACACAATCAGAGCTAAACCACGGAACAGTAACATACCTGCTAAGGTTACGATGAATGATGGGATGCGGATGTAAGCGATCCAGAAACCATGCCATGCACCGATTACTATACCTAACAGTAAGCATAGAGCCATTGACATATAAATGTTGTACTCGTTGTTAACCATGAGTACACCTGCTACTGCACCTACTAAAGCTACGATAGAACCTACAGACAAATCGATGTTACCGCAGCCGATGATTAAGAACAACATACCAACAGCTAGGATAATCACATAACTGTTCTGGTAAATAATGTTAGTAAAGTTTGAAGGTGAGAATAATGATCCATGACCCGTAGACTGAATTGCAATCTCGAATAGGATCATGACTAAAATTAACGCAATTAACAGAGTGTTGCGCTTTAACATGTTTAAGATATACATAACTTATTGCTCCACTGATTTTTTCTTACCGGAAGTGCGTAAAATTGCAGACATAATGCTTTCCTGTGATGCTTCAGAACGTGGCATCTCGCCTACGATCTTGCCTTCATTCATCACATAGATTCTGTCAGACATACCTAAAACTTCTGGTAATTCTGAAGAAATCATCAGCACTGCTTTACCTGCTTCCACGAGCTTGTTGATAAGGCAGTAAATTTCGTACTTAGCACCAACGTCGATACCACGGGTTGGCTCATCCAGGATTAGAACATCAGGTTCTGCGAACATCCATTTAGCAAGTAACACCTTCTGCTGGTTACCACCAGATAGGTTACCTACGTTCTGTAATACAGATGCGCACTTAACGTTTAAGTCCTGCTTTAACTCTTTAGCCTTTGCAAGCTCTAAATCCTTATCAATAACCATATGGTCTGATACAGCCTCAAGATTTGCTAAAGTCATGTTAGTTGAAATAGGATTTTCAAGTACTAGACCATCACCTTTTCTGTCTTCAGTTACGTAAGCAAGTCCTGCTTCAATAGCCTGACGAACATTGTTGAGGTGAACTACCTTGCCGTTAATCTTTACTTCACCATGGATCTTGGTGCCGTATGAATGACCAAACAAGCTCTTTGCAAACTCAGTACGTCCTGCGCCCATAAGTCCAGCAAAACCAACTACCTCACCACGGTGGATCTTGATAGAAACATTGTCGTTTACTTTACGATCAGGATTTAATGGATGTGAAACGTTCCAGTTATTAACCTCTAATAAGATCTCATCTGAGACCTTATGCTCAGGTTTTCTCTTAGGGAAACGGTCAGTTAGAGCACGACCTACCATTCCGGCAATAATTCTGTCTTCTGATACGTTGTGATCGTTGTTATCTAAGGTTTCAATGGTTGAACCATCACGAACTACTGTAATTGAGTTTGCGATGTATGAAATCTCATTTAATTTGTGTGAAATGATGATTGATGTCATGCCCTCAGATCTGAATTTATCGATCAGCTCCAAGAGTTTTTGGGAATCAGATTCATTTAATGATGCTGTTGGTTCATCAAGAATTAACAGACGGCAGTTTTTGGAAATTGCTTTAGCGATTTCAACTAGTTGCTGCTTACCAACACCGATATCTTTAATTAAGGTATGAGGATCTTCATCAAGCCCCACTAGATCCATCAGTTCCTTTGCTCTCTGATAAGTTCTAGGCCAGTCGATTACGCCGTTTGAATAGGCGGCTGTTCTTTCGTTGCCAAGGAACATATTTTCAGCAATTGAAAGATAAGGTACCAGAGCCAGTTCCTGATGAATAATTACAATACCCTTGTCTTCAGAATCGTGGATCTGGTTAAATTTGCATGTTTCATCGTCAAAGATGATGTCGCCTTCATAAGAGCCGTAGGGATATACGCCGCTCAAGACGTTCATAAGGGTTGATTTTCCTGCACCGTTTTCACCGACAAGTGCATGAACCTCTCCCTCTTTCACCTCCAAGTTAACGTCTTTCAAGGCTGTTACCTTGCCAAAACGCTTGGTGATGTTTTTCATCTTAAGCAATATTTTTTGCTCGGTCATACTTATTCTCTTCTCCAAAACAGGCCGGTAAAACCGGCCTGTATCAAGGTTTAAAAATTAGTTTATTTCTAATTATTTAACTTCCTTTTCAGTGTAGTAACCTGAATCGATCAGGACTTCCTTTAAGTTATCCTTGGTTACAACGATTGGTGAGCACAGGTATGAAGGAATTACGCCTGTACCGTTGTTATAGGTCTTGGTATCGTTAACAGGAACTTCCTTGTTATCAACGATAGCATTTACCATCTTTACAACCTGATCAGCCAGAACACGGGTATCCTTGAATACTGACATGGTCTGCAGTCCACGCTTCATGTTCTTAACTGATGGCTTGTCACAGTCCTGACCTGTCAGGATTGGGAAATTGTCTGCTGTATAGCCTGATGCTGTCAGAGCATTGGTTACACCATTGGCAACAGAGTCATTTGATGACAGAACAACATCAAGCTTAACGCCGTCAGGACCGTAGCCTACTGATGAAATTAAGTTCTCCATACGCTTCTGAGCTTCTTCAGTTGACCAGTTTAAGGTAGCTACCTGCTCTTTCTTGGTCTGGCCTGACTTACATACAAGCTTGCCGCTGTCTAAGTATGGCTGAAGGATGTCCATAGCACCACCGAAGAAGAAGTTTACGTTGTTGTCATCGATAGAACCTGTGAACAGCTCGATATTCTTAGGGGTTGTTGCATCATCCTTTAACTTTAATGCGTCTACAATGTAGTTACCCTGGATCTGTCCTACCTTGTAGTTATCAAAGGTTGCATAGTATGAAATTGCCTTTGAATTCATAATCAGACGGTCATATGAAACAACAGGAATACCCTTGTCGATAGCACCCTGCAGAGCAGTTGTCAGTGCGCCTCCGTCAATAGGAGCCACAACCAAAACATCAACATCACCAGAAATCATATTCTCAATCTGGCTTACCTGTGTAGGGATATCGTTATCGCCTGCGTATAAAAGTTCAACCTTGTGACCTGCTGCCTGTAACTGAGCTTCCAGATTGTGACCATCCTGGTTCCAGCGCTGCAGTGACTGAGTAGGCATTGATACACCGATAGTAGCTGCATTTGCTGATGAGAAAGCTGTACATGCTAAAACTGCGCAGCATAATGTGGTCAGAGTTGTCTTAATTTTCATAGTAAACCTCATGTTTGATTTGCATTTGTGCACGTGCACATAAATTATAGTAGAGCTTTATTTTTTAAAAATCACGAAAATATTTTTTTTCATATACAAAAATGGGAAACACATCAAACTTTTGTTTAATTCATTGATTTTAAAACATTATTATTATTATTTTTGATAATTTGTAGAATTTTTGATTTAAAAATTTGGAATTTTTATATATTTGCAAACGCTTACGTAAATTGCACAACCGTAACGATAAACCCGCTCAACTTCAAATTTTATCTTTTTGATTTTTATAAAATTAGACATTTTTTTCAGTTATCACACAACATGCTATATAGTGAATACTGTATATACCTTTGCGCTCAAACATTAGGTTAATATTGTGTAATACTTTTATAAAAATTGTGGAATATTTTCCACAATCAAATCTATTTTGCTAGATTTATTATCTATTTTTGAAGAAAATTACGTTTGGAAAAATCCTGTGACAGGAGATCATCTGAGGCTTTTTTGAGCATCAGATGTTTAATAGATCATACTTTTTACGGAAGAGATTTTAGATAAAGAAACAATGTAACCGTTTACTTAATTATTACTTTTTTTATCAAGTAGATTTTGGTTTTTACAACCATCGTTGTTACCTAATTGACAGGCTAATTTGAAATATTTTAGAGCTAATTTTAAATCCTGCTTTACGCCCATGCTGTCTTTGTAGATGTAGCCTAGAAGGTTACATCCTAAGGCATTTTTGCCCTTACAAGAGATATCAAAGTACTCCCTAGCTTTCTTAAGATTTGGACTTATGCCTTGACCGAAGGTATACATAATTCCCAAGTTAGCGCAGGCAAGTGAGTCATGGAAAGAACAACTTGTGTTAAAAAGTTTAAAAGCTTTAGTGTAATCGCGTTCAACACCTTCACCGTTTTGATATACCGCACCTAGGTTGGTACAACCTTCAACTGAGCCTAAAGAACAACTCTTATCAAATAGATCATGGGCAGCTTTAAAGTCTTCTTTTACCACTACACCATTTATGTACAAGATACCTAAGCTTGAACAGGCATTGCCGTTATCCCCTGCACAGCTTAATTCATAGGACTTAAAAGCTTTCTTAAGATCTTTTTCAACACCAAAACCTCGCTCATAGGCATATCCTAAATACAGACAGCCTTGAGGGTCATTCATTGAACAGCTTTTAGTCAGTAACTTTACAGCTTTTTTACCATCCATTTTAACGCTGATGCCTTTTTGGTACATCACACCTAAGTTAGCACAGCCTCTTGCATCATTTAAGGCACAGGACTTTTCAAACATGTCATGGCCGAACTTGATGTCACGAGGCACTCCATTACCATTAGCATACATGTTACCTAAACTGGTACAGCCCTGACCATTATCTAAAAGACAGGCTTTTCTAAAATGCTCTGCTGCCTTTAGATAGGAAACATCCACGCCAATACCGGCATAATAAACAGTACCGATATTCGTACAGCCCTGCCCGTACTTTAAGTTACAGCCTTTAGTGTAAAGCTCTAGAGCTTTTTTAATACTCTGCTTTACAATGTCACCTTTTTCATACATTACACCAAGATAAGTGCAGGACTTACCGTCTTGACCTTTACAGCCTTTATCAAACGCATCTTTTGCTAAAGCATAACTGTGTCTTAAATCAGGTGACTTAATCTCAATTAAACCTAAATTGCCACAGGCCGGATAGTAACCGAAGTTACATGCCTTTTTATAGAATTCTTCAGCTGCTACAAAGTCAGTTTGAGCGGTATTTGGAATTACAAATTCTGAGGCGATTGACGAGCAGATCTCTCCATCTCCAAGAGTGCATGCTTTTAAGAATAACTGCTTTGACTTATCAGAGATTTTCTCAACACTGTTCCCCTTACTGTCTTTACCAGAAGCATAAGCTTTAGCTGCATTTACACAAGAAACAGCATCACCTGACAAACATTTAGCTTCAGCCTTCTCTGTCTCTGTTTTAAAACATCCTGTGAGTGTTACAGAGCAAAACAAGATTGCAGATGTGATGGATAGAGCCTTTAATAAACGTTTACGACCTAAACGTTTATCTCCAAAAGTAGCGGTTATTTTTGGTGTATGCATATGTGAACCTTATATTATCTACTCTTATTATATGCAACTTGGATTTATTTTTCGAACACATGATTCATGCTTATGTATGAAAGTGAACTTAAAACAATAATTATAATTTGGTAAAACCTTACAAGGATCCCCATAAACTCATTTGAAAAGATCAATCTTTATGGGAGCATGGTATATTAGGCTGAACAAAAACAATACTCGAGTAGTTACGATGTACGAAAACTCCAAAAGAGCCGGAAAATTGTCTTTTATGCTCACAGGTATAGGTATGGCTCCATGGGCTGCCATCATGCCTTACGTCAAAGACCGCTTAGCCTTAGATGAAATTTATTATGCACAGCTTTTACTATCCTTTGGTATCGGAGCTGTAATTGGTATGCCCTTAGCAGGGATTATTTGCAAAAGATTTGGCGTTAAAAATGTAATTGTCTTGGCTTTATTTCTACTGTTTTTAACAGTACTGGCAATAAGTAGCCCATCTATTGCCTACGTTCCTGCTATTGTGGCAGTAACTTTATGGGGATTTTTAATAGGAATTTTAGAGGTTGCTAACAACATCTATGGTACTTTCTTTGAAGATCTGACAAAGCAACATCTACTCTCAGGATTTCAGGCTTATTCAACAATAGGTTGCATCTTTTCAGCAATTATTTATCCAGTACTTTTGCCTTTTAATCTTTCTCCTTTTAGAGTTTCAATTTTAATAACTGTCCCTTGCCTCTTACTTATTCTCTTCTGCCATAAATATCTTATAAACACGCATGGGCAGAGATCGGATGACAAATCTAAGAGTACCATTTCAACAGATAACACTGTTGTCTGTTTTCAAGAGAACTTTACAAAATTTCATATTGTAATGGCTGGTATTGCTTGCTTATTGATGTTCTTATGTGAAGGTATGATCTATGATTGGAGTGGCGTCTATCTTAATGCTAAGTGCAATGTAAGCTTAGAGATTGCAGCTATAGGTTATGCTATCTTCCAGTTAGCTGTTGCCATCATGAGATTATTAGGAGACAGACTAGTATCAAAAATCGGCGGTATAAAACTTCTTTGTACAGGAAGCATCGTAGCTTTTATAACACTGCAATTTATCGCCTTTCATCATGAAGCTATTGTTGTAATTACCTCATTTGCAATTGCAGGTCTTGCCTTAGGCAATGTGGTTCCTGTTATTATCTCGACGGTAGCTAAAAACTGTGGCAAGAATAAATCTGCAGCAATCTCAACTGTGGGCACTATAGGTTACTCAGGAGTTCTTATAGGTCCTGCTCTTTTAGGTCTATTAGCAGACAAATTTGGCCTTGAAATGATCTTCTCATTTGTGGGTGTATTAACTTTAGTGATGTGTGCGCTATGTTGGTATATTCTAAGTGCGAATAGTAAACGAATGGTTACAGATAATTAATTATCTTTCATATTGAATTACTGGCATAAAATGCCAATGATTTTTCTTATGTAAAAAGATCATAGATTAAACTCTCATCATTGTTTTTTTTATACTTTGAACAATAATGAAGTTAGTATTCTTGAACAATTTTCTTAATGATAAATTTATGTTTGTAAACACAGATAAGTCTAGTTTTACACTTTAACTTGAGTCTAGCTTAAAGGCTATCAATACCTGTTCGTTACTATTTCATTCAGGTCTAAGAGCTTTTTTAATCACTTAGATGAGTGTGTTTTATCATCAAAAGATCTGAGTATCAGTCTTTTTCTTCTCTTTGTATGGGAAGGTCTGTTCGTACCTCTCAAAAGTCCCAGGTTCTTTATCTGCTACGAAATACTCATCAGGATCTTGGTATGTACATGAAGATGCGTTCAAGTAATTTTTATCAAATTCCTTTATCAAAAAGTAGGGAACGATCTTATCGTTGGTCTCTGCAAAGGCATATCTTACATTTCTTGATGAGGCTAGCGAAAATCCAAATTTCTTGTAGTAGTCTATCGAACCACATGCTAATAGCACCTTTACGCCTTGCCCTTCTGCCTTATTTAGAGCTACTTTTAAAAGATACTTTCCATAACCTTGCTTTTGGTATTTTGGATGGATTGAGAAAGGCCCAAAGGTATGAACCTCTCTGTAACTGCCATCTTCGAGTTTTACCTTGGCTTTTGCGAACATCACATGACCAATGATATTGCCATCAAGTTCTAAGACTAAAGACAGCTCTTTTATGAAGTTGTTTGAGTCTCGGAATTTATGTAAAACGTAATGCTCTTTGCAACCAGGTAAATAAACATTGAAAAAGGCTTCTCGTGTAAGCTCTTCTACTACTCTGTAATCTTCTTTACTCTCAACTCTTACTTGTAACATCATAATTACCTTTAAACAAATGATGAAAGATAATTATCTTGGATCGATAAAATTTCTAGATTTTACATTGCGACATTAACCTATCTAGGTAAGTGATCTTTTGATATCCAACGTTACAGTTACAAGAGCTCTTTCAAATTGCTGTTTGACATCTTCCTTGTTGGAAGCCAAATCATATAAAGAGTAATACATAAACAGCACTGAATAGAACCTTGAAGCCTCTGCATAAGGTTCTTTTATCTTTAAAGATTTAAAGATGTCACTTACATATGACACAGGACCTGATGATAAATATTGAGCATAAAGTCCTCTCATTTTCTCTGATTTATATTGCTCTATAGTTAATATTTTTCTAAAGGATGAAGCAAAGTCATCTTCAGTCCAATACCTGAACATCTCTAAAGAGAATCTAAACACATTCTCTAAAGAGACCTTTTGATAAGCATTAGGAGTTTTATCTAGACTCTGTGCAGGGACATTATTCACATCAGACTTTTCTTTATCGTTTTGTTCCATCTTTGACAAGATAGCATCAAAGATAGCTTGTTTACTTTCAAAGTGTCTGTATAGAGCTCCTTTTGTAATCGATAGAGCATCTGCAATCTGACTTGTAGATACCGCATCAAAGCCACTTTGAGCGAATAAATGTAAAGCTGTTTTTAGGATTTTACCTTTTGTTGAGGTCATAGTAGTCTTAATACAATCTTGTAACCGAACGTTTACTAATATTAGTAAACTTTTGTTTACTTTGTCAAGTAAACAAAGATCTGGCATGAAACCAGATCAAAAAAATCCAAAATAACTACAGAGGATAAAATGTTAATTCTTAAGCTATCTACCTTCTTATAAGGAGATCAAATTCATCTTGCTCAATTAGTCCTTTTTCTAACAAGTCCTTTAATCTTTTTACTTTAGGATCGTTAAGATCTATGGTCTCATCCTCTACAGAATGTGCTTTAGCTGGTTCATATCTTTCTGTTTGAGCGTCAGTTGTGTCACCTAGTAAGGATTCAGTTGAAGGTTCAGCTGTCTTTCTGTCTATGGCTTTACTTACAGTTGAGGCCAGATCTTGAGTTTTATCCACAAGATCTTTTGCAAAGCGAGCAATACCGTCATTGTCTAGAACGCTGTTTAACTGATGGTCAAGGCTCTCTTGAGCTGCCAGTTTTTCTAAATCAGGATCGATGCCACAAGCAAGATCAGGATCTACATAAACAATTGGTGTTCCATAGTACATACCTACCACATCTTCTACATGCTCTACATTCCATGCAGGCTTATCTTTAAAGTACCTTGCATACATAAACATAAAGCGCATGGTCTTTACTTTTGAGACATTCCAGCTATCAAGATTCTGACTGAAAGCTACAGCGTCATAGAACATTGACGACATATTCTCAACAGAGGATACATTCCATTTATCTAAAGGTTGATTGAAGGAAGAGGCAAACTGGAACATACCGCGCATGTTCTTTACTTTAGAGACATTCCATGAATTTAATGGCTCGTTAAAATTCTTTGCGTAACAGAACATATAGCTCATATCAGTTACGTTAGATACATCCCAGGTTTCTATGCCATCAAAGAAGAATCTTGACTGATCTCCTCCCCTTAAGGTTGGTTCAAACAAATGACTCATGTCGGTGATTTTAGAAGTATCAATATCAGCTAATTCGATTTCCTCATTTAAAATGAGTTTTCTCAGATCTTGCTTAGTTTTTGGACGATATTTCTTTCTCATAGTTGGCTCTTATGTTGTCTTGCTTTTATTATTTTTAACACATCACTTTAAATTCAGTCTATTACTGAATATCTACAATAGAATACGATTTATATGCCTTTTCTATAAAGAAAATATAGCTAAAAATTTAAAGAAAAAACATGCTAATAATCGCATTTCGTAAATTTTTACGAAATTTACGTAAATTAACGATAATTGCAAATTATTGCAAAAAAAATTTTCATTCTAGGTATTTGAAATATCTAAAAATTAGTAAATATGTAAGCTATATCAAACATTCTCTTTATTAATATATGTAGAATTATTTTCAATATTTCTATTAATACAACTACAGCAATCTTATCGGGGTTACCCATGTTTTCCAGACTGATTTCATATCTGTCTATAGCTTTATGCTCTTTTTATCTTACGGCTTGTTCTGGTCCAGAGACCGCTCAAGATGTATCTGTTGCATTTGTAAAATCTGCATATTCTGCCGATGTAAAGAAAACTTTAGATTGCATCGATTTTTCTTCAGCTGATAAAGAGAATATTGAAGATCTTGAATCTAAGAAACTTGTTGAAGGAAAGTTATCTCAAGTACTTCCTGAGAAACAGAAAGAAATTGAGAAAGAAGCTGGTGGCATTAAGAAAATTCAGGCTGTTGAAGCAGTATTTAATAAAGATATGACTCAAGCTGAAATTAAGGTTGAGGTAGTATTCAACGGCAGATTAAAAGGAAAGACTTCTACTATTGAGCCTGTACGCCTAGTTAAGACCAAGCAGGGCTGGAAAGTACAAATAAAATAACGATTAGCAAATTTGGAGATAAAAATAATGACAGACTTTAAATCACTTTTAGCAATTATCGCTTGTTCTATTATGTTGTTTGCTTGTGGCGGTGCTAAGGCTCCTGAGGATGTAGCTACAGAATTTATCACTAACATCTATAACGCTAAGACTGATGATGCAGTTGCAATGCTTTATCTTGATGAAGAAAAAGAAGCTGATGAAAAAGACATGATGACTAAAAAGTTCAATGGCATGTTACCTCAGCAAAAGAAAGTTATTGATGAGCAGGCTGGCGGTGTAAAGGATATTAAAGCGTCTGAAGCTAAACTAAATGATAAGAAAGATAAAGCTACAGTTGAGGTTACTGTAACCTTTAATAAAGAGTTCAATGGCAAGTCTTCAAAAGTTGAGACCGTTAACTTAAAGAAAGTAAAAGATAACTGGAAGGTATCAATCCTTTAAATTTAGATCTTCAAATTTAGGTTATTTTCTTGAAGTTATCTAAAAAGATAGGCATAAGCGCAGTTATCCTAATAATTGCGCTTTTGTTTTCTTTTCTCCTGCTCTCCACTACCATCTTCAAAGACTCTGACTTTGTAAGACGTTACCCTGTTTTTAATCTCAAAAATATAAATAAAGTAAAAGCAAATAACTTTGATATTAGTGCTGTTAAAGACAAAGTAAAGTTAGGAGATCTGGTCCTACGTGAAGGTACAGCCACAGACAGCAACGTCATTATGATGTTAAGCGCATCTGAATACTCTCATATTGGCATTATAACAGCAGTTCTACCTGAGATTATTGTCACTCACGCCACCACAGATGATGATCCAGAGCATGCAGACCAGGTCATCAAAACTCCTCTTTATGAATTCTGGAATTCAAAGAATGCTGTTGCCGGTATGCTGTTAAGACTTAACTTTATAAATGAGGATAATGTAAAAACAGTAATAGACAGTGTTAACAGTAAGTTAGGTCAGAGTTTTATCTTAACTTATAAAGGAAACAGTCAGGAACGCCCTATGTATTGCTCTATCTTAATTTACAGTGCGTTAAAAGAAGTGAATCAGGAGTTCTCTTTAAAATGGCAGTTTGTGGATATTCCTTTAGTTAGAGGAGATTACCTGTTTCCACAAGCTTTTATTGAAAGTAAAGACAGTAAGGTAATCTACAGTTTCTCTAAAAAAGAGTCCTCAAGATAGTATCTTGAGAACTGCTTTCACACAGTATAAAAGCTACACTGTTTAGTAGTTTTTAGTAATTACTTACTGATTTTATCAATTACCTCTAACTCTTCAGCACTAAAGTTAAGATTCTCTAATGCCTTGATGTTGTCTAGAATTTGTTCAGCCTTTGAAGCACCGATTAACACACTGGTTACAACATCCTGAGCTAATAACCAGGATAGAGACATCTCAGCTAAAGTCTGACCTCTTTGTAATGCAAGATCATTTAATTTTCTAATCTTGGCAATTACAGTTTCATTGAGATCGCTTTCTTTTAAGAAACGGCCGTCTGTTTTTACTCTACTATCCTCAGGAATCCCATTTAAGTAACGAGATGTTAATCTACCCTGAGCTAGTGGGCTGAAGGTAATTAAACCTTTTTGAGTTTCTTTTACAGCTTCTTTTAAACCATTATTCTCAATGTCTCTTTCAAAGATAGAGTAGCGATTCTGATTGATTACAAAAGGAACGTGTAGTTCTTCTAAAATGGCACAGGCTTGTTTTAGTTTCTCGCCATTGTAGTTTGATAAACCTACATATAAAGCTTTACCACTAGATACAGCAGTAGCTAGTGCGCCCAAGGTCTCTTCTAGAGGAGTTTCAGGATCCATTCTGTGGTGATAGAAGATATCCACATACTCAAGTCCCATTCTCTTTAAACTCTGATCTAAACTTGCTAGCAGATACTTTCTTGAGCCCCAGTCACCATAAGGGCCATCCCACATGGTATAGCCTGCTTTTGTTGAAATGATGAGCTCATCGCGGTACTGACCTAAATCGTCTTTTAAGATCTTTTTAAAGTTCTCTTCAGCAGCTCCTGGACGAGGTCCATAGTTATTAGCTAAATCAAAATGAGTAATACCATTGTCAAAAGCTGTAGTACACAGCTTTCGCATATTCTCATAAACAGCAGTATCGCCAAAGTTATGCCAAAGACCTAATGATAGAGCTGGTAACTTTAAACCGCTCTTACCACAACGGCGGTATTCCATTGATTTATAACGTAAAGATGAAGCTTGATACATAAATATCTCCTTATTCTTATACGCTTAATTTTAAATAAATGAGGTTAAAAAAAAAAGGAGATATAAAGAGTTTTACAGTCAGAGTTTTTATAGGATCTTAAGTACATCTTTATCTTAGGTAGCGACAAGTTGTTATTTATAAGCCTTTTCATATAAATCACGTCGTTCATGGGATTGTTATAGTTAGCAGAGCATTCTTCAAAGCCGTATTTATGATACAGGCTAATAGCAGCTTTTAAAGGGTGGGTAAGGGTATCAAAAACCATTCTTTATAATCTGAATTTATTGCGCGTTCAATGACTGCTAAAACAAGCTCTAGCGGAGTGTAAACTATGTGACTTAACTTTGTAACAACGAAAAAGAAGAGATAACCACTGATTTGGTGGAGGTGCCGAGACTCGAACTCGGGTCCCAAAAGACTGCATCGTCGGCGCTACATGTTTAGGCAATCTTCGATCTTAGTACCCGCTGCGGACCGCCACGCCACGAAATACCCAGTCTGTAAGATTCATTTAATGCTTCAACCACAGACGGGGCATCCACACGATCTAGTGAAGAACCGACCCCAGTGCGACTAAGTGTCACTAGAAAGACTTAGAACTGAGGGCTTCGAGCAGGTTATTAAGCTGCTAAAGCGTAGGTTTCGTCGTTTGCGACTATTTTTATGCGACTTTTTAACGAGCTTTCGCCACTCGACATGCTCCTAGGAATTCGTGCTTCCGGTCGAAACCAAAATCACCCCCATAGGTTAAAGCGATTATACATTATCATTAAGCCTTTACAACAGCTTGTGATAAAAATTTACACATGCAATCAACTAACTGGATAACAAAACTCACGCAATTTTCACAAGTTAAAATGCTCTATAATGAGATGTTTTTCAAAATTTTTCTCTTTTAACTTCAAAAGTAACTTTGTCTGTTATAATGTGCGCACTTCAGTTAGGCCAATAAAATATCCATTCTGATACTTCTTATCAGGCTGTCTGAATTCCCTATATATATCAATTTTTTACAAACTTGCAGTTTGGGTTTAAACCTAAGCTTTAGGATTTATTTTTTATGAAAACCGCAAATCCTTTTGTGCCTGCGTTTATCACCTGCATGAGAGAAGGCTATTCTTTCAAGCTTTTCCGTGCTGATGTAATTGCAGGTCTTACTGTTGCCATTGTAGCTTTGCCTTTAGCTATGGCAATGGCAGTAGCATCTGGAGCTTCTCCTGATAAAGGTCTTGTAACAGCAGTAGTTGCAGGCTTCTTTATTTCTTTTTTAGGTGGTTCTAGAGTCCAAATCGGTGGTCCTACAGGTGCCTTTGTAGTAGTTATCTTTGATGTAATTCAGCGCTTTGGCTTTAATGGACTGATACTCGCATCCATCATGGCAGGTATCATTCTGGTTATAGCTGGTTATGCAAAATTAGGAAAACTGATTAAATACATTCCTTACCCTGTTATCACCGGTTTTACCACAGGTATTGCTGTAATCATAGCCTCATCTCAGGTAAAAGATTTCTTAGGTCTTTCTGTACAAAACGTACCTGCTGACTTTTTAAACAAATGGTATGTTTATTTAACTAATTTAGATCAGACCTCAGTCTATGCTGTAATTTTAGGTGCCTTAGGTTTAGCTACTATCATTATCTGTAAGAAGGTATCTCCTAAGATCCCTTCATACTTGGTATCAATTCTGTTAATTTCAGCTATAGCATTCTTCTTTACAATGCCTGTTGATACTATCGGCAGCCGTTTCCCTAACCTACCTGAAGGTCTGCCTACACCTGTATGGCCAACCTTCTCATTAGAAGAAATTCGTGAGCTAGTACCATCAGCATTCACTATCGCATTCTTAGCTGGTATTGAAGCTTTACTGTCAGCTGTTGTTGCTGACGGGTTAATCGGACACAAGCACTCATTAAACCAAGAATTAGTAGGACAGGGTGTTGCAAATATCGCCTCAGGTATCTTCGGTGGTATTCCTGCAACTGGAGCAATTGCTCGTACTGCAACTAATATTAAAGCAGGTGGTAGAACCCCTGTTGCTGGTATCTTCCATGCGATCTTCTTATTAGTGTTCTTATACACTGCAATGGATATCTTAGCTTACATTCCTATGACTGCACTTGCTGCTGTGCTCTTCATGGTTTCATGGGGTATGTCTGACTTAAAACACTTTATCCAGATTGCAAAGATCAGCCCTTCAGACAGAACCATTCTGTTCTTAACTTTCTTCTTGACCGTAATGGTTGATCTGACCGTAGCTATCGGTGTTGGTGTAACCTTTGCTTCATTATTATTCATGAGGCATATGGCTCGTTCTGTTGAAGTAAGACGTCAGAAACATACAGCTGATGAGTATGAGTCTCAGGACGGTGAATTAGTAACCGACGATACCATTGAAATTCCTGATGACGTAATCGTGCTACAGATCAATGGTCCATTATTCTACGGCTTTGCAGCAGAGTTCTGTGATAAGTTAAAGTCATTAGAAGATATGCCGAGAATTCTGATCTTACGTATGCGCTTTATGCCTTATCTAGACGCATCAGGTGAGAACTCTATTGAAGACATTATTAAGATCTGCCGTGAGCATAAGACTTATGTAATTTTCTCAGCTGTAAGACCACAGCCTCGTACTATCTTACAAAAAGCTGGCATTCATAAGAATCTTGATGGTGCGATTGCTGTTGATTTTGAGCATGCTCTTGAGATGGCAAAACAGCTTTTAGCAGATAAGGACTTTATGAACAAGCACGTTGATCCATGTGCTCATAAATAAGGTTTAATTTTCATTTATAAGAATGCCGGACACTGTCCGGCATTTTTGTAATCTCTCTTTTTACATTTACCTTTAGATAAAAGGCAAAAGATTATCTAAAAGACTTCTTCATGATACGCTCTTTATCACGAGCCCATTGCTTATCTTTAATAGAGTCTCTCTTATCATGATCCTGCTTACCACGAGCCACACCAATTTCTAGCTTTGCCCATGAACCTTTCCAATACATCTTTAAAGGAATTAAAGTATAGCCCTGTCTTTGAACACAGCCTGTAAGCTTATCGATTTCACGTCTTGATAAAAGCAGTTTTCTAGTACGGGTAGGATCACTTACAACAAAGGCACAGCTTGTCTTTAAAGGATTGATGATAGAGCCTAACATAATCACTTCACCATCTTTTACGGTTACATAAGCCTCTGAAATATTACACTTGCCAGCTCTTAAAGATTTTACTTCCCAGCCTTGTAACTCAAGACCTGCTTCATATCTGTCTTCAATAAAATATTCAAAGGTAGCTTTGCGGTTAACAGCAATCATGTTACTGCTTTGTTTTTCTTTCTTTGCCACGGAAAATGCCCCTTGATTAAAGACACATTTCAAGTAAAATGCGCCTTTATTTTTTCATTAGTCTAACTTTTTAGACTTATAGATTGTTCTTAACAAATTTAGCTTTGATAAATTAACTTGTTCAAGTTCTCATTAATTTGACTTGCCTTTCAGAATTGTACAGAAAAACATGCCACAACTTCAAATAATCTAAAAAAATTTACAACCGTGCCGACAATTTCAAATAGAATATAAAGAACTACTAGTTTTTATTAATAGCATATTCCAAAATTGTATAGTACTGACCGTTATGTATCGTCAGTATCAACACCCCAGTGCCGTAAGGTATATAGAGGCTGTATATGGAAAATTATAATAACGAAAACGATTTGGCTCAGCAAGAAAACGACCTATCACAAACAGGATCTTCTCTTGAGCAAATAACAGAGCAGAACAGTGTTACAGAACAAAGCGCACATTCAGATAATGATTTTGAAGATACAAGTGCAGAGAGATCCACCTTTTCTGTAAGTGATAATGCTTACAAATCAGCTCCTTTCTTTAAATCACTATTCTCCTTAAAGTTTGGTGATATCTCGATTGTGCATAGAATTATTTTATCTTTTGCACTCTCAATATTAATTTTTGCTGTAGGTTCTGTCTGCATTATTTCTAATATCAACTCTTATGTTGATCAGCGCAACAGTATTGAAAAGCTTTACTCTGATTTAAATGCCATTAACAGTGCCTTTATTGAATTAAGCCATGACAATCATGATGGTCAGGCCATCTCTATTGCCAAACAGGCTTTAGACAGTATTAACCGAGGCTTGAATTCAGAGAAAGGAAAAGCCTTCTTTACAGTAAATCAAAGCGCAATTGATTTACGCTCAGCTGTTTTTGACTTTTCAAGCAACGCCAACTCAATCTTACAGAACAACTCTAATGAGGACTCCTTCTATAAAGAATTAAGATCTTGCTCTGAGGTTTTAACAAAGATTGACTCTTTGATTAAAAACGGCAAGTTAGATGCTAAAGCCTATAACAAAGTGCTTTACTCTTTATATGCTGTTTTAATCGTCACTATTTTAGCATCTGTACTGCAATCACTATTCTTATCAAAATCACTTAACAGCGAAGTTAAGCACGTTTGGAAGTCTTTATTAAAGATTGCCTCAGGAGACTTTAGACGTGACAGAGACAAGATCAAGCGCAAAAACGAGATTGGCTCCATCGATGGCTTAGTTGATAATGTCGCTTTCTCAATGCAGAAAACTGTGAATAAGTTGAATAATGATTTCTGCAAGATGGTGGACATGGTTAACCATAATTCATCTATGCTTGATAATGCTGCAGATGCTATGTCAACACAGAGATCAAAAGCTCATTCTGTAGCACAAGCTACTGCGAATATGGAAAACTCCATTGAAAAAGTAACAGAATTTGCCCGTTCTACCCTGTCAGAAGTTAAGACCGCAGAAACAGCTTCAGATACCTGCCGTTGCACCATGCAGGATAACATCACCACTAATCACACCTTAGCTGATAAGTTACGTGATACATCAGTCGCTATTCAAAAGATTAACGAAATGGGTGAGCAGATTAACTCTATCGTTAAAACTATTGCTGCTATTGCAGATCAGACTAACCTGTTAGCTTTGAACGCAACCATTGAGGCTGCCCGCTCCGGTGAACATGGTAAAGGATTTGCCGTTGTTGCTAACGAAGTTCGTGATTTGGCTAAAAAGACAGCTACCTCAACAGATGAGGTTACCGACACCATTTCTAACCTATCAAAGGCTGTAGAGACCTGCGTTAAGGTTGTAGCTTCCTGCGAAGAAGAAATGAACAACTCTGTTCAGCAAAGCTCTAAAGCAAACTCTGCTATCGAAGAGATTATGGGCATTATCGCAACAATTACCGATATGTCTGAGCAGATTGTACAATCCTGTCAGGAACAGACCTCTATTGCTGCTGATGTTAACCATTCTATTGAAAACATCAATGCGATTACAGAAGAGTGCTTTACTCACATTGATGACACCAAGCAGTCTGTTCATCAGATTAGAAACTTAGCTCAAAATCAGGTTGAAAAGTTATCATCGTTTATCGTTGATGAAGACAAGTAGCTAACGCTTTAATCTCTATTCAGTTTTTCTCATAAGTATGCCAACACAAAAAAAATGTTGGCATACTTTTTTCATATATCTTACTGATGACGAAATTTTGCCGTTCAAAATTTCATCAATAATATATGGAGAGAAAAATGGCCTTATATCTTAATACAAACCTTTCAGCAAGACTTGCTCAAAGGACTGTGAACAGACAGACTGCCCGTCTTGATACGTCTTATGAAAGATTGTCTAGTGGTTTGAGAATTAACTCTGCCAAAGATGATCCTGCAGGCGTTCAGACATCAGACAGACTTACTGTACAGTTAAACTCTTTAAATCAGACCAACCGTAATGCCCAAAACGCCATTGCCTATGCTCAGACAGCAGAAGGTGCGATGGAAGAAATTACTACCATGTTGCAGAGAATTCGTACTCTTGCAGTACAGTCAGCTAACGGCACTAATGCAACAGATAACCGTATTGCGCTACAGGATGAGGTTGATCAGTTAAACGAAGAAATTGGTCGTATTGCCCGTGATACCACTTTCGGTGGCCAGGATCTTTTAAACGGCAATGCCTCAATTGCAAGGTTCCAGATTAGCCCAGATCCTGGTTCAATCATTAAGATTGACCTTTCAACAGGTTTTGATACTAATTCATTAGCAACACTTGCTGCTAAAATTTCAGGCTCTGATACCTTTAAATTACCTGAAGGCTCTACCTTAACCGTATCTGAGTTTAAGTTCTCTGATGTGTTCTCTTATCAGGTAAATGGCAAAGGTATTGATATCAGCTCTATGTCTAATGCTCAGGTTGTTTTAGCAGGTATTGATTATTTAATGACAGCTGTTGATTCAAAAAGATCTGAGTTAGGAGCAGTTCAGAACCGTCTTGAGTCAACCATTAGAAACCAGGAGAATATCTCTGAGAACGTTTCAGATTCACGCGCCCAAATTCGTGATACTGATTATGCAGAGGAAGTTTCCAATATGACAGCAGCTCAAATTCTGCAACAGGGTGCTGTTACAATTCTAACTCAGGCAAATCAGAAGCCTCAGATGGCTCTGCAGATGCTGCAGGAAAGTTAATAAAACACGCAAACATCATACAAAAAATGTAATCTCCATTTTTCTCTTGAAGACCGCCTAAGGCGGTCTTCTTATTTGTGCTATTTTTCCTAGAAAAAGCCTATTCCATGTTACAATGTACTAGTCATTTACATGAGGAAATTTATGGCTCAGTTCATTTATACAATGAATAGGGTGGGCAAAATTGTTCCCCCTAAACGTCAAATCTTAAAAGACATCTCCCTGTCATTTTTCCCTGGAGCAAAAATTGGTGTTTTAGGTTTAAATGGTGCAGGTAAATCTACATTAATTAAGATCATGGCAGGTGTTGATACCGATTATGAAGGTGAGGCAAGGCCACAACCTGGTATTAAAATCGGTTATCTTCCACAGGAACCTGTACTTGATCCTGAAAAGACTGTAAAAGAAGTAATCGAAGAGTCTTTCGTTGAAGTTACTAATGCCTTGAAGCGTCTGGATGAGGTATATGCTGAATATGCTGACGAAAACGCTGATTTTGATGCTTTAGCTAAAGAACAGGCTAAGCTCGAGGCAATCATTCAAGCTCATGATGGTCACAATATCGAAGTTCAAATTGATAAGGCATCAGATGCCTTAAGACTTCCTCCTGCTGAAAGAAAGATTAAAGTTCTCTCAGGTGGTGAAAGACGCCGTGTAGCTTTATGCCGTCTATTATTAGAAAAGCCAGATATGCTGCTTTTAGATGAGCCTACCAACCATCTTGATGCTGAATCTATTGACTGGTTAGAGCAGTTCTTACATCAGTACCCAGGAACTGTGGTAGCTGTTACCCACGATAGATACTTCTTAGATAATGTAGCAGGCTGGATCTTAGAGTTAGACCGTGGTGAGGGTATTCCTTGGGAAGGCAACTACTCTAGCTGGCTTGATCAGAAAGATAAGCGTCTGCAGATTGAAGAGAACACAGAATCAGCAAGACGTCGTTCTATTGAGCGAGAGCTTGAATGGGTTCGTCAGGGGGCTAAGGGCCGTCATGCTAAATCTAAAGCTCGTATGGCAAGATTTGAAGAGTTATCTTCAGTTGAATATCAGACCCGTAACGAAACTAACGAATTATATATTCCACCAGGGCCTCGTTTAGGTGAGACTGTGCTTGAGGTTAACAACCTGTCCAAGTCTTATGATGATCAGATGTTAATCGACGATTTAACCTTTAGTATTCCTAAGGGCGCTATCGTAGGTATCATCGGACCTAACGGTGCCGGTAAGTCTACCCTGTTCAGAATGATAACCGGTATTGAAAAGCCAGATTCAGGTTCTATTAAGTTAGGTGATACTGTAGTTACCGCTTATGTAGAGCAGTTCCGCGACCAGATGAAAGACAGCAACACTGTTTATGAGGAAATCTCTCAAGGTCAGGATATCTTAAAGGTAGGATCATACGAGATCCCTTCACGAGCTTATATTGGTCGTTTCAACTTCAGAGGCACCGATCAGCAAAAACGTGTTGGCGATTTATCAGGTGGTGAAAGAGGTCGTTTACAGTTAGCAAAACTGTTACAGGTAGGCGGTAACTTATTACTGCTAGACGAGCCTACTAACGATCTTGATGTTGAAACCTTACGTGCTCTTGAGAACGCATTACTGGAGTTCCCTGGTTCTGCTATGGTTATCTCTCATGACCGCTGGTTCCTGGACAGAATTGCAACTCACATCTTAGACTACGGTGATGAAGGCAAGGTCTCATTCTTTGAGGGTAACTACACTGAGTATGAAGCTTGGAAGAAAGCAAATCTTGGTGAAGATGCAATGCCTCACAGATTAAAGTTCAAGAAAGTAACTAAGTAGTTTTACTAAGTTAACTCTCTTAACAATGGCTCTTTAAAAGAGCCATTGTTATTTTTGAGGAACAAGTTGATTTTAGACTTTGCTAAATTGAGAGAATTTTCTTACTTTAGGATCAGCATTAAACACTGCTGCAATTCTTAAAAGCTCTGCTTTCTTAGGCTCTGTATTACCATAGTCACGTGACTTAATCTGTTCTACAGCCTCAGTAAGCTTTGTCTTTGCTACAGTTGCATCTTCAGCATACTTTAATTCAAAGACTAAGCGTCTGTTTTTAGTTTCTATAATTAAATCTGCTCTTCCTTTTGAAGAGTGCCTTTCAGTTGATGTTTCAATACCAGCACCTATTAAGAATAGGTATAGATAGTTCTGAACCACTGATTCACTGTTAATAGGGAAATGATCATAAGAGACAGAATTTATAACAGAATTGAAGCTGTCAACGATATCTTCTATATCACCTGCATCTAATAGGTCTCTAACACCCTTTGCTAAAGCATAGATACCTTCCTTATAAAAGTTGATGGCAAGTAATCTGTTTAAGGCTTTATAGATTTCACCGTTTGGAATACCTAAATCTACTGTAAGATCACCACTAGTTAAAGCAGAGCGTAAGGTTAAGTAGCCTGTCTGGCACATCAGTACATTCTGATTGATAGTAGTTAAAGATGTTGGATTCATAAAATCGTTAACAGGGATTGTTACTGATTTTTCTTTATTTAAGTATTCAAAAGCATTTAGTTCATGTGTTTTTAAATAGTTAACTAGGATTGAAGGTAAGCCACCATTGTCATACCAGTACTCTCCAAAGTATACAAATTTATTAGATACCGCACTTTGGAAAAATTTATTTACAGACCAAGTACTGAATACTTTCTTTTTATAGAATTCATCAAAACAGTAACCATCATAGTTCTTGGCAAGTCTATCTAACATAGACTCAATCTGAGTGTCAGTTACTTTGTCAACACTACAGTTGTTCTCATAGGAGGCTGCAAGTGTCAAATAATCAATGTAGTACTTTTTAATCTCATCACGTGTAAAACCTATCATCTGAGAATAGGCACTTGCATTGGTAATATCTCTGATATCAGAACCAATTGAAAAGATTTCTACATCTTTTAATCTCGTGACACCTGTTATTCCTAAGAATTTAA